>Ga0181556_1000099_pt1 | contig 81469 bp, 83 predicted proteins | sample 011ome_14_FD_148651 | JGI IMG/M metagenome (GOLD analysis project Ga0181556, IMG submission 148651) | Coastal salt marsh microbial communities from the Groves Creek Marsh, Skidaway Island, Georgia - 011505AT metaG (spades assembly) | ecosystem: Environmental > Aquatic > Marine > Intertidal zone...
CAGTCTCGGCACTGTTTGGTCGCCCCAGCCGATGCATTTCGAAGAATTCCGTAGCAAGGCTGATGAGGTGCTTTACGCCGCAAAACACAAAGGGCGCAATCATGCCGCCTTTGACATTGAAAGTGTAGGCGCGCCCTATACATCCGTCGCAGGCGCCGCCTGAATCAGTATAGTTCGCGCAACACCATCTTGATCTTCTCGATCAGCGCCTCAGGCTGTTCATAGGGCAGCCCATGCCCCGCGCCCGCGATATCCTCTTGTCGCGCGGCACGGTTCCATTGGGCAAGCGCGCCCATGGCCGCCATCGGGATAGTCTGATCCTCTCGTCCGAAAAACGCAAAAACTGGCACATCCTCGCGCCCCAATTTACGATGCTCGGCCTCGAGTGTCGCGGCCAACGCATGACGTCTGCTCGACAAAACCGCTGGCAAATACCCGCGTCGCGACAGTTGCAGCCGCAGGGCTTCGGCAATCTCACCTTGTTTTGCCGCCAGCCCACGCCGCATTTTCTCGGCCATAATCAACCCATGCGCCCAGTCACCCAAAACAGGCACCTTGCGGCATAATTTTTCCAGCGTCGTCTCATGCATCACCATGCCCGCTGGGGCGACCAAAAACACACGCGCAACGCGCTCGGGCTGGCTCGCCGCAAACGCCGTCACGATGCTACCGCCCATCGAATAACCCATCAACGTGATATCCTCGCCAATACCCAGATGCGCCAACAACTCATCCAACTGGCGCGTGTAGAAATCGAGAGTATAGGCGCGGCGCGGCGCGTCCGAATAGCCCCGCCCATAAAGGTCATAACTCAACACCCGAAACCCAAGTGCCGTCAGCGCAGGCGTGATCGCACCCCAAACAACCGACGGCGTCGTCAGCCCATGAACCGCCACAATGATTGGCCCACGCGCGCGGCCTGACCAGTGGTAATGCGTCTGCCCGTCGGACAACTTGACGAATGCGCCCGTCGCCGCTTTGCGGCCCCCCCGATCCAAAGGACGGCGCTGCCGCTCCTGCAAAAACGGGAAGGCAAACACTGCAGCGGCACAAAGCGCCAAAAATATCATAACATACAAATACTTACCCCAAACCTCATTCCAACGCCGGTCATTTGGCATTCCATGCATCAAGGATAAACCGGCTCGTCATCAAATCCAAATGCGCACCGCCGCCATTCTTGAACAACGTTATTTCATCGTCGCTGCCCCGCACGAACTTATCCAATGCGTAATAATCCGCCACCACATGGGAGGCATCAATCACCCCCGCCGCAATCGGAATTTTCAGCTCGCCAATATGCCCCACAGTCGTATGCAAATTATCGACAAACACGCGGCTCCTCAGCAAGGCCTCATCATCAACCTCACGCATGTCAGGCCGATAAGCACCGATGAGATCAACGTGTTGCCCCGCTTGCAACCAGGCACCCTTGATCAACGGCTCCGTAGACATCGTGGCAGAGGTCACAATATCCGCAACCCTCACAGCCGCCTCCAAATCCTCTGCAATCGCGACGTCCGGCATGGCCTCTTGAAACGCTTTTGCCCCCGCAGGTGAACGGTTCCAGACCGTAAATTCCGCGTCAGGAAAGGCCGCCGAATAGGCCTCATAGAGCGTCGCCCCGACGGTGCCCGCACCCACAATCAAAATGCTGCGGCTATCAGGCCGCGCCAACCTGCGCGCCGCCAAAAGACTATCGCCTGCCGTCTTCCACTTCGTCACCAAATGAAAGTCGAGGATCGCCGACAGCGCCCCATCTTCGTCGGAAAACAGGTTAACCGCCCCGCCAATCATCGGCTTATCCACCGCTTTATTGTCAGGAAACACCGTCGCGCATTTCACCGCGATCCCCATGCCCTTGATCCACGCCGAGCGGTTCAAAAGCGTGTTGTTATCGCGGTACAAAAACACGTCCTCAACCTCGGCTTTGGGCAACACATGCCCCGCCGCCAATGCGTCTGTCAGCGCGAGCCAGTCCAGCCCCCGCTGGCCTTCCTCGAATGGGATCATCACCGTCATTGCGCTTGCTCCTCGGTCAATAGTCCCTCACCGACAAGGCGTGCCGCCCAGCCCTCTGGGGTGTCAAAATGATACGTCTGCCAGCCACGTGCCGCCGCCGCATTGATGTTATCGATCCGGTCATCTGCGAACAAAAGCCCCTGCGGCGCGTGACCACAATCAGCCTCCAGCATCGCGTAAATCTCTGCATCGGGCTTAATCACTGCCATATGCCCCGAAATATAACGCCGATCAAATTCGTTCAAAAACGGATAGACCTTTTCCGCCATCTCAAACGTCTGAATCCCAAAATTCGACAACGCAAAGACAGGCACTCCAACCTCGCGCAGCTTGCGCAAAATCCGCACAGAGCGCGGGATCGCGGGGCTGGCCATATCGATCCAATTATCGTGCCACATCCGCACTTCGTCGCGGAAATCAGGATAAGTCTCGGCCGCCGCATAAATAAGATCACGGAAATTCCCGCCGCGATCCACCTCGTCGTTGATACCGTGCAGATCAATTGCAGCGAACATCTCGCGCCGCCGCGCCTCGCCGACACGCGCGTCATAAAACCGCTCAGGCTGCCATTCGATCAGCACATTCCCGATATCAAAAACAACTGCCGTAACTGCCATTTTACCCTTTCAGCGCTGCTGCCCGCAGCGCCCGTTCCAAAGCATCCAAAAACCGCGACCGATCCGCCTTGCCAAACGGTTTGCCGCCACCCTGCCGGAACGGATCAGCGGCCCGCATATCGGCCATCAAATCGCGCGTCGCCAGCACGTTCCCAATGTTCGCCTCCGTCAATGGCTCACCATTATGCTTGAGCACCATCGCGCCATTCTCGACACAACGTGCCGCCAACGGAATATCCCCCGTGATCACCACGTCGCCCGCCTTCGCGCGATCCGCGATCCACATATCCGCCACGTCTGGCCCGTCAGGCACCACCACGGTTTGCACCAACGGGTTCGCCGAGGGCCTGATACCGCCGTTCGATACGACAAACATCTGCACCTTATGGCGCGTGCCGACCCGCTCCACTTCGGCCTTCACTGGGCAAGCATCTGCATCGACATAGATCACGAATAAAGTGCCTCCGCGTGGAACGCGACATGATCTTCCATGAAGGTCGAGATGAAGAAATACGAGTGGTCATAGCCCTTTTGCAGGCGCACAGTCGCCTCCTGTTTGACCTCTGCAAGAGCGCCGGCCATCGCCGCAGTCCCCAGCAAATGACCAAACTGGTCATCCGTGCCCGTATCAATCAAAACAGGTCCGTCAAACCCACCTGCCGCCATTAAAACGCACGCGTCATGCGCGCTCCACTTGGCTTTTTCCGAGCCTAAATATGCACTAAACTGCTTTTGGCCCCACTCGGATTCCGTCGGATTACAGATCGGCGCAAAAGCGGAAACAGACCGGAACCGCCCCCTTAGTTTCATCGCGAGGGTCAGTGCCCCATGCCCGCCCATCGAATGCCCCGTGATGGCCTGACGGTCCATATCCAGCGGAAACTTTTCCGCCAAAAGCGCAGGCAACTCCTCCGCAATATAAGTCTCCATCTGGAAATGCGCGGCCCAAGGTGCCTCTGTCGCATTCACATAGAAGCCTGCCCCTTGACCCAGATCGTAGGCCTCGTCATTCGCAACACCTTCGCCCCGCGGCGAGGTGTCAGGAAACACCAACGCAATCCCCTGCTCTGCGGCCCAGCCCTGCGCGCCTGCTTTGATCATCGCGTTCTCATGGGTGCATGTTAGCCCCGACAAAAACCACAAAACGGGCACAGGGCCATGCTGCGCCTCCTCAGGCAAAAACACCGCAAAGGTCATGTCGCAATTGGTCGATTTCGCCGCGTGCTTATACACACCTTGTGTGCCACCAAAGCACCGGTTCTCGGAGAGAGTTTCCATGTGAAAATACCTTTCGTTTGGTTATGGCTACCGCACGGCTAAAGGCTTGTCACCCACGCGATCACGCCAGAGACGGTGAATACACTCAACGCCGTTGAAATCAGGATCGACGCCGACACCCGAGCGGGGGCCACGCCGTAGTGTTGCGCAATAATATAAACGTTGCCCGCCACAGGCAGCGAAGCAGCCGCGATCATCACACCCGCGGGATAGGCCGCGACATCAAAGATCATCAACGCAGACACAGCCACCGCCGCAGGGTGCAACACCAGCTTGCACAGCGTCAGCCAGCCCGCAACAGCGACCCGCTCCGCCGATTTCGTGGCCAAGGACGCGCCAATCGCAAAAAGCGCACCAGGCGTCGCCGCCGCGCCGAGAAGCTGCAAAAACTCGTTGGCGGGCGCGGGCACAGGCAGACCCAGACCCGACACCATTATCCCCAGAACAATCGACACGATCATCGGGTTTTTCAGCAATCCCAAACCTACCGTATGCAAGACACCCAGCGACATGCGCCCGTCGCGCGACCCCGTGATCAAGATCACGATCAGGCTGCCAAAGACGATCAAATCGACCGCCAAAACCATCATCACAGGTCCAATGGCGCCCTCGCCCAAGAGCAACACCAACATCGGGATGCCCAAGAACCCGACGTTGCCAATCACCGCGACTTGGGCCTCTACGGCCGCTTCAGCAACGCCCAACCCACGCGCCATAGCCACCACCGTGGCTATAACGTAAACCACTATTGATCCCAGCAAATAGGCGAAAACAAACGGCCAATCGAGAATTTCATCCAGCGCTAAGTTTGCCGAAAACCGGAATAACATCGCCGATAGCGCGAAATAAAACACGAATTTCGTCAGATACGCCGTGCCTTCAGGTGTGAAAAACTTGATCCGAGCCGCACCATAGCCAAGCCCGATCAGCGCGAAAAATGGGAGCGTCTTGAGAAAGATCTCCCACATCAGCGTTAATCAAACGCGCCGGTCACGCGACCAAGCAACATGAATGCGCGGGCTGTGCGGGTTTCTGACAGAGCCGCGATTTCTTCGTCTGTGGCGTCAGGCTCAAACGCAATCAGCGTCTTGTCAAAACGGCGCAGGAAATGGTGCGCAGCGTCGCGGAAAATCGTGTCTTCGCGCATCCGGCCAGAGGTGAGCGCCAAAGAGGAACGATCCCGCACGCCCCCCAAAGCAGCCATCGCGCGGCCCCGCTCACCATTTGCAAAACGCCGCCAGATTTCAGGGCGGGCACGGTCAGGGCGCAGATCGTCCATATAAATGCCGTCTTGCGATAACAGCGTCAGAATATCTTGCGCTGCCTGCACCAATTGGCGGGCGTTGCGGTCTTTGAGCGCACGGCGCAGCGCGTCAAACCCGCGTGTATCCTGATCGTTATCAGGGAAGTTCAGCGCACGGATCAAATCGCCGTTTGGCAGCGGCATGGCGATATCTTCGGCACTGGTGCCGAGCGCCAACTTCGGTTGATCATCACCGGCAGGTTTCACAGACGTGATCTGCAATTTCGATTGGGCAGGCCGTGCAGAAGCAAACGTCGCAATCGCCGTTTCTGTCTTGCGGGTCGCATTCGCAATCTCGTTCAGCTTCTTCTCGACAGTCGGCTGCAAACCAGCGCCCGTGCCGCGTGTGTCCATGTAGGTCTTGCGCATCCCGTCAATCGCCGCCTGCAATCGGGTCGATTCCTCGCGCATGATCCGCGCAGAGCGGCTCGCCATAGCGGCCACCCAGATCATTGCCACAGGCATAAAAATCGCGATGAGAATCAGGATAAACCGCAGGCTGTCAAAACGATCGGACGTCGTTGTTTCAGGCGGCAAAAGCACAAAAAACAACCCTACCAACGCGACCCACAGAAATGACACTGCCAGCGCAATGACTTCGCCCGTGGGGCGTTCGCCAAGGCCCTTTGAATTTTTCGCATCCTGCGACATGCCGCTTATTGTCCGAATTTAATGGTCAAAATTTCATAAGACTTCACACCACCAGGCGTCGTCACAGACACGCTATCACCCTCGTCCTTGCCAATCAAAGCACGCGCAATGGGGGATTTGATGTTCAGCAGTCCTGCCTCGATATTGGCCTCATATTCGCCGACGATCTGATAGGTTTTTTCTTCATCCGTGTCCTCGTCAACCAAGGTCACGGTCGCACCAAATTTCACAGTGCCCGTCATGCGGCTAAGGTCAATCACATCGGCCAGCGAAATGATCCCCTCAAGTTCCTTCACGCGGCCCTCGATAAATGACTGCTTTTCTTTCGCGGAATGGTACTCGGCATTCTCGGACAAATCACCGTGCTCGCGCGCCTCGGAAATCGCACGGATAATCGCGGGACGCTCCACAGACTTCAGATGCTTCAATTCAGCATTCATCTTCTCATAGCCCGGCTTTGTCAGCGGTATCTTTTCCATGGCACTAGCGTTCCTCAAAAGGGCGAAATTCATCAATCGCACGTTCATACCCTATTTGGCTGGTTCAAAGTCAAGTGCAAGCACCTTTTCACGTCGCAGTGCGCTCTTTTAACGTCGTGTCGTGATTGCCCCACATGCTCGCTTGGGGTAATCCATGACGCAACAATCTTATCAAGGGGACGGCATATGTCTAATATTGAACGCGAAGCCATGGAATATGACGTTGTGATCGTCGGTGCTGGCCCCGCTGGCCTCTCGGCCGCGATCCGCCTAAAACAGCTTAACGCCGATACATCCGTCGTTGTTTTGGAAAAAGGGTCCGAAGTTGGCGCGCATATTCTCTCTGGTGCGGTGCTCGATCCATCAGGCCTCGACGCGCTGATCCCCGATTGGAAAGCCAAAGGCGCGCCTTTGAACACGCCAGTGACTGCCGATAACTTCTACATGCTCGGCGAAGCGGGCCAAATCCGCATTCCAAACGTCGCCATGCCACCCCTGATGAACAACCACGGCAACTACATTGTTTCCATGGGCAACGTCTGCCGCTGGATGGCCGAACAAGCCGAAGCCCTCGGCGTCGAAATCTTCCCGGGCATGGCGTGTTCCGAGCTGGTTTACGGTGACAACGGCGAAGTCAAAGGCGTCGTCGCTGGCGAATTCGGCAAGAACGCTGACGGCTCCCAAGGGCCAAACTACGAACCGGGCATGGAACTGCACGGCAAATACGTCTTCCTCTCCGAGGGCGTGCGCGGGTCCCTCTCAAAGCAAGTCATCGAGAAATACAACCTTGCTGCCGACGCGGACGTGCAGAAATACGGCCTCGGCATGAAGGAAATCTGGGAAATCGACCCCGCAAAGCACAAACTTGGCACCGTGACCCACACCATGGGCTGGCCGCTAAACTCCAACGCTGGCGGCGGATCGTTCATCTATCACCTTGAGAACAATCAGGTCTACGTGGGCTTTGTGGTTCACCTCAACTACAAAAACCCGCACCTTTACCCCTATATGGAATTCCAACGCTTCAAGCATCACCCGATGGTGGCCGAGTTGCTCAAAGGCGGCAAGCGTGTCGCCTACGGGGCCCGCGCAATCACCGAGGGGGGCTATCAATCGATGCCAAAGCTCACATTCCCCGGTGGCGCGCTTCTTGGCTGCTCCGCTGGCATGGTCAACGTGCCGCGCATCAAGGGCAACCATAACGCCATGCTCTCGGGCATCGCCGCCGCAGAGGCTGCACACCACGCAATCAACGCGCGCCGTTCTGGCGACGAACTGGTCAACTACGAGACCGCCGTGCGCGGTGGTGCCATCGGCAAAGACCTCAAGCGCGTGCGCAACGTCAAACCGCTCTGGTCGCGCTACGGCCTCACAGCCTCGCTCGTAATCGGTGGCGCGGATATGTGGCTCAACAACCTCACAGGCTGGTCGCCACTGAACCTCCAGCACGGCAAATCCGACGCCGCAGCGACGGAAGAGGCCAGCAAGCACGCCGTCATCGACTATCCAAAACCCGACGGCAAGCTGTCCTTTGACCGCCTGACCAACGTGGCATTCTCCTTCACCAACCACGAAGAAAGCCAGCCAGCACACCTGACGCTAAAAGACGCCTCTGTGCCAATCGCGGTCAACTTGCCCAAATTCGCGGAACCAGCACAACGCTACTGCCCCGCAGGCGTCTACGAAGTCGTCGCAGAAGAAGGCAAAGAGCCACGCTTCCAGATCAACTTCCAAAACTGCGTGCATTGCAAAACCTGCGACATCAAAGACCCGTCACAAAACATCACATGGACCGTGCCCCAAGGTGGCGATGGTCCCAACTACCCGAATATGTAAACCACCAAAGGCCCCGCGATTTGCGGGGCCTTTTCATTGAGTGAAGGCTTTGACATCTTTCGCCGTGATCCAGAGGACACGGGGGGCTAGTATAGCATAGCGTATTTTGGCAATCAGGCTTTCCCAAACGCAGCGTCTGCACTTTTGAAAGCCAAAGCCTCGGCGCTCTGGTTGTCCGAGCGACTCTAATCGGTGCACGCCCTGTGCACACTTGGTGCACGCAAATCACACCGCTATTTCGGCGTTTTACCGCCCCTTCTCCCAAGGTTCATTGCAGGCGGCGGCGCGGCCCGATACCCTAGCCATGAACACGCTCAACCAGAGGTCCTTTTTGTGACAAAACGCGCCAAATTTACTGCCACTTGCCTCCTTGCTTTGCTCCCGTTTTCGGCGTTCGCAGAGCCGAAAGCCGGATCATATCTGGCCGGTCGGCAGGCCGCGATGAACAACGACTTTGAAATCGGTGCACGCTACTTTGTCGAAAGCCTGAAAGCCGATCCGCTGAATCCCTATCTCCTTGAAAACGCTTTGGTTTCCTACCTTGGCTTAGGTGATATGGAACGCGCGGTGCCGCTTGCCCAAATGATCGTCGATGCGGGGATCAGCAGCCAAATGGCGAACCTGACCCTGAGCGTAACAGCCGCCAAAAATGGCGACTGGGACAAGGTCATATCTGCTCTGGATGACGGTCGCGAAATCGGCCCGCTTGTAGATGGCCTCACCCGCGCTTGGGCCGAGGTCGGCAAGGGCCAGATGTCCGCCGCACTGGAAGCATTCGATAGTGTCATCGCAAGCCCCGGATTGGGCGCTTATGGCCTTTATAACAAGGCCTTAGCCCTCGCCGACGTTGGTGATTTCGAAGGCGCTGATGCGATTTTTGCGGGCAGCCCGGAGAATGGTTTACGCTACACGCGACGCGGTGCCCTCGTCCACGCCGAAATCCTGAGCCAGCTTGGCCGCAACGCCGACGCAATCGCCTTGCTTGACACGGTTTTTGGGGCGCAGACTGACGCAACTTTGGCGCATATGCGGAAGGTTTTGGCGACTGATGCGCAGCTGGATTTTGACTATGTGAACACGGCCACGGACGGGCTTTCCGAAGTCTATCTCATGCTCTCGCAAGCGCTCGTAGGCGATGCCGACGATGGCTATACGCTCCGCTATTCGATTGTGGCAACCTACCTTAACCCTGCGAACGCCGATGCGCTGCTCATGTCAGCAGAACTCCTTGATAACATGGGGCAATATGACCTCGCGGCAAATACGTTTAGCAAGGTTCCGGCCGCTGATCCTGCCTACTTATCCGCCGAATTGGGCCGCTCCGAGACCCTGCGCAAAGCGGGCAGAATCGATGCTGCGATTGAGGTGCTGGAAACCTTGTCGCTCAACTATCCCGACATGCCCCGTGTCTTTGCAACGGCGGGCGACACCTACCGCGAGAACGAGGAACTCGACAAAGCCAAAACCGCCTATGCCCGCGCCCTCACGCTTTACGATGACACCGATCCGCTCAAGTGGTTCATCTATTACGCGCGCGGGATCACCAATCATCTTCTCGATGATTGGACCTCTGCCGAAGCCGATTTCCGCGCGGCCCTAAAGTTGAAACCAGATCAACCGCAAGTCCTTAATTACCTTGGATATTCCATGGTTGAACGGGGCATCAACATGGACGAAGCCCTGCAAATGATCGAAACAGCCGTCGCCGCTGAGCCGCAAAATGGCGCGATTGTCGACAGCCTTGGGTGGGTGCTTTTCCAGCAAGGCAACTATGAAGAAGCCGTCGGACACCTTGAAACCGCAGCATCCTTGATGCCTGTTGATCCGATCCTGAACGATCACCTTGGTGACGGGCTTTGGGCGGTTGGTCGCTTTATTGAGGCCCGGTTCCAATGGAACCGCGCCCTGTCATTTGACCCTACAGAAAAAGATGCTGCCCGTATTCGTCGCAAACTTGAAATCGGGCTTGATGCCGTGTTGGAACAGGACGGCGAACCGCCGTTGCGTGCCAAAAATGGCGACAATTAAAGGCAGCGCCCCCGCCAAGATCAACCTGACACTTCACGTGACGGGCCAGCGCAGTGATGGCTATCATTTGCTGGATAGTTTGGTCGCCTTTGCAGGGGTTTACGACGAAATTACCGCGACGATTGCGCCTGACTTACAGATCAATGTGAGCGGCCCTTTTGCCGTGGGTGTGCCGACGAATGAAACCAATCTCATGTTGCGTGCCGCCGCCACTTTGCGATCTGCGCGCGGTGTGAAATTGGGCGCGCATCTAACGCTGGAAAAGAACCTCCCGCATGCTGCGGGAATTGGCAGCGGGTCATCGGATGCGGCGGTGACATTGACGATGTTGGCCGAATTATGGGACGTGGAACCTCTGAGCGCCCGCGCACCAGAAGTCGTCGCATTGGGGGCCGACGTGCCTGTTTGCCTCGACGCCCCGAACCCGACCCGTATGGAGGGGATTGGCGAGCTTTTAACCGCTTGGCCGGCCCTGCCCGACTGCGCCTTGGTGCTGGTCAATCCAATGGTCGCGGTGCCCACCGGTGCCGTTTTCGCGGGCCTCAAGACCAAGAAGAATGCCGGTATGGGCGGCCTGCCAAATGCGATGGATTTCGACGGGTTTTCCGCGTGGCTGTCGCGTCAACGCAATGACTTGGAAGGCCCCGCCCGCAGTATCGCCCCAGAGGTTGACGCCGCGCTTAACGCCTTAGGAAGAATGCCAAAAGTGGTGCATGCGGGCATGTCGGGATCGGGCGCCACATGCTATGGCTTGGTGCGTTCTATCGGCGACGCGCGGCAGGTTGCCCGCACGTTGCAAGTCTCGAACATGGGGTGGTGGGTCGCACCCGCGCCACTACTTCAGGTGATCCGCGCAACCACATAATCGGCCAGATCAATCAGCATGGTTTTCAGCGCGTGATCGGGGAGCGGCGCGAGCGAGGTTTTAGCCGTTTCCGCCCATTCAATCGCCGTGTCGCGCGTGCTTTCCATTGCGCCATGACGCTTGAGGATTGCCATCGCTTTGTCCAGATCACCGTCGGTCTGTTTGCCTTTTGCAATCGTGCGCTCCCAGAACGCCTGCTCGTCTACATCCCCTGCCGCAATGGCGCGGATCACAGGCAGCGTAAGTTTGCGTTCACGGAAATCATCACCGATGTTTTTTCCAATGGCGCTCGTCCCGCCATAGTCGAGCAGATCGTCGACGATCTGGAATGAGATTCCAAGCGCGTCACCGTAGCTAAACAAAGCTTTCACCAGCGTCTCATCCGCCGCAGCAATCACGCCGCCAACTTCCATCGCTGCCGAGAAAAGTGCTGCCGTTTTGCCGCGCACAACCTTGAAGTAGATCTCTTCCGTCGTCGCCAAATCGGCAGCGGCGGTCAGCTGCAGAACCTCGCCCTCTGCAATCGTGGCAGAGGCATTTGCGAGGATATCAAGAACCCGCATGGAGCCCGTTTCAACCATCAATTGGAACGAGCGCGCAAAGAGGTAATCGCCGACCAAAACGCTACTGGTATTATCCCAAAGCAGGTTTGCCGTTGGCCGCCCGCGTCGCTGGCTGCTTTCATCGACAACATCGTCGTGCAGCAAAGTCGCAGTGTGGATGAATTCGACAGTGGCCGCGAGATGCACGTGATAAGGCCCGTCGTAGCCACACATCCGCGCCGCAGCGAGCGTTAGCATCGGGCGCAAGCGTTTACCGCCCGCCTCGACCAAATGCGCGGTGACTTCGGGGATGCGCGGCGCGTGCTCCGAGGCCATACGGTCGCGGATCATCACGTTCACTGCTGACATGTCATCGGCCAAGGCCTCTGCCAGCTGTTCGTGTGGTTTGGTGGCTGCTGCATCAAGGCTCATGGCATTTTCCGTCATCTGAATAGACAAAGACGTAAACGATGCTTACGTCGTAGATATGAAAGAGCTTTTACGCACAAACGACCCGACTGTCATCGCTTACGCCACTGCACTTTTGGACAGTGAGGGTATAGCTTGCTTCCAGTTCGACGTAAACATGAGCGTCCTTGAAGGATCAATTGGCATAATGCCGCGCCGCTTGATGGTCGTGGACCGCGATTTGTTCATGGCCGAGGCGATCATGCGCGACAACGAGATTGATTTGGGGCGGTAAGGTGCAGACGACGAGCGATCTTTTCCTTGGTGGTAAGGTAACTGCCGAGCAGCCTGCGAAGGGCTACCGCGCTGGCATTGATGCCGTGTTGCTGGCCGCGAGTGTGCCTGCGAAATCAGGTGAGACCGTACTAGAGCTTGGTTGCGGCGTCGGGGTTGCGTCGCTTTGTCTCGGGGCGAGGGTCGGTGGGCTGGAGATTACGGGCGTTGAGTTGCAGCCCGATTATGCCCTGCTTGCTGCGAAAAACGGGCTGAACGTCGTGAATGCAGATTTGCGCACCCTGCCTGCGGACCTGCGCAATCGCCAATTTACCCATGTGATGATGAACCCGCCCTATTTTGATCGTGCTGCTGGATCTGCGGCCCCTGATGCGGGCCGTGACATTGCGATGGGGGGTGATACACCGCTAGGTGATTGGATTGACGTTGCCATTAAACGTTTGGCACCAAAGGGTTATTTCACTATGATCCTGCGGATTGAGCGATTGCCCGAGGTCCTTGCTGCGCTTTTGGGGCGGATCGGTTCTGTAGTTGTACGCCCGATTGCAGCGCGCGTAGGCACTGCGCCACATCTGTTTTTGCTACAAGCGCGCCACTCCGGGCGGGCGCCGTTTCGACTCATGCTGCCGCTCGTGATGCATGACGGCACGATGCATGATGCCGACCGCGAAAACTACACTAACCAACTGCGTGATATACTCCGCGATGGGGCCAGTTTCGGCCTAGCCGATTAATAATTTGGCAATGTTTCGCCATGAGACTGATTTTCGCATGAAGATGCTGCCCTGCGGCGTGACAGATGGAAAAAGATGTGGTGCAGTGGGGATGTTATTAAACACCAGAGGAGGACGACCATGAGTGTAAGTTCACACATCGAGCAACTGAAAAAGAAGCACCAAAACCTCTCAGACTCAGTGGAGATGCTGCAACGTAGCCCTGCTGCCACAGACGCGGAAATCGCGACGCTGAAAAAACAAAAATTGGCCATCAAAGAAGAAATTGGCAAGTTGAGCGCGCATTAGCGTCGCTTACTTTGAATGAGTTACAAAAAAGGGGCCGAACAATCGGCCCCTTTTTCATTTCAGTAGAGCGATTTAGCTCATGTACTGGCCGCCATTCGCGGAAATTGTGGAACCTGTGATGAAGCCCGCATCGTCGGATGCGAGGAACAAAACCGTGCGCGCAATCTCGGATGCTTCGCCCAAACGACCCACGGGAATCTGCGGCAGGATCACTTCGTTCATCACTTTTTCAGGAATTGTGCTCATCATTTCGGTGTTGATGTAGCCTGGCGCAACCACGTTCACGGTGATTCCCGCGCGTGCGCCTTCTTGCGCCAAAGATTTGGTGAAGCCTATGTCGCCTGCTTTAGATGCGGCGTAATTGGCCTGCGCGAACTGACCTTTTTGCCCGTTAATCGAGGAGATCGTGATGATACGGCCGAATTTGCGTTCACGCATGCCAGGCCAAACAGGGTGTGTCATGTTAAAGACGCCGTTCAGGTTCGTGCCAATAACGTCGTTCCACTGGGCTGGCGTCATTTTATGGAATGGCGCGTCGCGAGTGATACCTGCGTTGTTAACGAGGACTTCAACTGGGCCAAGGTCACCTTCGACTTGGGCGATGCCAGCGGCGCAAGCATTATAATCGGCCACATCCCATTTGTAGGTCTTAATGCCAGTCTCGGCAGTGAAGGCCGCAGCCTTTTCATCGTTGCCAGCATAGGTCGCGGCAACTTTATAGCCGGCTTCTTTCAACGCCACAGAAATGGCAGCACCGATACCGCGGGAACCGCCAGTGACAAGAGCAACACGGGACATAGTTTTCTCCTCCAAGAATTTCTTCAATGTAATCTTATTATTAGATCATATCTGGACGCGCAAGATTATTGCGCGCCCAGATTGCAATTAAGGGCGCTCTACGCAGAGTGCGACGCCCATACCGCCGCCGATGCAAAGTGTGGCGAGGCCTTTTTTCGCGCCGCGACGCTTCATTTCAAACAAGAGCGTGTTCAGAACACGGCAGCCAGAGGCACCGATTGGGTGACCGATTGCAATTGCGCCGCCATTAACGTTCACGATTGCTGGGTCCCATCCCATTTCCTTGTTCACAGCGCAGGCCTGCGCGGCAAAGGCTTCGTTGGCCTCAACAAGGTCAAGATCAGCAACGGACCAACCCGCTTTTGCCAGCGCTTTGCGCGATGCAGAAATCGGGCCGACGCCCATGATAGATGGATCAAGACCAGCGGTTGCATAGGATGCGATGCGCGCAAGTGGCTCGATGCCGCGCTTTTCAGCCTCATCAGCCGACATGAGCAACGTTGCCGCAGCACCATCGTTCAGGCCAGATGCGTTTGCCGCTGTCACGGTGCCGTCTTTGGTAAAGGCAGGACGCATTTTCGCCATTGCCTCAAGGGTCGCGCCGTGACGGATGTATTCGTCTTGGTCTACAACAATATCGCCCTTACGGGTTTTCACGGTGAATGCCGCGATCTCATCTACAAAACGGCCAGCCTTTTGCGCAGCCTCGGCTTTGTTCTGGGAAGCGACGGCGAATTCGTCCTGCATTTCGCGGGTGATTTGGAACTTCTCAGCGACGTTCTCGGCGGTTTGGCCCATATGGTAGTTGTTGAACGCGTCCCAAAGACCGTCACGGATCATCGTGTCGATAAAGTTCATATCACCCATTTTTTGACCGGCACGCAGGTTTGCTGCGTGTGTGGACAACGTCATGTTTTCTTGGCCGCCAGCGGCAACGATGGACGCGTCGCCAAGCTGAATATGCTGCGCACCAAGGGCTACAGCGCGGAGGCCAGACCCGCAGACTTGGTTGATGCCCCAAGCGGCGCTCTCGATTGGCAGGCCCGCGTTGATATGCGCTTGGCGGGCTGCGTTTTGACCCTGCGCTGCGGTCAGAACTTGACCTAGGATAGTCTCGCTCACTTCGGATTTATCGATGCCCGCGCGGGCAACGACTGCCTCAAGAACAGCGGCACCCAGATCGTGGGCTTTAGTGGTGGCAAATGCGCCACCGAAGCTGCCAACAGCGGTACGGGCTGCGGAAGCAATAACAACATTGGTCATATGATGGGTCCTCTCCGATCGTTAAGCGAAGACAGACCGGAGCGGCGCAATGCCTGACGTGGCGCGCAGGCCCCGTCCTGCCGCTCCTTTTCTTTTACGGCTTACGCGGTGGCCGCGCAACGCAGTTTCTGCAATTGGTCAATTTACCCCCGACCGATGCACGCCTGGAGTGTGTCAGGAAATATCAAATTTGGGCACTCCGAAGTAATAACCTTGCAAACAATCGGCCCCCATGCGCGTCAGAAAGTCCGCTTCTTTTAAGGTTTCAATGCCATCAGCGACGACGAGCATTTCGAATTGCCGTGCCACAGTCATCAATGCCTCTGTCAGGACTTGGTTGTCAGGGTCGCTTTCAATGCCGCGAATGAAACCCTTGTCGATTTTCACGAGGTCGAAAAAGAAATCCTTGAGATGTCGGAACGCAATCAGCCCGGCACCGAACCCATCGAGGGCAAAGGCGATGCCGCGCGGCTGCATCTCATCCATGAACCGGATAACGATTTCATGCAGCATCATCGCGGAGGTTTCGTTAATCTCGAAAATGAGCCTCTCGCCAAGCATGCGATTGGAATGCAGTCCCTCTTCGAGGATTTTCCGCCATTTTCCATCGCCAAGCGACCGGGCAGAGACGTTAACAGACACACGCAGATATGGGGATTGGGCCAGTTTCTTGAGCGCGAGTTCGAGAGTGACGCAATCTATTTGCCGCCCTAAATCCATTTCTTCGATCACGGGCATAAAATGCGCGGCGGGGATGACGCGCCCTGCCCGATCCATCACCCGAATAAGCCCCTCATAAAAGGCAGGACGCCCATTGGGCCCTGTTGTAAATATCGGCTGATAGGCCAATCGCGCCCGCGATGCACCCAACGCCTCGCGCACCAATGTCAGCACATCAGCGTCGCGACTGGCCATCGCAAAGTGAAGCGGGTCGAGCAGGGCGAGCTCGTCAGAAGTAAGTTGCGGTTGATGCGCTGCGGTCATGGATCGGGTCCTTATGAACCCCTTTAACTTGTCAAATCAGCCATAACAGGAGGTTAAGGTCTAGCAATCGATTCAAATTGGAAAGACATTGCTGGCAAGCAAAAGGAACCTATATGGAAACGCGCTGTGGCTGGGCAGGCCTCGAACAGATTTACATCGACTACCACGACACCGAATGGGGCGTGCCTGAATACGACAGCCGTGCCCTGTGGGAAAAGCTGATCTTGGACGGGTTTCAGGCGGGGTTGAGTTGGATCACCATTTTGAGAAAGCGTGATAATTTTCGCGACGCCTTTGCGGGATTTGATCCCGATGTGATTGCCACGTGGGGCGAGCCCGAGATTGAGCAGTTATTGCAAAACGACGGTATCATTCGGCATCGCGGAAAAATAGCCGCCACGATTTCTAATGCCAAAGCATGGCAAAAGATTGAGGCCGAGCAAGGGTTTGACAAGTTTCTTTGGGGCTATATTGGCGGGGTGCCGCTTCGGACGACAATTGCCGACCGCTCGGCCATGCCCACGTTCTCACCGCTATCCACACAGATTTCCAAGGATTTGAAAAAGGCGGGGTTCAAGTTTTGCGGGCCGACGATTGTTTACGCGTTTATGGAAGCGACGGGATTGATCAACAATCACACAACCGATTGCCCGCGCCACAATGCCGTGGCCGCTATGGCGCGCTCACCAACGGTCTAGGGCGGTTTCGTCGTCGTCTTTGGCTGCAACCCATGCGCTGCCGTCTGCCGTGGTTTCTTTCTTCCAGAACGGTGCGCGGGATTTAAGATAGTCCATCAGAAAATCGGCGGCGGCAAAGGCATCGGCGCGATGCGCAGAGGCAGTCGCGACCATCATGATCGGTGCGCCAGCAGGTAATATGCCGTAACGGTGGATCACCAAGACATCTTTTAGATCCCAGCGCGTCTTGGCATCCTCCACGATCCCTGCAATCGCACGTTCGGTCATGGCGGGATAATGTTCGATTTCCATTTGGTGCAGTGTGCCATCTGTGTCGCGCACAACACCAGTAAAGCTGACAATCGCGCCGACATCCCTGCGCCCAACGGCAAAGGCATTCAATTCGGCCCCCGCATCAAACGCCTCTGGCTGTACCCGCACCGTCATTTCAGCCGCCGGTCATGGGCGGAAAAAACGCCACTTCGCGGACGCCCGCGAGGGGTGCCTCAAAGTCCGAAAGCTCTTGGTCCAGTGCCACGCGCAAGGCGGATATATCAGCAAAGGCAGCAGCATAACGCTCTTCGCGTGCGGAAAGTTCGGTGACAAGATCGGCCACGGTTGCGGCATCGCTCTGCACCTCTTCTTGAGGGACGCCGATCCGTTCGCGGACCCATGCGAAATACATCACGTTCATTTGGAATCACGCAGGTAAGGCATCGCCTTGCGGAAATAATCCGCGCCGCTCAGCACTGTCAGAACCATCGCAAGCCACAGGAAACCAACACCCGCGTACCAACTGATTTCGAGGCCGCTCTCCAAATTACGCAAACCGAGCAAGTCCTCGATGTCGCCCGCCAAAATCCCAGTCTGTGTGTCTTGATCCATGCCCATGCTGCGCTCGATCAGGTAATGTTCAAAGGCGCCCTTTGCAAAAAGGATCGCGATAGCGACCATTTGCAGGGTCGTCTTCCATTTGGCTAAAACCGTGACCTTCAACGTTCCCGCCGTATCGCCCAAAAATTCGCGAAGGCCCGAGACAAAAACTTCGCGGAAGATAATGAGAACAGCCGGCATCAAAATCCAAGGGTTCATCCCCGAAAATCCAGTGATGACCACAAGCGCGATAATCACCATCGCCTTATCGGCAATCGGGTCCATCATCGCACCAAACTTTGTTTCCTGCTTCCAAGCGCGGGCCAGATAGCCGTCAACGAAATCTGTAATCGCCGCGGAGACAAACAAGAGCAGCGCAAACCAATCGGCCAAAGGCCGGTTGAAATAGAGAAACATGATCGCAACGCTGGGTGCTGCGAGCAGGCGCAAGAGGGTGAGGGTATTCGGTAGATTCCAATTCATGTCATCACCTTATGCGCTCGCCCTGCAAGTGAAAAGCCGCTGTTTTTTCAGAGCCTAAATATGCCCGCAGGAAGCTCAACCGTTCTCGTGAAAGTAGTCATAGATTTTCTGCGCCATATTGGCAGAAACACCTTCGACCACCTTGAGGTCCGCGAGGTTGGCGCGGGCGACAGCTTTGGCCGATCCGAAATGCGCGAGAAGCGCGCGCTTTCGCGCAGCCCCAACACCAGGCACGTCGTCCAGCGGCGTGGCTCCAATCGCCTTGGACCGTTTGGCGCGGTGGGTGCCGATAGCGAAACGGTGTACTTCGTCCCGCATCCTCTGGATAAAGTAGAGCACAGGATCGTTATGACGCAGGGCCATGACAGGCTTGCCTGTGCGGTGGAATACCTCTTTGCCTGCATCGCGATCTTCCCCCTTGGCCACACCGACCATCGGCACGTCACCAACGCCCAGCTTTTCCATGATCTCGCGCACGGAGCTTACCTGCCCAGCCCCGCCGTCGATAAGCAGAAGGTCGGGCCAAAAGCCGGACGTGCGCTCTGGGTCTTCTTTCAGAAGTCGCTGGAAACGGCGGGTCATGACCTCTTTCATCATGCCAAAGTCGTCGCCTGCGCTCATGTCTTCGCCTTTGATGTTGAACTTGCGGTATTGGTTTTTGTCAAAGCCTTCGGCCCCAGCCACAACCATCGCCCCCACGGCGAAGGCGCCTTGAATGTGGGAGTTGTCATAGACCTCGATCCGTTTGGGTACCTTTGGCAAATCAAACGCCTCGGCCAAGCCTTTCAGCAATTTCCCTTGGGTCGCGGTCTCGGACATTTTGCGCGCAAGGCTTTCGCGGGCATTTCGTAGCGCACCTTGCACCAATTCCGCCTTTTCGCCGCGCTGCGGGATGATGACGTCGACCTTGCGGCCCAGTTTCTCGGAAAGGGCCGCGGCCATCAGATCGTCATTGTCCAAGCCGTGGCTCAGGATAATTGCGCGGGGTGGTTCACGGTCGGAATAGAATTGCCCGACAAAGGCCTCCATGACCTCGGATGGGTCTTCCTCTCCGCTGATCCGCGGATAATAGTCGTGGTTGCCCCAATTCTGGTTGGCCCGAATGAAGAAAACCTGCACGCAGGCCTGCCCACCATCAATGTGCAGCCCGATGACATCGGCCTCCTCCGTGGATTGCGGATTGATGCCTTGGGCGGTTTGCACTTGGGTCAGCGCCTTGATCCGATCCCTTAGAGCGGCAGCGCGTTCATATTCCATCGCTTCAGCCGCCTCACCCATTTGGGACGCGAGCGCTTGCTGGATGCCTTTCGTGCGCCCTTGCAAGAATTGCTCGGCATCGCGGACGGTATCGGCGTAATCGTCAGGGGTAATCAGGCCGACGCAAGGACCGGAGCAGCGTTTGATCTGATATTGCAGACAAGGCCGTGTGCGGGTCTCGAAATCCGAGTTCGAGCAATTGCGCAGCAAGAACACCCGCTGCAACTGGTTGAGCGTGCGGTTGACCGCACCCGCGCTGGCGAAGGGGCCGTAATAATTGCCCTTTTCCTTTTTCGCGCCGCGATGCTTTTTGATCTGCGGGTAGGCGTGGTCTTTTGCGACGAGGATATTCGGAAAGGATTTGTCGTCGCGCAGCAAAACGTTGTAGCGCGGCTTGAGCTGCTTGATCAGGTTTTGCTCAAGCAGCAGCGCCTCTGTCTCCGTCCGCGTGGTCAGGAACATCATCGAGGCGGTCTCGTCGATCATCCGTGCAATGCGGCCCGAATGATTACCCGGACGGGCATAATTGCTGACCCGCGCCCGCAGGTTCCGCGCCTTGCCGACGTAAAGCACGCGACTTTCGGCGTCGAGCATCCGGTAGACACCCGGCGAGCCGTCAATCGTTCGCAGATAAGCCGCGATACGGGCATATCCTGTCAGCTGTGTCTCGTCGACGGGGTCGGTCATGTGTGTGTCCGTGATTCTATTTTGTCTGCAATGCTAACAAGGTGGCATCAAGAGGAAAGGCATCCACGGTTTCTGTGGATAAGTCGGTGGGCAAAACTCCGAGAGGTGCGAAAATCCTTTGTTTTTAACAGAGTTCACCTAACTGCCTGTTTTTTAGGCATTACGGCAACGTATTGAAAACAAAGATAAATTTAATATCAAACTTCCAAGCTACTGATTTCATTCACACTTTATGAACTAAATGTGACACCCGCGTGATTCCGTGCACAACTCTGCCGCTACGTCACTCAACCCCAAGCACATCCGGCGTTTGCCAGCCCAAATGCTGCCCTCCGTCGACAGCGATCATTTGTCCTGTCACCGCGGTTGCGTCGACAAAATAACCAAGCGCGGCAGTGATATCCGCGACGTTGGCGCCGCGATTGAGGATCGTTGCGGCGCGCTGATTGGCAAAGTGTTCGACGCTTTGGCGGTGCCCTTGAAGCGTCGGGCCCGGCCCGATCCCGTTGACACGCACATTAGGGGCCAGCGCTTGGGCAGTGGTCTGTGTCAGTGCCCATAGGCCCATCTTGGCGATGGTGTAGGTCATGAACTCTGGCGTGAGTTTATGGATACGCTGGTCGAGCATATTAATAATGAGCGCCTGTGCTATGGGCTCGCCATTTTGATCCACGACCGCTTTGGGTGTTTGGGCTGCAAGCGCTTGGGTCAGGATAAATGGAGCACGCAAGTTGGAGCCGATGTGCCTATCCCAGCTTTTGCGGGTCGCACTGGATAGGCTGTCGTACTCAAAAATCGAGGCGTTATTGATGAGACAGGTAATCGGGCCGCCAAGCGCCTTCGCTGCCGCTGGCAGCAGGCTTTGGGTTTCGGCCTCGTCTAGCAGGTCAGCCTTGAGCGCGACCGCTTTGCGCCCCATGGACCTTAGCTGATTGACCGTCTCATCGGCACCTTCTTCGGACGTAGAGTAATGCACTGCCACATCGTAGCCGCGCGCGCCAAGATAAAGCGCCATCGCTTGACCGAGCCTTGCGCCTGCCCCTGTGACAAGCGCCCGCATTACACGAGGACCACGACGAGATAGAGAACGTAAAGTGCCGTCAACGCGATACCCCAGATACGAGTGATATCCTTTTTGAGGAATACGAAGGGGATCAATGCGGCGGAAGCCAGCGCCATCACCCAAAGATCGAACTGCAAGAATGCGGGATCAACGGGGATTTCGCCAACAAGGCTGGCCAAACCCATAATGCCCAAAAGGTTGAACATATTGGAACCGATGACGTTACCTAAGGCCACATCCGCTTGACGGCGCAGAGCGGCCATGACGGTGGTTGCGAGTTCGGGAAGCGACGTGCCAATCGCCACCAGCGTAAGGCCGATGACGGTTTCCGAGATACCAAACGTGCGGGCGATACTGGTCGCACCTTCGACAAGGAGGTTCGCACCCAGCGGCAGACCGATCAGGCCAAGTACCAAGAACAGCGCGATCTTTGGCCAACCAAGGCTCGGGTCCGCGCCTTCGATTTCTTCTTCGTCGACGACACATGCCTTGCGATGCGCGTTGGCGGCTCTGGCCGCGTAAAACAGCATCGCGGCGAGAGAGAGTAGCAGGATGACGCCACTGACCCACGTAAGTGGCCCCATGAAGCAAAGCACGATGAACAGGGCCGTTGCCCCCATCATTTGCAGATAGCTGCCGCGCGTATCGCATTCACTGGTGTGCATGGTGGCGAGGAGCGCGGGAATGCCGAGGACAGGCAGCACGTTGGCGGTATTGGAGCCGACGACGTTGCCCAAAGCGAGCCCCGGAACTCCGTCCCAGATTGCTTGCACCGAGATCAGAAGCTCGGGCGCGGATGTGCCAAAGGCCACGATTGTGAGCGACACGATCAGCGCAGGCACGCCTAACCGCAAGGAGAGGTTTACCGCCCCTTTAACAAGGCTGTCGCCCGCCAAGAGCAAAATCACCAGACCTACAATCGTATAGAGCCAATCCATCAATGCTTCCCTTTTGAACAGGCGCAAGGCCCTTTACCGATGCGGTATCGCCCGCAATTTTTACATTTCGCTGCTTCCAGCCGATCTTGGCCCGGAAACCGCCATTTGCCGAACATCGCCAACACCGCCATCACGACGAGAAAGAGGGTAACGATTTTGATAATCATTTAGAGTCCAAACCGTGCAAAGGCGGCACGGTCTTCAACGCTGCCGATTGCATCGCCCATCAGCTTTGCGCCAAAGCGGAGAAGCAAGGAGCGGCGCGCGCCGTAGCGGCGGAATTTCACTTTGTCGCCAAAGCGGGATTTCATCACGGGGACAAGGTGGCCGATGCCATCAGCAAGCCCTTGATCGACGCCTTGCTGGCCGATGAAAACCTCACCTGTGAACAGGTCGGGGTTATCGGCCAATTTGGTGCCGCGTCGCGATTTCACATAGGTGATGAAGTTCTCGTGGATGGTCTCTAACCAGCCCTTGAGCCGCTTTACGTCTGCGGGGTTTTCTTTCCTGAACGGGTCAAGCATCGACTTGGATTTGCCCGCCGTATGCACGCGCCGTTCAACACCATATTGCCCGATCAGGTCTTGCAAGCCGAACCCTGCGCTAATGACGCCGATAGAGCCTGTGATCGAACAGTCATCGACAAAAATCTCGTCGGCAGCGCAAGCCAGCCAGTAACCACCCGAGGCAGCCACATCTTCTACGAATGCAAAAACGGGGATCTCTTTCTCGTCGGCCAAACGGCGGATGCAAGCGGCAATCAGGGATGACTGCACGGGGCTGCCACCGGGGCAGTTGATTTCCAACGCGACGGCGGCAGGCTTACCCTTGCGAAACGCCTTTTCGATAACAGGCGTGAGGCTTGGACTATCAAGACCGCGACCGCCATTGCTAATCTGCCCCTGAAGCCGAATGACAGCAACAAAGGGAGCGGAATCAAGAAAGGGGATATATTTTTTCATATGCTACCATCTAGGTCCGTGGGCTCCTCGTCGCAAGGCGTCACTGCCGGATACGCCAGCCAGTGCGGAAAATCCACCAGATCGCTGCGAGGCAAGCCCCTGTAAACAGCGCGATTGCCAACAGCGAGAGACCAACCGGCACATCCGCCGTGTCGAGGAACGCCCAGCGGAAGCCAGAAATCAGGTAGACGACAGGATTGAACATCGTGATCGTCTGCCAAACGGGAGGCAACATCGTAATGGAATAGAAGCTGCCCCCAAGAAAGACGAGCGGTGTGATGATCAAGAGCGGGATCAATTGAAGCTGTTCAAAGTTACCCGCCCAGATGCCGATGATGAACCCTAGGAGCGAGAAACTGATGCACGTGAGGATCAGGAAGCCGAGCATCCAGAACGGGTGCGCAATCGAGATATCAACAAAGAAAAAAGCCGTGATCAGGATGATAACCCCGATGAAAAGCGCCTTTGTCGCCGCCGCCCCCACGTATCCGAGGGTGATTTCGAGGAAGTTCACGGGCGCGGACAGAAGTTCGTAAATCGTGCCGATGAATTTCGGGAAGTAGATGCCGAAAGAGGCGTTTGATGTGGCCTGTGTCATGACCGAAAGCATGATGAGACCCGGCACAATAAACGCACCGTAACTATGCCCTTCAACCGACTCGATGCGGCTGCCGATAGCGGTGCCAAAGACGACGAAGTAAAGCGACGTGGAGAGCACCGGTGAGACAATTGACTGTGCCACGGTGCGGAAAAAGCGGGCCATCTCAAAGCGGTAGATGGAAGCGACGGCTGTTAAGTTCATGCTGTTTCCTTCACGAGACCGACGAAGATATCTTCGAGGCTGCTTTGCTGTGTCTTCATATCGCTCATTTGCAGGCCCGCTTTTTGCAGGTCGTTCAGTAGCGTCGTGATGCCCGTGCGTTCGCCTTTTGTGTCGTAGGTGTAGATCAGGCTCTTGCCGTCTTCGCCAATTTCCAGATCGTATGATTTTAGAGCGGCGGGAATATCAGTCACGGCAGCATGCAGATCGACAACCAGTTGCTTTTTACCCATTTGCGCCATGAGATCGGCCTTGTCTTGGATCAGCAGAATTTCACCTTTCGAGATAACCCCAACGCGGTCGGCGATGGCTTCTGCTTCCTCAATGTAATGGGTGGTCAAGATGATGGTGACGCCCGCTTTTTTGAGGTCGGCGACCACTTTCCACATGTCTTTGCGTAATTCGACATCAACGCCCGCCGTTGGTTCATCAAGGAACAGAACGCGGGGTTCGTGTGACAGCGCCTTGGCGATCAGAACACGGCGCTTCATACCGCCTGAAAGCGTCATTATCTTGCTGTTCTTTTTGTCAAAGAGCGAAAGCTGCTTGAGGATATCGTCAATAAACGCGTCATTGCGCGGCTTGCCGAACAGTCCGCGAGAGAAACGCACGGAATTGATGACGGTCTCGAATGGCTCAAGGTTAATCTCTTGCGGAACCAGTCCGATCATCGCGCGTGCTTCGCGAAAATCGCTGTTGATGTCATGACCGCCGACGGTAACGGTGCCAGAGGTCGGAACCGTGATCCCACAGATCGTGGAAATCAGCGTCGTTTTTCCCGCGCCGTTCGGCCCCAAAAGTGCGAGGATTTCGCCCTCTTCAATTTCGAGGTTGACGGATTTGAGCGCCTCAAAACCCGTGCCATAGGCCTTGCGCAAATTGCGCACCGATACGATTGACGACATTTTGATCCCTTTACGTGTTCTGCAGAACTTAGTCCGCTGGCCACGGAAGTAAAAGGGGAACGTCAGGCCATCCGCACAGCCATATCAAGCATACGGCACGAAAAGCCCCATTCGTTGTCATACCAACCGAAAACGCGCAGCAACCCTTGGGCCGTCACGCGGGTTTCCGGCAGCGAGACGATGAGGCTTTCTGGGCGTGCGCGCAGGTCGGAGGATACCAGCGGCTTGTTGGTGCAGCCGATGATTGGCGACGGCTTCGAGAGAACTTCGATCACCTGATCGCGGCTCACTTCCTCTTGTAGGGTAACTGTCAGATCAATGGCAGAAACGGAAGCCACAGGGACGCGCACCGCCGCCCCCTCAATCCGCCCCGCGATATCGGGCAGCACGTGATCAAGCAGGCGCATCGCACTCGTCGTCGTCGGCACCATCGACATTGCGGCGGCGCGGCTGCGCATCATATCGCCGCGCGGCGCATCAATCGTCGGCTGGCTACCTGTGTAGCAATGGATCGTCGTCATCCAGCCTGTGCGCACGCCCCATGTATTGTCGAGCAAACGGATCAGAGGGGCCAAGGCATTCGTCGTGCAAGATGCATTCGAGATGATCCGCTGATCGGCAAGGTCGCGGTCGTTCGCGCCAATCACAATTGTCGCATCAGCGGCATCAGATGGCCCAGAGATCAACACCCGTCGCGCACCAGCCCGCAGCGGCCGTTCGGCCACATCACGCCCGTCAGCTTTTCCAGTGCATTCCATCACCAGATCAACGCCGGTCAGATCAAGGGTGCCGGCATCAAACGTCTGAAACATCGGGATCGCATGGCCGTTCACGTGCAGGGTCTTGCCTTCGAGATGCACCTCACCTGCGAACGGACCGAAAACGCTATCATATTCAAACAGATGCGCGCAAAGATCGGCCTCGGCGATATCATTGATTCCGACGATCTCGACCTCCGGCCAGCCGCCTTGCGCCCATGCACGCAAAACCGTCCGCCCAATGCGGCCAAAGCCGTTGATAAAAACCTTCGTCATAACTCGCCTGCGTCTTCCAATACTTTGCGCGCCGCACGGAAGCATTCCACCCCCTGCGGCACGCCACAATAAATTGCGACCACGTGGATGATGGCGCGGATTTCCTCTTTGGTGACGCCGTTATTTAGCGCACCTTTGCAATGTAGTTCCCACTCGTGCATTTTGCCCAGCGCACCAAGCATCGAGAGATTCATCATGGATCGGGTCTTGGCATCAATCACCTCGTCACCCCAGCCAAAGCCCCAGCACCACGCGGTCATGGCCTCCTGAAACGGGCGGGAGAAATCGTCGGCTGCCGCTAGGTTCTTATCAACGTAATCGGCACCTAAAGTCGCGCGGCGCTGCTCTAGACCCTTCAAAAAGAGATTTTCATCAAATTCACTCATGGCGACACTCCGATTCACACCTTGCCTTACAAAGGTGCATCACGAGACACGCATTGACCACCTCAATATTTTGGCCAAGGCAAACCTTTTCAGATGCCGCGATAGGACTGCGTCGACGTGCAAACCACCCATCACTCAATCGTGGGGAGAACTCCGCGCTCGGTAATCATTGGTTAATTAATTCTCCGTATTTCCTGAAGCGATTGATTACTTTCTGGGGACGCGCATTGAAACATACGAATTTTCACATTGAAACAACACAACTCGCGACTGGTTTCGACGCTCCTCCAGATGCGAGATTTTATCGAAACTATGCGAAGCGCTCTTTTGACCTCGCCTTGGCAATCGCACTTACCCCTATCGTTGCGCCAATCATTGCCTTGTTATGGTTGGTCGCAAAGATGGATGGCGGTTCCGGCTTTTTCGGCCATACGCGGATCGGCAAAGACAGCAAAGGGTTCCGCTGCTGGAAAATCCGTACGATGGTTGTGAATGCGCCTGCCAAGCTTGCAGTCTACCTCGAAAATAATCCCGAAGCTGCAAAGGAATGGAAACGGGATCATAAGTTACGTTGCGATCCACGTATCACGCCTGTGGGGGATTTCCTTCGGCGTACGAGCCTCGATGAATTGCCGCAACTTTGGAACGTTTTCAAAGGTGAAATGAGCTTTGTTGGGCCACGTCCGATCGTGCAAGAGGAACTGTCACGCTACGGCGCGGCAAGCAGGAACTATTTGTCAGTACGGCCCGGAATTACCGGACTGTGGCAAGTATCTGGACGCAATGACATATCTTATGATGAGCGTGTTGATCTCGACGTTGCCTATATCCAAAACGTCAGTTTTTTGGGTGACGCAAAGCTCATTCTGGCAACGGCAAATACGGTTTTAAAGCGGACAGGGAAATAGTCCCTGCCGCTTTTACGTTAGGCGCGTAGCAGCTTGAACTCGGGATCGTAAGGGCTCTGCTCGGCGACACTTGCTTTCACAAGGGTCCCGCAAAGGTCCAGTTCCAAGACCGTACCGATTGCTCCAAATTCCGGATCAACAAAGGCATAGGCGATATTCTTGCCGATTCGGTGCCCCCAGTCGCCTGAAGAAATCGTGCCAACGACACGTCCCTTATCCATCAATGACCCACCGCCATATGCAGGCATCTGATCGGTGTGAATTTCAAGCGACACCAGCCTCTTGTGCAGACCTTGTGTCTGACGTTTGACCAACGCGGGCTTGCCGACAAAGTCACCTTTGTCCATTTTTACAAAACGGCTGAGGTTGGTTTCAAACGGGTCAAATTCGGTTAGTAAATCGGCTTTCCAATGTAAGAACCCCTTCTCCATCCGCATGGAATCAACGGCGCGCGCACCAAAGATTTTCAGCCCGAAGGGTTCGCCTGATTTGCGTAATGCGAGCCAAGCCGCATAAAGCGACGCATTTGGAACGTGGATTTCATAAGCCAATTCGCCCGAGAAGCTGACGGCCAGAACGGTCGCAGGTGCAATCCCGATGAAGGCTTCGCGCAGGCTCAGCCATGGGAAAGCCTCTTTTGACCAATCTCCTCGAGAGCAGTCAGACAAAACCTTACGCGCATTTGGACCTGCCAAAACGAGGATCGTTTGATCGTTTGTCAGGCTGCGCAATTGTACATCTTCGGTTGGATCAAGGTGCATTTTCAGCCAATCCATATCGTGCAATTCACTCGCAGCAGCAGACCCATACCAAACCCGCGCAGGGCCACGAGACGACTTAGGAATATTCGCAAAGATCGCCTCGGCTTTAATCATGCCGTGGTGGTTCAACAGGTAGCCAAGACCGACGCGGCCGTCCTTTTTCGTCACGTTCCCGCAGACCATACGGTCAAGGAATTTGTGGCGATCCGCGCCTGTGATCTCGATACGATTAAAGCCGTTAACCTCGCAGAGACCTACGTTAGTCTGCACGTTTTTGACTTCAGCCGCGATCAGATCAAATGTCTCGTCAAATCCGAACCCAAGCGTTGGGTGGAAGTCCGGTGTGGGCTTCATATAGTCGACACGTTCCCAGCCATTCACAACCGTGAACGCCGCGCCTTCTGCGGCAAGGATCGGTGTGATTGGCGTGGTTTTCGCAGGGCGACCCGCTGGGCGGTGCTCATGTGGGAAGTGGAAACGGAATTCGTTCTGATAGTCTTCAATGGCTTTAAGCGCAGTGATTTCGACGTTGGTGTGACCCGCAAAACGGCGTGGATCGATACGCCATGTATCATAGCAAGCCTCGCCATGGACGATCTGCTGCGCGAGCAGCCAGCCGTGACCGCCACCCTCGCCCAGACCCGCACGCAGGCCGATGATGCAGAACGCGTTACGCTTGCCCGGGATCGGACCAACGAGCGGAGCGCCGTCGATTGTGTAGGTGATCGGGCCGTTCACAACGTTCTTGATGCCAACTTCTGTGAGGGCTGGCATACGCGCGAAGGCCCCTTCGAGCACGTCGGTAATACGGTCCAGATCATCAGGGCAAAGCGCGTTCACAAAGTGTGGATCGATGCCGTCCATGCCCCAAGTTTTACAGCCTTGCTCGTAGAAACCGATAAGCAGGCCGTTCTTTTCCTGACGGCAGTAGTAGTCGCTGATCGGGCAGCGGATGAGCGGCATGCGGTGGCCAGCTTCAACAATCGCGGGTATGTCTTCTGTTACGAAATACTGGTGCTCCATAGATGTGACAGGATGGTGCACATTCATCATCGCGCCGACTTCGTTCACACGGTAGCCGCAGGCGTTCACCACGATCTCACAGGTAATATCGCCCTGCTCGGTGTGCACGGTCCAGCTATCGTCTTTGTGCTGGGTCAAGCCCGTGACGGGCGTATTGCGGTAGACTTCGGCGCCAGCGTTACGCGCACGACGCGCGAGCGCTTGGCAAAGCGATGCAGGATCGATGTCGCCATCGTTGCCGTCCCAAAGGCCGCCAATCAGGTTGTCGGTAGAAATCAGCGGGTGACGGCGGGCGCATTCTTCGGCGTCGATGACCTCAAACTCAACACCCATACCGCGGGCCATCGAGGCAAAGTGACGGTAGCCGTCCATCTGCGCCTCTGTATTTGCCAGACGAATCCCGCCGTCGCCATGGCGATAGCTGACAGGGTATTCTGGGTCGTCGCGCAATTCTTTATACAGATTGATCGAATGAGATTTCAGGCCAACCATCGTTTGGTTCATACCAAAGTTGGTGACCTGCGCCGCAGAGTGCCACGTGGTGCCGGACGTCAACTCGTTACGCTCGATCAGCACAACGTCAGTCCAGCCTTCCTGCGTAAGATGGTAAAGTGTGGAACAGCCAGCAATTCCGCCACCGATGACAACAACACGTGTATGCGATTTCATGAGACTTCCCCCTGATAGATTTTCACAAATCGGATCAGAAGAATGCGAGTGGCGCAATCCATCAAAATATCGATAAATCTATGATTTTGATTTACCGAAGTATCTTAAATCCGCTCGTGAGAAACGGCAGCCTATCCGCCGCTTTGTCGACGATACGATCTTGTAGACAGTCACGGATATCTTCTGCCATTCGCGCCGGCAGATCTCCCAATGCTCCTGCACGCGCATGAAGCGCCAAAACCCGCGCAAAGGCTGGCACATGAAGCGGATGCGCCCGCACCAATTCGCTCGCACGCGGTGTGCCGCAAAATGCCAGTGCAGTGGTAATCGCCCAGCCGCCCAGTTCTGCGGTCATCGCAAAGAGGGCCTGATTGGACGAGAATTCAAACCCGACGGGGGGCTGTGCATGTGACCTGCGCAATTGCGCCTCGATCTGCCGCCCGATTTGCAAGTCACCCGCATAGCGCACGAATGGCGCGTCCCGCAGGCCGTCGCGTGTCGGCGTTACATCAGGCGCGGCGACCAAAACGAACGGGTCGCGCAGGATCGGGTGCTGGTCAATCCAATCGACCTGCCCGACGGTATCCACAGCCAGCATCAAATCAACCGCCCGCGTGCTCAGCGCCTCGTGGTTTTCATGGCTGGCCCCGCTGCTAAGCGTAAAGCCCGCGTTCGGATAGGCCTTTGTTAGCTTGAGCAACCAAGGCGCCGTTACTGTCGCGTCGAGTTCTTCAATCGACGCAATCCGCAGTGTCATTGGCGGTGTATGTTCAGCCATCACCAATCGCGCTTTTGCCGCACTGACATCATCTAGCAACTGACGTGCAGGTTCTAAGAACAAGGCCCCTGCCGCCGTAAGCCGAAACTGCCGTGCACTGCGTTCAATCAGCTTCGTGCCCAAGGCGGCTTCTAATGTACTAAGGCCTTGGGACACCGAAGATGGGCTAATCCCTAAACGGTGTGCAGCGCGCGTGACAGATTGTGCCTCGACGGCGGCAACAAAGATTTGCGTTGCGCGGTAGGTGAATGGCGGTTCGACATTTGGCATTATGAAATCGATATTTCGATTTTAGCTGATCTTGTCTAGAGCGCTTGCGCGAAATGAGATGTGAGCAGACGCTCAAGATTATGTCAGATACATCAACCACACGCAGAACCGGAGGCCGCGCGGCCCGTCATGCCAAACGTGCTGTGCCTGTTTCGGTTAACCCAGCGCCTGCCGGTGCCATTGGCGGAGCCTATAAGCCGTTGTCTGATGCGGATTTGCAGCAGATTTACGATACAGCGCTGCGGTTATTGGCCGAACTTGGCATGGGCGAAGTCCCTGACCGTTTGGCCAAGGATTTGATTGCGGCCGGCGGTGTTGATCTGGGTAATGCACGGATTGGCCTGCCCGTCGAAATGGCCCAACGCGCGATTGATACATCTACCAAGGAATTCTGGCTGTATGGACGCGACCCTGCCCGCGACATCTACGTCGGAGGGGACCGTGTCTATTTCGGCACGGGTGGTGCGGCCGTTCAAACACTTGATCTACATTCAGGGCAATACCGCACCTCTACACTGCGCGATTTGCACGATTTCACGCGGCTGCAAGACACGCTGTCCAATGTTAGCTGGTTCACCCGCTGCTGCATCGCGACCGACATTCCCGACAACTATGATCTGGACGTGAACACGGCCTACGCCCTGATCGCGAATACAACAAAGCCTACGGCCACGGCCTTTACACTAGCGGAACATGTCGCGCCGATCATGGAGATGCTCGATATCGCGGCGGGCGGCGTTGGCGAATTCGCCAAGCGTCCGTTCATGAAGACACACATCAGCCCTGTGATTTCACCCATGCGTTTTGGTGAGGATGCGGTTGATGTGGTCTATGAATGTATCGCACACGGGATTCCGATGTCTTGCATCACGGCGGCACAAGCGGGGGCCACCGCGCCCGCAACATTGGCGGGGTTCCTTGCGCAATCCTTAGCGGAAACGCTGGCGAGCCTTGTGATGGTCAACGTCATCAAACCAGGATTCCCGATGATCTTTTCCAATTGGCCGCTTGTCATCGACCTGCGCACGGGCGCGTTTTCTGGCGGCAGCGGCGAGACAGCCGTGCTCAACGCAGCATCAGGGCAGCTCTCCAACTGGCTCGGCCTGCCCTCTGGCGTGGCTTGTTCCATGACAGATGCCAAGGCAATCGACGCGCAATACGGAATGGAAAAGGGTATCACGTCCTTTGCCGCAGCAATGGCAGGCGGCAACCTGATTTACGAAAGCTCGGGTATGACGGCGTCTCTCTTGGGGGCCAGCTTTGAGGCGTTTATTCTCGACGACGAGATGCATTCCCACACCTACCGCGCCATGCGGGGTATTGAAGTGAGCGAAGACAACCTCGGGTTTGATGCAATTTGCGCGGCGGTTCTCGGAGAAGGTCACTTCCTCGGAGGGGCTCATACATTGGCCGCGATGGAGCGTGACTACTACTATCCCGCGCTCGCAGATCGGGATCAGCCCAAAACGTGGCAGGATAACGGGGCCAAAGACGCTTGGGCCCGTGCCCGTCAAAAAGCGGAGGAAGTTTTAGCCAACCACCGCCCCCATTATCTTACGCCCGAACAGGACAGTGCCATTCGCGCAAAGTTCAAAATCCTGATCTGACAGCCCAATGGCCTATTTCATCCGCTGGCTGCCATCGACGTTATAGGATTGCGCGACCATCGTGCGCGTCCTCGGCCAAGCCGCAAAATGCACACTACTATACACACAGTTTTCGGAAACTGCGTTTTGCCCGCTTATGCGCCGTTGTTATGGAACACGCAGCCGTCGGTCACGAGATCAGGTGGCGTCAGGCAAAGCCCCCTTGCCACTTTCCACGCGGCCAGAACCTTTGGCACATAGGCGCGCGTTTCGGCATAGGGCGGCACACCTGCGTTGTCACGGACGGAGCCTTCGCCAGCGTTATAGCCCGCCAGCACAAGAATCGGATCATTATCAAAATGCTTCATCAACCATGCAAGGTAGGCAACACCGCCTTTGATGTTGTCAGCGGGATTCATACTGTCGGTCACGCCAAAGCGGTCGGCGGTCGCAGGCATCAATTGCATCAGTCCCTGCGCCCCTGCCCCGCTCGTGGCTTGGGTCTTGCCCGCGCTTTCGACGGAAATCAGCGCCAGAACCAACGCGGGGGAAACATTCGTGCCAACCGTAGCGCGCAAGATATCGAGACCATGTTCGTTTGCGATCGACTGGAGCGTCTGCAGTCGCGGCGTGGGCACACCCTTACCATCAGGCGCATTTTCCATCTCGCGCAACGCTGCCTCTAAACGGCCAGGGCCGGAATCGGACAATTTCGGCGAAACTGCCAACCAAAACCATTCCAACCCAGTAATCTGGGGAGCTGCGGCCTGTGGCGACGCACCAGCGACAGCCGTGCCTGCCGCCAAAGGGGAAGACGGGGGGCGAGGCGCGTTGGGATCTATCTGTACTGTAATACGGCGAGTCGTCCCTGCCGTCGGCACGGTGACTCGTTTAAAGCTGAAATCGCCCTGTAAACGCGATGATTCCGCGAAACCATGCGTGGCCAAGAGCGAAAAGCACGCGACAAACGCGTAAAGTGATGAACGAAACATAAATATGCTGCCTGATATTTCTTATTATTGAGATCACACTTGCAGAATCGGCGTCAAAAATCGAGCGATTTGCCTAAAATGCCGTCCATTTGGGGCGGTTTTGACACAATTGCCTCACCCCGTTAACGTTTCGTTTACACTCAACTCACATTTATTTGCCTTTATTTCAGATGCTTAAATGAAAAATCTGCTTTTTTTCGCTCTGTCCAAAATAGTGCGATTGGCGTCAAACTCCCGCCCCAATCAAAGGGCAAAAGTAACTCATCCAAGACGGGGACGGGCCAAACAAGAGGCCGGCCTGAACTGAACCGGCGAGGTAGAAATGAAATCTAGCGATACCCTGAGGAGGGACTACAATGCTTAACTTTATCAAAAATTTCCGCAACGACGAAGACGGCGCAGTAACAGTTGACTGGGTTGTTTTGACAGCCGCTATCGTTCTGCTCGGCGCAGCAGTTGGCGCTTCCGTCAAAACTGGCGCTGAAAAGCTGGCTGACGGCGTTCAGACAAACCTCGAGACACAAGCGCTTGCAGTTGGTGGCTAAGCCCACGCTCACTTAATACGCTTCTGGCCGCCTCACTTATCCTGAGGCGGCCATTTGCATTTGTCAGAAACTCTTCTTACAAGTCTGAAAATCCTGAAATGAGCAACCTTTCGCCATTTTGACGCCGCAAAGGCAAGCGATGACCAAAGGCAGAATAGTTACTCTGTAATCCGAAGAGCAGGACAAAAAATGAAGATCACATTCAAAAAATTCTTTCGCGACGAAAACGGCGCGGTTTCCGTGGACTGGGTCGTATTGACCGCAAGCGTAGTTTTCCTCGCAATTGCCATCGGCGTTGCCGTCCGGGAACCAACGATTGAGACCGCAGCAACACTGGCCGAACACGTGGCATCGCGGCCAACCGAATGAACCACAGCCCGATTGGGCTGGTGGCAAAAGTAGAAACTTAAGAGGTACACAATGCGTGCATTATTTGGACTGGTACTCCTCCTTGGCGTCGGCCTAGCCGGCTTCGCCGTCTATATGGTTCAGGGTTACGTGAGTGATCAGGACGCAATCCTGGCACAAGAACGGGCCAAAGCCGCAGAGATTGTACCAACGACAAAAATCTATGCCCCAGTGCGAACAATCGCATATGGTGAAGCAATCACCGAAGCCGATGTCGCTCTGATCGACTATGCCATCGCCTATGTACCGGAAGGTGCCTATGCGACAATCGAAGAGCTTTTCCCAGAAGGTGTCGACGTTCAGCGTCATGTTTTGCGTCAAATGGAAGCAAACGAGCCGATCCTCGCGTCAAAAGTCACCGATCCAGGTGAGCAAGCCGGTATCACATCGCGCCTTTCACGCGGCATGCGTGCTTTTACAATTAAGGTTGATGTTGCCAGCGGTGTGTCAGGTTTCTTGCGTCCAACTGACCGTGTTGACGTCTATTGGAGCGGTTCAGTGCAAAATGGCAACGGTCGGAGCTTCACGCAATTGATCAAGTCTGGCGTTGAAATTATCGCAATTGACCAAAGCGCAAATGGTGAAGAGATGAGTGCGAACATCGCCCGTACTGTGACAGTGCAAGTCTCACCCCAAGACGTCGCCGTTCTGGCGCAGGCACAAGCGACAGGTGCGCTCTCGCTCTCTTTGGTTGGGGACAACGACGACACCATTACAGGTGAAATTCAGGTAGATCAGCGATCTTTGCTTGGTTTGGCTGACGCACCAGTCGTGGCCCAAATCGAGGCGGCAGTGCCTGAAGAAGTCTGCACGATCAAGACACGCCGCGGCGCGGACGTACTGGAAATCCAGATCCCCTGCACAAATTAAAATACGGTAAATATTGAGAAAAATGAGCCGCGCCACAGATCCTCTCTGGCGCGGTTTGCGTTTGCAAATCTGAAACTGTTGTCACTTTCCCACATCAATTTCACCCTGCAACGCATTGATTCTTGCAATATTTGTACATTCAGGGCAGGGTTGCGGGAATACGGGCAAAAAAGAACCAAAAAAATTGAGGCGTGATCGGAGAGGCAGGTCACCATGACATATTCGAAGTTTATCAAAGCGGTAGTAACCAGCTTTGCTTTTTCTGTAGTTGCTGTGCCATCGATTGGGCACACTGAGACATTGCGCGTTATGCGTGGGACACCATCGAGCGCGCTAAATGTGCCGATGAACCGCGCAGTCGTGGTCGAAAGTGACACTCCATTTGCAGAGCTATCCATTGCGAACCCCGGCATCGCCGATATTTCGTCGCTCTCGGATCGCACAATCTATGTCCTGGGCAAAGAGCCTGGGCGCACGACGTTGACATTACTCGGCGCTGATGGGCGTTTGATCACCAACGTTGATGTCCACGTGACACCCGACATTGCGGAATTCAAAGAACGCCTTGAGCAAATCTTGCCTGGCGAGAATATCGAAGTGCGGACCGCAAACAATGGCATCGTTCTTTCCGGGACCGTAAGCTCGATCGCTCGTCTGGATCGCGCCATGGAATTGGCTCAGCGCTATGCGCCTGATCGGGTCTCGAACCTGATGTCGGTTGGCGGAACACAACAAGTTATGTTGAAGGTGCGTTTCGCCGAAATGCAGCGCTCCGTCAGTAAGTCCTTGTCCTCTTCTATCGCCCTACAGGGCAGCACGCTTGGCGATAGCCTTGGTTTGCAGGCAGGGACCAACTCGACAAACAATTCTACATCCATTGCCTCTACGCTGAACGGCAACACGCCAGGTTCCAACGATAGCAACGGAGCGTTCTTGTTTGGCTTTAACGCCGGCGGTGTCGAAGTCGGCATCTTACTCGAAGCATTGGAAGCCCGCGGCGTTGTGCGCACATTGGCTGAGCCGAACCTGACCGCACTTAGCGGCCAAGAAGCGAAGTTCTTGGCAGGTGGCGAATACCCGATCCCCGTGTCCCAAGACGGTGGCGCGATTACGATCGAATATAAGCCATTTGGCGTCGAGCTGAATTTCACACCACGCGTGATCGACAACGACGTGATTAACCTAGAGCTTTCGGCAGCGGTATCATCCATCGATTCCGCCAATGGATTTACGTCAAACGGGTTTACCGTTGATGCGTTCAAACGTCGCGAAACCTCAACAACAGTTGAAATGCGTGATGGTGAAAGCTTTGCCATTGCAGGTCTTTTGCAGGACGACTTCTTGGATCTTAGTGGCCAAGTGCCTTGGGTTGGCGACATTCCGATCCTTGGGTCACTTTTCCGGAGCGCAGAATATTCACGCAAGCAAACCGAACTCGTAATCATTGTTACCCCACATCTTGTTACACCAACACGTGGTGAAGTTCTTGCATTGCCAACCGACCGCGTGCAGCCTCCTTCAGAGCGGGATTTGTTCCTCTTTGGGCGTGTTGCCGCAGATAAAGCGCCACAAACTGGCGGCGCAGGTGAAGTTGCACGGCAAGACTTTAGTGGTTCATATGGTTACGTTCTCGACCAATAATAGGAAGTAAGCTGATGAAGTACATTTTAACAGCAACGGTCGTTTGCGTTGGTCTAAGCGCGTGTTCGGCAAATAGCCCAGCAGGTCAAGATTTTAACCGCGAAGCGGGCTCCCGCGTCGATGCGGGCACCTTTGGCGCGGCCACAATGAACAATACGCTCGCCCAAACAGGGCAAGTGAATTACACGATCAACCTCGCGAACCGTTTCGCCTCTGAGGTGAATTCGACGATCACCTTCCCGTTCAATTCCACAGCCTTGGATGAACAGGCACGTGCGGTCCTGCGCCAGCAGGCCTCGTGGATCAAGCAGTTCCCCGAAGTCCGCTTTAAGGTTTTCGGTCATACTGACCTCGTAGGTAGCGAAGAATACAACCGCAAACTCGGTCTTTCCCGTGCGCAAGCGGCTGTTGCTTTCCTGACGAGTCAAGGCATTGATCGCTCTCGCCTAGAGGCCGTTGTTTCGTTTGGGGAAACACAGCCCATAATCGTCACGAACGGTCAAGAACGCCAAAACCGTCGCACTGTGACCGAAGTTTCTGGCTTTGTCAGCAACCACCCAATGGTCCTGAACGGTAAATACGGCGAAGTTATCTTCCGTGATTACATTGGCGTAAGTGCGAGCCAAGCTGCGACGACGACGCAGGCCGAACTCTCTGCAGGCAACTAAAGCACGGTTCACGCATTGAATTGCGTGAACAACCCCTCCAAAAAGTCGTGATCGTCTCAAAATACCAAACAATTACGATCTTTTTGCCCACTTCTTGACACGATTGCACGCCACAACAAGTCCAAAGGGTTAACTACGTTCTTCGAATCGAAGGAGGTGGGGAACAGATTGGGCAGCGTTGACGTGATTTTCACTCCTATCGCTCATGATTTGTTTACGCCCCGGAAACAAAGGACGTTTGGTATGAGCAATGCAGTTTTAAAAACCGAAACCCCCTCGATCGTCGCATGCACGATTAGCCGCGACGTGCAGATCTTTGATCTGCTGATCGAAGACATGGAAGCCGCGCTAGGTGAAGGTTGGGGTGATCTGTCATTTGACGATGCCGCATCTTACTTGCAGCAACCCGAAGCGCAGAGCCTGCAATTTGTCACGATTGCGATGGATCACGAAGACGAGGAAAACATAGATCAAATCACGCATCTGATTTCGATTGCGAAAGCAAAAGAGATTAAGGTTATCTTGATCACTGAAGACGTGAGCCCCGCTTCGCTTCACCAATTACTGCGCGTCGGTGGCGATGAATTTATCCCCTACCCTCTGCCGGAAGGTGAATTATCCGAGGCTATCGAACGCGTCCTGACACCACCAGAACAGGCTGCCCCGACTGCGCCCGAAAACACTGTGAAGCTCAAGCCAACCGGCGGTCACAACGGAGTTGTCATCCCCGTGCATGGCATGGCCGGCGGGACGGGTGCCACAACATTCGCAGTGAACCTTGCATGGGAACTCGCCAACGTAAGCAAAACAGAAACGCCGCGTGTTTGCTTGCTTGATTTGGATTTCCAGTTCGGCACGATCTCGACTTATCTTGATCTGCCGCGTCGCGAAACTGTGCTTGAGTTGCTGTCTGATACGGAATCAATGGACAGCGAGGCTTTCATGCACGCGCTTTTGCCTTACGAGCAGAAAATTCATGTTTTGACAGCGCCGACGGATATGATCCCGCTCGATATGATTTCGCCAGAGGATATCCATCGCGTAATCGACATGGCGCGGTCCAACTTTGACTACGTTGTGATCGATATGCCTTCGACGATGGTGGAGTGGTCCCAGACTGTTCTTGAGGCCGCTCATGTATATTTTGCAATGATCGAACTGGATATGCGCTGCGCCCAAAACACGCTGCGCCTCAAGCGGGCCTTGCAAGGCGAGGACCTGCCATTTGAAAAGCTGCGCTTCGTTCTTAACCGGGCGCCAGGCTTCACCGATCTGAATGGCAAAAGCCGCGTGAAACGGTTGGCCGACAGCCTTGGTATTGCGATTGAGGTCCAGTTGCCAGATGGCGGCAAAGTGGTGGCGCAAACGAACGATCACGGCGCGCCTCTGGGTGCATCAATCCCGAAAAACGCCCTGCGCAAAGAGATCGCAAAGCTCGCGAAATCCGTGCACGACGTCAATCAATCCGAAGAAGCCGCCGTCAAAGGTTAAGGAATTTCAGCGATGTTTTCGAAACATAAAAAGACAGGCGATGCAGGTGCAAAAACCTTCGGGAAAGCAGCGCCAAAGCCGATATTGGCCCCCGTTACGACGACGTCGATCGAGGCGCCCGTGAATGCTTCGTTCCGTCGTGTGAACCCAAAAGCTCACGCAGAACCGGTAGCCCACGACAAAGAAAAGCGCCGCAAGGAACGCTTGGGTGAAATCAAGCTTGAGCTGCACAAGGCCCTACTCGACAACCTGAACCTCGCGGCCCTTGAAAATGCATCCGAGACCGATTTGCGGGCAGAGATCAACGCCATCGCCCAAGAAACCTTGGAAGAACTTGGCATTGTTCTCAACCGTGAAGAGCGCACAACACTGAGCCAAGACCTCTTCTTCGAGGTCACTGGTCTGGGGCCGCTCGAGACATTGCTCAAAGATGACACGATCAACGATATTCTCGTAAACGGCCCTAAGCAAATCTTCGTGGAACGAGATGGTAAGCTACAGCTAACCGACGTGACCTTCAAAGACGAAAAGCACCTGTTGCGGATTATCGACAAGATCGTTTCGGCTGTTGGTCGTCGCGTGGACGAATCGAACCCTTACGTCGATGCGCGTTTGGCCGACGGCTCGCGTTTCAACGCGATGGTGCCGCCGATTGCCGTGGACGGAAGTCTCGTTTCCATTCGTAAGTTTAAAAAGGAAAAGCTCGGTATTGACGAGTTGGTCAAATTTGGTGCCTTCACCGAAGAAATGGCCGCCTATTTGCAAGCAGCCGTCTCGACCCGCCTGAACGTCATCGTGTCGGGTGGTACAGGTTCTGGTAAAACGACGACGCTTAACGCGCTTTCATCCTTCATCGACAACGACGAACGCATCCTGACGATCGAGGATACGGCCGAACTCCAGCTGCAGCAAACACACGTTGGCCGCATGGAAAGCCGCCCACCAAACGTTGAGGGCAAGGGTGGTGTTTCCCAGCGCGACTGTTTGAAAAACGCTCTGCGTATGCGGCCTGACCGGATCATCGTGGGTGAAACCCGTGGCGAAGAAGTTATCGACATGCTGCAGGCTATGAACACGGGTCACGACGGATCAATGACCACAATCCATGCCAACTCTGCGCGTGATGGCGTATCGCGTCTCGAAAACATGATCGCGATGTCGGGAATTGAGATGCCGATCAAGGCCATGCGTAGCCAGATTTCCTCGGCCGTGAACTTGATCGTGCAAGCGTCGCGCCTGCAGGACGGCTCGCGCCGCATGACCTCGATCACCGAGATCACAGGCATGGAAGGCGATGTCATTTCAATGCAAGAAGTCTTCCGATACCAGCGTGTTGGCCTGACACCTGATAACAAAATTATCGGGCACTTCACCGCGACAGGTGTGCGCAGCCACTACTCCGATCGCTTTAAATTGTGGGGCTATGACCTGCCGCCGCAAATCTTTGAACCTATGGTCGCGGAGTAAGATACATGATTTCTGCAGCACCCATCATCTACATCGTGATCTTTGCGGCGGTGATCGCAATTGTCCAAGGGGCCTATCTGGTCATCTTTGGGAAGTCGATCAGCATGAACGGCAAGGTAAACCGACGTTTGGATTTGCTGGAAAAGGGCGGCGGCCGCGAGCAAGTGCTAGAGCAACTCCGCAAGGAAATGACCCAGCACATGAAATCGCAGAGCATCCCGCTCTATTCGATTTTGGCCGCTAAGGCGCAGAAGGCCAACATCGCCTTCACGCCGGTCCAGATCATTATGATCATGGGCCTTGTGTCCGTCATGGCTTATTTTGGCCTTATGATTGGGACGGGCGTTAGCCCACAGGTTCGCCTGGTCTTGGCTGCCGTTATGGGCATTGGCGGTGTGTATGTTTGGGTCAACAACAAAGCCAACAAGCGTATGAAAATGATCGAAGAACAACTGCCAGAAGCAGTCGAGCTCATGGTCCGATCCTTGCGCGTTGGGCACCCGTTCTCATCTGCGGTGTCGATCGTCGCCAATGAAGTCGCCGATCCGCTTGGCACCGAAATGGGTGTCATTTCTGATGAGGCCGCTTATGGCCGTGACATTGGTGAATGCCTTAAAGCGATGGCTGAACGTTTGGATATGCAAGATATGCGGTTTTTGGCCGTGGCAGTTACGATCCAGCAAACCTCCGGTGGTAACCTAGCCGAGATTCTCGACGGTCTCGCCAAAGTGATACGCTCTCGCTTCCGCCTGTTCCGCCGCGTGCAAGCCATCACGGCCGAGGCAAAATGGTCCGGCAAATTGCTTTCGGGCTTTCCGATCGTCGCGATGATTGCGGTGAACCTCGTGCAACCCAATTATTTTGACGAAGTTAAGGAATCTGCCGCCTTTATCCCCGCCGCACTTGTCGTCGCAGGCCTGCTCATCGCAAACCTCTTCGTAATGCGCGCGCTTGTGAATATTAAAGTTTAAGGGGCCGGTATCATGCAAAAACTGAACACAATGATCGTTGATATGATGGGGCCATTTGGCCCGCTGATGCTGGTTGGTATGCTCGGGGTGTTCCTGATCCTGCTGACCCTACCTATCCTTTTGAAAAAGCAGGACGATCCGCTGGACCGTCTGAAATCAAGCCCACGCAAAGACGTAAAACAAACGGAAAAATTGCGGAACGATGCGGCGAACAACAAGCTCGATAAATATGCCAACTTCCTCGAACCTAAAGATAGCGAAGAATATTCTGCGGTGAAGCTGAAGCTTGTACAGGCGGGATATTATTCGAAAAATGCTGTCCGCTTTTACTACTTCACCCAATTCGTTCTCGGGATCGCGGGTCTCATGCTTGGCGGCATTTTTGCGATCATTAAGATGCAGCAAGGTGATGTGACCAGCGTAGATTTGGCCAAGTTTATCTTGGTGCCGGGCATTATCGGCTACATCGGGCCAAAGTATTGGGTCACCCGTCGTCAGGCTGCCCGCCAAGAAGCGATTACCAATGGCTTTCCAGACAGCCTCGACATGATGCTGGTCTGTGTGGAAGCGGGCCAATCACTCGACCAGTCAATCATCCGGGTGTCGCGGGAATTGAAATCCGGCTTCCCCGATTTGGCCCATGAATTTGAAGTCGTGAGCCAAGAAATGAAGGCCGGTAAGGATAAGGCTACCGTACTGAAGGACATGTCCGAACGCGCAGGCGTGCAAGATGTCAAAAGTTTTGTGACCGTCTTGATCCAATCGCAACAATTCGGCACCTCGATCGCCGATGCCTTGCGGGTATATGCAGCGGAAATGCGTGACAAAAGGGTCATGCGTGCGGAAGAAGCTGCCAACAAATTGCCAACAAAGATGACTTTGGCTACGATGATGTTGACGGTGCCGCCACTTCTGATCATTTTGATCGGGCCGTCAATCTACTCGATTTCGCAAAACCTCTGACGGGGGTAAGGAAAACCGCAGCATGTTTCATAAATGGGCGTTGTCGCTTATTGCCCTTCTCGTCATAGCCGCTTGTAGCCCAAGCGGCTTTGACCAGTCTAACGATCCTTTTGCAGCACCAGGTGTCGCGGGAGAATCTGATATCGACGGGCTTTTGATCGGACACCGGCTTATGGGGGCAGGCGAATACGAACTCGCTCTTAAGGCCTATACCCGCGCTGCTGCCCAACAAGGTCTCAATGTTGATACGCTTTCTGCTCTCGGCTCTGCAAATTTGCGGCTCGGGAGGTTGGGACAGGCCGAACGGTTGCTGCGACGCGCGACTGACGAAGACCCAGACTTCCCCGCTGCGTGGAACAATCTCGGCGTCATCATGATGGAAAAAGGCAAATATGGTGAAGCAGCCGAAATTTTCCGTCGCGCTTATGCCACGGATAATGGAAATTCTGACCAGATCAGAGAGAACCTGCGGATATCTCTCGCCCTCGTCGAAGATCCATTCTACGATAATTCTCAAAATGAAGACGTAAAATTGGTGCGGCGGGGTACGGGTGACTATGTGATCCTGACTGCACTTTGAGGTAAGAGCAGTAAAGGACGCAGAAATATGCGCCACCCAATTTTTCTTTCGTTGACCGCAGCAGCGGTCATTGCACTCGCCGCCTGCGACCAATCTGGCGATGCGCAGGTTAAACGTGCTCTGGACGACATGAATGTCGTTGATGAGACAAACCTGAGCGAGGTGATGCTCACCGTTGGTGACCCTGATGAGGCCGTCAACTATTTCGCGGGGGCAAATACCAACGATCCAGGTCGTATTGATTTGCAGCGAGGTTTGGCAAAAGCTCTGATCCGCGCCAACCGCATGCCCGAAGCACTTGATGCTTGGATTATTGTCACCAAGCACGCAGAGGCCGCTGACGAGGATCGTGTCGAACTGGCCGATGCCTATATCCGCAACAACAAATGGGATGAAGCCGCCGCGACCCTCAACACCATTCCTCCGACATACGAGACCTATAAACGCTACCGCATGGAAGCGATTATCGCCGACAGCAAAGAGCAGTGGGACAAAGCGGATAGTTTCTATCAGACAGCCGCTGGCCTTACGACAGCGCCCGCTGGTGTCCTCAATAACTGGGGCTATTCCAAATTAACGCGTGGCAAATATTCCGAGGCCGAACGCCTGTTCAACGATGCCCTTCGCGCAGATAGTAGTATGTTTACTGCTAAGAATAACCTTGTTCTCGCGCGCGGTGCCCAGCGTAAATACGATCTGCCCGTCATCCCGATGAACCAGACAGAACGCGCCCAATTGCTTTATACATTGGCGTTAACCGCGATTAAACAAAACGACGTCACCATTGGCAAAGGCCTATTGCGCGAAGCCATCGATACGCATCCGCAACACTTTGACGAAGCCACTCGCGCACTGCGTGCTCTTGAAGAAAACGTTGCGAACTAATGATGGAACTTTCTGCAACGTCCGCCCTCTGGCTTCTGATAGCCGCTCTGCCCATTTCGCTTTATGTTGCATTTACCGACATGAAGTCGATGAAAATCCCTAATGTTGCCGTCGGCGCATTGGTTGCGGGCTTTGCTGTCCTTGGGTTGATTGCGTTTCCTTTTGCGCAATACCTCTGGCAATGGGTGCATTTGGTTGTGGTCTTGCTGATCGGGTTTGTCCTCAATGCGGCAGGTGTTTTCGGGGCTGGTGACGCAAAATTTGCCGCAGCAGCTGCGCCTTACGTGATGCTAGGCGATTTGCAGGTCTTGGCGTGGATCTTTGTTGCCAGCACGATCGCAGGCTTCATTGTGCACCGCATTGCCAAATATAGTCCGCTGCGAAAACTGGTGCCCACGTGGGATAGCTGGAACGCGGGCAAACGATTTCCAATGGGTTTGCCGCTTGGCATGACGCTTGTAGGCTACCTTGTCGTGGCCGCAATGCAGACCAGCATTTAGGTTAAAATGCCACAAAAGATAGCCGTTTTGTCCATCTTTTAACCACAATGTCAGACAATATCTGCGGGGAACGTCGCGCAGCTGCGGCCCCAGAGAGTCAGGCACCCTGCAATGAATATGCAAGTTTCTTCCGTCATGTCGCCGCCCGCCCCAAAGACGCTGGCGGAGATGCAACTCCCCCTTGCCATGATGCGCGATGTGCTGCTGAAAACCATGTTCCGTATGAACGCCGATTTGGTTTCACACCTCAGCAGGGTCATCTGCTTGCCCGTGCCCGTCACCCAAGAATTGGTAGATCTGGCGCGCAGACAACGTTTGATCGAAGCCACAGGGACGCTTAACGCCAACAACGGCAACGAAATGGGCTATCAGCTTACGGATCAGGGCAAGGCGCGTGCGCAAGACGCCCTGAAACAGTCCGAGTATTTTGGCGCGATGCCTGTGCCGCTAGACGTCTACCGCGCGCAAATCAAACGTCAATCGATCCGCAATTTGACCGTCACACGTGACCAATTGGCCAACGCGATGGGGCACCTGATCTTGCCGCCAAGTCTTCTTGGCAACCTTGGGCCTGCGGTGGGTGCTGGTCGCTCGATTTTGATGTATGGCCCTCCGGGTAATGGGAAATCCTCGATCTCCAACGGGATTCGCGACGCGCTTGGCGATAAAATTTATGTGCCGCGTGCTATCGAATTCTCAGGTCAGGTCATCACGGTTTATGACCCAATCGTGCACTCCTCTGCCGAGGATGACATCGACGATCCGAACAGCCTGCGCCGCACGTCTGGCCGTTTTGACACGCGCTATGTGCGCTGCGAACGCCCGACAGTTATCACGGGCGGTGAATTGACCCTCGATATGCTCGACCTGGTCTACAACCCCACCGCGCGGACATATCAGGCACCGCTGCAACTCAAAGCCACTGGCGGCATTTTCATCGTAGACGACCTTGGACGTCAGGCCGAGCCACCCCAAACACTCATCAACCGCTGGATCGTTCCACTGGAAGAGAGCAAAGATATTTTGGCGCTCCAGTCCGGTGAGAAGTTTGAAGTGCCATTCGACACGCTCGTCATCTTCTCCACCAACTTTCACCCAAATGCGATTTTCGATAAGGCGGCGCTCCGTCGTATCTTCTTTAAGATCAAAATCGACGGACCAAGCCAAGCGGACTTCCTCAAGATTTTCGCCATGGTCGCGCGCAAGAAAAAGATGCCGCTCGACGAGGCCACGTTGATTCACCTGCTGAACAACCGCTACCCCGAGATCGACAACATCTACGCAAACTATCAGCCCGTGTTCCTCATCGACCAGATGATCGCGATTTGCGAATACGAGGGCATCCCCTACCAAATGACGCCAGAGCTGATAGATCGCGCTTGGGGAAATATGTTTGTCGTCGAAGAAGATATCGTGCGTTAACCCATCCGATGTTGTAATGACGGCGGTGATGGTGGTCTGCTCGACGCCATCACCCCCACAAACGCCCCTTGACCATCGCGGCACATGCGTCACTTTAGGCCCATGACCACCCTGCCCGCCTCCCTCTCAAATTGGTTTGATACCCGCGGTTGGTCGCTCCATCCGCATCAATCGGATATGCTTGCACGTGCGGGAGAACCGTCTCTGCTGCGCATCGCACCAACAGGTGGCGGCAAAACCCTCGCGGGGTTTCTGCCCACGCTGGCCGAACTCGCAGATGGCACGCACCAAGGGCTGCATACCCTCTATGTCTCCCCGCTCAAGGCGCTTGCCGCTGATATCAAACGCAATCTACGCCGCCCCGTCGAGGATATCGGCCTCCCAATCCGCATCGAGGATCGCACTGGCGACACCAGCTACACCCAAAAACGTCGCCAACGCGCCGACCCGCCGCATATCCTGCTAACCACACCTGAAAGCCTCGCGCTTCTGACCAGCTATGAGGACGCGCCACGCATGTTCGCGGGGCTGCAACGGGTGGTGATCGACGAAATTCACGCCTTGGCCGAGAGCAAACGCGGCGACCAATTGATGCTGGCACTCAGCCGCCTACAATCCATCGCCCCCACCTTGCGTCGCGTCGGTCTTTCCGCCACGGTCGAAGATCCTGCCGCGATTGCGCATCTACTTGCACGCCATCCGGACCCTTGCCCGATCCTGATTGCAGACGCAGGACCGGAGCCTGACATCTCGATGCTCACGACAGACGAACATCCGCCTTGGTCAGGAGGGGGCGCAAAATACAGCATTCCAGCGGTTTTAAATGAAATCAAAAATCACAAAACCACGCTTATCTTTCACAACACCCGTGCGCAGGCCGAATTGTTTTTCCACAATCTCTGGCTTGCAAACGACGACTATTTGCCAATCGGCATCCATCACGGCAGTCTGGATCGCGCGCAGCGTGACCGTGTTGAGGCCGCGATGGTCGCGGGGGAACTAAGGGCAATTGTCTGCACAGGTACGCTTGATCTGGGAATCGACTGGGGCGACGTTGATCTTGTGATCCAGATCGGCGCACCCAAGAACGTCAAACGCCTCGTGCAACGCATCGGCCGCGCCAACCACCGTTACAACGCCCCGTCGAAGGCACTGCTGGTTCCCGCCAACCGCTTTGAGGTCGTCGAATGTGTTGCAGCCCTCGAAGCCGTCAAAGCCCACGATCTCGACGGCGAACCACGCGGCGCGGGCCCCCGCGATGTGTTATGCCAACACATCCTGATCACGGCTTGCGCTGGCCCGTTTGACGCTGACACTCTCTACCAAGAGGTCACCTCCGTTGGCGCCTATAGCGCCCTCACACGCCCCGCATTCGACGACTGCTTGGGTTTCTGCGCAACTGGCGGCTACGCACTGCGGGCCTATGACAAATGGAAACGATTGCTCCAACGGCCAGACGGGCTTTGGCAATTGCGCGATCCCCGCGCCGCCCAGCGTATTCGCATGAACATCGGCACGATCCAGGATACCGACACACTCAAGGTCCGCCTGAAGGGAAATTTCAAACCCCTCGGCGAGATCGAAGAGGCCTTTGCCGCCACCCTCACCCAAGGCGATACGTTCCTCATTGGCGGGCAAATCGTGCGCTACGAGGGCTTGCGCGATCTCACGGTCGAGGTCACCCGCCGCGCCGACAAAGCCCCTAAGATCGCAACCTTCTCAGGCACCAAATTCGCGACCTCCACGCAGTTGTCTGCGCGTATCCTAGATATGTTCCAGCAACCCGACTGGCCCAATCTGCCCGCGCACACCGTCGCATGGTTGACGCTCCAGCGCAAAGTCTCACAACTGCCGCAAGCAGGCCGGATCCTTGTCGAAAGCTTCCCCTATGACGGTTACGCTCACACCTGCTTCTACGGGTTCGCGGGCCGCAATGCACAGCAAACGCTCGGACTTCTGCTCACCCAGCGCATGGAGGAACAGGGCCTCAAGCCCCTCGGGTTTGTTGCCACCGATTACGCCACGCTCGTCTGGGGGTTGGATGCCGTCACCGATCCCGCCTCATTACTCACACCTCACGGATTGCGCGACGGGTTGGCGACGTGGCTCGCTGGCAACGCTGTTATGAAACGCACCTTCCGCACCTCGGCCACGATCGGAGGCCTCATTGAACGAAACCTCCCGCAAGCCCGTAAATCAGGGCGACAGGCGACATTTTCCAGCGACATTCTCTATGACACGCTCACCAAATACGATCCCGATCACCTGATGCTGCAAATCACTCGCGAAGAGGCGATGCGCGGGTTGGTCGATTTCGGGCGCATCGAAGAAATGCTCAGCCGGACCAACGGCGCCATCGATCATGTGACCCTAGAGCGCCTTTCCCCCCTCGCCGCCCCGATGATGCTAGAGATGGGGCGCGTGCCGATCGCGGGCGAAGGGCGCGAGCAACTGATGCGCAGGGCCGCGGCAGACTTGATGGCAGAGGCTGGTCTTGACCAGATCGAAACATGAGCAACCACGCGTTCCACTTCTGCGGCATAGCCCTCGTCGCTGGCGCTAATGGTACACTTTGGCTGCCCGAGACCCAGACCCTTTGCGTCTCTGACCTGCACCTTGGCAAATCCAACCGGATCGCGCGGCGGGCGGGCCTGATGTTGCCTCCATTTGAAACCCTCGACACCCTCACGCGGTTGTCCGAGGCCATCACCCAATGCGCCCCCAAGACCGTGGTCTGCCTCGGCGATAGTTTCGACGACCTAACCGCCGCTCAAGACCTCGCACCAGAGGCCAAGACGCTCATTATCCAACTGCAAGCAGGGCGCGAATGGATCTGGATCGAAGGGAACCACGACGCAGGACCCGTTGATATTGGCGGCACACATCTGGCGCAAACCACGATCACAGGGCTGACATTTCGACATATTGCGACCGATGCACATGCGGAAATCTCAGGCCACTACCACCCGAAACACCGTATCGCGGGGGCGACGCGGCCCTGCTTTCTCTACGACACAGTCAGGCTCATCATGCCTGCATTCGGCACCTTCACGGGGGGATTGCAAAGCGACGCCGAACCGTTGAAGTCCATGTTCGGACCAGACACGATTGCCGTCCTCACAGGGAAATCGGCAATTGCTACGCCTGTTCGAAATAGCCAGCGGACACAAGGTTCTCGCGGTAGGTCTTACTGACGGGCACATCTGCACCGCTCGCCAAACCAACAAATTCCTTGTTACCCAGACGTTTGCCTTCTTTGACAAATTCTGTCGCCACCCAATGGGATCGGTGGGTGCAGCAGCCAATGGTTTCGTCCATTTCCATCACCGCATCCGAAAACCGCAGCAGCATCCGATGCTGGCTGCCGTCCTCCATCGTCACAACCGTATAGTGATCGCTGACAGTGATGTGCATAATCTTGCCTTTGGCATCCCTAGGCAAACGGGCGTAAAGCCGCGGCTTCTCTTGGACCTCTCCCACAGCATACGGCGTTTCGTTGACCATTACCCAAATTGCCAAGATCATGGCGAAGGCAAAATTGGTCATCAGCACTTGCCAAAACGGCATGATGAAATCAGGCGCCCCCAAAACTTGGCTGCGGGTAATCAAGTAGTCTAACGGCGCAAACATGAGCGCGAACAACAGAGCACTCATGAGGCCATGCATCGAACGCTTTGCGGTCGGGAACAAATGATAGGCGACTTCGCAAGACGTCCCCGCCACGATAAGCCCAAGAACCGCTTGCGGCGTCCAATAAATCGTCCGCTGCAACAGGCTCATTTCAGCAAATGTGCCAAACGGCCCCGACAAAACAAAAACCGCAAGCACGAGCAACATCAATAGAATATGCTTCGCTCGAAATGTCGTCGTCGCAAAGCTATCCAAGACGTTTTTCAAATTTTACCCCATTACCAATAAGCAACCTGTCGCCACGAAAACGTAACGTCAACGTCAGCTAATCAGAAGGGGGAAAAATTCCGAAATTTGCCCATGTGACTCTTTGGCAATTCTCGAAACTTAAGCAGTTAATCCTTCGGGCTCCGGCAGGTTGTTTGCACGGCAGCACGCGGTGATTGTATTGGCCAAAAGGCATGCAATCGTCATGGGGCCAACGCCACCAGGAACAGGCGTGATCGCACCCGCAACAGCCGCACAGCTTGCATAATCCGCATCGCCCACAAGACGTGTGCCGCCGTCGGGTTTTTCAATGCGGTTGATGCCTACGTCAATCACCGTTGCACCCGGCTTAATCCAATCGCCGATCACCATCTCAGGGCGACCTACGGCCGCCACAACGATATCGGCGCGGCGCACGACCTCTGGCAAATCCTTCGTGCGGCTATGCGCGATCGTCACTGTGCAGCTATCGCCAAGCAGCAATTGCGCCATGGGCTTGCCCACAATATTCGAGCGGCCAACGACCACCGCGTTCAGTCCAGACAGGCTCCCGTAATGGTCGCGCAGCATCATGAGACACCCAAGCGGCGTGCAGGGCACCATGCTCTTCTGACCAGTGCCCAGCAGACCCACGTTCGAGATATGGAAGCCGTCCACATCTTTCGCCGGATCAATCGCATTGATCACCAGATCGCTATCCAAATGCGCAGGCAAAGGCAACTGCACCAAAATGCCATGCACTTTCGGGTCATTGTTCAACTGGGCGATCAGCGCCAGCAGCTCTTCTTCGGTGATGTCTGTGTCACGCTTAAACTCAAAGCTTTCCATGCCAACTTCGACAGTCTGCTTGCCCTTGGAGCGCACATAAACTTGGCTCGCAGGGTCTTCACCGACCAAAACAACAGCCAAACCGGGCGTGATGCCATGCTCTTCCTTGAGCCGCGTCACATGGGCCGCTACCTTCTCACGCACTTTTGCGGCAAAGGCTTTTCCGTCGATCACTGTCGCTGTCATGGTCTCATCTTCCGAAAATAATTAACCCCAAGGGGCAAAAGGAAACGGCGCGAGGCATAGGACCACGCGCCGCCGTTAGTTTAGAACAAGCCTTCGATCTGGCCTTCAGCGTTAAGCATAATGCTCTCCGCGGATGGCACACGTGGCAGACCTGGCATCGTCATGATCTCACCGCAGATAACGACGACAAAGCCGGCTCCAGCAGACAGACGCACTTCACGCACAGGCACAGAGTGACCAGTCGGTGCACCGCGACGCTCCGGATCGGTCGTGAAGGAATACTGGGTTTTTGCCATACAGATCGGCAAGTGACCGTAGCCTTGCTCTTCCCATTCCTTCAACTGCGTGCGGATCTTCTGATCGGCCAACACTTCGTCAGCGTGGTAGATACGTTTCGCGATCACGTTGATCTTGTCGAGCAGTTTCATCTCATCTGGATAAAGTGGTGCAAAGTTGGACACACCGCTCTCGGCCACTTCCGCAACCTTCTTGGCAAGTGCTTCTGAACCCTTGGAACCAAACTCCCAGTGCTGGGACAAAATCGCCTCAGACCCTTGTGTCTTGACGTAGTCCTTCACCGCTTGGATTTCAGCTTCTGTATCGGTCACAAAATGGTTGATCGCGACCACAACAGGCACGCCAAACGACTTGAGGTTACCGATGTGACGGCCAAGGTTGGCGCAACCCGATTTAACTGCATCAACGTTTTCACCGCCAAGATCAGCTTTGGCTACGCCGCCGTTCATCTTCATCGCACGCACCGTCGCCACAAGCACGACGCAGTCAGGCGCAAGGCCTGCTTTACGGCACTTGATGTTCAGGAACTTTTCCGCGCCAAGGTCGGCACCAAAGCCAGCTTCGGTGACAACGTAATCCGCGATTTTCAGCGCTGTCGTTGTCGCCGTCACAGAGTTACAGCCATGCGCGATGTTGGCGAATGGGCCGCCGTGCACGAACGCAGGGTTGTTCTCAAGTGTCTGCACAAGGTTCGGCTGCATCGCGTCTTTCAGCAAAACAGTCATCGCGCCGTCCGCCTTAAGATCACGGCAATACACAGGGCTACGGTCACGGCGATATGCCACGATCATGGAACCCAAACGCTCTTGCAGGTCTTTCAGGTTCTTGGCGAGACAAAGGATCGCCATAACTTCAGACGCAACCGTAATGTCAAAACCGGTTTCACGCGGGAAACCGTTTGCAACGCCACCAAGCGACACGTTGATCTGACGCAATGCACGGTCGTTCATGTCCAGAACGCGACGCCACACCACGCGGCGGATGTCGATCTCAAGCGCGTTGCCCCAATAGATGTGGTTGTCAATCATCGCGGACAGCAGGTTGTGCGCGGATGTGATCGCGTGGAAGTCGCCCGTAAAGTGCAGGTTCATCTCTTCCATTGGCACGATCTGCGCCATGCCGCCGCCAGCAGCCCCACCCTTCATACCGAAGTTTGGCCCAAGCGATGCCTCGCGGATACAAACAGCAGCCTTCTTGCCGATACGGTTCAGACCGTCACCCAGACCAACAGTTGTGGTCGTCTTGCCCTCGCCCGCAGGCGTCGGGTTGATTGCGGTCACAAGGATCAGTTTGCCGTTCGGACGATCCTGTACGGAATCAATAAAGCGCTGGCTGACCTTCGCTTTGTCATGGCCATAAGGCAGCAGGTCATCGGTGCCGATCCCTAGCTTTGCGCCAATCTCTTGGATCGGCAGCTTGTTCGCGGCGCGCGCGATTTCGATGTCAGTCTTATAGGCCAAAATGATATTCCTCCCTGTGCGCGGACCGCGTGGTGCCGCTCTTCTGCACCATGTCTAGCGAGCGGGTTAGCGACTTTGCACCGCGATTGCGACATTTTGGCATGCGGAATCGTCTGCTACTGTGAATTGCGTTTCTGATGCGAAACGAACGCGTCGCTTAAGGGCGCCATGCGCGTTGATCCGGGACATGCAATCGCAGCCTATCGCCGACATTCAAAGTGCCCTCGCGCTGCACCCACGCGGTCACGCCGCGCCGATCCACGGCCGCCGCCTTGAACCGCACACCATGCGTCGGGTGATCGGCCTCGATCTCGCGGCCGGGCAAGACGCAGGGGCGATTCTCCATATCTACGACAATCGTCGTACCATTCTCGGCCTGCAATCGCGATGACGGCGGGACATGGGTGAAATCCGAAATGCCCTTCACCACAATCGAACAACCCAAGAGCGCAGGATCGAGTCGCTCCAAACCACACGCGGCAGCGATCGCATCAATCTCTTCTTGGCTCAAAACCGACAACTGCCGCTCATTGCGGATCTCGGTGCCTTGTTTCCACTGCGACTTCACTCGCACACACGACGCCCGCGTCAGTCCGCTATGCGCCTCACCATCAGCACCCGCATAGGTCAGGCGCATCTCCTGAGCCGCGACACTGCGCAGACCTGATTTAGGTGGCACAATACCAAGCCAAGTGATTTCACCATATTGTTCTGTCGGGGCTAATGCGGGCATGGGTTACTCCTATTTGCGACATTGGTAGCGGGGTCAATCCGCAGGATCAAATCGGAATTTGTGACGTAGCCTGCAACGAAAACCGCCGCCCCATTTCGAGGGCGGCGTTTTGTTTACTTCGATGGCTCTGGCTCAAGGCCCGTATCAGGGGCTTTTGGCTTTTTCGGCTTCGTCTTTGGGATCGACGTGACCGAGCTGCCGCTTTCAGGGGGCGTATCGTCCGCATCATCGCTGCGGTTCAAAACTTCACCCGCAATCACCTTCGTGATCTCGTTGCCAGTCAGCGTCTCATACTCAAGCAAGCCCTGCGCCAGACGCTCTAGGTCTTCCGCCTTTTCCGTCAACACGCGTTTGGCGGTCTCGTAACCCTCATCGATAAAGCGGCGCACCTCTTCGTCGATCAGCTTTTGGGTCTCTGCAGAGTGGCTTGTGCCACCGCTATAGCTACCCAAATGCGACTGCTGCTCGTTGGCGTAATCAATGTGGCCGATCTTTTCAGAGAAACCAAACTGCGTCACCATCGCACGGGCAATCCGCGTGACTTGCTGAATGTCCGATGTCGCACCAGAAGTCACGAATTCAGGTCCAAAGATCAACTCTTCCGCCACCTTACCGCCCATCGCCATCGCAATCTTGGACTTATACTTGCGGTAGCTGACAGACAGTTGATCGCGCTCAGGCAAAGACAGAACCAGACCCAACGCACGGCCGCGCGGAATAATCGTCGCCTTATGGATCGGATCGTGGTCAGGCACGTTCAAGCCAACAATCGCGTGGCCAGCCTCATGGTAGGCCGTCAACTTCTTCTCGTCGTCGGTCATCACCATGGAACGGCGCTCTGCACCCATCATGACCTTATCCTTGGCGGATTCGAAATCATGCATCGTTACAAAACGTCGTCCAATACGCGCAGCCGTCAATGCACTCTCGTTCACAAGGTTAGCCAGATCAGCACCCGAGAAACCCGGTGTACCGCGTGCGATGATCCGCAAATCGACATCGGGACCAAGCGGCACTTTGCGCGCATGCACGTGCAAAATCTTTTCGCGGCCTTTGATATCAGGGTTCGGCACTTGCACCTGACGGTCAAAGCGACCAGGGCGGAGCAATGCAGGGTCAAGAACATCAGGACGGTTCGTCGCGGCAACGATGATAACGCCTTCATTGGCATCAAAACCGTCCATCTCAACCAGCAACTGGTTCAATGTCTGCTCGCGCTCGTCGTTACCACCACCATGGCCTGCGCCACGCGAGCGACCAACAGCGTCGATCTCGTCAATAAAGATGATGCACGGTGCGTTCTTTTTGCCTTGCTCGAACATGTCACGGACACGGGACGCACCCACACCAACGAACATCTCGACAAAGTCGGAACCAGAAATCGTAAAGAACGGCACACCCGCCTCGCCCGCAATCGCACGAGCCAGCAGCGTTTTACCCGTACCTGGAGGACCAACAAGCAACGCACCCTTTGGAATTTTACCACCAAGGCGGCTAAATTTCTGCGGGTTGCGCAGGAACTCAACGATCTCTTCAAGCTCTTCCTTGGCTTCATCAATGCCCGCAACATCGTCAAACGTGACACGGCCATGCTTTTCAGTGAGCAATTTCGCCTTGGATTTCCCAAAGCCCATCGCCCCACCTTTGCCGCCACCCTGCATGCGGTTCATGAAATAGATCCAAACGCCGATCAGCAATGCAAATGGCAGCAGACCCAGCAAGAACGACTGCAAACCAGACTGCTCTTGCGCCTTCACAACCAAAGGTACGTCTTTGGCCAACAACAGGTCAGACACTTTCGAATCCCAAGGCAGGATCGTCACATAGTCTTGGCCATCTGTGCCAACATAACGAAGCTGTTCGCCGTCCAATGTGGCCGAGGCGACACTGCCAGACTCAACTGCTGTGACGAATTCGGAATAGGCTTTTGGTGTATTCATACCGTTGCTGGTGGTGCCACTGAACAAGTTGAACAGCGCGAGAACCAACAGGAACAGAACAACCCAAAATACGACGTTACGTGTGTTGCCCAAGGGGACACTCCTTTAAATTCGGGAAAGAGAGGCGACAGAGTCGCGTCAAACGTTTCCTCTAAAATAGAGGCAAAACCCTAATCTTCAATGCGTAACCAAAGAAGAATGATAATCCGCGACAATCCGCGCTGCCCAACCCTGCGCATATCCTGCCAAAGGGGCAGAAACAAGGTGATCGCCTCGCCAAATTGCAGGGCTCGCCATCAATGAGACACGCGGCAATCCCGTCTCGCGCCATCCGGCACAGTCCGCGATCCCCTCGCCCAAGGCGCGGACCTGCAAATCATCGGCATGTGGCCCGTCGATCGCCCAGCGACCATCCCAAATCTCCGTCGTTTTACAAACCTTCGTCCGCACCGCGTTCAGTTCGCGCATAAACCGCAACTGCCCGTCCTTGAGCGTCACAATCGCACCGCCGAGCGTATGGGTGCCCTCCAGCGACAGCCCTTCCATCAGGTGCTGCATCGAGGTCAGACGTGGCGGATAGGGCATATGGCCCATCCACCCGATCGCCTTGGCCCGCAAACGGCGGGCAATCTCTTCGGGTACATCAGGCTTATGGGGCATGATCAAATCAGCCCCCTCAGCGACCACCAAACGGCGGGCCTCTTGTGCTGTGTAATACTCCAGCGCGTCCCGTGCCTGCCGCATCACGATACTGCTATGCTGCAACGCATCTGCGCCAAGTCCCAGACCTTCCAGCTCTGTCAAAGCCTTGCGCACACGCACACGCTCAAAATCAACGTCATAGTTCGACGGATCTTCAACCCACTTCACGTCATTGCGGGTCAGGTAATCGCGCAACTCTTTCCGAGATGTCATCCAAAGCGGTCGGGCATAGCGCATACCGCCCCGCTCGAATTCGGTATCCATCGCGGCCAAACCGTCAACGCCCGCCTTGCGCGACAGGCGCATCACATAGGTCTCGGCGCCGTCATCCTTTGTATGGCCAAGCGCAATCGCACCCACGCCATTGCGCTGCGCCCAATCCGCCATCAAACGGTAACGCGCATCGCGGGCCACGGCCTGCAAATTGCCATGCCCATCCCAATCCTGCCAAAGCAAAACCTCATGTGGCACACCAATCTCGGCGCAATATTTGGCAACGCCCGCGGCCTCGCGGTCGGACCCATCACGCAAACCATGATCGACGGTAACAGCAGCAATCGGATGCCCCGTTTTCGCAGACCAACGGGCAAACAGATGCAAAAGCGCCATGCTATCGCCACCACCAGAAACGGCGATGCCAATCTTTGCAGGGATCTCGCGGAAAGCGCGAGAAATCCAATGAACGAGACGGATATCCTCACCCGTAGGTGAGGTTAGTTGCATGCGAAATTGGTCATCGCTGTGCGGGCGTCGGTCTCGGCGGCGCTTCCGGGGAACCTTGTGCCAACCTCGGTCAAAGTCACGCAGGCATCCTGTACCTGCCCAATCGCGCCCAAAGAATACCCCAATTTATAAAGCGCATCAGGAGCTTTGTCGCCCGTTGGGTTGGTCGAGAACGCCTCTAGATAGGCGCGGGCTGCATTGGTCATCTCGCCCAAACCCTCCAACGCCTCACCGCGCATATAGGCGGCTTGATCGGCTACTGCTGAACCGGGGTAGGACGTGCTAAAGGTCTCAAGCTGGTCAGCGGCGCCGCGAAAGTCACCGGATGCGAGCGCCTCCTGCGCCCGCTGGAAATCTTCGCTTTCGCCAATGGCAAGCTGTGGATTTGATGATGGGGTTGGCGCAGGGGCCGCAGGCGCAATGCTTGCGGCACTATCCACACCACCCAAACTTGGCGTGTCGCCGAGGCTGCCAATATCGCAAGCAGGCTCCAACTCGCACAGGCGGAACTCAAGATCGCCAATGCGGTTTGTGCCGTCGGTTGTAACGCGGTTCACGCGGTTCTCAACCTCTTCGGACTTTGATGTGAGACGCACCAACTCGGACTCGATCGCGTTCAAACGGTCCAGCGGGGTATTGCCCACCGCCCCTGTCGTCAAAGCGCCCGTTGTGGAAAGCTCAGAGCGCAAGCGCTGAACATCCGTATAAAGCACCGTCAATTGCTGACGGATATCGGCCAAAGTTGCATCTTGGGCAAAGGCCGCAGGGGCGCTCAAACCAAGTGCCAAAATCAGGGCAAGACGGTGCATCATACGGAATATTCCTTAGCTAAGTGAAGCGATCGAAATCACGGTCACAGCGCGACGGTTCTTGGAGTAGCAAGTCTCGTCAGAGCAAATTTCAATCGGGCGCTCTTTGCCATAAGACGTAACGCGCAAACGCGTGGATGGCACACCTTGCGACACAAGGAATTCGCGCACAGCATTGGCGCGGCGGAAGCCAAGGCCGATGTTGTATTCGCGTGTGCCCACTTCATCGGCGTGGCCTTCGATAATCGCGAGGTATTCAGGGTTGGACTGCAGCCAGCCTGCCTGACCCACCAAAATCTGCTTGCCCTGCTCTGTCAGTGTAGATGTGTCCACAGCAAACAGAACGCGGTCGCCGATTGTCTGGTTGAAATACAGCGGGCTTTTCGGGTCATTCGCGCCGCCCAAATTTGCATTCGCCGCCGCATTTGGATCAAACGCGCCTGCGCCATCCGCAGCGCCGTCATTGGCACCACCAAAACGGTCAGGGCGTGTACAAGCTGCGGTGGTCAGGACCAGCCCGATCAGGGCCGCTTTGGTCAACATATTCATTTTAGGTGTTCCCATATTCTGCTCTTTTGCGGGGACATTAACATGGAATGCCCCCGCTTGGAAATAACGCGTTGTTACGGTTGGAGTGGACCCCATGACGGGTCGGACGCGCCGCCCGACACTGGGACGGCTTTCAAATTACGGCCCGAAATATCGACCGACCAAAGCGACGATGTGCCGCCAGCACCTTGTGTTTCACGCATAAACATCAACACACGGCCATTTGGCGACCATGTTGGACCCTCATCAAGGAACGACGTCGTCAACAGGCGCTCTTCGGAGCCGTCCGTGCGCATCACACCAATGTGAAAACGACCCGCGTTTTGCTTTGTGAACGCAACCAAGTCACCACGTGGCGACCAAACCGGCGTGCCATAGCGACCTTCACCAAACGAAATACGGCGCGGCTCGCCGCCACCAGCGGACATAATATAAAGCTGCTGAGACCCGGAGCGGTCACTCTCAAACACAATCTGCGACCCATCTGGCGAGAAACTCGGTGCAGTCTCAATCGACGGCGCTTCGGTCAAACGAGAGCTCGCGCCCGAATTCAAATCAGAACGGTAGATATCCGTGTTTCCGCCATTCGCGAGGCTATAGATGACTTGGCTGCCGTCGTTCGAGAAACGCGGGCTAAACGCCATTTCGCCTTCTGCGGTGGTCAACTGACGGCGACCAACAGAGGCCACATCGAGAATATTGATGCGCGGGAAACCCGATTCAAACGACGTGTAAAGCACGCGGTCACCAGATGGCGAGAAACGCGGTGCCAGCACAATCGCGCCGCTATCAGTCAGATACTTCAGGTTCGCACCATCGTAATCCATCACGGCCAGACGCTTGGCGCGGTTATCTTTTGGTCCGCTCTCGGCCACAAACACCACGCGGCTGTCGAAATAACCGCCCTCGCCTGTGATACGGCCATAAACAGCATCGGCCACCTTGTGACCCATGCGACGCCAGCCATCGACAGTGCCTGCAAACTGCAAACCTCCGCCCATTTCCGCGCCCGAGAACACGTCATACAGACGGAACTTCACAACCAGCTGGTTGCCAGAAACTGTCACTGCGCCCGTGATCAAAGCCTGCGTATTGATCGCTTTCCAATCCGCATACGCAACAGGCTGCGCGAACGAGGATTGCGTGCTGATAAACGCCGAAGATGGAACTTCGCGGAACAAGCCTGTGCCAGCCAGATCCTGCGCCACAAGGCGGGTCAGATCGGCGGCAACTTGCACAGCTTCACCGTTCTCGGCCTCAAAACTGGGCACGGCAAACGGCAGCGGCTCAATCACACCGTCCGTAATTGTAATACGCAATGGGCCGCTTTGCGCCCAAACCGGCGCGGCAAGCACCAGAGCCGTCATCAATACTATCAATCGCTTCAACATGTCTCGCCTCATTCGTTAGAGCAGGATTCAAGCCCTGCATGTTCTTAACTGTTTATTACATAACTCAAAGGGGAATTCACCGCTTTTGAGCACATCTTTGCTTAACGCGTTTGCGCACTCGGTGGCTCAAACGTGATCTCGATTTCACTCGTCTGGCTATTCATGTCAGCAGGCAGATTGTATCCCGTTGATCCACAATGCAAAACTGCACGGCGAGCGGCCAGAAACGCGGTTTTCAGCGCGTCTTCATCCCCACCCGTGGCCGAAATCTGCCGCACATCACCCAAAACTTTTCCATGCAGATCTAGACTAAACCCAACCGTAACAGTGACTTTGCCTTCAGGAGACGTCGGATCCATCATCCAGCACCTCGCGGCGTCGCTGATATCAAGTCGATCCCCGTCACCTTGCGCCCAAGCAGACCTGCCAAGCAGCAGCGCCGTCACAAGAACTATCAATCGCAATACCATCATTTGCTTCGCCTCCTGGCGTGGGCGCACGCCCTTACCTGTTTCAATCACTTCATCTTCGCTTAGCGCATCCGCATGCCCGACGGGTCAAACGTGATTTCGACTTCTTTCCACTGGTCGTATTTGTCAGCGGGCAGTTGGTATCCCTTCGCGCCGCACCGCAAAATCGCGCGACGTGCCGCTTGAAATGCAATTTCTGTCGAGCTCGCGTCACCACCATCCGCTGAAAGCTGGCGCACGTCGCCCACAACTTTCCCTGACTGATCAAGGTTAAACGCGACCGTCATCGTCACCCGCGCGGCTTGTGAACCGGGATCGACGTTCCAACACGCGTTCACAGCCACACGGAAACCTTCGGTCTCAGATCCCGTCATCGGCGGACCTGCGGCAACATTCGGGCTCGACGCACCAGCCATTGCATCCGCCAATGCGGCCGCAACAGCCGCATCATCGGCATTATCGCTGCTCGCCGTCGTAGTCGTCGCAGGTGTCTGCGGCGCTGGCGTCGGCTCCTCCGCTGCTGGCGCAGGGCGGTTAGGACGCGATGGTGGACGAGGAGAGCTTTCGGGCGCGCCACTTGGCACCTCGTCAGCAATCGCAATCTCGGTCGCGGTTTCCTCGGGGGCCGTCGCTTCAACAGCAGGCGTCGCCACCTCCGCAGGAGCGGTCTCATCAGGCACAACCGCTTCTTGCACCACAACGTCAACAGCTGCGTCAGGCGGCGGTGGGGCCACTGGCTCGGACGCAATAACTTGCGCAGGGCGCGGTTGCGGGCGCGGGCTCACGTTCACATCAGGGATCGCGGTCGGCGTCGGTGGTATTGGCTCGACAGGCGCCGCATCGGTCACGTCAGCCGGTGGCGCTGGTGGCTCTGGCGCATCAGGCGGAGGCGTTTCCTCAACTGGCTGCTCGGCCACAGGCGGCGGTGTCGGTTCGGCAGGCGCCACTTCCGGCTCTGGCGGCGTCGGGGTTTCCTCCACAGATGGCGTCGCAGGAGCTGCAGGTTCATCCGTGCTGGGCTGCGGGGTCGTCGCCGCAACCATCTGCGCATATTCCTCGCCGCTCACAACCGATACGGGCGTGATTTCAAAATCCATTGGTTCTGAATCAAATCCCCATCCGAGGACCAGCCAGCCAATCAGCAACGTGTGGCCGATTGCGGATACTTTTGCGCCCGTCGATTGCACGTGCTTACCCGCCTGTGCCGTTCGAGGCAGACGGTGTCGCGATATCCGTCACCAGACCGATATTCGAGAAACCACCCGCATTCAGCGACCCCATAATCTCGGCAACCGTATTCCAGTCGTTGGCACCATCAGCGCGCAAGAATATGCGATCCGAGGTGCGCTCTGCTGCAATCGCCTGCAACTTTGCGACCAATTCCTCACGTGGCGTCTCGGTGTTCTGGATCGTAATCAACCCGTCCGCCGTGATCGTCACCGTCAGCGGCTCTTCCTCGTCAGACGGCAACGCATTGGCGGCGGTCTTTGGCAATTCCACAGGCACGCCCACCGTCATCAACGGGGCAGCCACCATAAAGATGATCAACAGCACCAGCATCACGTCCACAAACGGCGTGATGTTGATTTCGGCCATCACATTTGAGCGGCGACCACGACGGCGGCGGCGTCCGCCTCCATCGTCGCCTGATTTCATGACACCAGCACCCATTTAGCTATCCAACTGACGGCTAAGGATGGTTGCAAATTCGTCGGCAAAAGCCTCGTAACCCGCAATGATACGATCGCTATCGGCAGACAGCTTGTTGTAGAAAATAACCGCTGGAATAGCAGCCAACAGACCCAAACCTGTCGCCAAAAGCGCCTCGGAAATACCAGGGGCCACCGCCGCGAGGTTCGTGTTCTGCGACTGTGCGATTTCGATAAAAGCATTCATGATGCCCCAAACCGTCCCGAACAGGCCCACAAACGGAGCCGTAGAGCCAACAGTCGCAAGCACTGGCAAGCCTTTTTGCAGCCGCGCGGCTTCCTTCAGAATCGCCACGTCCATAGAGCGGTCAATCCGCGCCTGAGCGCCCGCGATCAGCCCACCATCTTGGCGGTGCGATCTGCGCCACTCCAGCATGCCAGCGGCAAAAACCTTCTGGCTTGCGCCCTGCGGACTGGTGCCAATCTGGTCAAACAACGCATCCAGCGGTTCGCCCGACCAGAACGAACGGTCAAAAACCTCAGCTTCTGCGCGTGCTTTGCGAAATTGAATGATTTTGTCGACAATAATGGCCCAACACCAGATGGACGCGCCCATCAGCATCATCATGACCAATTTCACGGTAATTGTCGCGCGGGCGAACAAGGCCCACATCGTATAATCGGTTGCTACTTCCATTTGCCTGCTCTGCTAATTTGGCCCATTTGGGCTCCCATTAGGACTAGCCTAGAGCAAAAGAAAGATTAAATCCAACGTTCACACACAACTCGGCGTGATATTACACGTCGTTTCGGCGAATACTTGCTGGAAGCCGCGCCGCAGCCCCATTCGCCCCAATCGCAACGATGGTCACAAGCGCCTCAAACAACGGTGCGCCATCGCGCTTGACTGTCTGTTTGAGCACCCAACGCGCGCCCGTTTTCATCTCGGTCACGGTCTCCACGACCAATTCATCGTCATAATTTGCGGGCATAAAGTAATCCGCCTCGACACGGCGCACGGCAAACACCACGCCTGTCTCGGCCTTCATCTTTGCCTGATCGACACCCATCTCGCGGACCCATTCACTGCGTGCCCGCTCAATGAATTTGAAATAATTGGCGTAATAGACAAACCCCGCCAAATCGGTGTCTTCATAATAGACGCGGATCGGAAAGCAGTGGATCAAAGCGTGATCCTCGCCCCAAGCCGCAGCGCATGGCTGGCGTCTTTGGCCACCGACGGCAAGACAGGATCATAGCTGGCGGCAATCAGCGCCGCGACCTCTGGGCGCACAACAGCGTTCCCATTAATCAACGCAAGCGGCGGCACCTCGCGAAACGCCGCGTCCGACCATAGCAAAATCGCCTGCACGGCCTGTGACAGCGCAAGTGTATCGGCAGGTGCTTGGGCCAAATGATCATCCATGCGCAAGAAAACAAAGCAGCCGCAAATTGCCCCCGCCTTATCAAAGCGGAAAATCCGGTACTGATTGGCGCCAGCCGCCTTCAGCCGCCCAACAAGCGGCCCAATATCAGGGATCATTTGCTCTAGATGCGGCACTTCCGACAGTTCATCCCACTCGCGGCAGAAAAACACCATCAAGTTAGTGCCCAAATTCGGATCAAACTCCGACATCTTATGATTGGCCAACGCCACAACCACCTCAATCGCGCCCTTGAAAACCGACAGCGTCTGGTCATCAACACCAAACACCACAGGCACAATCGGCACGCCCCAGCGGGCAAAAACATAGTCTCCGTCAGCGCGGGTAAAGTAGGGCGTTACATCAAGCATCGAACATATCCGTCTGAGATTTCGGCGGGTTTAACCCCAAATGCCGCCAAGCAGCCATAGCCAACATCCGCCCCCGCGGCGTGCGCTGGATCAGACCCTTTTGCAGCAAATACGGTTCAATCACATCTTCCAGACTGTCACGGCTTTCCGACAGCGCGGCCGACATCGTCTCGATCCCGACAGGCCCGCCGCCATAACTCTCGGCAATCAGGCGTAGATAGCGGCGGTCTGCATTATCCAAGCCCAGATGATCCACACCCAGCCGCGTCAATGAGCTATCCGCGATCGCTTGCGTGACATTGCCGTTACCTTCAACAACCGCAAAATCGACAACACGACGCAACAAACGCCCCGCAATCCGGGGCGTCCCCCTTGCCCGTTTCGCAATCTCACGCGCACCCAAATCCTCCGCAGGTGCGCCCATCAGCCGCGCACCGCGCGTGACAATCTCATGCAACTCATCCTCGGAATAAAACTCCAACCGCGTCGGAATCCCGAAACGATCCCGCAGTGGCGTCGTCAGCAATCCCATCCGCGTCGTCGCCCCCACAAGCGTAAACGGCTGCAACTCAATCCGCACCGTCCGTGCCGCAGGCCCTTCGCCGATCACCAGATCAAGCTCGAAATCCTCAAGTGCGGGATACAACACCTCTTCCACCGCAGGATTAAGCCTGTGAATTTCGTCGATAAACAGCACATCGCGGGCTTCCAAGTTTGTCAGAATCGCCGCCAAATCGCCTGCTTTGGCCAGAACAGGACCAGACGTCATCCGAAAATTCACACCCAACTCGCGGGCCATGATCTGCGCCAGCGTCGTCTTGCCCAAGCCCGGAGGCCCATGAAACAACACGTGATCCATCGCCTCACCGCGCATCTTCGCACTCTCGATGAACACTTTCAGGTTTGAGCGCGCCTCGCGCTGCCCGATAAATTCATCAAGCGTCTGCGGGCGCAGCGCACGGTCGGCATCACCAGCCTGCGGCTCGGGGCGTAAATCGGGATCAGGTTCCATGGCGCACCCTTACCCCTTCGGGGCCAATAGCTTCAAGGCCGCGCGGATCAAACCAGATGTATCCAAATCCGCAGTCACACCCATCGCCTCGGCGACAGCACCAGCCGCATCACCCGGCGCATAGCCAAGGTTCGTCAACGCCGACAGCGCCTCTCCTTGTGCTGGATTGGCAACAGGAGCCGGCGTACGTCGCTTTGGCGCAGGTTCATTCTCAATCACTTCTTCGCCCAAAGCCTCGGCAATCGACCCACCCATCGCCATCACGGCAGGGGCTTTGTCCTTCAACTCAATCGCAATACGTTGCGCCGTCTTTGGCCCGACACCCTTGGCTTTCGCCAGCGTATTCCAATCGCCCAGCGCAATCGCGCGGCTCACACCATCCGGACCAAGCGCGCCCAAGATCGCCAAGGACGCCTTTGCGCCAATCCCTTGCACCGACATCAGCAAACGGTGCCACTCTTTCTCCACAAGCGTGGTAAACCCGAATAGCTGAAGATTGTCTTCACGCACTTGCAGGTCAGTATAAAGCGCAACCACCTCCCCATTGCTCGGCAATCCCGCCAGCACACGGTTGGTCACATAGACAATATACCCGACGCCGCGCACATCGATCAAAATGTGATCTGCCGCGCGATATTCCAGAATGCCTGCGATCTTCCCAATCATGCCGAAGCCCTCGCCAATGCGTCCGACAATCGGCCCGCTGATTGCGCATGGTGGGCATGACAAATCGCAATGGCAAGCGCATCTGCGGCATCTGGCCCCGCCAGCTTCACACCGGGCAATTGCAATCGCACCATATGGTCGATCTGCTTCTTATCGGCATGACCAACGCCAACCACGGCTTTCTTAATCGCATTCGGGTAATATTCGCCAATCGACAGTCCTGCCTGCGCAGGCACCAACATCGCGATGCCCCGCGCCTGACCCAACTTCAACGTGCCAGCGCCATCCTTGTTCACGAACGTCTGCTCGACGGCCGCTGTATCCGGCGCATAGGTTTTCAAAACATCGGTCAATTGCGCATGAAGCGAGGCCAACCGCGTGCCCAAATCATCGGCCCCAAGAGAATGACAAATCCCGTTCGCCACATGCGTGATCCGCGATCCATGCACTTCAATGACACCCCATCCCATGTTCCGCAAACCGGGATCGATTCCTAAAACGCGCATTTTTGACCCTGCTCTTCATTTCTTGTTATTTTTACTTAATCAAGAGTTAGCACAAAACGCGAACAAAATTCTAGTAGGGTTTTTTGCGTGATATTTTTGCTGCAACAACATACTGCAGATAATCGACATTTCAAAAACGACAAACGACAATTTCAGCGGAATTTACCTCATATTTACTTGGGGTTTCCACAATTTTGACACAATTGAAACCATGTCGAAAATGCATAAGTGATATGCAGAAAATACAGTGGCTTTTCAAAACGCGCATAACTAAGTGGCAATCATCAGATTCATTGCTGCAGGTGCAGCATTCCCAAGGAAAAGCCCCATGTCCGCATTCACAACAACCACACCTGTCGTATTCTCCGCTGGCCGCATCTCTAAAATGGCTGCAAGCACATTCGGTGCAATCGCCGCTTGGAACGACGCACGCATCACACGGAATTCCCTGTCCAAATTGACAGCACGCGAATTGGCAGACATCGGCCTGTCCTTTGGCGACATCGACTCAATCTCGACACGCGCGACCCGCTAAGACGTATCCTCCCAGATCGTCAAAAGGCCACAACCGATCCCTCGGTTGTGGCCTTTTCAATTCTACGACAAAGTTGAGCTTAAAGGCCCAACTTCTCCAATCCTCTACCAATCATCACAGTCGCCGGGTCCGCTTGCATCACCCAAGCACCCACCTGCTCCACTGCAGTACCGCCCGACAAATCCGTCACATGCGACCCATAGGTACCTGCGCCCAAATTTGCGTAAACCAATCCCTTAAACAAGAATCCGGCGGCGACGAGAAACAGAATGCCTCTCAGCGGGAATTTCGGATTGTAAATGCGAGGACGTGCAACGATCAATCCACGGCTGTCCACTTTGTGAACAACACCAGCCACAGTCATGCGGCGGTGGCGGCGAACGATCTTTTTCAAACGTGTGTCAAATGGCGTAGCAGTAAGGGACATAACCAGTCTCCATGTGAAGCCCCCACCTCACAATGGCAATTTCGCGTTCAAATGTGGCGAGATTGTGGCAACCGCCTAAAATCCTTATCAAATTGAGGGCAATTAGGGCATTTTCGAGAGAGTCAGCGTCGTCCAATCAACAATGCTATCGCGCTGCACAAGATTAAACCCATTTGCGCAATAAACTTCGATAACCGAGTCGGCCTGCTCGTTGAGAATCCCCGAAAGAATCACATAACCGCCCGTTTTCACCGCCGGTCCCATCTCTGGCGCGAGGCCAATCAGCGGTCCCTTCAAGATATTCGCGAAGATCAAATCATATGGCGCGTTCTCCTTGAGCGCGGGCGCATCAAAGCCAGCCGCGACCACGCACTCCACCTTGCCCGTCAATCCGTTGGCCGTAACATTGGCCACGGCCACATCCACCGCCACAGGGTCAATATCACTCGCAAGCACCTTGGACGGCAAAACAGATGCCGCCGCCATCGCCAGCACAGCCGTCCCGCAACCCACATCAATAATCGAACCGCCCTCAAAGCCGTCGTTCAGCAACCGGTCAAACGCACGCAAACATCCCAGCGTCGTGCCGTGATGCCCCGTCCCGAACGCCATCGCCGCCTCGATCAACAACGGCACGCGCCCCGCTGGCACCTTATCCGCGTCATGACTGCCATAAACAAAGAACCGCCCCGCCTCGACAGGTGCCAACTCGCGGCGCACATGGCTCACCCAATCCGTCTCTGGGATCTCGGAAATCAGGAAATCCTTCACACCGTGCATCGACGCCAGCACAGCCAGCCCCGCCGCATCAGGTGCCTCAGTAAAATAAGCGCCAACCTCCCAAAGCCCCGATCCATCCTCAACCTCGAATATACCCGTGCCAGTCGGCTCGGGCATCAGCGCCTCAAGATCTTCACAAAGGGCCGCCGCGATATCTTCATTGGCAGCAACAGTCAGGGCGGAATAGGACAGCATGGGTTAGCCTCTCAAAAGCGTTCCCCAACCTGCTAGGCAATCACGCCCAATTCGTCAATCAGCCGCCGCCAGCAAACGGACCTGAAACACGGTCTCATGGCCCTTGCTAGGGTGACGCGGGATCAACATCGCCAAGATAAACGAAATCGACGCCATAGCCGCCGCCGCGATAAAGACCGCTGCAGGTGACACCAGCCACAGATACCCCAACCCCGCGGGCAAAAACACCGCGGCAATATGGTTAATGGTAAAGGCCACCGCTGCCGTTGGCGCGATATCGGCTGGATCAGCGATCTTCTGGAAATACGTCTTTAACGCCAAAGCCAGCGCAAAGAAGATGTGATCCACCACATAAAGCCCCGCCGCAATCAGCACGCCCCAGCCAAAGAAATACACGCCGCCGTAAGCCAGAAACACAGCCACCAGCCCCGCATATTCAAACAGCAACGCCCGCCGCTCGCCGAACACGCCAACCACTTTGCCAATCACAGGCGCGATGAACACGTTCGACATCAACGTCAGCAGATAAAGCGAAGTGATCTCATGCACATCAAACCCGAATTTCTCGACCATCATGAAGCCTGCGAAAACCACAAAAATCTGCCGCCGCGCGCCCGCCATGAATTGCAGCGCATAATAGAGCCAATAGCGTTTGCGCAGAATAAAGGTCTTCAGCTGCGGATTGGGCGCTTCAAACTGCGGATAGGCAAACAAGCAAAACAGCGCGATCATCGCGGTTAGGCCACCGGACACCATATAGACCGTATTATAAGACAGCTCCATCCGGTCCCACAGCAGCACGATCAGGCCATAAGCCACAAACGTCACCGCCGATCCCATCGCCATCAGCCAGCCCAAAACCTGCGGCGCGTCCTTCTTCTCGATCCACTGCAACTGCAACGACTGGTTCACCGTCTCGTAGTAGTGAAACCCGATCGACGACAACATCGTCAACGTCAGAATCCCACCCATCGACGGAAACTGCGCGGTAAGCGCCGTGGCAACCCCCAGCATGATCAAGGCCACCAACCCCAAAACCTGCTCACGGATAAAGATAATCAGCGCGATCACCCCAATCGCCAGAAACCCCGGAATCTCGCGGACCGTGTGCAACCAGCCGATATCGGACCCGTCAAAATCCGCGACCTCAATCACAAAGTTATTCAAGAGCGCCGACCACGTATTAAACGCAATCGGCATGGCCAAAGCCATCACGAACAACAAGAAGATAGGGCGACGCCAAACCGGCTGATGCTGCGCATCTGAGAGGGTGATGTATTTCATAAGGATTGTGTATGCGGCTTCGATAAGGGCGGCAAGCACGACTAGTCTAAGTCGACTTCGTAAACGCCTCTTTTGCCGCCTTGATCAAATCACTCGCTTGCTTAGGTGCAAATGCCATCGCCCCGCCAGCAAAGGCCAAATGCGGAGGAACACCAAGATAGCCACCCAAAGAAGTTGACGCAAAAATCAAGCCAACACGTGCTGAACCAACGAATGTTTGCCAAACTCCTTCTACAACTTCATCCGCCTTTTCTACCGGCAACTTCTTAAATTTGTCCTTATAAACAGCAAATAATCGAGCGCTCCGCTCCGCAACTTCGGTCGAAATCGGCCCCGTCGCAGGGATAGTCGCCCGCAAGGCCGCAATTGACTCACTCAATGTAAGAAGCGTCTCAATCGACCTGCGCACATACTCCGGCTCATGGGAGTTCAGATAATTATCCTTTTGGAGCCGCTCAATCTCCAACGCAATATACCCCTCAATCGCATCAAACGTCGGCGGCAAATCTGCCCGATGCTTTGTGATATTCTTTTGGATAATTTCGATGTCTTTGGTTGCGGGCTTGGGCGCTGCAATTAACGCCGCCTCAACTTCACTCTCAAACTGATCAAATTTGACCAGCCGCCACTTAATCCCCTCAATCGCCTCAGCAACCGCCTCAGGTCCTTCTTCCCAAACCTCATTAGAGATCAGCGCAACCTTACGCCACAACTCCCAATCAGGAGCGCGTCCTTCGAGCAGGCCCCAATACCAATCAATCCAAAAACCCCATGTCTTCAGGTCCTCAGCTCGCTCATGCATTGTGCGCAGCAAAAAATCCGACAACTTTTGGGGCATCTCCTCGACCCACAAAGGCTGTCGCAGAGCGCCTTCTACGCCACACCTTTTCAATTCGCTCAGCGATAGCGTTGGCCACGCTATAGCCAGTTTTGGTCGATGGAATCCCACCCCACCTATCAGTGCTTTCTGCCACCGCAGCCGCGCAATCAGCGGCAAAAATAGCGGAATAACTGGAGTTTTCCGTCCTCGCCGATTTTGATGCCCATATAAATGCAGGAGGTACCATATAGCCCTGTGGCAAGACGTTGCTCTCGAATTGGGAGGTGCCGTTTTCAGATTCGAAGCCCCTAACAAGTGCATCTAAAACTAACCTGTCAAACACCAACTTCTGTGTTGCGTCATACAACTGCCTTTGCGGAGTGATTCGTTTGTGTTTGTCTTGTCGCCCACCTGTGTACGGATAAATCATCGCTGCATTTAACGCTGCAAATGTAATTACCTCCCCACGAGATCGCGTCTTACACCAAGCCTCAACACTCTTCCGATCCGTAAACTCAGAGGTGGTCTTGGTTTTTCGACCAGTTTTATGCCGCGCAGCGCTCTGGCTTCGGTTTCATATTACGCAGCAAGCTTCAATCGTGGTTCCTGTCTAGCATAGGCTTCGACCGGGGTCAGCAGGCCGTGGGATGAGTGCGGTCGTTTTTCATTGTAATAACTGATCCACGCACCGATGCCTCGGCGGGCCTCAGAACCGGTCCCGAAGGCATTCAGATAGACGCATTCATATTTCAATGACCGCCAAAGCCGCTCGATCATACGGTTGTCGATCCAGCGTCCACGCCCGTCCATGGATATCTTGACCTTAGCCGCCTTCAGCACATCGGTGAACTCAGTGCTGGTAAATTGACTACCTTGGTCAGAGTTGAAAATCTCCGGTGGACCATAGGTTGCCAGTGCCTCTTTCAAAGCCTCAATGCAGAATCCGACATCCATGGTGTTGGACAACCGCCAGCTCAGCACCTTTCGGCTGTACCAATCCATGACGGCGACCAGATAGAGAAAGCCACGTTCCATGCGGATATACGTGATGTCGGTACACCAGACCTGGTTGGGCCGGGTGATCGCCAGATCCTTGAGAAGATAGGGATAGATCTTGTGGGCAGGGTTCTTCTTACTGGTGTTGGGTTCTTGGTAAATTGGCACAAGCCGCATGAGGCGCATCAGCCGCCGAACGCGATGCCGGCCACACCTGTGACCTTCGCGTTGCATGTGGCGCGCCATCTGACGGGACCCATACCAAGGCGTTTGCAGAAACTGTTTGTCGATGATCGACATGAACTTCAGGTTCTCGGCACTTTCGCCACGCGGCTGGTAGTACAGTGTCGAGCGCGTCAGCGACAACAGCGTACACTGCCGCCGCGTGCTCAGCTTGGGATGATCCTGCTTCACCGCTTTTTGCCTCCAGTCCCGAGAATGAGATTGGAGGCATCCACTAAAAAATCCCGTTCCACCACAAGCTGGCCGATCTTGGCGTGGAGTTTTTCAACCGCTTTCTCAGAAATTGGAGGAGCAGCAGGTTTGGCGTCAAATGACTGCGCCATGTTCGCAATCGCCTGACGTTTCCATCCGTTGATCATGGTCGGATGTACCTCGTATTTTTTTGACAGCTCCGCCGTCGTCAATTCTTCGCGGATCGCTTCAAGGGCAACCTTGGCCTTGAACTCAGCTGTATAGCGCTTCTGTTTTGCCATCTTTTCTTCGGTCCTTCATCAACAAGCCAAAGCTTATCAACTGGTCCGAAATTCCGCGACCACCTCTCTCCACCATCACATCCCCACTCAATCAACCTGAAAAACCCAAACATTTCGGTGCACGCCCTGTGCACACGCGGTGCACGCTTAAAACACCCTCAATAAAAGCTCTGCGGGTCGATATCGATGGCCATGCGCAGCTCACCTTTGAGCTTGAATTGCCCCGCCCATTCGGCCAGCGCTTGTTGCAACGGTGCGGCCTTATCCGCCTTCACCAAAAGCCGCACGCGGTGCCGTCCGCGCACCCTTGCAATCGGTGCAGGCGCAGGCCCAAAAACCTGTGCGCCGATCTTGCGCAGCGGCGCATCACGACGCGCCATTTCTGTCCCAAGATCAAAGACTTCCTGCACATTCGGGCTACTCAAAATGATCCCCGCCATGCGCCCGTAAGGCGGCACACCAGCGGCCTTGCGCTCGGCCGCCTCCGCGGCCCAAAAGCTCTCCTCATCGCCCGCCAAAATCGCGCGGATAACCGCATGTTCTGGCTGGAACGTCTGCAACATAGCCGCCCCCGGTGTCTCGGCCCGCCCAGCCCGTCCTGCGACCTGCCGCATCAGTTGAAACGTCCGCTCCGCCGCCCGCAAATCCGACCCTTGCAACCCAAGATCGGCATCAATCACGCCAACAAGCGTAAGCATCGGAAAGTTATGACCTTTTGCCACTAATTGCGTGCCGATAATGATGTCCGCTCCGCCCTTTGCGATCACTTCGATATGGGCTTTCATTGCCCTCGCAGAGCCGTATAGATCCGACGACAAAACCACGACGCGCGCATCAGGAAATAGCGCCGTGACCTCCTCGGCCATGCGCTCCACACCGGGGCCAACGGGGGCGAGCTTATCTTCGGCCTCGCAATGCGGACAGACCGTCGGCATCGGTTTCGTTTCGCCGCATTGGTGGCACATGAGCCGCTTCAAAAACCTGTGCTCAACCATCCTTGCATCGCAGTGATCACAGCCAATCTGATGCCCGCAAGCACGGCACAGCGTGATCGGCGCATAGCCCCTACGATTCAAGAAAATAAGGCTTTGCTCGCCCTTCTCAATGCGGTCTGCAATCGCATCACGTAGCGTCGGCGAAACCCATTTACCGTTCGGCACAGGCTCCGTGCGCATATCAATCGCGGTCATCTCAGGCATAACAGCCGCGCCAAAACGAGAGCTTAAAACCAGCCGCTGATACTTTCCCGCCTCGACATTCGCCCAACTCTCAAGGCTAGGCGTGGCAGACGCCAGAACCACCTGCGCCCCATTAATCGCGGCCCTCAAAACTGCCATATCGCGGGCGTTATAAAGCACGCCATCCTCTTGCTTATATGACGTATCATGTTCCTCATCGACGACAATCAGGCCAAGGTTTTGGTAAGGCAAAAACAGCGCCGACCGCGCGCCCACAACCAGTTGCGCATCACCTAGCCCGACCATGCGCCAGCACCGCCGCCTTTCGGTCATGGTGACACCCGAATGCCACTCTGCGGGCTTCATGCCGAAACGTGCCTCAACACGTGTGATGAACTCGCCAGACAACGCGATTTCAGGGAGCAGGACAAGCGCCTGACGGCCCATGCGCAGACATTCGGCAACCGCCTCTAGATAGACTTCGGTCTTGCCCGAACCCGTTACTCCCTTAAGCAAAGTCGTCCCGTAACTATCAGTCCGCAAAGCAGCGCGCAGCACCTCGGCACCTGCGGCCTGATCGGCGCTAAGGTCCTTGCCGTCGTAGTCAGGGTCAAGCTGCGGATAAGGTGTGTCGCGTGGGGAATCCTCTTCAAAAACGGCGCCTTGCTTAACGAGCCCCTTCACAACGGAGGTGCCAACGCCAGCCATTTCTGCCAGTTCGCCAAGCGTAAACGACAGCCCGCCGTAGTCGCGCAGAACCTCTAAAACCTTGGTTCGCGCATCCGTGGCCCGGTCAGGTTCGCGGTCTCCCAATCGGTAGACTTTGCGCATTGACGGCGCGTCACCAAGACCCGGCGCACGGGTCGCAAGGCGCAGCATCGCGGACATTGGTGTCAGGGTATAATCGGCGGCGCGGGTCAGGAATTGCTTCATCTCGTCGCGCATCGGCGCAACATCCAAAACGCGGATCACGGAGCGGATTTTGGCGTAATCGTAATCACCAGCCCCCTCGCGCCAAACGACACCCAGCACCTTGCGCGGCCCCAAGGGCACCTCGACAAATGCGCCCAAATGGCAACCGCCCTCGGGCGCTTTGTAATCCAGAAAACGGTCGATTGGCTGCGCGGTCAAAACCGCCACCAACTCACCTTCATGGAAAAACTCTGCTGTCATGGGGCCCCATCCGTTCGGGCAAAACGCCCTTGCCTCTGAGGTAAACCCTGCGCCCGCAAACGCCAACCTTTGGTGCATCAAAGTGACAAAGTTTTTCGCTACTCCACTACAGCTTGTGGTGAGAAGGCACCCAATCCCCATATCTGACACAGTTTCGCAAAACGTTGCAAAAACGAAAATTTAGGGGAGAAATGAACAGCCTCCCCTGCTATAAGATCGCAAAATCAAAAGAACGAGCAGGCATATGACAAGCAAACCACAGATGGACAGCCATGTCCGTGACAAGATTATTGCTGATCCCGAGGTACTTCTTGAGGATCAAGACATCATGCGTGCGCTAGTCGCTGCAAACGAGAAATCCATGGGCGGCAATATCGTCGATCTGCGGGGAATCGCGATGGAGCGCCTTGAGGCCCGTCTCGACCGTCTGGAAGACACCCACCGCTCCGTGATTGCCGCCGCATACGAAAATCTGGCGGGCACAAACCAAGTCCACCGCGCCGTTTTGCGTATGATGGATGCGACCAAATTCGAGACGTTCCTGCTCGACCTGTCCACTGATGTGGCCGATACATTGCGCGTTGATAAGGTCCGCCTTGTCCTGGAAACCGCTCAAACGGGCGAAGAACCTGCCGTGACCCAGATGGGTAATGTGCTTGGTGTAGTCGAACCTGGTTTCATTGATGCCTATGTAAATCGTGGCCGCTCTGCCCCTGTGCGTCAGGTTACGTTGCGCCAGATCCAGACAGAAGACGCCAGCCTATACGGCGAGAAAGCTACGTTCATCCGCTCTGAAGCTTGCCTAAAGCTTGATTTTGGCGTGGGCCGTTTGCCAGGGATGTTGGTGCTTGGCTCGGAAGACCCGCACCAGTTCACGCCGCAACAAGGCACTGATTTACTCACCTTCTTTGCGGGCGTATTCGAACGCGCCATGCGCCGCTGGTTGTCCTAGCCCGATGATTGCCCCTGCTCTGACATATGCGCTAGCCACTTGGCTGGATCATTGTCGTGCGCTTGGCGGTGCAGCAGAAAATACGGTGAAGGCCTATCAGACAGACGTCTTGGGCTTTCTCGCATTCATGACGCGGCACCACGGCGCGGCTCAGGGGCTTGGCCCGCTGTCCAAGATCACCGTAAGCGATATGCGGGCGTGGATGGCGTCCGAGCGGGCACGCGGCGTGGGGGCCAGATCGCTCGCGCGGCAGCTCTCGGCCGTCAAGACATTCTACCGCTGGCTGTCAGAGCGTGAAGGGTTCGAGCCAACGGCCGTTCTCTCCACCCGCAGCCCGAAATTTACCAAGAAACTCCCCCGCCCTTTGGCTGAAGACGCCGCAACCGCGATGATCGACACGGTTGAGATGCAGGCAACCGATGCTTGGGTCGCTGCCCGTGATGGTGCTGTTGTGACGCTTCTCTATGGCTGTGGCCTGCGGATTTCGGAGGCTCTGAGCCTGACAGGTGCCGACGTTCCCCTTCCACAAGTGATGCGGATCACGGGTAAGGGCGGCAAGGAACGCATCGTGCCTGTGATCGATGCCGCACGCGACGCCGTCGCCAGTTACCTGCGCCTGTGCCCACATCCGATGGAACCGAACGCGCCGCTGTTTCGGGGCGCGCGTGGTGGCCCGCTGAACCCGCGTGCAATCCAAAAGGTGATGGAACGGTCCCGTATGCAGCTTGGCCTGCCCGCCACTGCCACACCCCACGCGATGCGTCATAGTTTTGCCACGCACCTCCTGACAGCTGGCGGTGACCTGCGCGCGATCCAAGAACTTCTTGGCCACGCCAGCCTGTCGACGACCCAAGCTTATACGGCTGTCGACACCGCGCATTTGATTGATGTCTATAACAAGGCACACCCGCGCAATTAACACGTTCATTCGATTGCATGGCGCAGTAAAATGTAACAAAGAGACTGCATGAATATTCAAACCAAAGCACTGCTCGTCCATCTCTTGACCGCCACGGGTGCCGTATTTGCCATGTTGGCCATGTTGGCCGCGGTGGATGAAGAATGGTCGATGATGTTTCTTTGGTTGGTGATCGCGTTTTTCGTCGACGGCATCGACGGCCCGTTGGCGCGGCGCTACGACACCAAGACCAATGCGCCGGTTTTTGACGGCGTGTTGCTCGACCTGATTATCGACTACCTGACCTACGTATTCGTGCCCGCTTATGCGCTATTCAAATCTGGCCTCTTGCCCGGTTGGACAGGATGGATTGCGATCATCATCATCACTTTCGCCTCGGCCATGTATTTCGCAGATGGCCGCATGAAAACAAAGGATTACTCCTTTTCCGGTTTTCCGGGATGCTGGAACATGCTGGTGCTTGTCCTTTTTGCGTTGCACCCGAATTTCTGGGTCATTCTGGCGCTGGTGGCCGTGCTCGCGGCCGCGATGTTCTTCCCGATCCGCTTTGTGCACCCTGTGCGCACGCAACGTTGGCGCAATGTCACTTTGCCGATGGCGCTGGCGTGGACGTTCTTTGCGGGATGGGCCGCTTGGGTTGATTTCGACGCGGCAAGTTGGGCGCACTATGGCCTGATGATCACGTCGGTCTACCTGCTTTGCGCGGGAGCGCTGCAACAGGTCATCTATAGCAAACACGGCTAAAGACGGGTCACGACGACCCCCGCGACAATCAATGCTGCAGCGATTCCTTTTTGCAGGTTCATCTTTTCCCCAAATGCCACCGCGCCAATCAGCACCGCGAAAAGGATTGACGTCTCGCGCAGGGCCGCAACCAATGCAATCGGTGCGACCGTCATTGCCCAAACCGCAATCGCATAGGCGCTATAGCTAAACGCTGCGGCCAAGCTGCCCATAAACCAGGCCTTGCGATTGGCCCGCAAAACGGGCCGCCCACGCAAAACCAGACAGCAAGGCGTAAAGAACACCGCATCGAGCGCAAAGAGCCAGCCGACATAGGCAACTGCATCGCCAGCCGCCCGCGCACCAAGCCCATCGACAATCGAATACCCCGCCGTTGCCAGTGCTGATCCAAGCGCTAACGGCAACAACTTGCGGCTTTCTCCTGACGAGAAAACGCCCCGCGCCATGAGTAAAATGCCAAGGCCCAAAATGATGATCCCGACATATTCCCAGCCAGCGATTTTGTCGGCCAAGAACAGCGCCGAAATCACAAGGACCACCATCGGCGCTGTTCCTCTGGCAATCGGATAAACACGGCTCAAATCGCCCTGTTCATAGGCGTATGCGAGGAACAATTTATAGGCCGAGTGAAACACCCCAGACGCCAAAAGCCACAGCCAGACATGCGCCTCTGGCATGGGCCGCGTCAGCGCTATCATCAAGCCAAAGCCGCCCTGTACCACGGTCAAAATCAACATCGAGGTGAGCTTTGACGTGCCCAGCTTGATCAGCGCGTTCCAAGTGGCGTGGAAAAACGCCGCCCCCATGACCGCCGCAAAAACCCAAACCGTCATGCCAAATTCCGCGTCAAATCAAGAGCCCAGCCGCACCCTCATGGCGCAACAATTGCACCTTTCCCTCGACACCACCCGCGCCCGAAAACCCGCCAAGGCTGTTGGCCCCAAGGACACGGTGACACGGAATAATGATCGGGATCGGGTTCGCGCCACACGCCTGCCCAACCGCTTGTGCAGGGACACCCATCTCGCGGGCCAGCTCTCCGTAAGTGCGGGTCTCCCCAAAAGGGATCGCGCATAGCGCCACGCCAAATCTCATCTGAAAATCGCTCACTTGCGGAGCGAGAGGCAGATCAAATGCCTGCCGCTCGCCTGCAAAATACTGTGCAAGTTGCGCCACGGCCGCGGTGGAAACGGGATCACTTTCCCCGTCCACCACCGACCATTCCAAGCGCACGACCGCCCCACCCTGCACCACCACCGACAACGGCCCCACTGGGCTGTTAGGGAGTGATGCAACGTAGGATAGGTCTTGACCCATCTTAGCTGAGGGCCTCGTCACAGCGGCCACACACTCCGGCATGAGAATGCGTTCCGACATCCGGCAAAATCTTCCAGCAACGCTGGCACTTTTCGCCTTCCGCTTTGGCAAACACCACCGCAACATCGGCCACATCATCCAATTTGAACGCGCCCGCTGGAGCCGCATCGGTCGAGACATAGATGCCCGATGTGATGCTGAGATCGTCAAAGGCGACGGTTTCCAACAGCTTGGCAGTCTCTGCGGTCACGTAGACCGTTGGTGCTGCTTCCAAAGATGCGCCGATGACCTTCGCGGTCCGCTCGACTTCCAAGGCTCCCGTCACAACGCGGCGCACGGAACGGACTGTCGCCCATTTTACGGCGAGTGCTTCGTTGCGCCAATCGCTTGGGGTTTCGTCGAAATCGACGAGGTGGACTGAGCTTTCGTCGCCAGGGAAGCGTTCTAGCCAGACCTCTTCCATCGTGAACACCAGCACAGGGGCCAGCCATTTTGTCAGGCGGTGGAACAGGATATCCAGCACTGTGCGGGCCGCACGACGACGGGCCGTATCGCCATCACAGTAAAGCGCATCCTTGCGGATATCGAAGTAGAACGCCGACAAATCAACCGTCGCGAATGTGAACACAGCGCTGAACACACCTTGGAAATCATACGCGGCATAGCCTTTGCGCACGACCTCGTCGAGTTCCGCCAGACGGTGCAGGATCACCTGCTCCAGCTCGGGCATGTCCGCCACGGCAACACGATCCGCCTCGGAAAAGTCGGCCAGAGACCCAAGCATAAACCGCAGCGTGTTGCGCAAACGGCGATAGCTATCTGAGGTCCCTTTCAGGATCTCGTCACCGATCCGCTGGTCATTGGTATAGTCGGTCTGCGCCACCCAAAGACGCAAGATATCCGCGCCATATTGCTGCACGATCTTCTCGGGCACGATGGTGTTGCCGATAGATTTGGACATCTTCATGCCCTTCGCATCAAGCGTGAAACCGTGGGTCAATACACCCCGATAAGGCGCGTGGCCCATTGTGCCGCAAGCTTGCAGAAGCGAAGAGTGGAACCAACCACGGTGCTGGTCGGTGCCTTCGAGATAGAGGTCGGCCATACCATCCTCGGACCCATCCGCACGGTCACGCAGGGTGAACGCATGTGTCGAGCCACTGTCGAACCAAACGTCCAAGATATCCATGACCTGATCGTAGGCATCGACATCCACGATACCGGTAAGGAACCGCTCTTTCGCGCCGTCCTGATACCACGCATCCGCGCCCTCTTCCTCAAAGGCGGCCGTGATGCGCGCGTTCACTTCAGCATTGCGCAGCAAGAAATCATCGTCGGTTGGCAATGCGCCGACCTTCGTGAAGCAAGTCAGCGGCACACCCCACGCACGTTGACGCGACAACACCCAGTCAGGGCGCTGTTCAATCATGGCGAACAGACGGTTGCGGCCTTTTTGCGGGGTCCAAGTGACCAGCTCGTCGATGGAGCGCAATGCGCGTTCACGGATCGTGGTGCCGTAAGTGTCCTGCCCGTCGCCCACCGTCTTATCAATCGCAGCAAACCATTGCGGCGTGTTGCGGAAGATGATCGGTGCCTTGGAACGCCAAGAATGCGGATAGCTGTGCTTGATCACGCCGCGCGCAAACAGCCCGCCAACCTCAACCAATTTGGTCATCACAGCCGTGTTCGCATCACCTTCCCAAGGGTTGTTCTTGTTCTTTTTGTTCGGCTTGTCGCGCAGGATCGCCGCACCGCCAAAGAACGGCAAATCATCGCGGAAACGACCATCTTCCATCACGTTATAGGTGATGACCTGCTCCAACATGCCCAGATCGCGGTAAAGCTCGAATTCGTCCATACCGTGCGACGGAGCGCAATGGACAAAGCCGGTGCCTTCGTCGTTGGTCACAAACGGGGCCGCGCGGAAATCGCGCAAGCCATCCCACTCGCCCATGCCACCTTCCGCGCCAGCCAAGGGGTGCGAAAGCGCGAGGCCCGACAATTCTTCCGTGGTCACACCGCGAACACGTGTCCACATGCCCTCTTCCAGCCGCGCCTTCGCAAACACTGCATTCGCCATTTTATCCGAGAGGATAAACCGCTCGCCAACTGCGAGCCAGCATTCGTCTGGCGTGCCCGTGACCTCATAAAGGCCGTACTCAATGTCGTCGCTATAAACGACGGCTTTGTTCGACGGGATCGTCCATGGCGTTGTGGTCCAGATCACAACTTTTGCGCCTTGCAATTCGCTGCCTTCGGCCTGAACCGTGAACTTCACCCAGATCGCAAAGCTCTCTTTGTCGGCATATTCGACCTCGGCCTCGGCCAGTGCTGTTTGCTCAACAGGCGACCACATCACAGGCTTGGAGCCTTGATAGAGCGTGCCGTTCATCAGGAACTTCTGGAACTCTTCCGCGATCACGCGCTCGGCGTGGAAATTCATTGTCAGATAAGGATCGGCCCAATTGCCCTGCACACCAAGGCGCTTGAACTCTTCGCGCTGGATATCAACCCAACCGGCAGCAAACTCGCGGCATTCCTGACGGAATTCAACAACAGGCACGTCGTCCTTGTTGCGACCTTTCTCGCGGTATTTCTCTTCGATCTTCCACTCGATCGGCAGGCCGTGGCAATCCCAACCGGGGATATAACGCGCATCTTTGCCCATCATCTGCTGCGAGCGCACAACCATATCCTTGAGGATCTTGTTGAGCGCGTGGCCGATGTGCAAATGCCCGTTCGCATAAGGAGGGCCATCGTGCAGCGTAAACGGCTGGCGGCCTGTCTTGGCACGCAATTGGCCGTAAACGTCCATTTTGACCCAACGCTCAAGCCATTCAGGTTCGCGCTGCGGCAGGCCCGCACGCATCGGGAAATCGGTGCGGGGCAGGTTCAGTGTATCTTTGTATTCAGGGGTGTCGGCGCACATAAGGGGCGTCCTTTTCATCATCTTTTCAAGGGATTGGGCGGTGCGAGACTGTCTGCACCATTGGCCCGGCGGCGCTGACGTCAGCGCGCCGGGGACATAATTCGTATGTGCGCCCAGAAATTCATAAAACGGCTTATAGACCTGTGCAAATGCCAGAACAAGGCCTAGCCCTTGGCCGATGATTTCTTATAGTAGTCGGGGGAAATTTGAAGGTATTCATGGTCATGAAAATTGCAATCGCAGGCGCAGGGATCGGCGGGCTCACAGCAGCCACACTTCTGGCAAAAGACGGCCATGAGGTCTCGGTTTTTGACCAGTTCGCCACGCCCCGTCCCGTGGGCTCTGGTCTCGTGATCCAACCAGTCGGGCAAGCGGTCCTGGACATGATTGGCGCATTGGATGAGGCGCTCGATTTGGGCAACGTGGTGCATCATATGCTCGGCCACGAGGCAGAGGGCGGTCGCCGTGTTTTGGATGTTTGGTATAGCCGGGATGGCGGCTCGCGTTTTGGCCTCGCGATCCACCGCGCCAGCCTGTTCACTGCAATCTGGAACGCGGCACAACGACAAGACATAACGCTGCATCAAAGTGCGGCCGTGCGTAACGCCAAAAACGGATTACTCACCCTGCAAGATGGCACTTCCCATGGTCCATTTGATCTTATTATCGACGCTGCGGGTGCCAGTTCGCCACTCTCGCCTCTCACATCCAGACCGCTGCCCTACGGCGCAATCTGGAGTACCGTCGATTGGCCCGAAACGCGCCTGCCAACGACGCAACTCTCGCAATGCTACCGCCGCGCTGACCGCATGATCGGAGCTTTACCCATTGGAAAGATGCCCGACGACCCTGTGCAAAAAGCAGCGATTTTCTGGTCATTGCCACGGGATAAATACGAGGATTGGCTGGCGGGTGGTTTGGACAAATGGAAGTCCGAAGCCATAACCCTTTGGCCCGAATTCGCGCCGTTTGCGGCACAGATTACCGATCCGTACCAAATGACAATGGCCCGCTATTC
>Ga0181556_1000102_pt1 | contig 81140 bp, 102 predicted proteins | sample 011ome_14_FD_148651 | JGI IMG/M metagenome (GOLD analysis project Ga0181556, IMG submission 148651) | Coastal salt marsh microbial communities from the Groves Creek Marsh, Skidaway Island, Georgia - 011505AT metaG (spades assembly) | ecosystem: Environmental > Aquatic > Marine > Intertidal zone...
GGCACCATTGATGATAGCGCACGGCAGTGGAGCTACTGGCCACCACATCACCCGCGCAGCAAGTGGCACCGCTGGCTGTGGCTTGGCACTCGCAACATGGCATCGCGCCTTGCCTCCGATGCCGGCCCAGAGATCACACCAGAGATGCGCTCGCGCCTTCGTCACTTCGGCGACGCAGAAACCAGCAAGAGCCATCCTGGAGTTGCCGTGTACGAGCTCGATGGTCACTGGCAGATCTACGCCATCGAGAAGGCCCCATTCGGCCTTGTTGTCAGGCGCAATGTCGGCGTGAAGCTGTCGATGGCTGTTGGAGCGCTGCGCCGCCGCGCGCCGCTGGTTATGATCAAGTGGAGCCTCTTGCGGGGCATGCAATAAAACGATAGCAGGATCATTCATGGCAGCAATTGCATTCAAGACATTTAAGGGCGAAATCCCAAGGGAAGAGCCTCACCTGCTGCCAGACCTGTACGCCCAGCTGGCTGAGAACTGCGACTTCTCGCGAGGAGCGCTCTCTCCGCTCAAGGATGGGCTGCTGCTGCGCAACATGTCCACCAACCCAACGCGCGGCATCTACACCGAGGACGGCATCTCGTTCTTCACCTGGACTGTTGAGGCGCAGGCGTTTGGTAGCCCGATCATTGACGACAAGTACAACCGGGTGTTCTACCTGATCCCGGGTGAGGGGGTCTTTCGGGTGGCTTCGAAGCTACAGATGTCGTTCACCGGCGGCCCGCCAACGCAATCCTTCATCGCAGGAGTTCCAAGACCCACAGCGGCCCCAATCCTTTCGCTGATTGAGAGGTCGACGTTCCCAGACTACCCAAATGTGCTCGTAAAGTGCGATGCCTGGTGGGAGTTCAACGGGAAGGCGTACGGGAAGACAGCTGTTTCGCTTACAGCAGAGTCCGCGCTTAGGCAATACCGGTTCAACACCCCGCCAATGCCAGAAGGGACCCCGGAGGAGGCTGTGCTGTGCGCGAACTTCAAATTCGTGAACCAGGACGATGCATCGGATATTGCATCCCTTCAGCTGCGCTCTGGAGTGTCGACTCGCACATCATCAATCCCGGGGACCGCGGAGGCGACACTCTCTTCGACACCTTCCGGCGCTGTGGTATCCATCACCTATGGAACAAGCGAGACCAGGGCTTACACCTACGTGCTCGAAAACACCTGGGATGAGGAGAGCGCGCCTTCGCCACCAGCAGCCATTTCCGTCACCTACGTGCAGGACGTGAAGATTGAGGTTGCGAGCGTCGATTTCACGGGATACCAGGCATTCAAGCGCGTGAACGTCTACCGCACCTATGGTGGTGGGGATGCGTACGTGCGCGTGAAGACGGTTGTTTCTGGCGGTACATACATCGACAACACGGTGGCCCCAACCGATGTTGGTGTTGCGCTCGAGAGCATCGACTTCTACCCGCCGCCAACAGGCCTGCAGGGCCTCACAGTCCTGCCCAATGGGTGGTTCGCTGCATTCAAAGGGAACACCCTTTACATGTCCGAGCCGTACCGTCCGCATGCCTGGCCGTACAGCATGACCTTCCCCACTGTGATCCGCGGGCTGTGCCCTGGCCAGCAGTCGCTGGTGGTCACTGCAGCTGACGGCGTTTATGTGGTGGCCGGCTCGTTCCCAAAGTCTGCGCAGCAGGTGAAGCTGTCGCTGCCGCAGGCTGGGATCGCGCAGCGCAGCATGGCGAACATTGACGGCGCAGTGGCCTATGCATCGAATGACAACGTCATCCTGGTGTCTGGCACATCCGCCACAGCCGAGGCTGGCCAGAAGCTATTCACGCGCGACAAATGGCGTGAGCGCTATCGCCAGTCACTACAGGATGCCAGCATGCGCTTCGGCTACCACGATGGCGCATTGGTGATGACATCGAAGACCCAGAACCAGGGCTTCGTGATTCGACTGGATGAGGGTGTGGGCTTGTTTTCGCGAACGACCATCGGGTTCGACTCGATGTTCCTTCTGCCCGTCAACGACGCCCTGTACTACTCGCTTGGGAATGCGGTCTACCAGTACAACGCCGGTGACGCAAAAACGTTCGACTGGTGGAGCAAGGACTTCGTCTTTCCGGAGCACGCCACATTCGGCGCAGGGTACATCCGCTGCGACGGCCCGGTGATAATGAAGCTGTACGCGGAGGGCGTCCTGGTCTATGAGCGGCAGCTGACCACGGGGCACTTCCGAATCAAGGATCTGAAGAAGCAGCTCCGCTGGTCGGTGCGCCTCACTGGGACCAACACCGTTCGCGAGCTTCACTTAGCTCGCTCCATGGGGGAATTTAAGCAAGCATGACTCCATTCAAACGCACAACGCAGGTAACAACGCTGCCGCCAACCATCGGGATCAAGGATCCAGAGGTTCGCGCGTTCCTTGACGCCATGGTGAACGCCTGGGACCTGCGTAGCGGCGTCACAAATGCGGATGACAGGGAGCGATTCGTCACCCTTGGGGAGATAAAGAAGCTGACGAACAAGGCTATTGTGCAGGCGTTTTCGCGCGGCTCCGGCGTGGCCGGTGGTGGCGGCGGCATTCCAAACCCTGGTGAAGACGATGTCTCCGGGATGATCGATGGGATGGTTGACTCCATTCGCCAAAGCATTCTGTACCAGCTGCTTGGCACATCAGTTGCACCAATCGATATCACAAACCTGAGGTCGAGAATCGATGCTGCCATCGGCGAGGTTGGTGCCACCATCCTGCGCGAACAAACGATTCGCTCGAGCGCGGATGAGGCTTTCGTATCACAGATCGAAGGCATCATTGCTCGCGTTGAAGAATCGGAGGCTGCAATCTTCGAAGAGCAGGAGATTCGCCTAACCAAGGACACCGCCCTCGCAAGAGCCATCAATACGATGTGGGCAGCCATTGGCGGAGATCAGGCAGTCATCCAGGACGGGCAGCTTGCAGCCGTGACGCCGTCCGCGGTGCAGGCCTCCAGATGGACGCAAGTCGTTGCATCCGTCACCGACCCAAACACGGGTCAGATCAACTCCACGTCGATCAAGCAGGATCTCAACTCATACGCCAGCAAGGTGGATGGCAAGTTCAACTCCATCTACTCGGTTCGAGCCCAGGTGGATGTTGGCGGCCGAACCGTCGTTGGTGGCTTTGGGCTTTCCGCAACAGCTGGAGCTGGTAGCGCCGAAGGCCCGACCATCGATTTTGGCGTGCGAGCCGACAGGTTCTGGATTGCGGCCACATCTGGCTCTGGAGATGTGGCGTCGCAGATGAGTCCAGCGAAGAACGAAATGCCGTTCATCGTTGTGACCAGCACGCAAACCTACAACGGAATCACCTATCAGCCCGGCGTCTACATGAAGTCGGCGTTCATTGTTGATGCATCGATCACCAACGCAAAGATTGGCAGCCTGATCTACTCCAACAACTTCGATGGAGCAATAAGCCCCGACGGGAAACTGATCATCACCAACGGGACGCAGGGGTGGGCCATCGACAAGTCTGGCAACGCTGTGTTCAACAACCTCGTCGCGAGAGGCACGCTGCTGTCTGACAACTACAGCCCAGGCTTCAGTGGGTGGCGCATAGACAGGAGCGGATCGGCAGAGTTCAATGGCATTATCCTTTCCAGGCCGAACATCATCCGATCAGGCGTTTATGATGCAAGCGGAATCACTGTCAGCGCATATATCCAGGATGGCTTTGACGGCAGAGACAATCCTATCAGCAGGCCAATCACAAAAAGTGACGTCGTTGCATCCATCCTGATTGACACCGGCTACAACACGCTAACAGACGTCGGTTTGACGAATGGCCCTGGTTTTTGCGCTCGAGTGCTAGCTATTGCTGGTGGTTGGCACATGTGGTGGGCCGGTGGAACGCCGGCAAGCCCGACGTACAATGTGTACCCAGATGTTTCTGTCGGATTCTACAATTCGTTCGGAATCAGTGGGGTGATATTCACCGGTGAGTACGGCCGCGTGTACATTCGACTCAATGTGGCGATCGATCTGTTGCAGCCCAACATCACGCAGATTCGCCTTGGAAACTTTCGCTGGGAGCTGGCGCGACTGACATGATCTACATCCTCAACAACGACGGCACGCTGAAGGCGGAGGCCTTTGACAGCGACGATACCATCGGAGACCAGAAGACAACAACCATCGCGCCGCCGCCATGGCGCGATGGATTTGTGCGGGTCTTTAATGGGTCCAAGTGGGTGGAGCTCGAGCGCAAGCTCAGCAACGAGCACCCAGCTCAACCAGTGCGCCGAATGTACCCACCAATCACGGAGCAGCTGGACATGCTGTGGCACGCCATGGATCGAGGCGATATACCAAAGGCTGGCGAGTTCTACGAGACGATCAAGGCCGTCAAGGAATCAACCCCTGCGACGCCAAAGATTTTCGAAGTTGGAAGGATGCCGGAATGACGTGGTACAGGTTCAGATCAATCCCAGTGCCAGGCTTCAACCTTGTCGAGTCAACGCCATCAGTTGGCGATGAGCATGCCAAGCGATTCGGCTTCGGCGTGACGCCAAAGAATCAAGCCACTCTGAACATCTACATCTCCGGCGAGTTCACGGTCGAGATCATCGACGCGTCCTTCTCGCAGACCATGCGCCCTGGGGATACGAGCCTCGACATGTCAATTTCCGAGTTCCCAAGTGGATCCCTGTGCACGGAGCGCGCCACTGCGGGGCCGGCGAAGAGGCTTTGCCTGTCGCCATCAACCTCAAGCGGAAGGTGGAGGCGCAGGATTGAGATGCTCCCGCCAGGGGGGTCGATTGCCATAGAGACTGGCGCAATCGTGATCGTGGCGTCAGGGTCTGCGGTTGCGTCTGGCCGCAAGATGCAGCCAGGAGACGCGGCCGTCGACTGTAGGATTGTGGAGTCTCCAGCCGGCGCAAAGCTGGTGGTGGCGAGTTTGATGTAGCCAAAAGCCCAACATCTTGTTGTTTCAGGGTACAATCCGCGCGCGCGTTTGTTGCGCATGGAGGTGCGCCCGTGATCAGAAAAGCCGAGTTCTCCGATGTGCCAGCCATGTTGGAGATCGGCCGCCGATTTCACTCGGCAACGCTGTATGCAACGTACGGCGCAACCTTCAGCCCCGAAAAGCTCGGGGAATCCCTCTCGAACTATCTGAGCTCCAGCGACGCATGCGTCCTGGTTGCTGAAAAGAACGACGTCCTGGTTGGCGTCGCATGCGCCGTCAAGACGCAGCTCTACATGTCCGACGACGACGTCGCCGTGGAGCTCTTCTGGTGGGTTGAGCCAGAGGCTCGCGGCGGTACGTTGGCCATCCGGCTGATGAACCAGCTCGAGCAGTGGGCCGCCCAGGCTGGATGCAAGTGCATGGCCATGTCGTCCATGGCCACCATCGAGGGGAGTCCAGCTGACGAGATCTACTCTCGGCGCGGCTACCGCAACATCGAAAAATCGTGGATCAAGGGTTTGTAACATGGCAGCAATCACAGCAGCCGTCGTTGGGGCAACTGCAGCGGTAGCCGGTGTGGCGAACGCTTCTAAGGCCCGCAAGGACGCAAAGAACGCCCAGGCGCAGCAGAAGGAGGCGGCCGACCGCCAGGCGGACATTGCCGAGCGCCAACAGGAGATGGCGGAAGAGCAGTACCAACGGTACAAGACCACCTTCCAGCCGCTCGAGGACCAGTATGTCGCAGAGTCTGCGAACTACGGCTCCATCGCCAACCAGAACAAGAAGGCCAAGGAGGCTGCATCTCTGGTTCGCGGCAACTTCGCCACGGCGCGTGAACAGCTGTCGCGCACACCAGGCATCAACACCAACAGCCAGGCCTACCTACAGGAGGCCAACCGGCTGAACCTTGCTGAGGCAGCAGCCAGCGCATCCACGCAGAACAAGGCGCGCGAAGACACTGTAGCCAAGGGTCGCGCCTACGCCACAGACGCACTGAGCCTTGGCAAGGGCCTGTCGGCAAATGCCGCATCCTCGCTAGGCGCTGCAGGCTCCGCTTACAGCAGCATCGGGTCCACATACGGGAACCTGGCATCAGGCGCGCGAGCGAGCGCAGCAGACTCTATCAACGGCATCGGCACGATTGGACGGGCTGTTGGAGGCCTGCACCAGAGCGGGGCTCTGGACAGGATCGGCAGCACGGTTGGCGGCTGGCTTGGGTCCACCAACAGCAACACGCCAGCAATGATCGACACCAACACGACCGTAATCCCTGACACGATGTTCGCATAAGGAAGCAGCATGGCACTCTTTGAACTAGCCCGAGGCCTTGCCGCCGGATACAACGGATTCAACGAAGGTGTTGACGCCGAGAAGAACCGCCAGCAGGCCGATGCTGACCGCAAGTACCAAGCCGAGCAGCGCGCCTACCAACAGAGTCAGCAGAAGCGCACGATCGACGACCAGCGCCGCGCAGACGAGGCGCGCACCGCACTGCAGGGTGTCGACATCATGCGGCCACAACCGCAAGTGCTGCGCGACGTCGCCAGCATCCAGGCCAAGGCTGGCAACATCGTTGAAGCACTGAAGACCCAAGAGGCGGCAACCGCGTCTGCTTACAAGCAGTCCGCCGAGCGCTTTGCGCAGATCCGCGCCGCGGCGCCAAGCATGACCGCTGAGCAGCTAGCCAAGGCGGCCGCTGACGCATTCAACTCCGACTACCTTCCGTCCAAGCTGAATGGCTACCAAGTCAACCCCGATGGCTCCATCGACATCGACGTAGCATCGCCAGATGGCCGCTCACTGAAGCACCGCTTCAAGGACAAGAACGAGCTCCTGACTGGCATGGAGGCGCAGTACAGCCCTGACACCTACAACGCCTTCATCAAGGCCCAGCGCGACGCTGCGATCAAGGCGCAAGAGAAGATCGCCGAGCCTCGCGTGGTCTCCCCTGGGGCAACGCTCACAATCGGCGGCAAGCCCGTCTACGAAAACCCGAATGGTCGCAATGTGATTGGCCAGGCCGAGGATGGAAGCCTCGTCTACGGGCAGCCAACTGGCGGCGGATCTCGCGCAAGCTCCGGCGGGTCTGGCGGAAAGGCTGCGAAGCCGGCTGACCCGCTGGCTCCGTACGTAGACGCATTTGAGTTCTCTTCCACAAAGGGTGAGAACAAGCTGCAAGAGGACGCTCTGGCGCGCGGTCAGAGCTACCTGCCAGCCCTTGCTCAGCAGGGCGTCAACCCGCAGGTTGCCGCGCTCATTGCTCGCGACGCAGCTGTTGATCCTACCAAGACGGAGCTGCAGATTGATCACAGAACTGGCCGCGTTGATCGCATCTACCGCAACAAGGATGTCAATGGCGGGGAGCCTGTTCGCATTGCTGAAAACGCCGGGACCGTAGAAGACCTCGTCAAGCAGGCCGGCGGCAAGCCAGAAGTGATCAAGAAGGATGTGGAGACGATGCTCTCCAGGATGGTCTCTGAAGCGCCATCCGAAAAGCGCCAATCGATCATGGATAGCTACATCAAGCTGGCATCCGATCCTGCGAAGCGTCAGGAATTCTTGCAATCGCAGCTCAACGCCGGCAAGTCACCGGAGGCTATCAAGAACCTCGAGAGGCAGCTGTCCTTGATTGGCGCCTATGTCAAGCCTCAGCAGGAGGTCGCCAAGAGCGGCAATGCAAACAAAGGCGAGTCACTGCTTAGTCGCCTTCGCAGCACAGGAGGGTTGTTTGGTCAGCAGCAAGCCATGCCGCAAACAGATCCAAACTCACCAGCCGGAAGGGCTCAGGCTCGACAGCAAGAGCTGCGCACACAGAAGGCAGAGAGCGAGCGGCAGTCTGCTGCACAGAAGGCGGAGCGCGAAAAGCTCACAGCCGCAGAGTACAGCGCAGATCGCCAGGCTGTTGCCGATGGCAAAATGACAGCCCTCGAGCTTGCGCAAAAGTGGGACTCACGTCGCCGCGAGCTCTCCGTAAAGGATGCCGCCGATCTGCAAAATGCAGAGCGCCAAATTCGCTGATCAACAAAAGTAATACATGGCACAGCAAGACTTCTCCGACATCGCATCACTCATTCCCGATGCGCAGCCGAGCGCCGCAACGAAGCCCGCAGCACAACAGCAGGCATCCGAGTTTTCGGACATCTCCGCTCTGTTGCCAGATGCGGCCCCTGCGCAGTCCGGTGTTGATGGCTTCGTTGCCCAGTACCGACCACTTGCGGAGCGCGTTGCAAAGCAGGCCGGCGTGGCGCCCGAGGCGATTCTCGGCCAATGGGGTCTTGAGACTGGCTGGGGCAAGAGCGTAATCCCTGGCACAAACAACCTTGGGAACATCAAGGACTTCAGCGGCGGCGGCGTTCTGGCAACCGACAACATGACCGGCAGCCGAGATGCGTATCGCAAATACGGCTCTGCAGAGGACTTTGGAGATGATTTTGCAGGCCTGCTTGCTCGCCGCTACAAGTCCGCCATTGGGTCTGGCCAGAATGCGGAGCGCTACTTCACTGCGCTGAAGACGTCCGGCTATGCGGAGGATCCAGACTATGTGAAGAAGGGCGTCGCGGCGACACAGATGGCTGCCCGCGCCATGGGGTCAGCAGCGCCTGCGTCTTTACAGGCGAAGAGCGAGTACGGCTCCATCCAGCCGCAGCCCCCGCGGTCAACCTTCGATGCCATCAAGGACATGGGAAGCGCCTTGTGGCAAGGCGCCAAGTCGACCGCCAGATCTGTTGGCGCAACTGGCAGCGCATACATCGGCAATCTGTCGGATGTTGAGCTGGCAGCAGAGGCGCAGAAGTCGGATGTTGCGAACAATCCAGCGGCGCTTCAGTCGCTCCAGGGAGAGATCGCTCGCAGGAAGGCCGCAAACCCAAATGCAGGCATTCTAGATGCCGCCGCCGACGTCATTGGCGCCGCGCTGCAGAACAAAGAGGGCATGGCGCAGATGGTTGCAAACCAGGCGCCAAACTCTGCTGTGGCGCTCGGAGGAGCCTGGGCTGGCGGCAAGGCCGGCGCTGCCGTTGGATCTGCGTTTGGCCCAGCTGGCACGGTGGTTGGCGGCGTGCTCGGCGGGCTCGCCGGCATGTTCCTCGGCAACGCGGCAATGGAGACCGGCGGCAAAGCCATTGAGAAGGCTGAAGGCGGGTTTACCCCACAGGAGCGAACAGAGGCCATCGAGGAGGGCGCCGTAAAGGCTGGCGTCATTACAGCCGTCGATGCCGCAACATTCAAGCTCGGCGGCGCCATTGCGAGCAGCCTGAACAAGGGGGCAATCCGCGCTGGCGCTCGAGCCGAGGCGAAGGTGCTTGCAGATGCTGGCATCAATATCGCTGACGGCGCAGAGATCGTTGCTGCGCTGGCAAAGAATCCAGCACTTCGCAAAACAGCCATCGAGGCAGGAGAGAAGGCTGCAAAGGCGGCAAGCTCCACGGCTTCAAGGATTGGCACGGCCGGCACGCTACTGACCACAGAAACGCTCGGCGAAGGTGTCGGCGAGTACGGCGGCGAGCTTGCCGCAACCGGTCAGGCTGACCCGTACGATGCAGCACTGGAGGCCATCTCCAGCTTCTCGCAAAGCGCACCGCAGGCCGCCATGTCCATGGTGCAGTCTGCAAGCAACAGGCTCGACACAAAGGCGATCGTTGCCGCGGCTCCAGAGATGGCACCAGTCATCGAGAAGGCCGCAACTCCAAACTCACCACTGTCGCGCGCCGCCATGGCTGCCAACACGCCAGAGGTGGTGGCGCAACGCCAGGCCGAGCGGTCCGCGCAAGCTGGCGCTTTGGGCGATGCGTCTGCAGCAGAAGCGGCTCCAGCGGCGGCGAAAGATGCTGGCGTTCGACTGGCAGAGCTCGAGGCTATCGCCAAGGGCACGCCGTCGCAACAGGTGACAGACGAGTCCGGCAATCCGTTGACGATTCCAGGCGAGCCTGGCCGCTTCTTCACCCAGGAAGAAAAGGCGGAGTATGACCAGCTTGTGCAAATGCGCGACGCCACCGAAAAGGTGCGCAACGCAGACAAGCCGCAGGTCGACGAGATCTCCACCCGCGTGGAAGAGATCTCTGCATCGATTCGCGAGAATGGCACACTGCAGGCCATGCGCGACGCAGGCGAGAACACCAACGCCCTGCTGAAAGACTTGGCCATCGCCAAGAGCAAGTCCACGGCCGCCGCGCAACGCGAGCAGGCCCTGGCGCGTGTCGAGTTTGCACTCGGCATGTCCGACCAGCTGATGCCAGCCCGCCAGCCGCGCGAGGCCGCAGACCCCATCCAGGCTCAGCTGAGCAACCCACAGATTTCAGAGGTCGATCGCGAAGAGTTGAGCATCAACTACTTTGCGTCGAAGAATCAGGCCTTGCCAGAGAAGACGCGCCAGCGTGCACTCGAGCGCGCGCAGGAGATCGTTGGCCGCTATGCGGCGCCTTCGACGGGTCGCGCAGAGGGTGATCTATCGCCGGCCGTGCTTGCTGACATCGCTCCGCAGCCCGGCTCTCCAGAGGAGGCTCTGCGTCAGGCTGAGCGCTTCGACAGTGGCGCCTACCAGTTCAAGGCCGAAGGCTTCCCCGACGAGGCTGCAGAGCTCGAGCTGCAGGCTGATGCTGCGCGCAAGGAGGCTGCAGTTCGCCGCGAAGCGATCGAGCTGGCAAACCGCGTTGAGCAGGTTCCAGCACCCGCCGTGGCCACGCCAGCCGGCCCGGGCCCTGCGGCGCTACGAAAGCGCAAGGCAACTCTGCGCCAGCTGGTCGACAATGGTCTCGGCCGCGTTGAGCGCCGCAACGATGGCTTCTTCCTGGTGAGCCAGAACGGACGCCAGGAGTTCAAGCTGGACGGCATGGCCGACGCGCAGCTGGCACGCACGGCGATCGCAGACTCCATCCGCGACGGCGCAGCCAAGGCCAACACCAACCCCACAGAAGGCCAAAAGCAGGCCGGCAACTACAAGGTCGGCGAGATCAAGTTCGATGGCCTGACGCTGGCCGTCGAGAACCCGCAGGGATCCACCCGCAGCGGCGTCGACCCAAACGGCGAGCGCTGGGAAACCGTGATGCCAGCCAACTATGGCTACATCCGCGGATCTGCCATGGCGGCCGACGGCGACAAGGTGGACATCTACCTGCCGAACAACGCTCGCTCCGGTTCTCCAGCGTGGATCATCGACCAGTACAACGACGACGGCTCGTTCGACGAGACCAAGACCGTGCTGGGCGTGCGCACCGCAGAAGAGGCGACGCGCATCTACGACGCAGGCTACTCGGATGGCTCTGGCCCGCGCCGCCGCGGCGCCGTGACCGAGATGTCCATCGAAGACTTCAAGGCCTGGGCCAACTCCGCAGCCGCCAAGAAGCCAGCCGGCGCGCCGCGCGTGATGGATGAGCAGGCGGCGATCGCCGCCAGCGCCGCAGCCGACGGCCTGCGGGTCACCGGAACCATGCCCGTTCGCATCGATGGCGAGACCAGGAACATCGGCCTCGTGTCCGAGTTGCCTGATGCCGAGTCGATCGCGCGCGGCGGCCGCGCCACGCGCATCTCCAAGAAGCAGGGCGAGGTGCTGCAGGCAATCGCTCAGGCGTTTGGCAAGAGGGTTCAGTTCTTCTACGAGCCAAAGAACGTCGGCGCCGGCGATGGGTTCATCATGAACAACGACCGGTCGACGATCTACCTGAACACCGTGTCAGGCCGCTCGCCGATCGTCGTGTTCGGCCACGAGCTGATGCACCAGCTCAAGCGCGACAACCCAGAAGCGCACGCAGCCATTGCGGCAGTCGTTGAGCGCCGCGTGAACCGCCAGGCCGCCGACAACCTGTACGGCAAGGAGCTTGGCTACTCCGGCGACTCGGTGATGGAGGAGCTTATCTCCGACATCGGCGGTGACCTCATGTCTGACAAGACCTTCTGGTCCGACGTCATGGATGAGGTGCACGCGCAAAACGACACCAAGGCTGCGCGCAAGATCATCGTCAAGCTGGCTGATTTCCTGATGCGCTCGATCGAAGCGCTGTCGCGGAACCTGCGCAGCTACGCCGACACCGGCGCAGGCTCGAAGCTGGTCGACGACATGACCGAGATTCGAGCCGCCTTCCGAGGCGCCCTGGCTGACTACATCAAGCAGCAAGGCATCAGCAAGCCAGCCATGCAGGCTGAGATCCTGAAGGCCGGACAGGATGCAAAACGGTCTGCCGGCCGCACCACAAAGAGCGACGTTCAGGGCGACATGTTCCAAGGCGACATGATTGGCCCGGACGAGAAGGTTGCAACAGGACGCGTCATTGACAGCAAGGGAGGCACCGAGGAAGGCGGGAATGTCGACAGCGCTGGGCGCCAGATTGCCCCAACACGCCAGGCTCTCGAGAACTTCTGGAAGTGGTTTGGCGATAGCGATGCGGTTGACGACAACGGCCGCCCATCCTTGTACCACCACACCACGCGCAACGACTTCGATAAGTTCGAGGCGAATCGCGTTACAAAGAACAGCGGCACATTCGACGAATGGGAGACATCACGCGCCGCGATCTTCTTCACGGAATCGCTGGAAGATAGCCAGGCCTACGGTAAGGCCGGAAAGGGCTTCGAGCCTGGCGCCAACGTCATGCCGGTGTACCTGAAGGCTGAGAACATTCTTGACATGACGAGCGGCTATCTGCCCAGCTACGGAAGAGATGCAGCCCGCATCGAAGAGGCCGGACTGAACCCGCGCTACATGGATCGGTTCGACTGGTCCAAGTTCGACGACGAAGATGGCAAGGAGATGGTCGATGCACTCAAGCGCGCCGGCTATGACGCGGTCAAATTCTGGGATCAGAATCCAGACACGCAAGAAGACTTCCAGGCGCTCGCCGTCTTCTCGCCGGAGCAGATCAAATCAGCTCTCGGCAACCGCGGAACATTTGACAGCGCGGATGCCAACATCACACGCAGCGCAAGCCGCGATGACGCCCTGACCGTCGAGGCCTACCACTTCAGCCGCCAGCCGCGCAACGTACTCAGCACCGGCGCGTACGGCTCGGGCCTGCAGGGCAGCGACCGTGACGCCATCATGGACCACCCAGACAAGCGCCTGCGCAAGCGCCTCTACTTCTATGTGAACAAGGGTACTGGCGTGCGCCCAGAGTCTGGCGTTGGCGGCATTGCCCATAAGGCCATCCTGTCGAACATCTACGACAGCGACGCTGACGCAAAGCGCCTCAAGCAGGGCCGCGACAAGCGCGCCTTCGAGAGCGCCGTGCTGGATGCTGGCTATGACGGCTACCTGGCCCGCCTGGACGGCACCCAGCCCGGGCAGGTCATCCTGCTTGGTCAGAAGACCGTGGAGCCAGAGGTGCTGGGCCAGCGCACGCAGATCCCAGAAGCCAAGGCTGTGCCGCAGCCAGCGCAGCGGAGCATGGATGCTGGCGATCGGATCATGGCCAACAGCAGCCTGCCGGCTGGCCGCATGGACCTCGGCATGTGGTCTCGCGTGCTGCGCGGGATGATGCCTGACGTGCATGCGCAGCTGGACGCGGCAGGCGTGTTTGATGGCGACGGCTCGTTCTACAAGGATGAGTTGGTTGCCCGTGCGCGCAAGTCGCAACCCATCGCCGCCCAGAGTAAGGGGCGCGAGGCCAAGATCGAGAAGCTGGCGCCCGTGGCGCAGCGCGGCCAGCGCGTGGTTGGCCAGCGCGTCACACTGTCTGCCGATGAGAAGCAGGCCATCGAGTTCTCCGCAGAAACGACCGGCGTCTCCGCCAAGGAAATCACGCGCGTCGTTCGAGAGCACAAGCTGGCGCATCCAACATCGCAAGGCTGGGCCCCGCTCAATTTCGCCAAGACAAAGATCGAGAAGGGAAAGATCGCCTACGAATATGACAAGGTGCCATACAGCTTCAATGCTGACGCGGATGGCCGCGCGCTGAAGCCTGGCACTACGGAGTACGACCGCCGTGTTGGCGCCGTTGCGCGTCGCATGACCGACGAGGTGCGTCGTGTGCACCAGCGCGCAGCAGATGGCGACAAGAATGCAGAGAACATCCTGGCCCAGGCCGGGTGGTACAAGTCGATGCGCGCCCGCCTTCGCCATGAGTTCGGCGGCCTGGGCGACCTGTTCGCAGACCTGCTTGGCGCTACCAGCCCCAACACTCCAGTGCGCGACAACTGGACCAACGCCGTGGACTCTCTGCGCCGCGCCACGCGTGGCGACTTCGACCAGCTGATCCCTGCATGGGAGGCGTGGGCGGATGACATCGATGCGCGCGAGACCGAGCTGCGAGCCTGGTTCAATGGCCAAATGGCAGACGGCAAGAGCAAGAAGGCCATCAAGGAATCCGCTGAGTACAAGGAAAAGCTGGACAGCCTGATCGCTGCGCGCGAGCTGCCTGACGCCCTGCTGCCTACCAAGGAGACCGGCAAGAAGTACGGCTTCAACGGCCGCAATGTGGCGCGCGCCATGGTCGATCTGTGGCGTGTCGTGCGCGATGCGGACCCCGACGTCAAGCGCGGCGGCACGGCGCCAAAGGCAGTGAACTTCAGCGGGAACCTGATCGGCTTCCGTGAGCGCGCAACCATCGACGTGTGGGCGGCCCGCATGCTGCAACGCCTGTCTGGCGGATTGCGCGTGCCGAGCATGGCTGAGGTCGGCGTGAGTGGCGAGATGCGCGCAGATGGCGCCACCACACTGCAGTTCGGGTTTGGCCAGGACGTCTTCTCGGATGCGGTGAAGCGCATCCGCAAGGATCCAGAACTCAAGACCAACGACACGCTGGCCAAGATCAACGATGACGACCTGCAGGCTGTGGTCTGGTTCGTTGAGAAGGAGATCTGGACAGCCAACAACTGGACCAGCGCAGCTGGCGAGGGCGGGTCGTTCGAGCTCGAGGCCAGCCTGTCTGGCTCCGCGGAACAGGAGCGCATCAAAGAGCTGCGCCGCATCATCGACTCCAGCAAGTCCAAGCCGGACGCAAAGGCCAAGGCCCGCGCGGAGCTGGCCAAGCTGGAGCGCACCGTGGACCGCTTTGTGGGCGGCCTGTCTACGCAGATGTCGATGGACACCCAGGGCATCGACTTTGTGCCACAGGACTCCGACATGGCTCGCCTGTCCAACGAGGTGACCACCGCGATCTACGAAGACGATAGCGCCACCGCCGTGCTGGCATCGAAGGCCCTGGCCACCGAGGGCCGGTACGGAGGCATCGAGCGCTCACTCGACCTCGAGGTTGTTGCGCGTGAAGGCTACAAGCCGGCGGCGCTGTGGAAGAAGATGCTCGAGATCGCCGATCGCGCCAAACAGGACAGCACGTTCCTGTCCCGCGTGCTGCGCGACGACGAGGAGGTTGATATGCTGCGCCACCGCCCTGGCGTGGAGATCTATTTCCGTGAGGCCGCATCGCGCGAAAAGCTCGAGCGGGTGCTTGGAGAGTTGGCCAACGAGGGGGTCGAGTTCCTGACTGTCATCGTTGATGGTCGCCGCATGTCTGACGCCGTCAAGGGCCAGATGCCACCGGCCGTCGGTGTGCGCATGCAGTACGTTCCAGAGTTCGATCAGCGGTATGGTTTCGACGACCTTAGCTCCTTGGATGATGCTGCTCTTGCAGCTAAAATCCAGGACAAGGCCGCGGAAATGACCGCACTTGCAGACCGCGTCGCAAAGGCGGTCGGGAATGTCTCATTTGCCAGCCAGTTCTGGTACGAGACTGATGTGGCGTTTGGCCACGAATACCAGGAGAAAATTGATGCCATCACAACTGGAAGTGCTGAAGGATCAGCTGCGCAGGCTGGAGGCCGAGAATGGGCCGGACGGACCGCTCGCGCGGGGCTTGAAAGCGCGAATCGCCAAGCTCGAGAAACCGCACGCACCCAACCCGGTGGAGATGTACTCGATCGGAACCAGGCCGGCACCAATGACGCAGGACGGCCAGGCGCTACCGGAAGCGCCAACTCGGGATCAGTTCAAGACGCAGGCGGAGTTCGAAGAAGCGCTCGGCGGATGGCGCTCGATGGTGGGCAGGATCAGAGGATTGAAGGCCGGGAAGAAGACGGAAGCCTGACCGGCCTGCCGCGCGACTTCAACATCGCCGGCCAGCAGATCCGCGCAAGCCACTGGGCGCCCGCCGAGGCTGTCGCGCGCAAGTACATGGCTGATGCTGGGCTGGAGTACACACCACCAGCCCGCTACGCCAAGGTCGATCCAGAGCGCGCAAAGCGCATCGCGGCCGAGTACGACAAGCTCAAGCACGACCCACAAAATCCGCAGGTCAAGGCGGCCTATGAAGCCCTAGCCCGCGAGACGATCGCACAGTACAGCGCCGTCATCGATAGCGGCCTGCAGGTCGAGTTCATCGACTTCGCCAAGCAGGGTGACCCATACGCAGCAAGCCCGCGCCTCATGACGGAGGATGTGCGCAACAACAACCACATGTGGCTGTTCAGCACACGCGACGGGTTTGGCTCTGACGCCGAGTTTGACCCGATCGACAACCCGCTGCTCGCCGAGACGGAGTTCACCATCAGTGGCCAGAAGGCCTTGGTGAATGACTTGTTCCGCGTGGTGCACGACTACTTTGGCCACGTCAAGGAGGGCGTCGGCTTCCGCGCAGACGGCGAAGAGAACACCTGGCGCGCGCACAGCTCGATGTTCTCACCACTGGCGCAGCGCGCACTCACCACCGAGACGCGGGGGCAGAATTCCGCAGTGAACTTTTCCTCGAAACCTCTGTTCCAAGTGATTGGTGAACACAGGGCGAGGATGCTTTATGACGAAGGATATGCGCGGAGGGTTGCGCGAGACGAAGCCGGTGACGTACGCCGGCGTGACGTACAGGACGTCAAGGGATTGTCCGGTGTATCCGGTCTGGAACGGGATGATGTATCGGTGCTTCAACCCCAAGGCTCCGAGCTTCAAGCACTACGGCGCCCGGGGAATAACGGTGGATCCACTGCTGCAGACTCTGCAGGGGTTCCTGGACGTGATGGGGCTTCCGCCGACACCGGCACACCAGATCGACAGGATCAACAACGACGGCAACTACGAGCCGGGCAATCTGCGCTGGGCAACGCCAACGGAGAACCTTCGCAACAAGCGAACCTCTCGGATGTTGACGCACAACGGCAGGACGCAGGCGATGTCGGCATGGGCCGAGGAGCTAGGGCTGTCGACGCAGGCACTCAAGGCTCGGCTCGACAGGTACAACTGGACAGTCGATCAGGCACTCGAGACGCCTCTGGGGACGGGCGGGAGCCGCTTTGGAAAACGATCACCGTAGGTGAGCACAACAGAACCGCCAGCTCCGGCGACACGCACTACGCCGACCAGAAGGTTGGCCTGCTGCCACAGTGGGTCAGCGAAGAAGGTCGTCGCGATTCAACGCCGGCCGAATACAATCAGCGCATCGAGGCGATGAAAGATCTGATCGCCTGCCTCCGCAACTAAGGACCGAAGTACATGGCCCAGATTACGAACTGCCTGAAGCTCATCTCCCGCATGCCTGAGAGCGACCAGGACGCACTGGTTTCTCGACTTGACGAGCTGCAGGCTCTCGGCGTTCCTGCGCAGCGCGCACAGGTGCAGGCGGCCATCGACCTGATGTCGCGCCTGGAGCGCGAGGCAAACCCGCAGGGTATTCAACGCAGCGCAGCGCGCGACGTCACCGAGACGCCGGAGTTCCGCAGCTGGTTTGGCGATAGCAAGGTGGTGGATGCCGATGGCAAGCCGCTTGTCGTGTACCACGCAACCACATCGAACATTAAAAAGTTCTCGACGAAGAAGTCAGCAGGCGGCTTCTACTTCACGCCAAACGCCGAAGATGCATACCCAAGCAAGCGCGGCGAAATGACGTCCGAGCGCGGTCTCAATGTGATGCCAGCCTACCTGGCCATCAACAGCCCACTGCGGACCAGCGACCCAGCCGATTGGCACAGGCTTGACGCAGACCGACGCTCCAGCATCGAGGATCGCGGATTTGACGGCGTCATTGTTGAAAACGAAGACGGGTCTGTGCGCGAGTACATCGCCTTCGAGCCCAGCCAGATCAAGTCCGCCATCGGAAACCGGGGCACCTTCGACCCGGCCGACCCCGACATCACCCGCAGCGCATCCCGCCTGCCCGCCGGTGTTGAAATCATCGAGGTCGATGATGGCTTCGACGCCATGCAAGACGGCAAGCGCATCGGCCGCCTGCGCGACAACCTGCCACGCGGCGCCGCTGAGCGGCTGGACGAAAACGCCAGCGTCGACATCGTCAAGGTCGAGAACGAGTTCAAGGGCCAAGGTGTTGGCGCGGCCCTGTACGACGCCTTCTACGAGAAGCACGGCGGCCGCATCGCGCCATCCGGCAAGACCTCGCCAGAGGCCTGGGCCCTGTGGAAGCGCAAGTTCCCTCAGAAGGTGCAGGAGTTCGTGCAGGCCGAAGCTCAGCGCATCCGCGACGGCGCAGACCCATTCATGGTCATGCGCAACATCACCGACAAGGACGTAGCGCGCGACGTGGCCATTGCGGCGGGCGACAACGTTATCCGCAGCGTGGCGCGGAATGTGGTCGATAGCGCCGAGTTCAAGCGCTGGTTCGGCGACAGTAAGGTGGCGGATGCCGAGGGTAAGCCGCTGGTGGTGTATCACGGCAGCCGATACAACGCCGACATCAAGAGGTTCAGCGCAGCAAAGTCCGAGCAATCGGCGGCGGAGCGCGGAATCTACTTTACCGACAGCGCAGATCATGCAGATCAATACGCGAGCCAGTGGGGAGACGCCAGCCCAGAAGACGGCGGCTCAATTTACCCCGTCTATCTGAAGATTGAAAACCCCTACGTTTCCAATGCGTGGGAGTGGAACATGGGCACAGACATCACGCCAGCCCAAGCTCGCAAACGAGGGCATGATGGCTACGTGATTCAAAACCACGAGGGCGGCACAACCTACATCGCCTTCCGCCCCGAGCAGATCAAGAGCGCCATCGGCAACCGCGGCACGTTCGACCCATCCGACACCGACATCACGCGCAGCGCCGCGCGCCCCGAATTCTTCAGCCAGCTGCAGCGCTCCATCGAACAAGTGCCAGACCGCCTGGCCACCATGTCTGCGCCACAGTGGAAGCTCTGGCTTGACGCCAATGCAGCCAAGCTGGGCGTAAAGAAGGACGAGATTGAGTGGTCAACAATCAAGGATTACTTGACACTTCGTGGCAAGGACAAGGTCACGCGCGACGAGTTGGCGGCATACCTGTCTGACAGCGGTGTGCGGGTGCGGGAGGTTGTTCTTGGTGGCGGCGGCACTGAAAAGGTAACCTTGGTTCGAGACTCAACCAGGCAGGACGCATGGGGAGAAGTCGTCGTCTATCGAAGCTCCGACGGGGCTTTCGTTGTCGAGAATGGAATTGGTGGGCAGAGCTGGTCGGTTCAGGATGCCGATTCATACGACAGCGACTACTCAGAAGACGATGGAAGCTACGCAGGAAGCTTCAGCTCACGCGAAGCTGTAGAGTCTTTCATCAATGGCCAGACGCAGGCCGCCGACCCATATTACTCCGGCGTTGGATCGAACCCAGCAACCAAGTATGGCGCCTATACCGTGCCCGGCGGCCCGCTCTCGCGCGATACTGAGATCCTGACCCGTGATGGCTGGATGCGGATGGATGAGGTTCAGATCGGCGACGAGGTCATGACGCGACGAGATGAAGACGGCGGCCTGGAGTGGCAGCCAGTTGAAGCGCTGCCGACCGTTTACGCAGAAAAGCTATACCACTTCAAGAATCAATCGATCAACATGCGCGTCACGCCATGCCACAAGATGGTAGTCAAGCGTCGGCGCAGATCAACGGGCGAGATCGTTCGCGTCACGGCAGAGCAGCTTTGGGGCATGTCGGAGATGGTAGCCCCACTCACGGGGTCATGGGGCGGCGGTGAATTCTCTGACCTGTTTGATCAAGATCCTGGAGATGTCGCTGAGCTGCTTGGGTGGTTTATTGCAGAAGGCCACTACAAGACGGAGGCGGATGGCAAGAAGTCAACCATCGGTATTGCTCAGTGCCGATCAGCAAACAGCGACAAGTGCGCCCGTATCGAGTCCCTATTGGGGAGGATGGGTATCGCCTGGAATTACTCTGGCGGTCAGTATTGGCTGGGTGTCAAGAAGATGTCTGCCGATCTGGTGCAGCTTCTGCATGCACAAGGGAAATCTGCTGAAAAGTATGTGCCTGGCTTCATGTTCAATGCGCCAGCCAGCGTCATTCAGCGCATGCTTGATGGCCTCTTGCTTGGCGATGGCTGCCTTGTAAAGCAGAATGGCCGAAAGCCTCGGTGGACATACCACACGAAATCCAAGCAGCTGGCAGATGATGTCCAGGTGCTTGCTCTTCTCGTTGGTAAACGTGGATCCGTGTCTCGGCGCAAGACGGGTCTTTACACGGTCACCATCAATGATAAGCAGTGGGCGAGCATCGATGATGCGAAGCACGCGGTCGTCGATTACAACGACATCGCGTACTGCGTCACTGTGAAGAATCACTCGATCTACGTTCGTACCAATGGCGTCGCAGCGTTCACTGGAAACTCCAACTACCGCGAGGTGCTGATCACGTTGCCTCCGATTGGCCGGGTGAGATACACCGAGGAAAATGTCGTCGCCATCGATGACGCGGACGACCCAAATCGTTCCCGCTACTTCTGGCGCTTCAAGGTTCCAGGCAATGAGCTACAGATCTCCAAGCAGGTTTACCGCACCCAGGAGGAGGCGAAGGCCTACATCCTGAGCGAGAAGCAGCCAGAGCCTCCGGCCGACAAGAACTACCGCTCCAGCCACTGGGATGCGCTGAATGTTATCGCGCATATCAGGGTGGATGATAGGGTGGACTCCGATGGAAAAAAAGTGCTCTTTGTGAATGAGCTGCAAAGTGATTTTGGCCAGGACTATCGCAAGGCAAAAGAAGCAATCGAGAGCGCTGTTGACACCGATTTTATGGGCATCGTCGAGCGCATGAAAAAAGCAGGCGTACTGGAGGTTGTTTGTGATTAAGACCTTCTATGTTTACAGGCACTACCACACCGACAGCGGACTCCCATTTTATGTTGGCAAGGGGACCAGACTATCCAAGAGTGACGGCTATCGCAGGGCTTTTGATGTGCATCGAAGGAAGGCCTCATGGAAAAGCGCGTCCGCAAAGCACGGCCTAGTGGTAGAGGTTGTGGCCGAGTTCTTTGCTGAGGCGGATGCTCTTGCGTTTGAGGCCGATTTGATAGCTATGCATGGTCGCCGGGATCTTTGTGCTGGCACGCTCATAAATCACACCGATGGGGGTGAGGGGTGCTCTGGGTTTAAGCACAAGCCGGAGTCAATCGAGCGCATTCGGATGGCAAGCCAAGGGCGCCGCCTTGGCGATGCGTCACGCCGCAGAATCTCCGATGCGCTAACCGGTAGTCGGCACCCTGGCTACGGCCGCCGGCAGTCGGCAGAAACGTCCGAGCGAAAAAGGGTGGCGATGCTAGGTAAAAACTTAAATGGTCGCTCTGTGCTGGATCGCTCAACAGGCGCTGTGTACAAATCAGTTCTTGCGGCATCAAGAGCAACAGGAATACCGGCACGAACACTCGCCAACTATCTGCATGGCGAGAGGAAGAATAGAACAGAAATGGAGTTCGCATAATGGCCTGCCGATACACCTACCAGGGCAAGACCTACGAGGCCCACGAATTCGACGACGTGCTGCGCGCTATGGCGCCAATGGATGCGGAGAAGTTCATGCCTACCGTGAAGAGCATTCCATCAGCGCCACTGATCTCCGACACCAAGGCCTGGGCCGGCCTCGCCCTGAAGCGCGCCATCATGATGGCCGTGGAGGAGGGGCACGACAAGATCGCTTTGATCACCGGGCAGCAGGCCGCGGATCTCTATGACCTGAGCAAGCAGATCAGCAGGGTCGAGTTCTCGGACGCCAGCAGCGGAGGCGTCAGTGATGCCAACCTTGGCGCGCCAGATGGATCTGGGAATCTGTCGGCATTCGACCTTGACGGCAAGCGTGTCATCGACACCTATGTCAGCGCCGACAAGATCGAGGACTATGTTGGCAAGGAGGTTGCGCGCAAACTACTCGAATCCGAGCCAAGGGCCGTCCGCGCCGCCGGAGTTGGCCTGCGTCGCCGCTCCCTTGATGGCCTAGACCTCAAGGTCGGTGGCGAAGGCATGCGCGCCTTCTACGACCAGATCATCCCCCAGGTGGCGCGCGACGTGCTGAAGAGGCTGGGCGGCGGGCAACTGGCCACAGCGAAAATCACAACCGACAAGAATGGCTGGCACATCACGCCACCCAGCCAGACGGCCAGCGGAAAGTGGATGGTCAAGAGCAGCGACTACAACTCCGTCGGCCTCAAGTTCGACACAGAGGCCGAGGCGCGCGCCGCCCTGGCCGAGAAGCAGGAAACGAGCGAGCAGGTTTCGCTCGACATCACGGACTCCATGCGCGAGAAGGTGGCCTCCGGCGTGCCGCTGTTCAGCCGCCGCCGTGGCTGGGATGCATTCCCTGACGCGATCATCGCGACACCGCCGTCCACACAATCAAGCGACCCATCGTACGCAGCAGCCAAGGGCGGCGACATGAAGGCCGCGCTCGAGCTCGTGGACCGCGTGATGCCCGATGACATCGAGCAGCGCGTGCGCGCAACCATTGGTGATGCCAAGCCTATCGTTGCCGCCGTGCACGCCGAAGAGGCCGCCGGCCGCAACAAGATCCCCTTGGCCACCGCCTTCGTGCTCGGAGAGCGCATGGGTCTGCAGGTCGACGAGAAGCTGGTTCAGGCATCACGCGCCAAGCGCACCGGCTCCGACGGCATGGCCCGCCTCGGCGTGCAGCCAGAGTTTGCCGGCGAAGTGGAGCGCGACGCAGACTACCTGCTGGTCGATGACACCCTGGCCCAGGGCGGCACGCTGGCGCAGCTCAAGACCCACATCGAGGACAACGGCGGCCGCGTCGTGGGGGTATTCGCGCTGAGCGGCAAGCAATACTCTGCTAAGATTTCCCTTGATAATGCAACACTTAATGATGTCAGGGCGAAGTATGGATCGATCGAAGACTGGTGGAAAGGCGAGCTCGGCTACGGCTTCGAAGGCCTCACACAGTCCGAGGCCCGCTACATGCTCAACTCCGGGCTTTCGCCTGAAGCCCTGCGAGATCGAGTCGCTGCAGCACGACAAGCGGCTGGCGCTGGAGATGGCGCGCAGCGTTCGGAAAGCGTTGGCGATCAAGAAGTAGTACGCAGCATGCCGCGCGTTCCTGGTTTGAACGCCGGGCCTGTCGAGAGCACGACAGGAGACTATGGCCGCGAGTACACGCCGCAGCAGTTGGCCATGTTCAAGAACACCGGCCGCACCACGCAGAAGCCGTCCCTCGTTGAGCGCCTAAAAGAGGCTCGCAAAGACTTGGGCAAGAAGATGGCCCAAGGCATCGTCGATCAATTCCGCCCGCTGCGCGATCTCGGCGGCAACGCCTACACGCTGGCCCGCTTGTCAAAGGGCGCGGCCGGCGCGTTCGAGGCGCTGCTTGGCCACGGCAAACTGAAGATCGTCGATGGAGCCTACGACGCAGACACCAGCGGCGGCTTCATTGACACCGTCGGCAAACCCCTTGGCCGCGAGATCGAAGACTTCATGTGGTGGGTAGCCGCCAACCGCGCGGACAGCCTTTCTCTGCAGGACCGCGAGAACCTCTTCACTGACGACGACATTGCCGCGGGCAAATCGCTGGCAGACGGAGACCTCGAGTTCGACTACCTCCTGCAGAGCGGCGCAACAACGCGCGACCGCAAGGCCGCCTACGAGGACTCGCTGAAGAAGTTCAACGCGTTTGGCAAGAATGTGCTGGACATCGCCGAGGAGAGCGGACTGATCGATGGAGAGAGCCGCAAGCTGTGGGAGAGTGAGTTCTACGTGCCGTTCTACCGCGTGAGCGAAGAGGATGGCTCATTCATTGGCGCAAAGATCAAGGGCGGCCTGGCTCGCCAGCGCGCGTTCCACGAGCTCAAAGGCGGAAGCCAGAAGCTGAACAGCGACCTGCTGGCGAACACCATGCGCAACTGGGCGCACCTGATCGACGCGTCTGCGAAGAACCGCGCAGCCAAGGCGACGCTTGAGTCTGCGCAGAATGTCGGCATCGCGCTTGAGGCTGACGCTGAGACCGTACGCCAGCTCGGAAAGTCGATGGGCGGCAAGGGTGGCACCGTTTGGTTCATGGACGGCGGCCAGCAGCGCCACTTCCTGGTTGGCGACCCATACGTGCTCGAGGCAATCAATAGCCTGGAGTACGCCGGCCTGCGCGGCCCACTGATGGACGCCCTTTCCACAATGAAGCACTGGCTGACCGTCGGCGTCACGGCGTCGCCAGCGTTCAAGATCCGCAACTTGATCCGCGACTCGATTCAGGCCATCAGCTTGAGCGGCCTGAGCTACAACCCGGTGACCAACCTGGTTGAGGGCTACAAGGCCACAGATCGAGCAAGCCAGGACTACGTCTCTACGCTGGCATCTGGCGGCCTGATTCGCTTTGGCTCCATGCTGGAAGACAGCGCATCAGAGCGCGTACGGAGGCTTGTGAAGAAGGGCGTCGATGGCAACACCATCCTGGACAGCGAGAGCAAGGTGCAGGCCTTCTATGGGAAGTACCTTGAGCCAGCGATTGAGGCCTACCAAGAGATCGGCAACCGCGGGGAGGAGATCAACCGCGCCTCGCTGTACAAGCAGCTGCGCGCAAAGGGCGTAAGTCATGCGGAGGCATCCCTGATGGCGCGCGACCTTATGGACTTCAGCATGCAGGGAACGTGGACCAGCATTCGGTTCCTGACCCAGGTTGTGCCGTTCATGAACGCCCGCCTGCAGGGTATGTACAAGCTGGGCCGTGGAGCCATGGAGGATCCTCGTCGATTCGCCCTGGTTACCGGCGCCGTGGCACTCATGTCTATCTCGCTGCTGGCGGCCTACGGCGATGACGACGACTGGAAAAAGCGCGAGGACTGGGATCGCGATGGATTCTGGTGGTTCAAGTTCGGCGGCACAGCATTCCGCATTCCGAAGCCATTCGAAATTGGCGCCATCGGCAGCCTTGCCGAGCGTGGAGTTGAGCTCTTCACCAACGACGAGTTCACCGCAAAGCGCTTCGGCAGCCGGGTGCTCCACCTGCTTGGCGACAACCTGGCCATGAACCCAATTCCGCAAGCTGTGAAGCCAATGCTGGACATCTACGCCAACAAGGACAGCTTCTCCGGCAGGCCGATCGAGTCGATGGGCATGGAGCGCCTGCAGTCCGAGTACCGCTACAACGTGCACACAAGCATGATCGCCAGGGGCGCCAGCTCCGCGCTGAATGCGGCAACGCGCACCGTTGGCGCGGAGGCCCTCAGCCCGGTGCAGATCGACTCACTGATCCGCGGATACTTTGGATGGCTTGGAACCTTTGTGGTTGCAGGAGCGGATATGGCAGTGCGCCCACTCACTGACGAGCCAGCACGCCCACAGGCCGATTACCTGAAGGTGGTGTCACAGGGTTTCTTGAAGACCTTGCCAGAGCCTGGCTCAAAGTACGTGAGCGCCATGTACGACCAGGCAAAGGTAATCGAGCAGGCCTACGCCACGCACCGGCAGATGGTCAAAGAGGGCAAGGTCGACGAGGCGCGCGAGTTCGCGGCCGAGAACAAAGATCTGCTGGAGCGCCACCGCAGGATCGAGGGCGTCAAAGAGGCCCAGTCCAAGATCAACAAGCGCGTGCGCGAGATCGAGCTCAGCGACATGGACCCAGCTCGCAAGGCCGAGGAGATCCAAAAGCTGCGCGATCAGTCGGGCAAGATCGCTCGGAAGGTTTACTGACAGCACGGGGCTGTGATGGCCCCGTATCTGATTGCCTGGAGGATGGATCCAACGATCCATCCGGCAGCCCCGAGGCAAACCATCCAGACGACAGCCGTGCCAAACAAGTCCTTGATGCGAGCCTTTGTGGCACCGCCAAGGATTGCAAAAAGACCAAAGAAAGCGAGTAGTGCGAGCATTGCCGATTTTATAGAGGTCGGCAATGCTTGAGTCTCTTTTCTGCGCTAAATCGTGCAGAACTCGTGCAGCTGTCGCTTTTTTAAGACGTATGCCTCATGAGCCTTTTCTGGTGCCTCGTAGAAGCCTGCGTGGTGCTGCTTGCCATTCAGGTTCACCTTTGCTCCCCATGCGTTTCGCTGCGCAGACCAGTAGACGCCAAGCAGGCCCGATGCCTTGTTGTGCGACCACGCCTTCCGCGTGTTCTGCGCATTCTGGGACTTTTGACATCCTCTCCGGCCTAAACGCCGGAGATTCCTTCTGCAAGACGGCGATGTCCCGCCGCGAGAATGTTTTTTGCTGCATTCACGTCCCGGTCGTGTACCGCGCCGCAGTCGCTGCAAACCCATTCTCTTATTCGCAAACCTGCTCTACCTTTCGGACTGCTGGCGGGTATGGCCCCGCAGCACGAACAAGTCTGGGTGGTGTAGCTTTCGTTGACTACCTCGAAGACGATACCGGCCTGCTGGCTCTTGTATTCCAACATCGTCTTCAAACTGGCCCAGCCCGCATCCAGCGTGCTCTTGGCCATCTTGGTTTTGACCAGCTTGGCGCTGGCCACGTCGCCCACGAAGATGGCGGCGTTGTTTTTCACAAGGTTCGTGGTGAACTTATGGATTGCATCCTTGCGGCGATTCGCAATCTTGGCGTGTATCGCCTTGACGCGCTTTTTCTTCCGCGCCCGTTGCGCGACCGCCAGATGCGGCTCAAGCTCACGGAACCACCGTCCTTGCAGCTTGTCGCCGTCGCTTGTGGTGGCGCACTCTTTCAGACCCAAATCGATGCCAACAGCCGATGCCCCCTGGCTGGGAAGAGCCTCGACCTCGACGGCAACATTGAAATACCAGCGCCCACGGCTGTCTTCGTTGAACGATCCGGCTCGCAGCTCAAAGCGGCTCAGGCCATAGCTGTCCCACAGGCTGAATTTGTGCCCACCAAACTGGACTTGGCCCGACTTGTACTTGGCGTGCCCGCCCTTGAATGGAATCCAGCCAAGCGAATACTTGGGCGACTTCGGGTTGCTGACGCGCCAGTTGAGGCGGGTCTTCTTGAACTGCTTGCGGCGTGTGGCGTACTCCACGCACACCAGTTGCACTGTGCCGCTGCCGACCGTAACGCCATCGCACCTGCTGTAGCCGGCGGTGAGCTTCTGTAGGTCGTAGGCGCTCAGCCACTTGCCACGCTCACGGATGGCGCGGCTGCTGGTTTCGTTGGCGAAGTTGAACACCTGATTCACGTCGCGCGCCATGCGCCGAAGCACACTGGCGTGCTTGTCCTTGATGCGAATCTTGAGTGTCTTCACTGCCGTCTGCATGGCGTTATTGTGGCACGAAAATACGACGCTTGCAATCTGTTCTCGTGCCACGGATAATTCGGGCATGGAAGAACGAAAAAAGACCGGGCGCCCGCCTGTCGCGCCGGATAAGGAATTGGTGCATGGCACGCTGCGGCTCACGCGCTCGCAGTGGGAAAAGGTTCGCATAGCTGGTGTTCCTGCACTACGGCTGCTGATTGATCGATGGCGCCCGAAGAAGCCCTGACGGGCTTCGCGCTTTCCTTCCCCGGCCTGAAGGCCGAGGCTTGACGCGCATTCTTGGTCACGGATGCGGGTCATACACAAAGTCCTGCTTGCTCTTTGGCTCTTCTGATTTCAGGTGGCGCTCGATCTTCGCGGTGGCTGTGATGTGCATTCCAGACATGTAGCCATTAATGCTCACGGGGTGTACTGTGATCAGCTTTTGCGAGTCGATGAAGTAGGCCTGTACGCCTCCTTGCGTGATGATATTCAGCCGACCAAACAGGTCGCCAGGCCCCCACCCCGCGGTGCCGAGATACTGGGTGATAGTGTCGCGAAGCGCTTCGTCAATCTGGCGCGCGATGCGCATGCCGAGCTGACTTGATATCTCATTGCTGACGTCGACAATACCCCGCGAATTTGGGACGCTCTCGACGCGGAATACTTCAATACCAAGACCCGCCGCGTACCCCAGAACCCCCTCAACAGCGCGCTGTTCCATGCCCTGCTGAAAAAGAAGAAGCGTCGCGCCGCGGCAGCCGGCCATATCGGATGGCACTCGCACCATTCGGTATTTCTGTATAAACATCTTCTGCGCAAACATTTCTGCAGTAATCGTGTTCCGCGCGCAAATCAAAAGCTGACTCATAAAACCACTCCTTCACTCCATGCGGCCACGTATTCAGCGCCGCGAATGCTGTCCGTCCTGCGCACCATGCGCCACGCTGCGCGCCACGCCTTGCGTCTTGTCGGGTACATCTGCATCCAGCCCCAATGGCTGGTGATGCGATGGTCGTGCCCGTCGAAATAGTGCACAGCGCACCAGGTCTCCTTTGTCACGATGCACTCGTACACGTAGACCAGGTCCGCGTGCCCGCCATGGCCGCGGATCACATCGAGCCGCCACCTTGTGTGGCCCTGCTTAATCCGGCGCCTTGTCATTTCGGCTGTATGCGAATACGCCGGTCATCGCCAAGCAGCCTGCGAATTTCATTGAATGCCACCATACGCTCCGATTCGACGTGCCTCGCAACCTTCAGTGCGACGTACCTGTTTGGCTTTGTTCTCAGCCGCTCCAGATCCTCCATGACGCCAATGAGCTCAATGATCCTGTCTATCTTCTGGTAGTCGCTCTCGTTTCTGCCATCGAGCAGGGTTGACCTTTCGTTGCCAATCTTCTGCATGCGAGCTTCGAGCATCCTTGCCGCCTCCGCGTCAGCCTTCGCCTTATTCTTCGCGAGAAGCTCTTCGTTGCGCACGGCGGCTGGCGTCTTTGGCTTGGACTCCTGTGCAGAGGTCTCCTCTGGCGGGTTAAGAACCAGGGACCACACAATGCGTCCGCTGGCACTCTTTGAAGCCTCTACAACTCCGGCATCAAGTGCTACCTTCATTGCATCAACCAGGTCTTGAGGCCGGTCGATGCAGAGAGCCTCCGCGAGATCCGGGCTTCGCATAGCGCAGTCGCACTCCCGCAGGTATGCAACCGCGCGGTGCGCGATGGTCCCTGGTTGCAGAATGTTTTCTCCAGTCGCCATTGCCTTAGCCCTTACGCTTGAGTGGATGCCGCAGCTTCAGCAGCGCTGGCTACGCCGCTTTCCGCCTCGCCCCCAAGAGCTTCGATCAGGTCTGGGATGAGCTTTACCAGCTCGCCTGTTGCAATCGCCACGTCAGTGTCAAAACCGCCGTCATCGACTTTAGCGCCCTCAAACACGGCGTCCAGGAACTGCAGCCTCTTCAGCTGACAGCCCTCGGTCAGCATGAACGAGACGCGGTCGCCCCAGGTCAGTGCCAGCTTGGTTGGCAGCTTGCCATGCTGGATGTGCTGCTGCACTTCGGCAATGTCCAGCGGGTGGCGGCCGTAGCGCACCACGGCCTTGCTTTCATCGCAGGCCTTCAGCTCACACTCGCGGTCAATGGTGAAGCTGTGCATCTCGTAGAGGTCGTCATCTCCGCCAGACAGCCAGTGCGCCATGGCGGCCTGCGGGCTTGTTTGCGTGCTGAGCAGCGACAGAGATAGACCGGGGATCGCATCAACCAATAGCGTCACGATCTCGTCGGCGCGGCTTTGGCTGGATGCATCAACCAGCAGTGTGCGCGCAGCAGGGTCGATCCACACCCAGGTGCTTGCCTGCTTCGTGAATGCGTACGGCAGCAGGTCGAGCAGAGCCTCTTCCTTGAGCTCCTTGGTCTCTTTGCGGCCAGGCTTGCGGCCAGTTTCTTTCTCGATGAGTGCGACCTTCTCCGCAACCTTGCGAGCCAGCACAGAGCCTGGCACAACCTTGGCCTCCGACATGAAGCGCAGGATCCACTGGCCAGCAACACTCTCAATGAGTGCTCCGTTCTTGTCGCCGCGCGGCGGAATCCACCCGTAGGACTTCTGCTGGGTTGCGCCGCACTCCAGGAACGGAGCCTTGGCCAGAGAGCTCTCGATGGCGCTTAGGTCATCGCCCACAAGACTGTTGGCGATGCGATAAATGATTGCTTGTTTGAACACTTGATTACTCCTTGTTGCTTACTTCTGGAACCTGTGTTGCCGCCTCTTTTTGGTGTGCGCTCAGCTTGAGCTGCTCGCGCAGCCTGTAGATCATCGCCTCACGCTCGAGCAGCATTTTTTCTTGCACGCTGATGTGCCGCGTTGCCATTGCCAGCGAATTCTTCAGGGCCCGAAGGCGCTTCGTCGTGATGACGGTGATCACGTCAGCCTCCGTTCATCTTCTTGATGAATTCCGCGTACAGGTCGCCGAGCGTTTTTGCGATCGACCCAACCTCTTCTGCCTGCTTCTCCTCAAATCCAGAACCAAGAAGTGCAGCCGATGAGGAAGCGCTTTCGGCAAGGATGATGATGCCTGGAATCTCTGGTAGATCATCCAAGACACACCTGCCCTCATTCTCGAGCTTCGAAGTCATTGATGCCAAAGCGAACATCATCTGATGCATGTTGAAGATGATCGAAACAGCTGTCACAAACTGCTCGCCCTTGATCTTCCGTGTGTTGCTTACGATTTCGTTCACAGATTCATGGAAGTCGTGCTTGATCTTTTCCGGGTTGCTCATTGAATCTCCTTTTGATGGCGCCAATTATCACACGAAAAGTTGGCGCCACAACAAAAACTTGCGTTCGTGGCGCAAAAAAGCAACGGCTATTTCGGCAGCTGCTCCTTGAACCAGCTGTCGTATGCGATATGCACGCCTGCCAGGTAGTTGATCGCACCAAGGATCTCCGCCTGGGCCCGGCCATCCTGCAGGCGGCGCGACTCGCCAGCCTTCTTGGAGGCCTGGTACAGCATGCCATCAACGCTGCCGAGTGTGCGGCTGATGGAGCTCATCGGCTGATCCTCGAACTGCACGCCAGCGCTTGCGTGGCGGTCCTTGCCCTTGCCATTGGCGGCCTGATCCAGTGCTGCCACCAGAACGTTCAGCAGCTTCTCGTAGCCCTTTGGCACCTCGATCGTCAGCATGCTGCGGTCAGGCTTGCTGGCAATGTCGACGCCAAAGGCGACTGGCTTGACTTCTTCGCCCTCTTGCTCTGCGGGTGTCTCGACACTCTTCGCCGGCTCATCTGGCAGCAGGTGGGTAAGGTCGTCTGAACTGTCCCCGGCATCACCGAGGTCGCCCCACGCCTTGCCGTTTTTTCCGCAGCTGCCAACATCCTCGCCAGTGCGGTCGCTCAAAAGATTTACCGGGAAGTCATGATGACCATCGATCGAACCAATCCGAACAACATCACCACAGCGCGTGCGCCACCGCTGCCCAACAGCGATCTCAATTCCGTTTACTGCCATAGCTACTTCCTCTTCGAATTGAATAGGCGCCAGCATGCTGCGCAGCGCCACTTGCCAGGCGTCAGCTCGACGCCGCTTGCCTGCTCCTTTTTCTCGCCACACTGCACGCATTCGCGAAGTGGGCGAGCATCACGGAGCGACCCATCAAGAGCGTGATACTGGTGATGGGCCATGGCGTTAGAACGACTTGCCGCCCTCTGTTGTGCGGTTCTCGATCTTGTGATCTGGCCGGTGAGCGTTGTAGCGAATCTTTTCTGCAATTGCGCCGCCGAGATCCATTTCCAATCCGCCCGCCAGATCGCAAATGCGAATGACAGCATCTGCCAGCTCAACCTCCAGCATTGGGCGGTGCGGCAGCTTGTCGTCCATCAGGCCCTTGCGGTGGCCCTCCAGACCTTCGGAGACCTCGCTGTGCACCAGGGCCAGCTTGGTGCCAATCCACAGGCTGAGGAACTTCGTAGGCCACAGGCGCACATCCTCGCCGGTCTCTGTGTCTTTCCACCAGCCGGAGCTTGCTGCAGCGCCGTGGCACACGGCCACCAGCAGGTTGCCTGAGTTGGCCACATCGTCTGACGATACATCGGCAGAGCCTTTGTTCTCTGTCACGGAGCCGAGCAACGAGAGCAGCATGTTGTAGGCGTACTGCATGTCCGTGGCGCGCTCGTCGTCATCGAACTTGATGTCGCTCAACAGGTCCGCGGCGATGCCCAGGCGGTCGGCTGCAGGCGATTGATCCTTCACTGCGGTGACGTACGCCTTGACCAGCTCCTCTGCATCGGTGATGTCGATGCTGGACTTGCGTGGGCTGAGAACGATGGAGGCAGCAACTGCGTGCTGCAAGGCGGTCTGGCTGATTGGTGCGTGGTTCATTGTGTGTCCTTGTCGTCCGTTCTGGACGTGAGATTGAAATTGGGGCCGAACTCAAGGCCATCGCGCGGACTGGCTGTGATTCGGTTGCGGTGGGTGCAGTCCACGTGGCTGCACTCCCATGTTGCATTGCTTCCAAGAGGCTTCCCTGCGGAGGCCTTCTTGCTGCAAATGGCGCACTGCTGCTGTTGCATCAGCGCAGCGTGGCGAGGCCCAGGCGATGCTTCTCTGCCTTACGCGTCAGCTTGCTGCCTGCTGGGCGCTTAGGGCCCTTGGTGCGCGAGCGGAAGACGTACCCGCCACGTGAGTTGACGGGCGCAGGGCCAAATGGCGTGAAGCCGAGTGGGTTGAGAGATGTCGGCGCACCGACGCCAAACATGGCCGCAATGGATGCAAGGATGGTTGCTGCTTTCATGGGTACTGCTTTCAAAAGTTGATGGGCCGAAGCCCATATTCTAACGCAAGTTTTTGTTGCTACTGCAGAAAATCAGAAGGGGACATCTTGGTCAAAATCATCAAACCCACTTCCACCACCGCCGCCTCCGCCGTAGTTCTGCTGCTGGCCCTGCTGTTGGCGCTGCTGCCCGCCCTGCTGTCGCTGATGCGGCACGCCGTACCCGCCGCCACTCCCTTGGGGTGCCTGGCGCTGCTGCTGCCGCTGCTGGCCGCCGCCGTAGCCGTCATCATAGCCACCGCCATCGCCACCGCGGCCGCCGCCGTCTTGGCGCGGGCCCAGCATCTGCATCTGGCCGGCGCGGATCTCGGTGCTGTACTTTTCAACGCCGGACTGGTCCGTCCACTTGCGGGTGCGCAGGCTGCCTTCCACGTACACCTGCGAGCCCTTGCGCAGGTACTGGTTTGCGATTTCGGCCAGCTTGCCGTTGAATACGATGCGCACCCACTCGGTGTGCTCCTTATGCTCGCCGGTTTGTTTATCCTTCCATTTCTCCGTGGTGGCCACGGTGATGTTGCAAACCATGTCACCCGAAGGGAACGTCCTTGCTTCTGGGTCGCGGCCAAGGTTGCCGATGATTTGAACCTTATTCAGACTTGCCATTTCTCTTCACTCCGTTTTTTATTGCGATCCGTCCAGCGTACTGCCGACTGATTCCAAACTGCCTTCCAATATCTGCGTACGGGACCCCATTCCTTGCCAGCTCAACGATCGCTAACTCGTCTTCAGCGCCGATGACTGTGTGCGGCAACATGAATCCCTTTGCTTGGCGCCCTTTCTTCACGGCGTCCTGCATGTTCTCCTTTCTCGTTCCGGCGAATAGATGGAGCGGGTTGATGCACTTTCTGTTGTCGCACAGATGGCACACATCAAGCCCATCAGGTATTTCCCCGTTGACAAGCCTGTATATGTGCCGATGTGCCCCATCAGCCTTTCGGTTGACTGTCGCCCTGGCGTAGCCGTTGCCTTGGACGCACCCCGTGTACTCCATACACCCGGCTTCTGTTGTTACTGTTTTCCTCAGCAGCGTCGCCGCGCTGCCGCAAACATCAAGCAGCACAACCGAATCGCTACAGCGTTTCGTTCAGGTTCTTGCTGGGGCGAAACTTCGCCACCCGCTTGGCCTTGATCTTGATTGGATCGCCAGTGCCAGGGTTGCGGCCGGTGCGCGCAGCACGCTTTGCCAGCTCGAATGTCCCGAAGTTTGTGATGCTCACACTGCCGCCGCGGCGCAGCGACTTCTTTGTGCGCTCCACAAAGGAATCGAGCATGCGCGCGGCCACTGCCTTGCTCACATCCGCGTCCGCGGCGATTGCCCCGATCAGTTCTGACTTGTTCATTGCTTGCTTCTTTCTGCCCTGCGGGCGGTTACTGCGCACCCTTGCGCATTTTCTTGTAGGCCTTCTTCAGCTGGATCTCCATGCCTCGGACGGTCAGTGGGTTGTTGATCACTCGGTCGTGCCCTTTGATGTTCGCAATGACGAGCTCTCGCTCGGGTGCTGCGTACATCTGCTGGTCCATGGCCATCTCTTCGCGCGCCAGTTTGCGCAGCCGCTTGGCCACGCGCCCGCTCATTTGAGAACCTCGCTCTTTTTCATCTGCTACTTTCGACGATATTGAAACTATGCCAGCAGCAGGGCCGCCAGCGGTGAAGAAAGCTGCGCAGGGGCCGCAGCTGCAGCCTGACTCACAACAGCCCGCGGCTCAAGGTCCGTGGGCGCATCGGTCGACAGGATGTTTGAGTTCAGTCCGTCGCGACGGAATGGCTTGGACCAGAACTTAATGGCCTCCTCGACGCGCGCATTGAATGCCATGAGCTCCATCTCCATCTTCTCGATGAAGTTGTCGTCTCGGTACACCCGCTTGACCAGGAGCTCGTTGCGCACGTTCTTGAGCTGCGGCATCCAGATGATGTTGTCAACCCACTCCCACCCGCGGATCCACATTCCGCCCTGCACCTGGTGCTCGTACTCAGAAAGGTCGAGGCTCTGGACCATCTCGCGCAGCTTTGCCGTGCTGGACGGCGTCTTGATCTCGATGCCGCCGTTCTGGCCGCGCACCTTGCCATCAGTGCTGTAGCCGAACAGTCGATCTTCGGTGAGCGCGATACCGCTCTCCACAATCTCGACGTCGTACAGCTCCTCGTAGCGAGCGCGGGCCCACATCTCCTCCTCATTGCCGCGGCGCATAGCCTGCGTCTGGTAGGTATCGCCGTATGGTTTGCCGCTGATGCGCTCGAACGCGAGCTCGTCGCAGTAGGCGATCGACGCACTGCTTGGGCCGACTGTTGGCTTGCCAGCCAGCGCGTCCGCCACAGACTGAGCTTTGGGGTCAGCCTTGTAGCCGGCGATTGCGCGAGCCTCAGCCTTGTCCTTGCCAGCCAGGATGGCGTCGACATAGGCGCGCTGCTTATCGTCCAGCGTGGACACCGTGGAGATGGCGGTGCTGAACATGCTCGCGGTAATCACACCGACGCGCGCCAAATGCCACTCTGGAGTCCCTTGTTCACACTCGATGATGTGGTAGCTCATTTCGATGACCCTTCTGCATCAATGACAATCCCAAGCTCCTGGCGGCGCTTCAGCACCGCCGCGCGGATGCGGTCGTACGCGCCCTTGTCGCGCGCCTCGCTTGCGGCTGTAAGGCCCTCCTTGCGGATGGCGTCGATCTCCTTGCCGCTCTCTGCGCCGTCGAGTCGAGCAAGAATGTTGCCGACATTGAATGCTGGCCGATCCGGCTCGATGACCTGCTCGGACGCGAAGTCGATACCCTCTCCGCCGTCGGTGTTGAGGTGGTGCACAGCCTTGTCCAGGCGCTCGGTCTTTGGCCACATCTTTGATGCGCGCTTCACCAGCGTCTTCTTCACCATCTCGCTGTAGTCCGTCACCCATGGGCATGGACGCTTCTTTGCGATCCAGGCCTGCCACGCATCAGACCGATCGCGGATGGCATTGACCTCGTCGATGGACATGGTGTCTGTGAGGTAGTCGCCGTCAGCGGTCTTTGCCACGCAGTACACGCCAACGATGTCGCCGCGATCTTTGGCGAACGGGTCGAACTCATGGACCGGCGGCTTGTCGACGCCCTTCAGAATCAGGCGGTCCGCCTGACGAACAACCTCGCACTTCACCCAGCGGATAGACCCGCTCTCGACAGCCAGGTCGGCAAGCCCCATGTAGGAGATCACGAGCGTGATTCCACCCTTTCGCGGCACCAGGTAGGCTTGCTTCTTTGCAGGGTTCAGCGAGATACCGATGGCAGCGACATTAATCACCGCATCGCGCACCGACTGCGGGTTCTTCAGCGCGATCTGGCGCGCATAGTCGTTGCTGTAGATGGACTGCAGCGCAAACTCCTGCTCGCGCGCAAACTCGATTGTCTTGTCGACGCGGACCCTTTCGAATACCGGCGCGGCAGAGTCGATGATCGACTCGATCGTCATTACTTCGTTGCTCATGGATTGCTCCGCTTTCTCAGAATGGAACTTGCATGTCGACGCTCAGCTTTCGCAGGTCCATCGACATGAGCCAATCGAGGGCAACCGCCTCCGACACCTTGTAGGCATTAGCCATTACGCGAAGGATGTCTGCGTCGGATGGGCGGCCTGGCAACTCAGCCGCTGGATCCGAATCAACGGTCTCGCGCACAGGCTGGTCGACAGCCTGCTCAACCGCGTGCGATGGCTTTGCTGACTCCTCGGCAGCCTTTTGTGCGCGCCCAGCCTCTTCGGCCTCGGCGCGCTTGCGCTCGCGCAGCTCGACCTCCTGCTTGCGGACGGCCTCGCGCTCTGCATTCAAGCGATCCTGCTCTTCGCGCAGCACGCGCTCAGCCTCGGCGCGCTCTGCTGCGAATGCGTCCTGTTGAGCCTTCAGCTGGGCGGCCGCGTCGGCGGCATCGCGCGCAGCCTTGTCTGCTGCTTGGCGGCGCTGCTCTTCTGCCAAGATCTGCGCGTTGCGCGCCTCTTCCTCTTGCCGCTGGCGCGCCTCATCCAGTTCGCGCTGCTGGGCGGCGATGCGCTCGCGCTCTGCCGCGGCCAGCGCTTCCTGCTCTGCGCGGGCTTCTTCGATGGCCTTGCGCTCTGCATCGAGTCGGGCGGCCTCCTGCTCGCGGCCGAGCACAGAGTCGCGCACCTCCGTGAGCTTGACCTTCATCTGGTCAACCAGCGCAACAGCCTCTTCCAGAAACTCTGCGAAGCGCTCCTCGTTGATTGGCATGGCTCCGAGGTCTGCAATGACCGCAGAGATCTGGGCACTGTTCATGTTAATGACGGCGAGCGGCAGGCCTGCAATCACGGCGATGCGGTCGCGGATGGTCTTCACACGCGCAGCCTCGGCCTCTGCTTTGGCTTTTCGCTCCGCTTCGCGCCGAGCCTCGTCTGCAACGATCTGCTCATCGATCGGCTTCTCGAGTTTTTCGACTTCGTCCTTGATGAACTTAACCTTTTCGCGAGCCAGGCGCTGCTGCTCTAGCACAGGCTTGTTCCACTCGGAGTAGGCCTTATCGGCGCTTGTGCGAATGCGGACAAGTTCGGCGCGAGCTTGGCGCGCCTCTTTGTCGCCCTTGGTGGTGGTCAGGTCGAACACCGCGTTCTGGTACTTTGTGCGTGCGTCGTTGAGGATGGTCTCGATTGGATCGAGAACGGTCAGCGCGCCCTTGAAAGAAACCACTTCTTCCGCCGACTGCTCGCCGGCGGGTGCTGCTTCAGATGTCATTTGATCTCCTGTTAACCGATGCGTGTCGGCAGGAGAAATTATAGCGGCAGTTGTTGGTGACACAACAAAAAGTTGCGCCACCGTCGCAAAAAAATCACACAGCCACCGGCATGGGAACGAAATCCCGAGGCGTGTACCCGACGATGCGGAAGTCGTCGATGGTGTACCCGTCGATGTCCGTGTTGTCCGTCAGGATCTCGAGCTGGGCTCTATCGCCCCACACGGGCCCGGCCTCCACAACCTTGCGCATCTGCTCGACGTGGTTCAAGTAGATGTGCGCGTCGCCGTAGTTGAACACCAGGCGGCGCGGCTTTCGACCTGTGGCGCGAGCATAGAGATGTAGGAGTAGGGCGTACGCGCTTATGTTGAATGGAGCCCCAAGGGCGATGTCCCAGCTGCGCTGGTAGACCTGCATGTCGAGCCACTCGTCTCCGCCTGCGTAGCACTGGTGCCAGGCATGGCATGGGGGTAGGGCCATGTACGGAATCTCCGATACGTGCCACGCTGTTACGATGTGCCGCCTTCCATGCGGGTCTTTCTTGATGCCGTCGATCAGCCCGGCAACCTGATCAATCTCCTCTCCGCGCGGCCCGACAAAGCACCTCCAGACGGAGCCATAGACTGGCCCAAGGTCTCCACCCTTGTTGGCCCATGGAGTCCACAGCTTGCTTCCGCGATCCTCGAGCCACTTGACATTTGTCTGCCCAGCCAAGAAGAAAAGCATTTCAAGAAACGCTGTGCGCCACCGCGTCTCCTTTGCCGTCACCAGCGGGAAGCGATGGCGCAAATCCCACTCAATGCTGCCACCAAAGATGCTGAGCGTGCCGACGCCTGTGCGATCTTTCCGCTCCTCGCCGGTCATGAGGATATTCTGTGCGAGCTCAATGTAATTCTGCATATCGTCCAATCAGCTGTTGTTGCAATAAATTCTATTCGTTAATTGGCCATCGGCCTGGTTGGCTTGAACCATGCTGGGTCCATCCACCCCCCGCCACCGCCGGGAACGTCGGGGTGCACCTTGATAAGCACACCCGTGTACGATACCTGCACCTTGCGCAGCTGCCCCGGCGGCGCCTTGCCGAGCTCGAAGTCTGGCTGGCGGTGTGTGACGGTGTGCTGCGTCACGCGGCCTGAGAACCTAGTGAACACCTCATCGCCAACAGCAATGGCCCGTGCAGCATCGCGGTTGCACCCCATCCACTGAGGGCTGTCGTCCCAGGCGCCAACAGCACCAGATGGCTTGTACATGACGACTCCTGCTGCCGACTGGATCCACAAGCGCCAGTGCTTTCGCTCGCCGGCGGCGGCAAGCTCGGCGGCCCTCTCGGAGCTTGGCGCAACGATGGTCATGATGTCCCAGCCAGCCGCGCCGCTCCATGGGTGGCCAGCGTTGCGCTCTACGGTTATCACAGCCTGCCCTTGCTCTCTGCTGTCATGCGGCCCTTCACACTCTTTGGAATGACGGGCTTCTTCGACCAGCAGAGCGCGCCATCGTACCAAGGCATCACCGCCAGCCGGCCGCCCTCGGTGACGACCAGTAGCTCACCGCTTGGCGGCGGCTCGATGGCTGGGTCTTTCATGACCCAGTCCTTGTTCGTTGGGTGCTGTGGATCTGACATTGTTTTAACTCCTTTTATTTACACTTATCGCTGGTTGTTGCTATTAGTTTTGACGTCCTTGAACGATCGCCTTGGGTAACCCTGGGCCGAGATTCGGCTCCAGATTTCATCCTTCTTGGTCCGGTCCAACTGGTTCCAGTTGGCCACCTCGAGGTAGTGCCTCCCGCAGGCGCGACAGTTCTCGTCATAGAGCGTCGTGCACACACCAACGCAAGGGCTGTCAGGACGCTCCGCATTCGATGTGGTCACCGGGCTTCCCTTTTGCAGTATTCGCAGGAGATTACGCCAAAGCGCAGAGGGGCTCCGCAGCCTTCGCAACACGAGAAAATTCCACCTCGACGCAATGCGCCGCTGGTGGTGTCATTCCCTCTTTCTTGCGTATAACCCGCAATCACCCTCTTCACCTCGTGCGATTTAACAGCAGACACCGCTGCCGCTGCCGCTGCCGCAGTCGAAATGGCCGCCATGATTATTGGCCTTCGCCATCTTCCGTCTTGCGCTCACGCATCTTGCGCGCGGCGACGGCGCCACTGAGCACATCGTTCGCATACTCCAGGATGGCCATCGGCCGGTACTCCTGAGTCTCGCCGCCGTCAGCGTCTGGGGGCATGCGCTTTATTGGCAGCGGGAAGCCTTTGCGCTCCCAGTCTGGCTCGTGGCGAACGGTGATTGTCCGTTGCTCGATCAGTGCCTCTGTCGCCTGTCGCGCGAGCGTTTGAATGTCTGCTGTCATGCTGCTGGATCCTTCCCCGTTGAATGAATGATCGGCACCAGGGTGCCTTTGTCCGTCAGTTGGCTACCCCACTCGTGCGCATAACCATGCTTGATGAGCCCCTTCGCGATGCGGTCGACAGACCCTCGCCTCAGGCTCAGCCGCTCCGCCAGCTCTGCGCGCGTGGCAGGCAGTGCCGCCTGCGCCTTGCTTATGGTCTCTGGAGTCATGTATTTTCTCCAAGCCTTGCTTTGGCTGCGGCAACTGCCGCCGACCGCTTGATGACAAAGGCTTCCGGCTTCCAGGCGAAGGTGGCATCTGTGTGCGGAGAGGACTGCTCAAGAGCATCCAGAAGCTGCCGAATCAGCGCATCGTCCTGCTTGCGCGCAGCCTCAAGAATTGCGATTGACTGGTACGCAAAAGCTAATTTTCCGGTCGGTTTACCCAGCGCCATGCTGGCCTCCTACCGGCCTGATGGATAAGCATTGCCCCGCATCTGTGTTCTTGTAAGCAGCCCACCATTTGTTGGCGCAGTCATTGCAGAAGGTTGCCGACTGAGGTCCCTTGCTTGTGGGCCATTTAAAATTCTGAGTTGCCAGCTTTTCGCACTGGCTGCATTTTTCATCCATGCTGACCTCCTTTGATGCCGTGTTCGGCTTCTGTTGTGCGAAGCAGCCGCAGCATGTCGTCCTTTTCTTGATCGTCTAGCGACCACCCCATGGAGTCGATGAGCGCATATGCCTTGCAATCCGGCAGCGGCTCCCTCGCAGCTGGCTGCGTGACGCCCCGAACAAAGGCCATCGCATCCAAGATGGCGGAGTAGGCATCTGGGTGTTGCGACTCGTCAATAAAGCCGCTGCCCTCAAGGATCTTTGAGAGGTTGTGTAGACTCCAGTAGAGGTCTTCGCTTGACTCCCGTGCAACTGGCTGACTTGCCATCAACCTTGCGTTCTCATTCTCCAGCCGCGCAATCTCTGTTCGCAGCAAACAATAGCCGCTCATGTCTTCATGGGGGTGGCTGCGGGTGCAATCTGCTGGCTGTGATGCGCCCCACTTTTCGAGGGCTGCGCGGGCGAATTCCACTTCACCCTCAAACCAAACTTCACCTGAGCTGAATTGTGCAAAGGCTTTTAAGTGTTGTTGCGCCAGCGCCAGAATCTCCGCATCGCTCGGTGTGTTGCTCATGGTGTGTCTCCTGTGTGTAAAGGAGAGTATGGAGAGTATTCACCTTTTATCCTTATGGATGCCTCCCTGTAGCGCTCCCACGCGGCTTCCGGTGTTTTGAACGTTCCCAAGTGAATCACCTTTCTGCAGTGACTAATAGTGGCTTTGTATTTGCCATTAGCCAACCTAGAAACTCCGCGAAAACCACTTTGGCTTTTTGTCTTCACAATGTTTGCACTGTTCTGGCTGCAATTTGAAGGCCTCAAGTTGCAAATGCGGTTATCCAGCCTGTTTCTATTTATGTGGTCTAAAAACATGGGTGGCTTCTCCCCATAAAAAATCATCCACGCGACACGATGTACTAAATAGGTTTTCCCATGGCATATGACCTTTCTGTATCCGTGTCGATCGAAGCTGCCAGCGACTATTCCCTTTTTGTTGTGGCCTCGCTGAATACGCCATCTAAGCTCGCCACTTTCAGGGTCGTAAACAAAGCAGGAGCGCAAGAGTTCAATCTCGTCCGTCATATTCCTCCCTGTGCGGCTAGAGCTGCGTCGATGGCAGCATCCCATTCGCACCCGCACAAATTCACAGCAACGTACCATGCTGCGCCGTGTTTTGCGTCATTACCTTCGCGCAGCCACCGATACCGCGCAGCATCCTTCGCGTCATCACTCAGCGGCTCAGGCGCTCGCTGGGGTGCTGCTTGTTGTTTACCGATGGCTTCAGCGGCCATAACCGCAGCTTTGATCGTTGCGTTTACACAGATCAAGTCGTGAAAACGCTGAATTGCTGCGTGTAGGTCTCCGACCCTGCTAGCAGGGCCAATGAGACCAACGCTTTCCGCAAGCTCCATCGTCTTTTTGACAACGGTAGTAGGCTCCTGCGCCTCCTGCTGGGGTGCTGCCTCAGCTTCCATCAAAGCCCTTTTGAGCAGCGCAATCTCTGCCTCGCGGGATGCCAAAACACCACGCACAGAAAGCAGCATTGCGCTCAGGGATGCCTTTTCATCGTGTGCCCAACGAGCGGCTTGAACAAACTTGCGCACAGCCTCACCGCTGACAGTCTTGCCACTCAAAAAGTCTGCGGCAGTCTTGTGGTCAAAGCCGCTATTCCCCACCCCTGGCGCTGCCTCGGGTGCGGCTTGCTGCTCTGCTTGTGTGTGTAATGCTGCACAAAGCTGCATACCGTTCACCGCCTCAATTGCGGCAGCCCACACGGTTCGAGGATCGGGGTTCCCCTTGTACGGGCACCAATCGTCAAACATTTGCTGTTCTTCAAGTGGCGAGATAGTCAACGGCTCCCCTGGCGCTGCCTTGGGGGCGGCTTGCTCCATGCGCAGTGCATGGGTGCGGTCTGTGAAGTTGCGGGCTTGTTCGGTGGTGTAAAGCGTGCGCTTTGGGTGCATCGACGCATGGAATGACTGGTGCGATGGCTCCACCCGCCACCCAACGATTGCGTCTCCGTGTTCGCATGCTTTGAGCTCCGCAATCTGGTGGGTAGTTGGCTCAGGCAGCTCCGCATAAACCGCGCCGGATTCGGATGTGATAGCTGACTTCTCTGCCTGCGCCACCTCGACAAGCTCCAGCGCTGCGGCCGGGTATATCTGAACGGAGCCGCGCTCCGTGTTGCTCTCCACTGCATAACCTTCAGGTGCGAGGGCGGTGGAGTACGTGCCAACGACGCGCCCTGTCCACTGGCTGCCCTTGACCTTGGTGACCAGGACGCCAACTTTGAACTTGGCTGCTGGCGCTGCGCTGAGCGCATGCACACCGCTCAATGCCTTGATCACTGCCTTGCGCGCCGCCTCGGTCTTGGCGTTGTAGGTCGCGCATCCGCAGCGGTGCCGCGTCTCTGCGTATTCGTCGATCAGCTCGATCAGCGTCTTGGTGTTGCTCATTGCAAGCCGCCTTCCGTATCGTCCGCCGGAAGGCGCTTCACTGAAATCGCGCCACCAAGCTCCTCGGCCGGTATGAACTCACCGGACTCGAGGGCGACCCCGGGGCGAAACGCAGGCGCCTTAGCGCCAACGCGCTCGAGTGATTCGATAGCCGGTCCAAGCAGGCCCTCCGCAATGCGTTTGGCGCTTGCTGTGTCGCGCACCTGTCCGCCGATCATTTGCGCATACAGGTGCCGCAGGTTTGCGACAGCTGCGCTGCTTGTTGTGGCATTAGCCATTCTTCTTCTCCTTGCTTGCGCCCGTGGCGCTCAATGCGAATACATAGTTGCTGTGGCTGTCTATGCCTGACGGCCGAAGGGTTCCGTCGGTCGCCAGGCGCTTTGCCTCACTCTGGTCGACGGGTAGCTGCTCGCTGTTTTTGACCAGGAAGAAGGTCTGGCTGCGCGCCCCGAACTTGAGCACGCCGCCATCGCGCAGCGCTGGCAGGATCTTGATGCTGCCTGCCGTCATCACACGCCACCCAGCGATGCGATGAGCTTTTCAACCCTCTCACCCACGTTGTCACGCATGTACGCGAACAGCGCTCGGTTTTGCTCAGCCAGCTTGCGCACCTCTCCGGTCAGCTCTTCAATGCGCTCCTCGAGAACATCCAGGCATTGCGGAGAATGCTCCTGCTGCCGCTGTGGATTTTCGTTCTCGCGCTTCTGGAGCGCTGCACGGATTGCATTTCGCGCAGCCTCTGGCTCGTACAGCCGCATGAGACCCCGGCCATACGGAACTGAGTGCACCGGCGCAATGCCAGCCTCGTCGAGAATCTTGTTTGCCTGCGCGTTGAATATGCCGAACTCCCTGGCGAGCTGCCCTGGGTTCATGAGGTCTGTCGTCTTTGTGCTGCTTGCCGCCTGGTTCATTTAAATCTCCCGCATGCAATCAGATGTCCGTAGCGTGCGAGCGGTGAAGGCGGTGACCTTCCTTGAACTCGCAGCATGCAGGGAACTGCCGGCCGGTGAATTGGTTGTGAGACACGCACCCGTGGATCGTATTGCAGGATGGGCAGCACCATGTTCCGCCAACGAGGCGCGAATCCAGGCACTCGTAGGTGTGCACTCGGTTGTGTGCCAGGGCAGTCTTGAAAGACTTGCGCTTGGCCGCGGCACGGCGCCATTTGTGCCATGCTGCCGTGATGAAAAGAATCGGGATGTCCAGCAATTTCAACTCCTTGTTGTTGATGATTCAATTATAGGAGGAAATGTTGGCATCGCAACAGAAAGTGTGTGCGGCAGGCAACAAAAAGCCCGGACTTGCCGGGCTTAGTGTCTTTGACGTAGTTTGTGCTGCAGTATTAACGATTCATAGGCATTGCTCCTTGGGGTGCTGATGATGGTCGCTTCAAATAAAGAAGCTCCATTCTCTACAGCTCAAGACCCGTGTCAATAGGGGTTGATGGCGGCCGGCGCTGAACTCCGGCATCTCTTAGACGAACGGCCCATTTGGGCCATACCCGGGCCAGTTTCCGGGATCTCCCCATGCGGGGAATCTTTACTGGAGAAGCCCTTTTGTATCAGGGGCGCATCAGCCTGCGGATTCACCATCATTGAAGCGGGCCGGACGGCCATTCCCGGCTATGACACTGTTTGACGTGCCTCACAAGCCATGCCTCCCGCGCTTTCGCGCCGCCTGGAGCATGAACTCCAATTCTTCCCCGGGTATCGACTACCGGCTTCTCGGCTGTTTTGCGACCCCGTTGCAGGTTTCCCGCACTTCGTCGCGTCCGCTTCAATGATGGCCCTCGTCTTTCCGAGGCGTCTCCTGCCGCGAGTGCACCAGCCGAAGCCGAGGCGTCGCTAAGTTGCAAGCATCGTGGTCAGGACACCACCAGCGTCACAGGTGCAACTCCCGCTGACCGTTATCCACTCTATGTTTCAGGTCAGAAAGCCAAACCCCTTTCGGGTTGTGGAGGCTGGATTCACCATCGTGGCGGAGCACTGCCCGACGGGTTGCAAGCAGGCCAGGCTGCAAGAACCCACAATGCTCCGACACGATGGCTCTGCTTTCGCAGAAATCGTGGCGGTGTTTTTCAATCCACCGCTGCCCCAGATGCTTGGGCCTTATCGCCGTGCTCGCCCGTTTTCTGGCACTTCGTCTTCGGTACTCGCCGAGCTTTCCCTACTGGCTTCGCCATACTTCCACGACGGTCCGCACTCTTTTGCGCTCCGCCGCCAGTTAGGCGGCAATGCGATCATCACTCATCCTTGGCATGTGAGCGTGGTAGTTGCTCAGTATTGCCAGCTCGTTTGCATAGAAGCTCCTACGCCTCTCTACAAAGATGCCCTCATCGTGGTTTGACAAGCGGCCGGATTTTCCACTTACTCCAATAATGTCTATCAGCTTCGACTCAAGCATCAATGCTTCGAGCTCTGTGAGCCCATCCCTCATGATGACGGGCACAACCCTGTGGCCAGAATCCTGAATTCTCTGCTTCACCTTTCTGTGGAGGCCATTTCTGTTCATGTTGAGCGCCCTATCTCCAGCCCCCTTGCCTATGTAAAATGGGTTGAACTCGGCCCCAAGCGATGCCAAGAATGTTGAAACTGGGTGCGCTCCTGCACGTATCGGCTTCGATGAATCGCAGTGTGCATACACGTAGAACTTACGCTCATCTGATAGTCGAACGGACTCGTATATCGAGCTGATGTCACAGTCCCAGATTGCGTTCGCAGCCTCAAACTTCCTCTTGTAGTCTTTATTCTTGCTTACCGGGCGAAGACATCCGGCCGCAGATTTCAGCTGGTTAATTGCCCGCACGATTGAGTCCAGGTCATCAAGGTCTACTGAGAAATTCTTGATCTTCATGCTGCTACTTCGATCACGGAATCGGGCTCTCGCGAACCGGATTTCGTGATGCACATCTTGCGATGTGCGCCACGGCTGCCGACGCATGTAGGGATGCAGCGCTCCCCAGGAGATCCCCACCTCTCGGTGGCCGGATGCGTCTACCGGTGTGGACTGATCAAAGTATAGCCGCAGCTGCAACAAAAAACGCGCCAGCAAAACATTTTTATGTGAACTTGTTGCAAAGACGCACTGCCGTCGCAGCCATTTGGCTCGAGCTCTCGACAAGCGGCCAGCCGTCGGTGCATGCGCCGCGGCAACAAGGATCACTCAGCGCAGCCGAATTGCCCAGCCAATCCGCACACCCGTGGCCATAATACAACACAACAAACCGTTGGCGCGGCAACAATTACAAAATACAATGCCTACTGCGCTGCAGGCGTGCAGTGCATTTGCAACAAGGAGTATTCATGACATTTGTAAACATCCACGGCCAGCCGATCGACATCGCAGCGCTGGTCACCAAGAAGACCTCCAAGGTGAAGATGCCAACTGTCTCCGTGCACAAGGGCTTCCAGCCCATGGGCTACAGCCAGGAGCAGATCTCCGAAGCCCGCCGCAAGCACGAGTCCGACAGCCGGCTCGAGATGCAGGCCGGTCGCCCGCCGCTGGAGCCATTCTCGCTCGATGGGTTCCTGCGCAAGGCAAGGCCGAAGAAAATCGGCAAGCCGCTCTCTTCACACGACGCAGCAAGCGTGGCCGCAAGCCTTGCCGAAAAAGGCGGATGGGTGAAGGTCCATGTTGTTGAGCTGAAGAAGGGTGGAGCAGCATGACACTCACACCAAAGGGACAGATCGACCGCGCCGGCCGCGTCAGCTTCGGTGATGCGAGCCTTGACGTGTGGGAGGACACCATGCCACCCCTGTCGGGCCTCGATGCCCACAAAAAGCGCGACGCATGGGAGGCCGCATTCAAGCGGCAGGTCTTCGCCCGCATCATCCAGCAGCTGAACCGCATCGGCTGGACAGTCCAGAAGCCGCCAGTCAACCCGCACGACGTGAAGCACTACGGCGGACGGGTGGCTCGGTGGGCTGCAGAGCGGCATCGCAACTGCAGCAAGGGCGACCTAACAGGCGAGCTGAAGATCAGTGGCCGCTCCATCAATTTCCAGATGTGGCAGGGCGTCAACACCCCCACCCGCCCAGACCACGGTGGTCGCTACGAAAGCGACCTCGAAGGCTGCATGCCTTACGTGCTGCGCCTGGAGATGGAGCGCACGCGCCGCCGCATCCGCGACTACCTGTGCGCGGTTTTCGCTGGCTACACTTTTGATAGCAAGCGCCGCACCATCTACAGGCGCCCGCTACAGTTCACAGCCATGGACTTGATCGAGCAGAGCTACGCAAAGAGCTGCCACTTCAAGGGGGACATGGCCGACTACCTCAAGCGGAACGGATACACCGAGCTGCCCAGCTACAACTGCACCAGCCGCGACGGACATCGGATCCAGCACGGCCAGCGCGTCTGGTTTCAGGATTACAACGGCCGCATCTGCGAGGGCATCGCCTACTACAACATCAACAACATGTGGTGGGTGGTCACTGGACGCTACGACCGGCGCAACATCGGCACGAGCGACATCTGGGTGAAGTGCCCAGAAAACCCGCGCGTCAAACGCAACGAGCGCCAGCGCCGCAAGCGCCTGGAGGGCCTGCTGGCCGACGCCGTGAAGGCCATGGACTTCGACCGCGCGAAGGTGCTCAAGCGCATCCTTTGGCCTGAGCCCGAGCCACTGTTCCACATCATGAAGGGCGACGCCTACTTTGCGCCGAACTACTGCGGCTACCGCAGCAGCCCGATCGACGCCGGCAAGTACACCAAGGCTGAGCTGCGCCCCTACCAGGACCAGATACAGCGCGGCACCCTGCGCGCCATCCCTGCCTCAGAATAACCAACGAGGAATCACATGAGTGCTACAGAAAAGATATCTGCCGGCGCAGATCCCGCAAGCGCTGGCGGCGAAATACACCAGGATGGCGGCCCGCCGGGCTCGGGTGGATGGAGGGCTCACGCTGAGAACATGGAGCGCGAGCGCGACCACTGGCGCGAGCGTGCCCGGACCATGGAAGATCACCAGCGCTGCACGGTCTGGTACTGGCAGGGCGATGGCAACGACCACCCTGAATCGATGGTGAACAGCTTGCCAGTGGTCATCCGCGCAGACCAGCTGCGGGCGCTCATCGCTGGCGGGGTGCAGTCGCTTTCACAGAAAAAAGCTACGCCGGCAAGCGTGGATAAAGCGCAGGCAGCTATCAATTCAGGAGCGGCGGCGGGGCCGAGCTGGTGGAGCAAGCGCGCCGACGAGATCGAGGGTCAGGTGGCGCTCACGGGCAGCCCGGAGGCCATGCGCTGCTACACCGACATGCGGACATTGCTGCAGGCTGCGGCTGGGGCAGCACCCCAGCAGGAGGCGCAGGAGCCGGGAGAAATTCCCGAATCAATCGAGCGCATGGCTACCGGCAGATACAAAGTGGTGCCTTCACATGAAAGCATGTTCCATCGATGGGCTGTTGTCGCAGGCTCTGGAACGCAGCAGCTCTATCTAGGGCGCGAAGTTGAATGCCAAAACATGGCGCGCAAGTTTGCTGGCGCATTTCTCGACGGCGCATTTTTTGCCATGCAGCAGCCAGCACCCCAGCAGGAGGCGCGGGAGCCTGTGGCATTCAGGTGCTTGCATGAATGGGATGGACTGATCCGAACATCCATGCCTCCAAAATATGCGTGCAAGCACTGCCACAACTTCTTCGATGCGCCGCCCTCACCCGCACTCCAGCCAGCGCCTGCGCCGCTGAGTGATGACGTTTTCCAAAAAACATGGAGGCTGCTCGACGAGCTGGAAAAGCTGCGCAGCGCAAACCGTGACGAGGAAGACTGGGGTGCGCTCAACAGGCGCGATAGCGAACTGCGCGCAGCGCTGGCAGAACGGGAGGGCGCATGACCACCAGAACAATTCCGGCGCATACGATCAAGACCTGCGACTGCTGCGACGTGATCATGAATAGAGAGAACTCGCGGCAGGATGGAAGCCTGACCCTCAAAGCTGACGCGCTGGACATGCATGGCCACGCGGTTGCAAGCGCAACCCGCAAGCTGGACCTATGCGACTCGTGCCCGCATGACATGGAGAAGGGCATCGGCGCAGTCCTGCGCAGCAAAGCTGAGCAGCGAAAGGCCAACGAAGGAGCAACGAAGTGACTCACTTTTTCGACGACATCCAGGTCATCAAGAAGCGCGTGCGCGCGAGCGATCCGGTGAGCAGCGTGCAGGCCGCCGAGCGATCAACGAGGTTCTCAGAGACCCACAAGGGTCGGATCCTGGCGGCCATGGAAAGGCTGGGCGGATCAGCTACAGCGCACGAGATCAGCATATCCACAGGACTGTCCGTGGTCCAGATCGACAGGCGACTGCCAGAACTCGAGCGCGACAATCTGGCGGGTGTGGTTGAGCTGGCCGGAGAAGATGTTATGCGGGGCGGCTTTCGCTTGTGGCGGCTGAAAAAAATTTAGCCGTAGGGCGGCAAACAGTTGCGCTGCCAAGCGCTTGTTGCACTACAATCCAATCGCGGCGCGCAATGCGCTGCACCATAGCTCCCGCACGAACTTGGCCGTGAGTGCGGGGTTTCAGTAGTCGTAGAGGGCTCAGGGAGAGGGAGCTGTGCGAAAGCACGCCCCGATCTGCGACGGGGAGGCCAAGAGCTTCTCTCTCACCCTGAGCCCGGGAAGTAGTAATGAATCACGAAAACGAAGAGCAATTTGAGGCCACCTACAGGAAGCGCCTCGCGGAATCGATAGCCGAAGAGCGCTCCCATACCGAAGCCATCGAACGCATGGCGCGCGATAACGCCGAGTCAATTCGCTACCTATGGGAGCGCGGCAACGGGTACGGCGGATGGATTCATCGCGTTCTTGCGAGCGCCGCCGGTCGCGCAACCGGGCCCGCGGGATGCGCCGACTCTGGCAGAAAGAAAAAAATTGATGGCGCACTTCGAACAAAAGTGTTTGAGCGCGATGCCTACCGATGCGTTCACTGTGGGGCGCACAAGGATCTTTCCTGCGACCACATCCTCCCAGAGTCAAAAGGCGGAGAGACAACCTTCACCAACCTGCAGACGCTATGCCGCCCGTGCAACAGCAAGAAGGGGGCGCGTCAATGACCATCAGGCGAGGTGCCCGGCGAAATGGGTTCACGGTTCTCGATAACGCCGTCTTTAATTCCGGCCTCAGCTTTCGAGCAATTGGACTTTTGACGTACCTGCTGAGCAAGCCGGACCACTGGGAGGTCTCTGTCCAGCAGCTCGTCAACATATCCAGTGGAACGCTGCGCCCAGACGGGCGGGACAGCATCTATTCGATCATCGATGAGCTCATGAAAAAGGGGTTCATTCGTCGCGAGAGAAAGCGCGACAACGGGCGCATGAATGGCTACGACTACGAGGTTCACGACGTTCCTCAGAGAGAGTTCCCATCACCGAAAACGCCTCTGCCGGAAACGGCGGCGCCGGAAACGCCTCTGCCGGAAACGGCGGCGCCGGAAACGCCTCTGCCGTCTACGGCAGAATCGACACAAGTAAAGACTGACTTGGAAGTAAAGACTGAATTGGAAGTAAAGACTGAATTGCCGGCAGCTTCGCAGCCGCCCGCAGTGAAGGTGGTCGCTGAGCCTGTTGATGAAAAAGAGACAGCCCTGCAGTCGGCATGCCGAGCGACATGGGCGGCCTACGGTGAGGCGTACGCAGCGCTGTATGGCGCCCCTCCGCTGCGCAACGCGTCAGTGAACGCGAAGATCAAGCAGTTCGTGCAGCGGATTGGCTACGAGGAATCTCCGGAGGTTGCCCGCTTCTACGTGGAGCGCATTCGAGAGCGAATCGTCTCCCAGAGGTTCCATGACGTTGGGTTGCTGCTGTCTGGTGCTGAGGGCTATCGGACCCAGTGGTACACCAACACCACGATGACCGGGACGCGCGCCCAGCAGATTGACAAGACGCAGAGCAACGCCGACGCGGCCGATGAGGCGCTTGCAATCCTGATGGCCCGCCGCCGCGCGCAGGCGGAAGGGGGTGATGCATGGCACTGAGCGACAACGATCTTGCCTGGCTGGTGCGGCAGCTGGCGGCAACAGCCGAGCTGCTCGGGCAGGAGATGAGGCCAAACGCCGCAGCGCTGCTTGCTGACGACCTGTCAGCCTACGACAGGCCAACTCTTGCTGCAGCGCTCCAGAGGGTTCGCATGGAGCACACCGGCAAGCTTACGCTCAAGGCAGTCATTGACCGGATTGACGAGGCGGCTGGCCGACCTGCGGCAAATGAGGCGTGGGCAATGGCGATGAGCGCCCAGGATGAGCGCAACACCGTTGTTTGGACGCAGGAGGCTTCGGATGCCTGGCTGGTGGCAAAGCCCATTGCAGACAGTGGCGACATGGTTGGCGCTCGCATGGCGTTCATTGCGGCGTACGAGCGGCTTGTGCGCACCGCGCGCGAGGAGCGCAGGATGCCAGCCGTTACCGTGTCCCTTGGTTGGGATGAGCAGCTGCGCGCCTTGGCCGTCGAGAAGGCGGTAAAGGCTGGATACCTAACGAAGAATGCAGCTCTCGAGTATTCGCAGCCGGCCGGCCGGCTGACATGGGTTGACCCCGTGAAGCTGCTTGCCGGGGATGTGCAGCCAGGCCACACAGCAACCCCAGAGCAGCGTGAGAGGCTGAAGAAATTGCGCGACGAGATTGCCTCAAAGGCCGCCCGCAGAGCTGAGGAGTCTGCAGCAAAGGCGAAGGTTGAGAGAGATGCACTTACCGAGCGAAAGCGCCTCGCGCAAAAGGCTGTTGATGAGCGCTTAATGAATGGAGCTGAAGATGTACGCACAGAACACCGCTAGTCATTGGGCGGAGATCCGAGAGATCTACTCTGGAATCACCGATGGAATTAGCAAGTCTCCCGCAAACCGGTACGCAGTGGATCCATATTTTTGGTGCGGGACAACGATAGAGCTCAGCCCAATTGAGCGGATTGTCTGGGACGAGGCGCGCGCTTTTGGTCTCGTTCTCTACCCGCAGTTTCCGATAGATAGGTTCTTCGCTGACTTTGCGAGCCCGGCTGCAAAGGTGGTGATTGAGTGCGATGGTGAGGAGTTTCACAAGGACGCAGCAGCGGATCGTGCGCGCGAGCGTGTCATGGAATCTCTTGGGTGGCATGTGTATCGAATCAGTGGGGCTGCGCGCCACCGGGCAATGCGCGGAGAGGGGCACAGGATCAACGAGATGGACTGGTTGTTCAATCGAATTTGCTCCGAGCACCCGGAGGTGGTGTCAGCTCAGATGGTCTCTCGCATTCGCTCCGGTGGCCGAGAGTTCCAGCAATGACAACGAAGCAACGCGCAAAGCAAGCGCTAGCCGACCTCCGGCCAAACGCCACGATCAAGTGCCTGCAATGCGACCGGCAAAAGTCGCATGCTGGCAGCGTGAAGTTTCACGCCCACCACATCTGCGAAGAGTGCGCGGCAAATCTGAAGGCAAAGGAGGTCGCAAAGTGACCGTCTCAAGCACGCTTCCGCAGGTTCTTGGAGCCTACAAGCCAACGCCTCGCCCGCCGCGCAAGCAGCAGTACCGCGGTTACTCCGTCGAGCCAAGGCGCACCTCCGAGACCCTGCTCTCCGACCACCAGGTGCGCGAGGCTCGATGGCTCAGCCAGTACGGCGGATGGACGCACGCCATGGTCCGTGATCACTTTGGGCTTACGGCTCAGTACACGAACCGGCTGCTGTCCTATGTGGTCAGGTCGAAGATCTACACAAAGGAGGGTGATTTCCCTCCAGGGTACAAGCCAGGAACGGCGACAAACTAAGACACAATCGCAACATGAAATTACTTCACATCGATGAGTCCCGCTGCGCGGGCCGCGACACAAAACCAAACCCCACGATCTGCGCCGAGCGCCAGTCCTGCCTGCGTCACACCCAGATGACCAAGGACCGGGAGATGGGCCTTGAGAGCCTCAAGGTCATCAAGGTGATGACCCTGCCACGCGTCGGGGCGCACGCGTGCAACTACCGCCTGCGGCAGACGCCATGAGCGCCACCGACACAACGAGCGCCGAGTGCATGCACCAGTGCCTGGTACGCCATGTGCTGAAGATGCGCGCCGCGCGTGGTGGCGCAGATCGTGCGCGCGACTTCCTGGATGGCTGGGAGAAGAAGCACCCTGGCGAGAAGACGCTACGCGCGGATGTCATGGACCAGTGGGGTCGAGGCAACCGTGGCGCTGACGGCGACTGGAGGTCGTGATGGCTGAGATCCTGATGATCAAGACAGCAGCCGGCGGCCTAGCTCCAGCAAACGACGATGAGGCCGAGAAGCTGCGGCGCATGAAGACCGGCGCCACGGTGAAGGTCGCCGTCTCCGAGATGCGCAACGGCCGCTTCTTCCGCAAGTGGTGGGTGCTGGCCAAGTTCGCGTTCGACACATGGGCGGAGACTGCGCCGCGCGCCATGTACAAGGGCGAGCCAGTGGAGCACAGCTTCGACAGGTTCCGCAAGGATCTGATTGTGCTCACAGGCCACCACCGCTGTGTGTTCAACGCCCTGGGAGAGATGCGCCTGGAGCCGGAGTCCATCAGCTGGGCAAAGATGGACGAGGACTCGTTCGAGAAGCTGTACTCCAGCACGATCAATGTGATTCTCGGGAAGATCCTGCATCGTCCCGAGCTGACAGAGGATCGCTTACGCAGCCTTATCGACCAACTGATGAGCTTCGACTGAGTGTTGTGTTTTTGCACGTTGCTTTTCTGCGACGCTATTCTGTGTTAAAACCTGCCGTCACAACAAAATGTTTTCACATGAATAAGCAAGAACTCATCGCAGCAGTAGCCAAAGAATCTGGCCAGGCGGCCAACACGGTGCGCGCCATTCTCGACGCCACCGACAGCGTCGTGCGAAGAGCTGTCGGCGCCGGCGACGAGGTGTTCCTGTTCGGGCTTGGCAAGGTCTTCACAAAGCGCCGCGGCAAGACAGTTGCCAGCAACTTCGGCAAGTCGCAGCCGATTGTTGTGCCGGAGCGCAACCTGGTCCAGTTCCAACCATCTTCGGGCCTGAAGCAGGCCGTCAACCAGAAGTAACGCGTGCTGGTGCGTTTCACCGTACCGGGCGACCCGGTGGCAAAGGGGCGGGCCAGGTCTGTCGCGCGCAGGGGCAAGGGCGGTGCCTCGTACATCGCCCACATCACGCCAGAGAAGACGGAGCGGTACGAGGCGCGCGTAGCCGTGTTTGCGCAGCAGGCTATGGCTGGCCGCCCGGTGATCGAGGGACCGGTGGCGCTGTCGGTGACCGCGCTTTTCCCGATCCCGACCAGCTGGACGAAGAAGCGCCAAGCCGCCGCGCGCGCAGGCACCGAGCACCACACCAAGCGACCAGACGCGGACAACTGCGCAAAGGCAGTCCTTGACGGACTCAATGGGGTGGTTTGGAAGGACGACTCTCAGGTCGTAACGCTGTCAATCGAAAAGCGATACGCGGAAGTCCCGCGCGTCGAGGTTATTGTTGGGGCCGTTGAATGAGTGGCGGGATCACAACCCTAGAGAGGATCGCTAGGGCATACAGCTCAAGCGACCTCGGCATGGAGAGCTACGAGCGGCAGCGCATCAAGGATGTAGATGTGCTCACCGCAACAGGCATTGCGGCAAAGCGCAACAGCCTATCGGCGGCCATCATGGCGGCCCAGGCTGGCGGTGGCGTGACAGCCCTCAAGCACGCGCGCGAGTCCATCCTTGGCCTTGCTCGCAAGCTGAGCATCCGGCGCAATTGGCAGGTATCCGAGGGTGATCTGGTTCGCATTGCGGAGCTCTCCCTGGTGCACCACATCAGCCCGGCATGCAGGCACTGCGGTGGACTCGGCTACCACGTCACACCAGGCGCTGACAGCCTATCCAGTCGCAAGTGCAGCCACTGCAAGGGCACCGGCAGACACCCAATCCAGAAGAGACACAGGGCCCACGTCGAGGTTGTTCTTGGGTCTCTTGCAAGCATCGACTCGCTGGCCGAGTACCACGTAAGAAAGCTGCTCAGATGACGGGGCTCATCACGATCGACGAAGCTCTGGCCGACCCCATGGCTGGCCGCGCAAAGATCCTGGGGGGAACGTTCGAGGACATAGTCAATCCGGTTGATGGTGTCGTCTACCCAGCTATCAACCGCGACCCGCACCAGGATGTCGTGCGCGAATTCCACTCCAAAATTGAGAGCGCAATTGGTCGCAGCATCAGTCCAAAGGTGACATTTTCCAGGGCAATGTTCCTGGGCATGAGCGCGCCCAACAAGATCCACAGCGATCGGATCATGGCGTCTCATGCTGCCCATATCTACCTATCGACGGACTGGCCGGAGGGGTCTGGAACCAGCTTCTGGGAGCACAAGGTGTACGGCCCCGTGCACGACGATCGTGTTGTTCCGGCCGACATCAGGACCAACGAGATGAGCGACTGGAACAGGCTCTATCTCGCGCAGGCGGCTTTCAATCGCATGCTGGTGCACCGCGGTGACCTGTGGCACTTAGCAGAGCCAATCGGTGGGTGGGGCGACAAGCCGGAAAACGCCCGCTTGGTCATCACCTGCTTCTTCGACTGATGCTGCGCCGCACTCCATTCAAGCGCACTATGCCAGCCTCGCAGGCGGGATCCCGAGAGGAGCGCCTACAGTCCCGGGCGGCGGCCGCGCTGAGAAATAGGGCCACTAGGGCTGCTGTGGTTGTTGCGTCACAGGCCGCTGTGGTGTCGACGCCAAAGCGAGAGTACGTCAGGAGCAAGGAACTGCGCGAGGCGTACCGCCTGATACCGTGCCAGCACTGCGGCAGAGACGATGGCACGGTGTGCTGCGCGCACAGTAACTGGGGGGCTCACGGCAAGGGTGGCGGAATCAAGGCTGATGACAGCCGCGGTGCCAGCCTGTGCTCTGCATGCCATGTGCCGGTGCTCGACCAGGGGTCGAAGCTGAGCAAGGCCGAGCGGCAGGATATGTGGTGGCGGGCCCATGTAAGGTCTGTTGGCCTTCTGGTGAAGCGCGGACTGTGGCCACATGGCGTGGCCGTTCCTGACATCTCGTCACCGCCCTGGTGACAGAGCGTATGGGTGTCTGCGAAGGTCCATGACCGGAACGCCTGCGGACGCTGCCCTTGACACCATGTCGTCAGTCCCGTTTCCGCCGGGGAATGCCACGACGCCGTCTGGCTTTCCCTCCCGTAGCATCCTTTCGTTGCGACTGCTGCCTGCGCGTCTTCCGAGCATGCGCCACATCTCTGGAGTAACTGGAAATGCGATATGCTCTACGCCTCGATAGATCGCCCAGTCTTTTGCCAGGGTGTCTGCGCCGCGGGCGTCTCCATGGATCAGCAGTGAGATTCCAGACTTCCTGAACACTGCATCCAGCGCTGAATAGACAGCGCTGCGGTTGCTGTAGTTTCTGCCTCCTGTAACCAGCACCCTTTTCATGCCGCTGTCTTGCTCGCGTTCTTCTTCAGAGCCTTCTCCCGCGCCTCCTGCGGCAACGCTGAGAACCAAGCCCTGGCCACCGACATCTTGAACTTGCGACTCTGACCGGTTCCGCTGTTGTTGTTGCGCTCGAATTCGTGGGCCATGTGGCCATAGTGCTTTCCGAGTGCCACGATCTGCTGCCTGGATATGCCAAGCTTTTCGGAGATCTCTTCCATGGTGTAGAGCGGCTCGCGCTTTACACCGCTTCGGCGGTAATTGACCAGCGACGCGTAGTTCATTTGATGCGGACCCCCGGAAGCGTCAGCCGACTGATGCGCGCACCAATGTCGGTGGCGTAGTGTGGCGTGTAGCGGAAGTCCTTGTTGGCCAGCCCGCCGTTGGATGGCTCAATGCGGCTGCGCACGCGTGGCGCCTCCGTCTTTTGGTTGGTTGTCTGTTGCACGATGATCTCCTATTGATCAGCCTGGGTAAGCGTTGAATTCAAGCTCGCGCTCGAGCGCCTTGTCTGCCGAAGATTGGCGGTATGGATCCAGCTCTTTTGCGCGAGCCCGCAGAATGTCTGCAGCTGCGAGCTCCTCCTCTGTTGGGATTTGGAGCTCGGCTGGCGCCTTGTTAGGCTGCAGCATGCTCTGGGCTGTGGATGCGGCCGGATCGATCTGGCGACACCGCGGTGTACTCATTGCGAGCAACCTCGGCATCCTCGCGGGTGGCATGCTTGCTGAAGTCGATGAAAGTCAGGCCGGCGTACTTGGCCAGGACGTGGTGCCCCTGGGCGACAGCCTTGGGGATTTCGGCCTCAACAGCCTTGGCGTTTTGGCGAGCGATAACGTTCAGATCATTCATGGTGTACCTCTTAAAAGTTTGGTGGTGACGCAGGGATTTGCATCGGTGAGTGCGGCTCGCCACACTCACAGCTACATCATCCTCGCTGTGCTGCGTATCGGCTCCACTGGCGCTGGTTGTGTGCCATGGCGCGTGATGCGCCGAGGTTTCGATCTTTGGCGCTCTTCAGCGCGAAGGCCTTTTCGACGGCGCTGTCGTAGGTTCCAGTCCAGATGTACTGCCCGCCTGGAGTGACAACACCGTACTCGAGCTTGCTGCCAGACTGGCGAGCTGCAATCACGTATGGGTAGAGGCCTCCTGCGCTGTGGCGCTGAATCGAGCTTCCGTCTGAGAGATGTCCTTGATACTGCACTTTGAGCTCCTTGCTGCGATGACCTCATTATGCACGAAAATGTTGTGGCACCAACAGAAAGTTCAAATTCACGCATGCGCCGTGTGGGTATTGGCCTCGTTCCATCGACCACCCTCGTAGAAGCCAATAAACGGACCGACGCAAAACACCAGCGTGCTGGTGGTTCGCAGAAAGACTCGGTCGCCTGATGCTGGTCCTCCGCTCGCACGGTACGCCCTTGCGGGCCCCAGCTTGCGCGGCACGCGGCGACGACGTGGCTTGATCTCCTTTGCCATAGTTGGCTCCTATGCTGTGATGGTGATGATGACCGCAGATGCGATTGAGACGGCGGTGATGGCCGCCCACCACACCTTCGAGTATTGGCGGCCGGAACTCATGTGGTTGGCCGCTTCTGGGCCGGCTTGGGCCTCGCCTCCCCAGCAACGCAGATCATGACAGCAAGGATGTCGTAGACGCGCGTTCCGTCTTCCGTCCACTCCTTCACCGTCCCCTGGATGACACCGCCCTGCAGGTCGACGCGGCCAATCTGGCCATAGCTTGTGCCGCATCCGGTGACACCCATTCGGACGCGGAAGTCGCCTTTGTCGGACGTCAGGTCGACCAGGGCGTCTGACTGCTTGGCCTGGTTGCTGTTGGTGTACGTGCGCACAGACGACTCCAGCACCTTAGCCTTGCCGCCATCGAAGTGCACGACCCAGAGGTCTTTTGTCTGGGCGTGGGCTGCGCCGGATAGGATGGCGGCAGCAATGATGAGTTTCTTGATCATGATTTTTTCACTGTGTATTTGCCCTGGTACTCTCCACCAATGCGCTGCAGGTGCGGGTTGTTCTTGGGCTCGTTGAGGTCGGCTGTGGTGTAGGGTTGCAGCTCGGATGCGCCAGCCTTTTCGCGCACCCAGCCGTTGTCGTTTCCGATGACGGAGAAGAGGATGCCGCCCTGCACGAATGCGCGCAGTCCATTCCACTTGCCGTACACGCGGCCCGGGTTAGGCTGATGCATGCTCTGTCTCCTGTGAAGCCTGCGCCTTGAGCGCTCGAATTTCAGCGAGGCGTGCAAGCAGCTCATCCTCCTCGTCGGCCATCGATAGATTCACGCGCTGCCGCAAGTCATCCAGCGCCTGCGCCGCAAGCTCTTCGAAGCGCCTGGCGATCACCTCCGCCAGCGCGACATCGAAGATCTTGCTCCTCCAGTAGTTTTGCGCACCGTGGCTTGCTTGGTGCCCAATTTGCGTTTCAACATTGATGGTGTGAAGTTTCCCAACAGGGCTGCCATCGAAGTGCGGCTGAGGCTTTTTGAGGAGGCTGACGTAATGCGCTGCGATGTCGTACTCGCGCTTCAGCTCGTCTGTTTTTTCGAACTTGCGCATGATCACGCCCCTGGGATTTTCGACTGGGCCAAGCTCGTCAGCTTCTGAACTAGCGTGACGGCGTCGCCGATGGTTGCAACCGCGGAGCCCTCTTCGTCGGACACCTCGATCTCGAACTCATCCTCGAGCGCCATGACCAACTCCACCAGGTCCAGGCTGTCGCAGCCCAGGTCTTTTTCTAGTGACTGCTCGGCGGCGATCGAGGCTTGCTCAATGCCGAGCTGCTCTGAGACCAGCTTGGTGATCCGCGGCAGGATCTCTTGCGTTGAAATTTCTGCAGTGCTCATGTAATGCTTTCCAATGCAGGGCAACATCGCCCGCAACAACCCTGCACGCAGGGCTGGCGCGGATGTGGTCACGCCATGTTTATCTCTTTTTAAGCGAATGAGATAATTATTGCAGAAGCAACATAAAACGCAAGTTCCGGCTGTTCCGGTGTTGCGTTTTTGTTGCGTCAGATCCTGATAAATGAGATCTGGCAGTCGCAGATGTCTTCGCAGTCAATCCTGCTGGACGCCGTGAGCTGCTCGTAGGTGGGGCGAGCGATGCGGTAGCCGGCGCGCCTCACATCTTCCAGGCAGAACTGCTCGCGGAACCAGACATCCAGGCCATCGGTTTGCCTGGCCAGCTCCGTCGCACGCCCGAGGCTCATGCCGTCCAGCTGAATGTGCATCAACGCATAGTCGTCCTCCACTGCAACGCGGCTGACGATGTAGGTGTTGCCATCTGGGCACTTCACGCGAACGGCGTTCCATGCTGGATTGGTGGGTTTGGTGGTCTTCGTCCAGTAGTTGGCCATGGTTAGATTTCCTCACTTTCGATGCCATCCATCCGCTCGCGCTCGGCACGTAATGACTGGGCGGATTCCCAGCTGTCGACCCACTCCTGGAAGTGGTTGCGTTCATCGGTTTGCTCTCCGACGGTGGCCATATGGCTCTTCACCTGCTCGACCAGCGCGGCGCGCAGTGGCATGGTGGCGCGGTGGATGATGACGCCGGCGAGCTTCTGCTTCACCGGGAAGGCTGCGCACATCATCACCTCAGCTATCGCCTGACGCAGCTTCGGGTCTGCTGGGTTGAAGCCGTAGTGGCGCAGGATGCTGGCCACGCCCGGGGCATCCAGGCTCGGCGGTTTGAAGGCATCATCGATTGCGGCATCCACCGTGGGGCAAGTCTCGGGCACCAGCTCGAAAGAGCGACGCTCGGCGGCGGTGTAGTTGATCCTGGTGGCCATGGTCAGCCCGCCTTCCGCAGCGCCAGCAGGCGCGCAGTGATGTCGTTGGCAGCCTTGGAGCCGCCGTGTTTGTCCGGGTGGCACAGGCGCACCAGGGTGTCGATCTCGTCGGGCGTGAATGTGCCGCGCTGCATCTGTGACTTTGGCACCAGGTCGCCGCGGTTGACCCGCCGCACCAGGTCATTCCACTTGTTCAGCAGCTCTTGGTACTCGAGCTCGGTGATGCGCTTCGCGATATCAAGCTCGGCAGCTGCGCGCAGCAAGCGGTTGTAGCTCTTCTGTGTGACGAACATGCGGGCCTTTCTGTACGGAGCTTTGCTCCCGAATTGATAGCTGCAAGCGCTTTCTGAATAAGCGCTAGACGTGAATTTGTCAGTCGAACTTGAAGACCAAGCCGCCGGCCAGCGGCTGGCAGTCAACCAACTCCTGGCGCTGCTCATCGGCTCCGCTGAAGCACACCAGATTGCCCTGGTAGTTCACCAGTCCGACTTCAGACCAGAGCTCAGGGTTCTGCCGGTAGTGATCTCCAGCGGATGCGGAGACGTAGCCCGGGAATTCGTACACCCGACACTGCGGGTGGTGGACGTCGCCGGATGGTGGCGCGATGTAAAGAGTGGTGGTCATAATTGCTCCTTAATTGATAGCTGCTTGCGCTTGCTAATCAAGCGCTAGAGGCAGATTTCACTGGGAAACCCTGGCACGCAGGGCTTCGCGGTGGAATCAGGCCGCCTGCTTCAGTTCGCCGCGACCCAGGCGGGTGCCGTCGAGCTGGAAGAAGTACACGGGGTTGAACTCACCCCAGGCGGCGGCGCGCGGGCCGTACAGGTGACCTTCATCCTTGGATGGGATGTAGACCGCGATGCAGTCCTGGTTCAGCTTCTCTGCCAGCCAGGTGGTGCACACACGGACGTCACCGGTGTGGGATGCGCGCACCACCAAAGTGGGCTCCGTGTCGCTGGCCACGATGGCAAAGCCGATGACCTTGAAGTTCAGGCACTTCACAGATGTGAGTGCTGTTTCGAACAATGGGATCTCGCGGCCAACCGAGTAGACGTTGTCGAACTCTTGTGGGATTCCGTTCAGGCCAATATTGAGAATGACTTCCATGATGTTTCCTTTACTACTGCAACAAAAACTTGCGATAGAGTGATTATGCACGCCAAGGAAAAATCAAGGAAATAAATAACCTTGCGACTTTGTCTGGTATTGGTGAAGATCGTTGTCTTCGCGCAACGTTTGTTGCGAACACGACAGGATGTGTGTAGAATCGCGCGCAGTCAGAATTGACCACGGCCATCAACAGGCCCGGCGCCAGCGGAACCCGTCTTTCGCTGACGTACTGTTAACCCGGCAGCGCGCCCATCACATCTTGATGCGCGAGCTCGTCCGGGTTTTTTGTTTTGCGGCGCCCGCTGAAGTGATGGCGGGTTTGGGTTGGGGGTTCCTGGCCGGTGGCCGCAGCTATATCGCCAACCGGAATATCCATGCGCTACAAAGCCAAGTTCCAGAATGGCGTGTGGAAGTTGTTTGACAGCCACACGTACACCGACATCGACACCTTCGATACGCAGAAGGCTGCCGAGCTGGCGGCCGATCGGGCCAACGCTCGCAGGCGTTGATCGCAAACCCAGCAAGCGATTGACACCGCGCCCGCTCAGGGTGTGGTGAAGACAAAGCTGGCCCAAGCAAACGGTGGGCAAACCGCTTGCCACCGGATGCGCCCGGCATCAGCTCCCACCACCACGGGACGCCGGGCGCAAGCCGCAGAAGTTAAGAGGTGCCGCATGCAGGACAGCCCACGCCGCCCTGATGGGGGATCGGATAGACGTGTCGGTCAGGCGTTGACGACTGAGATCGTCAAATACATCGACCACGCTGTCGAGAGCAAGGTGCGCGAGTTTGCGAACTCAGCAATCCCAGACGGAGACGTCGCCAAACACAAGGCAGGGCACCTACAGAGGATGGAGTCCGAAAAGGACCGGCAAGCCCTGTGGAAGAGCGTGCGGGAGAAGGTACTCGCAGGCGGCATCTGGTCCGCTGTGGCGCTGCTTGCAACGGCTGCGGCCGAAGGAGCAAAGCAATGGCTTCAACGTTGAGGCACAAGCTGCGGTGCATGCTTGTGAACACCATCCCGTTCGCGGTTGTTCTTGGGTTGCTTTCCACTGTGAAGATGCTCGAGCCAGTTGTGCTGCCTGTGGTCACTGGTTTCGTGGTGCACGAGATCTCCCAAGCGGGACAGCTTGTGACCATCTCCGGCACGATGATCAAGGAGCGCGAGAGTTGCAAGTTCGAGAGTGTGACTGCGTACAGCGTGTTCCCTGCCGGTATCGAGAAGCAGCGCGTGCCGATCTTGTTCCTGGACTCCCGCGGTGATGACATGTCAAACCGCACCAGTGGCGCCCAGAAGTGGGGTCCGTGGCGCATCACCATACCGGTGTCACCCAAGACGGTGGCCATCGAATTAACAAGCCTTCACACCTGCCATTGGATGTGGGGGCAAACAACGCTGCTCGCTACGGTGCCACTGGTCAGCGAGACCCACTGAGCGAGGTAGCGCATGGCACAAATCAACAAGGCTGGAGAGGATCTCGTCTTCAGCTACGAGCAGTACCGTGAGTTCGCGTACCCAGACCCAGCAAGCCCCCTGGCCAAGGCCACCCGCGGCATGCGTGTACGCTGGGGCTATCGCCCTGCTCGAGAAATCATTGCGGAGCTCGACGAAAGCGTTAAGCATCTGCACGGCAACCCATGGACCTGCGGCATCGGCCGCACGCGTGGCGTGACCATCGATACCCGCATGTCCAAGGCTGAGGCCTGGAAGGACATGAGAGCCGAGCTCGACATGGTCGCCACCCAGGTGCGCGACGCGTGCAAGATCGAGCCCAACGAAAACGAACTGGCCGCCATGACCAGCCTGGCCTACAACATCGGCATGGGCTGGAGTGGCTCCAAGAAACCAGCCGGCGCAAAAGACGGCTTCCGCCAGTCCAGCGTCCTGCGCGCCCACAACCGTGGCGACAAGCAGGCGGCCGCCCGGGCGTTCCGATTGTGGAACCGCGCCGGCGGGGTGGAGATGGATGGGCTGACCAAGCGCCGGGTGTCAGAAGCTGACCTGTACCTGAAAGCGCCGCGAGTGCTGATGGACCCAGCTGTAGATGATGGCGATGACCCAACGATGCCTCAGACGGTGGATGCCGAGCGCCCCATGACGCAGAGCTCCATCAACCGCAGCGCCTTGGTGGCCGGCGGCACGGCCGCTGCAGCCACGGTTGCTGAGACGGCCCGCACGGCGGCCGAGGTGAAGTACAGCGTGGCCCAGCTGGGCGACTGGCTTCTGCCCGTTATGTTGCTGGTGATTGTGGCCCTGTGCGGCTACATCATTTACGAGCGCGTCCGCGTGCGCAAGCAAGGCTGGTACTGATGACGGTTATCGCCTGGGATGGAAAGATACTGGCAGCAGACAAGCGCTGCTTGAGCGCCTGGCGCGCCGGCACGGTAACCAAGCTGCACAGCATCAACAACAAATCCGTTGCCGCCATTGCCGGTGATCTGGCCAAAGGCATGGAGATGATCCAGTGGTTGCGCGATGGTGCAATACCGGGCTCATTCCCAGCTGCGCAGCGCACCAGCGAATACGTGCTTGTTGCCGAGCTCCGGCACGGTGGACTGCTGTACCTCTACGAGGACTCGCCAGTGCCGTTTCGAGTCGAGGACAAGGTGTGGGCTGGTGGGAGTGGGCGCGACTTCGCCCTGATGGCCATGCACCTTGGGCACAGCGCTGTTGATGCGGTGAAGCTGACGTCCGTGCTCACCCAGGGGTGCGGCAACGGCGTGAACTCCGCATGGTTCGAGCGCGGCAGCCTGGAGATGAGATGACCAAGATATTCGACCTGATCCCCAGCTGGGTGTACGCCGCTGCTGTCGCGCTGCTGTCGACCATGCTGCTCCTGCAATGGAGCGCCAGCAACGTCGAGATCCAGCGCCAGAAGATGGCCGTGCTGGCGGAGCAGAAGAAGCACAGCGACTGCGTCGCCGAGCAGCTGAAGATCAACACCAAGGCCAAGGACGAAGCCCGCCAGCGCGAGCAGGACCTGCAGGCCCAAGCCGACAAGGATCGCCATGAATCGCAAACTCGCATCAATCGCCTGCGCACTGAGCGCGATGCTGCTCTTGCCAAGCTGCGCGACCGCCCCCAGCGACCCGCAAGTGCAAACGGAATTGTCCTGCCCTCGCCTGCCGGATCCGGGCCCCAAGCCAGCGGTTGCACAGGGGCCGAGCTTTACCGAGAGGACGCTGAAGCTGCTCTCGGGATCGGCTTCGACGCAGAAGAGCTCCGACTTGAATACAACAAGCTCTGGTCCCTCTACGAGCGGGCTCGGGCTCAAACCCCCCAAGCAGTGAAGCAATGACCAACCAATACCAACCTCACGAAGAGCGCGTCATCACCGAGAAGGCAGAGCTCGACCAGAAGATCGAGAAGCTGGGCGCGTTCCAGAATACCGACGCCTTCAACGCCCTGCCAGAAGAGCAGCGGAAACTGCTGACCATGCAGTGCAATACGATGCGCAACTACAGCTGGATTCTCGGCAAGCGCATCGAGCTGTTCACGCCAACACCCCAGGAAGACGACAACGACTTCCCCCTGGGCAAGGCTTGTGACCTGAGCGGCGACGGCACCTGCGAAGCATGCACCTAACGCAGTCCAGGCTTATTGAGTTGCTTGAGTACGACCCAGATTCTGGGCGCTTCATGTGGCGAGCAACCGGGCCCGGCCGCCGTCGCAAGGAGGCTGGCAGTGCGCCAAACAAGGGAAACCCATACCGACGCATACAGGTTGATGGGGTGCTCTATTACGCGCACCGCTTGGCATACCTATACATGACAGGAGAAATGCCGGAGGTCGTTGATCATAGGGATGGCGACGAATCCAACTGTCGTTGGGAAAACCTCCGCGCCTCAAGCGGCTCAGATAACGGAAAAAACGTAAATAGGCGCGGCTACCATCAGAGCAAGAGTGGGCGATTTGTAGCTCAACTGACTACCGACTACAGAACAGAACACATCGGCACCTTCGATACGCCGGATGAGGCCAGGGCGGCATATGTCCAGGCAAAGGCAGCCTCTCATGCAGCCTGGATCACCGGGCAAGGCTCTTCCGCATAAGCGAACTTCGCCAGTAACCCTGGCGCAAGAGATCAACAACACCTCACCGAGACCCACCATGAGCAACATCATCAAACCCACAGTCGGCCGCAAGGTCTGGTATCGCCCAAGTGAGGCTGACCAGCTCGGCCCAGCTCCAATGATTGTCACCAGCAATCAGCCGCTGGATGCCACGATCATTGCCGTGTGGAGCGACCGCATGGTGAACCTCTTGGTGACGGACTCCGTCGGGCGCCAGTTCCCCGTGCTGTCGGTGAGTCTGCTCCAGGGGGACGACAAGCCACACCTCGACCGAGAGGGCAAGCCGGCCGGCCGCTATGCCGAATGGATGCCCTACCAGAAGGCCCAGACTGAGGTGGTGAAGCCTGCGACACAAAAGACGGAATCCGTCACGCTGGGCGCCATCGAGGATGCACTGATCCGCGGCATTGGCGTCTCCGCCGTGCACGTGGATACCGCCAGCATCTTCAACCGCGAATGGAAGTTCCGTGAGCACAGCAAGCTGGAGCGGCTGGTCGAAAGCCAGGGTGCAGTGAACGGCAAGCTGTACTCCGCCATCAAGGAGGCGATGGACAAGCTGGGTGAGATCCCAGAGAACGCAAGCCCCACGGTCAACGCCGCGTTCAACACGCTGCGCAAGGCCTTCTGGCTCGAGACGCCGGCGCCTGCCAATGCTGCGCCAGAGCGCGCGGTGCGTGTGTGTAGGTGCGGGCCCAACGAAGGTTGCACCGCTGGCTCTACGTGCATGACGTTCACTGGCGACCTGAAGGGGAGGTAAGGGGTAGGCATGGCTCGCAGAAGCAAGGACAACGCGATCGACTGGGATGCCCTCGAAAAGCAATACCGCATCGGTCAAAAGTCAAATAAGCAGCTGGGCGAGGAATACAACGTCGACCCAGCGACGATCGGCAGGCGGGCGAAGAAGTTCGGCTGGGTCGTCGACAAGTCGGAAGAGGTTGCTGCCGCAACGAATTCACTGCTGATCCAGGCTGCAAGCGGAACGTCAAATCCGAACGCAACCCCCTCTGCATTGGACATTAAAGCGGCCGCCCAGACCAACTTCACGGTGATCATGGGGCACAGGGCTGGCCTGGCCAGACTGGCTAAGGTCAAGGACAAGATGCTCGACCACATCGAGTCGGCTGTTGAGGGTATGACGTCGGTCGATGAGATCGTCGCATTCGTGCGCAATGCAAGCGACGACGATGAGTCTGTTGGCAAGGCGCTGGAGATGCTCCGCAAGGCTGTCGGGCGTGGCGCATTAGTCGATGACCTGAAGAAGCTCTCCGAGATCGATGAGAAGGTTCGCAAGGGTGAGCGCGAGGCGTTCGGCATCGACAAGGAAGGCGACAAGCCGGCCTTTGAGTACGAGGCTGTTCTGAGGCGCATCCGTGAGCTCAAAAAATGACCTCACACAGGCGCAGCTGAAGGAGCTGCTCAGATCAAGGTCAACGGCAAGCGCATTTATTTGGGCCTCTTTGTTGAGGCGGAGGATGCTCACCAGGCGTATTTGGCGGCGAAGCGTGAGCTGCACCCGTTTGGAAACCTATGACAGAACAAGAACAGGCCGAGTCGCTGGAGGTGCTTGCGAATGACCTCGAGGTCTTCTGTGCGTACTGCATGAAGATCAAGACGAAGTCTGGCTCGATGGTTCCATTCATTTGGAATAAGGCCCAGCAGATCGTTCACGAGATGCTTGAGAAGCAGCTGCGCGAGACCGGCAAGGTGCGCGCCCTGGTGCTCAAGTACCGCCAGGGCGGGATCTCGACCTACATTGCGGCGCGCTTCTATCACAAGGCGACGACGCAGGAAGGGCAGAACGTCTTCGTGGTTGCGCACGAGCAGAAGGCGACCGACAACCTGTTCTCGATGGTCAAGCGGTATCACGACTACAACCCGCTGCCGGTTAGCACCGGCAACACCAATGCGAAAGAGCTGATCTTCGACAAGCTGGAAGGCGGATACAAGCTGGCCACAGCAGGCACCAAAGACGTCGGCCGCTCCAATACCGCGCAGATGCTGCACGGCTCAGAGTACGCATTCTGGGCAAATGCTCAGATGCACCTTGCCGGTATCGGCAGCACGATTGCCGATGTGGATGGCACGGAGATCATTCTTGAGTCGACGGCGAACGGCCTTGGCAACTCGTTTCATGAGCTATGGCAGGCAGCGGAGGCTGGACAAAACGAGTGGCTGCCGATCTTTTTGCCGTGGTTCATACAGCCCGAGTACCGAGCGAAGGTTCGACCCGACCTCGAGCTCACCACTGAGGACATCAAGTACCAGCAGGCGTACGGCCTGGACATGGAGCAGATGCAGTGGAGAGCGAACAAGATCTCCACGTATGGCAAGGGTTTCGAATGGCTGTTCAGTCAGGAGTTTCCGGCGACCGCGGCCGAAGCCTTCCAGACATCAACACAGAACCCGCTGATCTCTCCGAACGATGTGATGGAGGCGGTGAACAGCGGCTACCGCGATCGAAGTGGGCCGCTGATCATTGGGTGCGATCCAGCCGAAGAGGGCGCTGACCGCACCGCGATCGTGTTCCGCCAGGGTCGCACGGTTTTCCGCATGGAGTATCACGAGCGCAAGCGGACGATGCAGATCGCTGGGATCCTGGCTGGCTACTGGCAAGAGTTCAAGCCAGACGCAATGTTCATCGACCGCATCGGCATCGGAGCTGGAATCTACGACCGGCTGCTGGAGCTGAACATTCCAGTGATTGGCGTGCACTCTGGCGAGCGAGCCAACGAAAGCGACATCTACGAGAACAAGCGTGCCGAGATGTGGTGGCTGATGAAGGAGTGGATTGAAGACCACCCGAATCGACTTCCAAAAGACGCCGCCCTGATCGCAGACCTTATCGCCCCGCAACCGAAGGTCACCAGCAAGAGCAAGCGATTGCTCGAGTCAAAGGCCGACATGAAGAAGCGCGGCATCCGAAGCCCAGACGGTGGAGACGCCCTGGCGCTGACTTTTGCAGAACCTGTCGTGAGGCGGGATGAGAACTGGGGCGCGAGCTCCGGGGGCTACAAACCGGCAACACGAGTCGGCTACTGAGGAACCACTATGGCAACGACCACCGAAGATGATTTCGCCCGCACATGGAGAGAGGCTACAGCCCTCGACGGTGTTGAGCAGGCTGCAGGCGAGAAACCTGCAGAGCTGCCAACGACCACGGCGATGACGCCCGAGGAGCTCTACTCCACGACATGGAAGAACGAGCAGAACGGGTACTACAACACCAAGCCACTGCGGGTGGATGCCCCCATCGCCGAGAAGCCCGTTGGCATCGATGTCCCAGTGGCCGAGAAGCCTGTCGGCACCATGGTTGAGCCAGAGGTTGAGTACGAGGTGCGCTGGACGGGCGGCACCGAGGCTGACGATGGCCAGACCGTACTGATCGACCCAAAGACTGGTCAGACGGTGAAGTCGTTCGCCGGCAAGCTGTTTGATGACGCCGAACTGGCAGGCAACAACCGCATGGCCGCTAGCAAAATCAGCGAGATGACTGGCTGGGCGGCTCCAGCAAAGCCTATGCCAAAGCCAGCCGCGGCCATCACGCCAGATGCCGTGGAAATTGGTGGCGTCAATGGCAGCGCGAGCCCCGCCAGCGATGTTGTCGCAAAGCCTATGCCCAAGCAGCCTGTGGTTGATGCGGGCCCAGTGGCGACTCCAATGCCAAAGAAGCCTGCGACATATACGGGCTCGTCTGGCGTTTCCATGACTGGAGCTCAGAGTGGCTTCGGCTGGGGCCGCGACATCGCGAACGGCGTGGCGCAGCGGCAGCCCGCAGGAGACGCTGGAATGGCGGATAGCTACGAACAAGCCTGGAAGGATCAAGCGTGACCCAAACACTGAGCCCTGACGAGATCGAATTCGCTGCGGCTCATGTGGAGGCCGTGAAGGAAGACGAGACCGGCGCCAAGATGCACTTGAGCACCCTTGGCGCTCTGCTGCAACGCGAGTTCGGGCAGGCTGAAAACGATCGCCGAATGACCGAGGAGCGCTGGCTGAAGGACATTCGCCAGTACCGCGGCAAGTACGACCCTGACGTCGAGCGCAGCATCGGCAACCGCTCCAGGGCCTTTGTGCGCAAGACGCGCGTGAAGGTCAAGACGGTGGACAGCCGCGTGGCCGACCTGCTCTTCCCCGCTGGCAGCGAGAAGAACTGGTCCTGCGACCCAACGCCGAAGCCCAGCATTGCCGAGGACTCGCGCAGGCAGATCGCGGCGCAGCTGGCCCAGGCTTCGGGTGGCCAGCCTCCATCACAGCAGGCGCTCGATGAGGCCGTTCTGGCCGTGGCCAAGGAGTCCGCCAAGCGGATGACCAAGACCATCGAGGACCAGCTGATCGAGGCGCGCTACAAGGACGCCTGCGTGAAGGCGGTGCACTCTGGCAACCTGTATGGCACCGGTGTGCTGAAGGGCCCACTGGTCGAGCGCAAGGTGCGCACGCGGTTCCGCCACGTTGTGAAGACCGTGATGGGAGCTGGCGGCCAGCCAACCCAGGTGCAAGCCTGGGAGCAGTACAACGAGTCGTACGTGGTGCCGTTCGTGGACTACGTGCCGCTCTGGCGCTTCTACCCCGACATGGCCGCCACAACGCTGGACCAATGCCGGTACGTGTACGAGCGCCACAGCATGGCCAAGCACGAGGTGCTGGCGCTGACCAAGCGCAAGTCGTTTGACGCGCAGAAGATCGTCGACTACGTGAAGGCGAACCCAGATGGATCTGTGGTCGCCCGGTACTACGACAACGAGCTCAAGAGCATTGGCGAGCGCGAGGCCACACAGGCCAGCGCATTCGGCCAGTACGAGGTGCTTGAGCGCTGGGGGTGGATCGATGGCCAGCACCTGAAGGATGCTGGCGTGGATGTGCCAGAGGCGCGCATTCACGAGACGTTCTTCAGCAACGTGTGGATGCTGCCAGGCGGGTGCGTGATCAAGGCCGCGATTCAGCCGATCAACGGCGTGACGTGGCCCTACCACATGTACTACTTCGACAAGGACGAGACATCGATCTTTGGCGAAGGGCTGGCATCGATCATGCGCGACGACCAGGAGATGCTGAACGCCGCTGTTCGATTGATGATCGACAACGCCGCCATCTCCTCTGGCCCGCAGCTTGAGATCGCGGTTGGCCTGCTGTCGGCCATGGAGAATGTGGACGAGATTGTCCCGTGGAAGGTGTGGAAGCGGAATCGCGAAAGCCCGGGTCAGCGCGCCATCCATGTGGTGGACCTACCAAGCCGCGTGAACGAGCTCTCCGCCATGGCGCAGATGTTCGAGGCGAACGCCGACGAGGTCACCGCGATCCCGCGTTACATGACGGGCGAGAATGCAACCACTGGCGCCGCCGGTACGGCTGCAGGCATGTCGATGCTGATGGCCGCTGCCAACATCGTGATCAAGGATCTGATCACCAGCTGGGATGAGGGCGTGACCCGGCCCTTCATCCAGGCGATGTACAGCTGGAACATGCAGTTCAACCAGGACAACAGCATCAAGGGCGACTACGACGTCAAGGCACGCGGTACTGCAAGCCTGGTGGCCAAGGAGGTGCGAGCCCGTCAGCTCAACGAGTTTGCTGCGATGGCAAGCGATCCGCAGGACGCCCCGTTCATCAAGCGCCACAAGCTTCTGCTGCAGCGCGCGGAGGCCAACGAGCTGTCCGACGCTGTCAAGACCGAAGATGAGGTCAAAGCTGAACAGGAAAGCGAGCAGGCCAAGCAGGCCGCAGATCTCCAGCAACAGCTGGTGCAGGCGCAGCTGAAAGAGGCGCAAGGACGTGCCGAGAAGATCGTGGCCGAGGCCGAGGTCGCGCGGCGCAAGTCGGAAGAGATTCTGGCCAACATCGACCTACTGGTCGCCAAGAAGGTCAGCGAGAAGGTCAGCGCCGTGTATGCAGCGCTGCAGGCTGGTGGTGTAGCAACCAACAGCCCCTACACCGCGCCAGCTGGCGACGAGATCCTGCAGAGCTCAGGGTGGGAAGACGAGAACGGCGACCCAACGGTGGCCATGCTCAACGGCCCGCCCGTGCAGCAACTGCAGGGCACTCAGCAGCTGGTCGGCAGGGGGCAGTCATTCCAGACTCAGCTGCGCGGCACAACGACGGTAGAGGCCGATGTGGCCGCAGCTCAGTCCCAGCAGCAACCATCCGCAGGCCAGCCGCAGCCAGCCACCGGCATGGTCGGCGTGCAGCAGGGTATTGAGACCACGAGGATCGACTGATGGATAGCGAGCCAATGATCCGCGGCAGGATTGCATCGGCGGTCGCTCTCGTGCGCGAGTACGAGGGCACCCCGGTGCACCGCGCCTTCTTGGAGCTCTTTGGGGCCCTCGAGGACGATTACATGCGGCGCCTGATGACGGTGACCGTTGAAGAGTTGGCGCGAACGCAAGCGGCACTGCACCAGGTTTTGGAGCTGCAGCGAGCATCCGTCAAGGATGGCCAGTCTGATGGACGCATTTGATTTTTTGAGCCCCGGGGAAGCCGGGCAACAACGCCGGGCGAACCGGCATTCCCTGGAACGAAAGGAACCGCAATGGCAATGACCGAAGAACAGCTGCGCAAACAAGAAGAAGAGTTTGCTGCAGCCTACGGCGAAGACGAACAGAAGCCCGACGAGCAGACTGAAGACGCAGCCTTCGGCATCGACCCAGAGCCCGCGTCGGAAGGCGATAAGGAGGCTGTGGTCGTGGTGGCTGACGGCGAGCAGTTGCAAGAGGCTGCCGGCGAAGCTGCCGCAGACGAAACCTCCAAGGCCGAGACCGATGCGGCAAACGCAGAGGCCCAAAACACTGGCGACAACGAGGTGATCGACACAGCAGCCGCTGCGCCCGAGTCACCAGCTGTTGACGTCGACAAGGAAACCCAGCGACTGAAGTCCTGGGAGGGTCGTCTCAAGGCTCGCGCCAAAGAGCTTGGCATGAGCCTGGACGAGGGTGGCGAAGTCGAGAACGCTGGCTCCGAGGCCCTCGAGGAGGTCGCAGACAAGGCAGAGGCCGCAGGCGACACCGAGAAGGCTGCCGCAGCAGAGCAGGCTGCTGATGCAGTTGAGTCTGGCGCAATGTCGTTCGAGCAGGCCATCAAGGCGCTGTCCGAAGACTTCGGCGACGAGTTCGTCAAGATGATCGAGGCCGTGGCCGCCAAGGCTGCAGCCGACGCCGCGTCCAAGACTGCCGACGGCAAGCTGGGCGAGCTGGGCAAGACGGTCGAAGAGATCATCGCCCACATCGGCGACAGCCAGCAGCGCGCGCACTTCGAGGCCATTGCTGACGCGCACCCAGACTTCAACGACCTCAAGGACTCGCCAGAGTTCAAGGAGTTCGTGAAGGCCTACGCCGATGGCGAGAAGATCGCCAACGAAGGCTCCGCCCGCCAGGTCATCAAGATGCTGACGGCCTTCAAGGAAGGCGCCAAGAACGCCGAGCAACCAGCCGAGAAGGCTGCACCAACCGAGGCCCCTGTGGACACCGCGGCAATGGATGCAGCAGAAGGCGTGCGCTCCGGTGGCCTGCGACTGCCTGAAGAGCCTGTCGAATCTGGCGACTACGCGGCGGCCTGGTCCGAGGCGTAACAGCTGACCCACCATGCGTGGGCACAGTATCTGAGCCCGTTGCGCACCCAGCGCAGCGAGCTCTGTCCGATCTCCTCACGAGACCGCCGTTGCAGGTGCGGCGGACACCAATCACCTGCGATTTGGAGCACGACGAACCAGTCGCGCTGGATGACACCACGGGACACGCGCAAGCGCCCCGGGCACGGTGTCGAATGTCTGGCATACGGCAATCGGGAAAGTCTTAGCGCTCCTTTTGAAAGCACTTCAAGAGTAACTGCCAACGAAAGGAATTTGTTATGGCACAAACCAACTACGGCGATATTTCGCCCCGCACCGCCGCCTATGCACAGAAGGATCTGTTGAAGCGCGGCATCCCCTTCCTGGTGATCGAGAAGTTCGGTCAGGCCAACCAGGTGCCCAGCAACGCGACCAAGGTGACGAAGTTCCGTCGCTACACCGCGCTGTCCAACACACCCAACGCCCTGGTCGAAGGCGTGACGCCCGCCGGTCAAACCCTGACCCACACGGACATCACCGCCACGCTGACCCAGTTCGGCGACAAGATCACGATCACCGACGTGATCATGGACACCCACGAGGACGACGTCCTCAAGGAGGCCACCGCACTGCTGGGCGAGCAAGCCGCGCAGATGATCGAGAAGATGCGCTTCGGCATCCTCAAGGCCGGCACCAACGTGATCTTCGCCAACGGCACCCAGCGCACGGACGTGAACACGGCTGTGACCCTGGCCCTGCAGCGTCGCGCCGTGCGTGCCTTGAAGCGTCAGAATGCGCGCCCGATCACCTCGATCGTGCGCTCCACGCCCGCCTACGGCACTGAGGCTGTGGCTCCCGGCTTCGTTGGCCTGATCCACCCCGACTGCGCCAACGACGTACGCAACCTGGTTGGCTTCACGCCCGCCGAGAAGTACGGCTCTGTGACCCCCTGGGAGAACGAGCTGGGCAAGTGCGAAGACGTGCGCTACGTGGAATCGACCATCTTCGAACCCTGGCAGAACGCTGGCGGCGCGAAGGGCACGATGCTGTCCACCGGCGGCACGAACGCTGACGTGTACCCGATCCTGTACCTGGGTCGCGATGCATACGGCATCACCGCGCTGAAGGGCATGTTCTCGATCACCCCCATGGTCGTGAACCCCAAGCCTTCCGACTCCGACCCTCTGGCCCAGCGCGGCCATGTGGGCTGGAAGACCATGCAGACCGCTCAGATCCTGAACGACGCCTGGCAAGTTCGCGTGGAAGTTGGGGCGACCGCCTAATGATTGATTTCGCATGAGTTGATCTCCAGGATACAATGTTGTCCTGGAGGTCTCTTGTGCCAATGAAAATCTGCGAGTGCTGCGGCACTCAGTTCCACGCAAGGCTCTCGGCAACGAGGACTTGCGGTGTTGCGTGTCGCAACAGGTTGATCGCGGCCGAGAAGGCGGAGAAGCACAAGAGCACAAAGGCGTGCCCCGTGTGCAAATCCGACTTCGAGGTCACTGGCGCCAACCCGCACCAACAAACATGCTCGAAGGAGTGCTCGTACAAGCTGCGCGGTGAAAATCGCTCAGATCGCGTCGACATGAAGTGCGCCACCTGCGGCAATGTCTTTGCCGCCCTGCGCAGCAAGGCTGAGCGAGGCGGTCCGCTGTATTGCTCGAAGGCGTGCTTTTACGAGCGCAACAAGGCGGCCATGACAAGGCAGTGTGAGTGTTGCGGACAGAGTTTCAGCTCCCCGCCAAGCCATTCGCACGTCAAGACATGCTCGCAGGAGTGCGGCTACAAAATCTCCTCCGGAGAGAACAAGCCGAACTACAAAGGATTGACCGAGCTGGTCGTTATTGACGGCGTCAAGAAGTCCAGGCGAACAGCCTACGGCTCTGGCGTCCATAACACGATGAGGCGAGTGTCGATCGCTCTTGCGACTCCATCCTGGGCAAGCCAGGAAAAGATTCGCAAGATCTACGAGCTGCGCGCAAAGATCGACGAGATGACTGGCATCAAACACCACGTTGACCACGTCGTTCCATTGAACAGCAAGCTGGTGTGCGGACTGCACAACGAGTTCAATCTGGCTGTAATGCTGGGCGCTGAAAACGTGCGGAAGAACAACAGGCATTGGCCTGACATGTGGTGACACGCGCCACACAAACCCAACGGGGCCTTCGGGCCCTTTTTGCTTTCTGGGATCCGGGAGGCATCACATCGCGACAACGTAGCGAAGGAACACTATGTCCAACATTTCTGAAGTCCACTCTGTAGGCGTACGGGCGGCAGTCGGCGACCGCTGCATGAGCAAGGTCACTCTTGCGATCAATGCGGCGGCCGCTGCCACGGTAAAGACCACCGGCGCGGTCGTCTACACCATCGGCGGCGTGTTCTACACGAAGGCAGCGCTGGCAGCCCAGTCGATCGCGGCGACCCACCGCTTCGACGGCGAGGCCGTGAGCGCAGCAGACCCAGCCTACGTGCAGCCCGCCGGCACGACCGTGATCTATGTCGTGGCGCTGAATGCGGCCGGCACGGTGGCGGTGGTGCAAGGCAGCTATGCCGGCCAAGAAATCACCTACGCCAACGACAAGTCGAAGGTTCTGGTGGGTGCTGGCGGCATCCCCAAGCTGCCCGCCGGCTATGTGCCGATTGGCGCCATCAAGGTGGCCACGGCGAACGCCGCAACCTTCACGCCAGGCACGACCGCACTGGACGCAACCAACGTGACGGCAACCTACTTCGACCTGGCAATCCTGCCTGCGTCGCTGTAATCCAGCTGCTGCTGGTAACCATCGGGCCCTTCGGGGCCTTTTCTTTTTCGTGAGGAAAAACCATGAGCGAAGACACCAAAGTAACCACCCTAGACGACGGCAACGACAACGAAACCGTCGAGACCGTCACAACACCCAGCAAGACCAAGGGCAAGGCCGTCACCAAGACGGCAGCCGCCGTGCCCGCTGCTGCTGATGCAGAGGCCGCTGCGCTTGCCGCCGATGGCGAGATTGGCCACATCGGCCGATGCCTGGTGACGGTGCACGCCGACAAGGGTGAAGGCGGCAACCAGGCCGTGTTCGTGAGCGTGAACGGCCAAGCCTTCCAGATCCCACGCGGCAAGCCTGTCGATGTGCCCCTCGAGGTTGCCCAGGCCCTCGAGAACGCTGTCGAGACCATCTACGACGGTGGTGGCGCTGGTCGCGAAGCGCCCCGCTACGCAGTGACCATCAAGCACCTGTAAGACATGGCCGCATCCATCCTTGTGCGCGACATCCTCTCGAGGGTGTCAACACAGCTGCTCGATGCGACTCCGCAGTTCGAGCGCTGGACGGAGCGTGAGCTGGTCTACTGGCTCAACGACGCCCAGCGCGCGATTGCGAAGTACATCCCGCAGGCCTGCTCCAGGGTGGATGCCATCAGGCTGGCGCCCGGTACGAAGCAGGCAATCACAGAGATCTCGTCGTCCGACGTGATTCCTGGTGATGGGACATCCGCCCGCGTGATCCGCGGCATTGCGGTGCAGGACGTTGTGCGAAACATGGGCACCACAGGCTCATCGCCTGGGCGCGCCATCAAGCGCATCGATCGCGAGACGCTCGACGCAGCGAATCCCGACTGGCACTCGGCCAAGGCTTCATCGCCGGTGCGTGAGTACGCCTTCGATCCCCGCACGCCGACCGTCTTCTACGTCTCGCCACCAGCGCCTGTTGGTTGGTGGGTCGAGGTCTCGTACATGGCCAATCCTGACGAGATCCCAAACCCTGGCAACGCTTACGCAGCCGACGGCACGTCGATGGTCAAGATCTCGATCGACGACAAGTACACCGACGACATCGTGAACTACGTGCTGGCCAGGGCCCACCTGAAGGACGCCGAGTTTGCCGGCAACGCATCGCTGGCCTCGAGCTTCACCGCACTCTTCACGAGCAGCATCAATGCCCAGGCCGTCGCCCTCACGGGCGTCAATCCAAACCTGGAGTCGTTGCCGCTCTCACCGTCGCCACTGGCGGCAGCAAAGTAAGACATGAAGATCGAGGACTTCTACAAGTTCGTGAGCTTCGAGCTGCCCGGGTGCCCCGAGGAGCTGATGCGGCAAGCGATCGTCTACACAGCCAAGGACTTCTGCTCGCGCACGCACGCGTGGAACGTCTTCATGGATCCTATCCGGCTGGTGGACGACGTTGCAGAGTACGAGCTCGAGTACCCCTACGGCTCAAAGCCTGTGGCTGCCATGGCGGTGTGGATCGGTGCGCGAAAGCTCGACCCGATCACCAGCAACCAGCTGGCCGACGCCCTGCCTGATTGGCAGACAGCAAAGTCCAACGAGCCGCGGCACTACAACTCAGCGAAGCTGGACAGCGCCATCACGGTGTACCCAACGCCGATCAACAGCACAGCCGAGCTGACCATGCGCGTCGCGCTCGAGCCAAGGCTGGACTCCGCGCAGCTGCCAGACATGCTGCTCGAGAAGTATGCGGACGCCATCGCGTCTGGCGCAAAGGCCAGGCTGATGGTGATGCCCAACAAGCAGTGGAGTGCGCCGGCCAACGGCGTTGCATACAAGGCAGCCTACGAAGGCGCGGTCGTTGAGGCCCGCATCGAGGTGATCCACGACGGAGTACCCGGAACCATCCGCGTGCGCCCGCGCCGCTTTGGCGCTTGACCAACCAACCATAGAAAGCGAATCACATGTCCGCAGCATCGAACTACCTGGAATCCGGCCTCCTGGAGCACTTCCGCGGCACCCAGCTGCCACTGCCCTCTGGCTTCTACGTCGCCCTGCACACAGCAGACCCAACCGATGTCGCAACCGCCGGCACCGAGGTGAGCACCGCGGCATGGCCAGCCTATGCGCGCCAGACCGTTGGCACGCCACTGTCGTCTGCATTCACAGCCTCTGCAGATGAGGCTGGCGGCGGCAAGCAGATCACCAATGCCAACACCATCAACTTTCCAGCCAACAACGGTGCTGGCGCTGTGGTGGTGACGCACTTCTCGGTTTGGGACTCGGCATCTGGTGGCAACATGTGGTGGCACGCACCCCTGGCGGCCGCGAAGACCATCGACCCCACCGACATCTTCTCCGCCATCCCAGGCGCACTGCGTCTGATCGTTCGCTAATGCGTCTCAACAGCGCGACACTCAATGGGCGCCGATTCAACATCGGCCCCACGATCTACCCGACCAAGTTCTCGTCGGACTCGATCGGAATTGTGGCGTCCGCGCTGGATGCGACGCGCTATGCGAATGGCGCTGCCGCGGCCGTCGCGGAGCTGCGCGGCAACCTCCTTGCATCGGCGCTGCGCTACTTCAATGGCGACGTTGTCGCTGAGGTAGATGCTGAGCTGCTGGCCAACGCTGTGCGCAGCGGCGCAGGCGCCGCCATCGTTGAGGCTGGCGGCAGCCTGTTCTACACCAGGCTCATCTACGGGTCTGGCGGCGCAGAGGTTCGCATCATTGCAATCTCTGACGTTGGTGTGGTGTATGGCGAAGGCTCTGGCGTCGCAATGCCAACAGCCATGCTTGACGGAGCGCGCGTGCGCGTCAGCTCTGGCGAGGCCATAGCAACCACCGATGGCAGCCTTGCGGCATCGGCCATCCGCGTTCCGGCCACAGAGGTTTCTCAAGAGATCGTTCCGCTGATCGCTCAGCTGGACACGGCTCACATCAGCGCCGGCGGCATTCGCTACATCAACGGCGGAGCAGATGCCTACGCCTACATCGAGATCGAGGATGCTGGCATGCGGCGCCAAGTGTTCATTGGATCCCTGGATCTTGAGCCCATGGCCACCGGATCTGCAACCGCCATCAGGCATGGCAAGGGTGATGCGCTGGTCACGTCCACGATGCTTGGCACATTCGAGGCGACTCGACGCGGAGAGGGCTCAGGGATCGTGCGAGGCATCAGTCAGCTCGATGGCGAGGTGCTTGTTCGCTTCTCCGGTGATGCTGTTATTGAGCTGGCCGCCAGGATGACTGGATACGTGTACCGCCGAGGTGGCGTGCTGAACGCGATCTCCACGCTGGCTACTGAGCTGAACGGGGCTCGATCCAAGGCCTCGGGCGGATCGGCCATCGTCGTCACCGTCATGGACGCGTCAGCGAACATCCGCAAGCTCGCTTCCGGCACGTCTGTCATCGAGCTAAATGCAGAGTCCACGGCCACCGACTTTAATTTCAGTGGCGAAGACGATGACACCGAGGTCTTTTACCGACCATCGATGCAGCGCGAGTTCTACCGCGCAGCAATCCAAAGAGAATGGAGGCGATCGTGAAGGTCGGAACTTTTGAAAAACAACCAGGCGAGCGCATAAGCAACTCGATCATCTACGACGACGCACTCGACGTTGGGGACTACCTGGAAACGATCGTCTCATGCACCGCATCTCCTGCAGGCCTAACCGTCAACGCAGGCCTAGCCAGCGACAAGCGCGTGCGCATCTGGCATGAAGGTGGCGATGACCGCGTCACCTACACCGTCACCGTCGTTGTTACCACCCACACCGGTGAGCGATTCGAGGATGAGATCATCTGCAAGGTCCGAGAGGTTAGTCGATGAATTACAGCAACAACGCTTTCTCCGTCATTGTTGGCGCCATTGCAAGCGCAAACACCATCATCGCGCTTGCCCCAGGTACTGGTTCGCGCTTCCCGGCATCTGACTTTCGTGCAACGCTTGTTGGCTACGACGTCAATGGCAACGAGGATACGTGGGAGATCGTGCACTGCTCGTCACGCTCTGGAGATGTGCTCACGGTCACGCGCGGCCAGGAGGGCACTTCCGCCGTAGCGTGGGACAACGGAGCTCGCATCGAGAATCGCATCACCGCCGGATCCATGGCTGCACTCGAGCCAACAATAACTCCAGGCACAACTGCGCAGTACCTGCTCGGCAACAAGACCTGGCGCGACTTCTTCACTGACGTTCGCGCAGCAACCCTTACGGGCCTGAGTACAGCGACAAACGCCGTGGTAGCTGCTACCGATACTGTGCTTGCTGCTATCGGCAAGTTGCAGGCACAGGTGAGCGCCAAGTTCGACAAGACGGGTGGAGATGTTGACGGGAACATCAACTTCACTGGAACTGCGCGGCGTATTACTGGGGATTTCAGTAATGCGACGATTGCAAATAGGTTGGCGTTTCAAACTAGCGCGGTAAATGGAATAACGTCAGTATCAGCCGTTCCAAATGGAAGCGGCACAGTTGCTCAATATTCCCTTTATAACCGTTCGGACGTAAATAACGCAACGCTGTTTGACTCGCTTGTAAATTCAGCAGAGGCGCGAATCCGGGTCTTGGCTGCTGGCACTGGTTCAAATTTGCCATTGGTCTTTCAGGTCGGAGGACTTGAGCGCCTGCGCATCGACCCGACCACCGGCAACGTCCTAGCCACAAGCGGCGCACTTGGATACGGGGTAGGCGCTGGTGGGACTGTGGTGCAGGCTACGAGTAAGTCCACTGCTGTGACGCTGAATAGGCCGAGTGGTCGGATCACGATGCACAACGCTGCGCTGGCTGCTGGAGCATTCGTCGTATTTAATTTTACAAACGCCACTATCGCTTATGGTGATGAAGTGTCGATCACCATGATTGGAGGGATCAACTACCGGGTTGAGACAATCGACATTTGGGATGGCGCGTGCACTCTCCGCGTGACAAATATCAGTGCAAGCAGTCTTTCTGATGCACTGGCTTTCAACTTCAAAGTGTTCAAGGGGGCATGGTCATGATCCTCAAACAAGTAATCCGCTACACCAACGCCCCAGCCCTTGAAGCCACATGGGTCGATGAAAACGATGTGGTCATCAAGTGCCAAGCCTACAGCAACCACCCCGAGCAGATTGCCATGCTCCGCGCTGATCTTGGCGCAGACGCTGCGCAGTATGAAGACCTGATTGCCGAGGTCGAGGCAACCTACGTGCCGCCTGAGCCTCAGCCAATCCCCGTACCGCAACAGATCACCCGCGCCCAGGGTAAAGCCGCCCTAATCATGCAGGGCTTGTGGGGAGCAGTTCTGGACTACGTGGCGTCTATCCAAGACCCAACACAGCGCGCACTTGCCGATGTTGCACTTCACGACACCCTGACATGGGAGCGCAGCAGCCCGTTCCTCAACGCTGCAGCCGAAGGTATGGGCATGACAGCCGAACAACTGGACGCGCTGTTCATCCGAGCCGCAGGGATCGCGCTGTGAACTACGAGAAGTACCTGATCGCGGCGGGTGTTGACGACCCAGAGTTGCGCGCTCAGGCCCTGGAGTACCTATCCAAGTGTGAGCGTGACTACCGGGCCGCCCGGATTGCATGGCATAAGGTCACAGCCTGGGCTGTTGTTGGATGGCTTCTCCTCACTGGTAAGGTGCCGTTTGAGGCCGAGGCACTACCAGAGCGCTGGGAAGCCTACGACAACGATGTGTCGATCAACGGCGACCGTGGTGTGTGGCTTCGGGCTGATGGCCAAGAAGGCACCTATGCCGAACTGCAACCCTGCCCCATTGATGATAGCGCACGGCAGTGGAGCTACTGGCCACCACATCACCCGCGCAGCAAGTGGCACCGCTGGCTGTGGCTTGGCACTCGCAACATGGCATCGCGCCTTGCCTCCGATGCCGGCCCAG
>Ga0181556_1000119_pt1 | contig 77283 bp, 33 predicted proteins | sample 011ome_14_FD_148651 | JGI IMG/M metagenome (GOLD analysis project Ga0181556, IMG submission 148651) | Coastal salt marsh microbial communities from the Groves Creek Marsh, Skidaway Island, Georgia - 011505AT metaG (spades assembly) | ecosystem: Environmental > Aquatic > Marine > Intertidal zone...
GACTCTTTTGCTTTTAAACAAAAGGTTTCTTCGTTTTTGTCTCGCGAAAACGAAACAAAATGACAATGTGGATAAACAACAACGCGAGAGGCATTCTGAAAGTGGTGTGTGATGATGCAAAGATGACGACGAAACAGACGACTTTACAACGCGCCTCCCTGGTGGCAAAATCATCGAACACTGCGTCGACGTCGTATTCCTCCTCTTCCTCTTCTTCCTCCTCCGCTCTCAAAGTGTGTTTGTTTAAAGGAGGGAGAAGAAACAGACGAATTCTGACGCAAAGGATGCGAGCGAAAAGGACAACCGCGGGAGGGGAAGCAGACGACGAAGAAGAAGAAGAAGAAGAGAAGAACACGACGATGATGCAACAACAAGAAGAAGAACAAAACAACAATAACGAAAGAAAATTTCACCCGCGAATGTTTGTCCCTTTCCCGTTGTCCTGGGGATCGGTGAAACTGGACGCGTCCGATCCGTATTACGATCAAAACAGACAGAAACAGTTTTCGTCGACGGCGACGCCGAAAATGGTATTCAGCTCGTTCGCGTTAGCGGTGGTCGTGTTCAACGTCCCGTTCGTGGCGCAGGTTTTAGCGAAAGTGAACCCTCTGTTCAGTGGTTTTTTGAACGCTTTGTCGTACGGGTTTAACGTTCCGATTTTCATCAAGTGTTCGACGGCGATTTTTAAGATTTGCGTGTTGTGCGTGGTCGTGAGCAAGTTGATTTTGAAGAAACGTTTGCCGTTGGAAACGCCAGTGGTGGTGAGTAAATTAGCGTTTAACGTTTTGTTGCCGTGTTATTTGTGCACGAGAGTCGCCGGGACGTTAACGAAGACGCCTTTGAACCAATCGCTGATGGTGTTGCCGTTTGGCGCGTTGTCGCAAGTCATCGCCGGGACGATTTGTGGGGTGGTGTTGACCAAATTAGTCGTAACGATGGCCTCGTTACAGAAGAAGAAAAGTAGTGGTGGTGGTGGTAATAGAGCGAGCAATAACAACAACTCGATATCGGCGGCGGCTATCGATATCGAGTGTAAAGACGACGTGATGCCACGTTTAGGCTTAGCCGCGTGCGCGTTTGGGAACACGTTTACGCTACCGCTCGTGTTCTTGACCGAGGTTTTAGGCGCGGCTAATGCAGATGTCATTGCGGGGTACATCGCTTTATATTTAGTCGGTTGGACGCCTTTGTTATGGACGGTTGGGTTCTTAATCATTGCCGGTCCAGCCATGAGCGACGCCATCGTGCGAGAGAAGAATCCGGTGAAGAAATGCGCCTTGCAAATCCGAGAAACCGGGAAACGAATCGTGAACGAATTAGCCAATCCGCCGTTTTTGGCGATGGTTTTAGGGGTCATCATTGGTACCAACGCGCCTTTGAGAGAGTTTTTGGTGCCTGGGGCGAAAGCGTTCGCTGCTTCTACTTCGTCGGGAACTTCCATCGCAACTATCGCCCCTCTGGAATTCTCATTCATCGCCGGCGTGGCCAAGGCTATTTACGAACTCGCCGTTAATATTGGCGCCGCCGCATTACCGATGCAAATGCTCGTCTTAGCCGCCTCGCTCGTTAAAGTGAAGAAGGAAGATTTAATCGAGCAAGAAGTCATCAACGACGCCGCGGACGACGACATTTTCCGAGCAGAAGACGCGTCGTGGATAACGGGGAAAACCAAAGCTTCTTTTCTCATCGAAAAAGCGACTGAAATCGTCACCAACATCCGAAAAGGATTAGTCATGGACGCTCCAGACTTCAAAGCCTTGTGCGTCGCCTGCGTCACGCGCTTCATCGTCCTTCCCATCGTCTGCGTCTCTGGATTTCTCGCGTTGAAAAATTTCTTTCCGCATTTAATTCCAAAAGACAAAATCGCCCAAATGGTCTTACTCACCATGTCGTGCATGCCTGCGGCGCAAAACTTAGTCGTCTTGGCGCAGTTAAGAGACGAAACTAGAGTGTTTGCTCCGCAATTAGCCGGGTTGATGTTGCGACAGTACATCTTTGGCATTTTGCCGTGCACGTTGTGGATAACCGCGTTTACCAGGTTGGTGGTTTAATGATGACGACGACGACTTCAAACGCGCGCGTATTTATTCTTCTTTGACGAGAGAAAGAGAGAGAAAGAGAGAGAGAGAGAGAACTGCGTTTGTTATGCCTCGTGATGACACTGTTATGCATTATTCGTCGCGTACCTTTATCTACCGCTCGTATTTTGAACATTTTGAAAGCACAAACGAACTCTTTTTCCATCACAAAAAAAGAGCGCAAAAGCGCTCTCCAAACAACGAACGGAAAGAAGCGAGAGAGAAGAAAAAGAAGACGAACAACAGTACTACTACTACGACTACTGAGAATGTCTCTCTGGACGCTTCTTCAGTCCGTTCTCCTCGTCGCGAACGCGTTCGCGGTCCTAAACGAGGAGCGGTTTTTGGAACCGAAAAGCTTGAGTCAAAGTGCGATTACGTCGGGATACGTTTCCGCGCACGGGTTTAAAGGCCAGTTGATTGGCTTGATATACGCGGCGAGTTACTTACGGATGCCTCTCCTCGCGGCGAACGCGATCGTGATCTTCGTGAAAGTCTTGTTCGGTTAACGCGATCGTGAAATTCGTGAAAGTCTTGTTCGGTTCACGAGAGGAAGAGTGAGTGAAAGATATAACGCGATCGACGAATTTCATACCGCATACATAGATAGCTCTAGATATAAAACCGTGTATTATTATTATTATTATTATTAAGTGTTTCTTTATGTGTATCTTCAAATTCACGCTTTGAGCGCCGTCTCCAAGGGAATCGGTTCGTTGGGAACACCGATGGTGCAACCCGGTCTCGGGCCGTACGTGTTCCAAAACGATCCAGACAACTTGGCACCGTTTTCTTTCAGCCAAGTTTCCGGCATCGCAGTTCCAGTTGGTTGCGCGGAGCAGTACGGTCGGCTCCCCGGTTTCGCTAAGTATTGTTGATGGTAGTCTTCGGCGAAGTAGTACGGCATGTTGAAATCTTCCGGGATTTCGCTCGTAATTTCACCTCTGGTCGACCCGAGCGCTTCTTGGTACGCTTTTTTTGCGGATAAAGTCATGTCGTATTGTTCTTTATCTTTGCAATACACGCCAGACCTGTATTGCGTCCCGGCGTCGTTGCCTTGTCGCATGCCTTGCGTCGGGTCGTGGTTGGTGAAATACATGGCCAACAAATCGGCGAAGGAAATCACGGTCGGGTCGTAGGCGACTTGCACCGCTTCCGTGTGCCCAGTCATACCAGAGCACACCTCCTCGTACGTCGGGTTCTTCGTGTACCCACCGACGTATCCAACCGAGGTAGAATACACGCCCGGTAACCGCCAAAACATCTTCTCGGTGCCCCAGAAACATCCCGTAGCGAAGACGCACGTTTTCACGTTCGAAGGGAACGATTTGATCGAGTTTCCTTTCTGTGTTTAATAATATGAGTAGTATTAACATGCGTGAAGATAGAGAGGAGAGAAAGCGTCAGATACGGGTGGTGGTCGTTCGTTCTTCGCTCTTTGCTATGACATCGCAAAAGCAAAAGAGAGAGAAAAATCCAACATCTTTGGTCGTCTAAAACGATTGAAGATGACGACGACGACGACAAACATCGAACGAAATCATCTTACCAAAACGTAGTGCTCTTCCGTCACTCGCATCTCCGAATCTCTCCCTTTAATCGCGCTCTCCTTCGCGATCATTTGCCCTTTCGGAGGTCTCCCGGCAGGAGCTCCACCGCCAATCATGGCCATTAACTTTTGCATGAGTTCCTCCTCCTCGGCGCCAGCTTTGGTGACGAAAGATGATTTTCTTTTGTGTTGCTGTTGTTGTTGTTTATGTCTGCTGCTGAAACTGCTGCTTGTGCGAGAAAAGTGTCGCCTCGACGATGTGAGAAACGAAGAAGTAGATTTCGTGAGCGAGGATTGCATTTGTTGTTTCGTGGCAATTCTTTCTCTTTAATGCTTGCGCGAGATGAGTGAAGATATTCTTTGGTGACGTGTCAGGATATTTTTTTATAAACAAACGCGCGCTGGATGACGAGATACGAGTCGTGCACTCGCGAAGAAGTGACTCTCTCTCTCTCTTTCGCTCTCTCTTTCTCTCTCTTTCGTCATCGATCGCGTTTATATAGTATATGATTCTCTAAAACATTCTTTAATCTCTTTCTCGAGAAATACCGCGCAAGCGATAGCTCACATTTTTTCCAACGCTTCTTTAATTTTCTCGTTGACGTTGGCGTTGGCGTCCGTGTTGGATTGCAACTCCGGGATTTGGAATTTTTCGCCGGTGATCATCTCGAAGAGCAGCGCGTACTTCGCGCTCAATTCACACTTTAAATCAGTCGGTGCTTCTGGCAACGGTTTGGACGTGTCGTACGGATCGCATCTATCCGCGAACCATAAGCGCAAAAACTCTTTATCAATCATATCCGGTTCTTGTTTGTTCTTCAACACGCGCTCTTCGTACGTGTTTTGAATCCAATACCGACTGGAATCCGGGGTGTTGATTTCATCGATTAAATAGATTTTCCCAGTCTTTGGGTCTTTCCCGAACTCGTACTTCGTGTCCACTAAGATCAAGTTTCTTTCCTTGGCCACTCGTTGCGAAAAGTTGAAAATCTCCAAAGTCTTCTCCACGCAGTAGTCTAAATCCTCTTTATTCATCCAGTTTTCTTTCACGATGTCTTCTAAACTGATTGGCCGGTCGTGCTCCTTTTCCTTCGTCGTCGGCGTGACGATATTTTTCGGCAACTTCACGTTCTTCTCCATCCCGTCCTCCAACGGGTTCCCGCAATAGTTCCGGCCTCCGTTTTTATAGTGCGTCCATAAACTCGTGCTCGTGGATCCGGTCAAATACCCTCTCACGACAAACTCAATCGGAAAGACCTCGCACTTGCGCATAATCGAAACGTTCGGGTGCACCGGCGGTTTCACTAAAACAGCGTTCGGACATATCTTCTCCGTCTGTTCGAACCACCAAAACGCCGTCATGTTCAACACGGCGCCTTTAAACGGGATGTTCGCCAAGTGTCGATCAAACGCGGATTGACGATCCGTCGTCACCGCGACTAATATATCATCGTTCACGTACGTATCTCTGACTTTTCCTTCGTACCTTTTGAATTTTTTCGTTTCCAAGATTGGCAACGCCGTCGAGGTCACGCACGAACTCACCGCCAACACAGCCGCTTTCCTGATCTCTTCCGACGGCGTGATGCCTTTCACGTCTTCTGATTTTGATGCGGATGATGATGATGCTGATGCTACGAATACAACGCCTCCTCTTTTTCCTCCTCTTAATCCTCCTCTCGAAGACGTAAAAACGACCTCCTCCCGACAAAGAGTCTTCTCGTTCCTCTTTTTCCAATCATTGATACTACTGCGACTACTTTTACTATTCATTCTGCTGTTGTTGTTGTTGTTCTTGTTGTTGTAGGATGATGATGATGATGATGATGATGCGACAGTAGTGGAAAACATCATCTTCAACATCGTGTTGTTGTTAAGGAAGAAGAAGAAGAAGAAGAAGAAGAACTCACAGAGGGAAAGAAAACAAAAAGGTCTCTCAAATGCGCTCTCGTCAAAAGCAATCCCAATCTCTCGTCTGAATCGTCCGCCGAATGATCGTCTTTGTGCGTGATAAAGAGGAGACTTTACTAAGAGTCCCGCGTTGTTTAAAATGCAGTTTTTCTTTTGTTTTTTGAATTTTTTTCATGCACGTACAACAACCAAGAATGGGAGGAGAGGATGATGATAGTAGTATTACACATTACAAGCGCTCGAGCTCTCGACTAATTTCCGTCGCGAACGGCGCTCGACCTAACCGACGTTTCATTCGCACGCTCAATTCTTTCACGACGTTGCTGCTATCTTCTTCTTCTTCTTCACCTTTTGTTCTTCCTCCTTTTTTTTCGCTTTCGCTCTCTCGATTTTCTTCCCCGGAGAGACCTCTCCCGACGTAACCGCGTTCTAGATAATACAACATCGACTCGACGTTTTTCGCGAAGATATCGAACCGATGTTTCCCGTCTCTCTCTAACGCTTCTTTGCCGTATTTGAGGAGCTCGTTTTTCGGCCAGAATAATCGCATTTCGAGTTGGATGTATTTTTTATCCTCGGAGAGGGACGCGCGAAACGCGAAGGGCCACCCGTCGTTGCTTTCCAGGTTGCACTCGGCTTCTTTTTCCTCTTTCGCGCGTTCTTTGCGTTGGAAGGAAATCGGATGCCAGATGATTTTTTCTTCGTTTCGTTTGGTTTTTAGGAATCGGTAGCAGACGTCGCCTCTGAAGCAGGCCTCTTTGTCCTCGTCGTTGGAATCGTAGGATTGAGACACGGCTGATCGAAAATCGCCGAATTGTAACCCGAGAGGCACGCACTGCGGGAGGAGCTCCACGGAGTCTCGAAGGAAGGTTTTCACGGTCAAATCAGAAATACGAATCGTTTGTTCTCCGCCGCCGCCGTTGGAGGGATCTTCGACGACGATGGAATCGATCGGGAACCGTTGCCCAAAATCGCTGCACTCGGACGCCGAGTACGAAATCTTCCTCCTTTGTCGAATGGTGGTTGTGCTTTTCATCGTTTTCGTTTTCGAAGACGAAGAAGAAGCGCTTCTGCTCTTCGTCTTTTTATCCTTCGTCGTCCCGTCGCGCTTTTGCGTTTTCGGCGCGTCCTCATCCTTCTCTTCTCCTTCTTCTTCTTCTTCTTCTTCCTCCTCCTCATCCTCCTCCTCTTCTCCAAACCTTTCTATCCGCGACGACGAAATCATCCCTGGAACTTTCACTCGTCGCATCCCGAACAGTTCCGAGGGCATGCGTATCGACCCGACTTCGCTCGCGTTCAGGACAATTTTTTTCTTCCTTTTTTCCAACTGTTCTTTTAATTGTTGTTCTTCCGCTCTCGATCTCGTTAACGCTTGGCCTTCGTGGAGTAAGAGTTTACGGAGCAACTGCTTTTCTTTCGTACTGTACGACGAAATAGCGTCGTTAGTATTATTAGTATTCGAGGAAGAGTCGTTCTCGTCGTCGTGAACGGAGGAAAAGGCGACGTAAACCTTCTTCTTCTGCGTCATCATCCGCCGCCAGAATTGGTGATTTTGTCTTTTGGAGGAGGTATTTTGCCGAGCACTATTGCGTGTTTTTCGAGCGAGATGCGCGGCGGTGGTAACACCAGCATCAGCAGGAGTTTTAGTACAAAACAAAGAAGGAGAATTTGAGGAGAACATCTTCTCGTGTGTGAAAGAAAGTGTATCTGATGATGGGGTAAAATGAGGGATTTTGTGAATGTTTTCCCTTTTCTCCTTGCACATAGAACAAGCAGGAATCTTGGAAGGACTAGACTAAAACTGCTAAAATTCAACGACTACACGACTACCGCACGGGAGTACGACAGTATCACTACGTTCTAAAGAAAGCGTTGAACAGACGAACCCCAGATCCTGCACTTCTCGTGGGCGTGTTTGGTTGGCTCCCACCACCTAAAGAGGATGATGATGGTTTCATGTTCACTCGAGCGGCGATGACTTTCGCTCGCTCTTCGTCCGAACACTTTAATAAAGTGGTCACGACTGGAACGAGACGCTCGTGGACGAGACGCTCGTTGGTGGTGAGGTATTGCAAGAGGATGTTTTTGAGGTAGAGGAAATCGCTTTCGCTGCTCGAAGAAGAGAGTGTTGTTGTGGTCACCTCTCTCGGTGGTGGTTTTGAAGACGAATTCTTCTTCTTCTCCGTTTGCTCTTGGTCGTCGTCTTCTTCGAGGAACGTGAGACTGCTGCTCACCGCTTTTCGACCAATCGATGATATTTTTCCATCTGTCGTTGTAGCTATGCCGTCGTTAAACAGTGCCCTCTCGAGTTCTTCTTCTTTCTCCACGAGCATTTCTCGCGCTCGTTTCCGAACTACATCGGTTTCATCTCTCGCTTTCTCGCACTTTCTCTTCCACTCGTTTCGATCTTCCTCGAGGTCGGCGATTTCTTCCTTCAGCAATCCGGTTTCTTTCGCGTGCGTCTCCGCGGAGCGTTTGAAATCGGTTTGAATCGATTCGAGTTTCTCTTTAATTAGTTTTGCGGCGGTTTTCTTTGCCTCTTCGAGTTGTCGCTGTAACTGAGCGCGGTCAGAATCGATGACGGCGATTTTGTCGTCTTTCTCTCGCGAGAGCGTTTCGAGTTGGTTCTTTAAAGCGGCAATTTCGGATTTGAGATCCGCGATGGTGGATGTCGATTCGTGGCTACCCTGCGCCGTCTTGTTCTTATCTCGGTCCGTTTCTTCGCTCTTGATACTACTACTAATACTGCTGAATGGAGTCGTCTTACCCTTGCCATCGTCTTGCTTTGGCGTCGCACTCGCGCTCTCCGGATCGTCGTGATTCCTCGTATTCTTCTTCTTGTTGTTGTTGTTGTGGCTATCTCTATTACTACTACTATTATTATTCGCCTTTTCCTCGCTCAATTCTCTCAACTTTCTCTCCAAATCGATTGTTTTCTTGGACTCTTCCACCAAAGCTTTTTCCGCTACTTCTCTGGCTTCATTCACCAACCGTAAATCTTCCGCGTTGTTCTCGTACGCGCTCTTCTCGTGCTTCAAATCTACAATCTCCTCTCTCACTTCGCTCAGTTTTTGCAACGCGTTGTCGCGTTCTTTTCTGCAGTGTTTGAAATCCTCTAACTCTAACTTAGTTTGCAACAACTGCTCCTCCAACGTTTCAATCTTTTCCGCCTTGACCTCTTCGCTCTTTTGCAATCTCAACAACTCTTTCTTATCGTTCGCTTGATTTGTGGTTACATCTAACCAATCCTCGTGCGCTTTTTCGTACTTTTTTTGCACCACCTCCTTCATCTTCTTCTCTCGCTCCAACTCTTTCTCTTGCTTTTCTTTCATTCGTTTTAAATCTTTTAACTCGCTCGTCTCTAACATGTCCCGATCCTTCGCCGCGTCGTTTTCTTTCTGCTTCTTTCTCAAAACCTCCAAGGACGTTTGCATTTGCGAGTTCTTCTGCGTTAAACTCTCGTTTAGCTCTTTCGCTTCCTTCTCTTTCTCTAGCATTTTCGCTATTCGTTCGTCTCTTTCCTTCAACTGATTCTTTAACGTGTGCGTGACGTTCTTAATTGCCTTCATTTCGATTTCCAGCGACGACGGAGACTGCACCATTGCCGCCGCCGCGAGAACAACCGGAGAAGCGGGAGCGGCGGCGTTATCGTCATCATCATCACCATCATCATCATCCATTTCCTTCTTACTCGTGCCTTTCTTCGTCGGCGGCGTCGTCGGCGTCGTCACACCATCCTTCCTCTTCGTCTTTTCCTCCTCCAATTTCCTCTCCATCTCTTGCATCTTCGCATCGAACGCTTCTCGTTCTCTTCGCATCATCTCTTTGAACTCTTTTTCCAACTTTTGTTTTTCCTCCAACATATCCGCGGTTTCGAACACGTTCACGACTAAAGTCACCGCCTTCTTTTCCGACAAAAAATCGTCTCGTTCCTCGTCTCCTTCCTCGATGAACGAGGATTGAGAGTTCGACTGAGAGGAGGCCCCTCGTAACGCCGCGAATCGGTTGTCGTTCGCGGCGTTCGTGAATTGCCCTTTTCCGTTGCCTTTGCGAGGCTGATGAGAATACTGACGATGTTGTCCTCCTCCTCCTCCTCCGTCGTCGTTAAACTCAACCTCTAAAGCCTCCGCGGTTTCTTTAATTTTCGTCCCGACTTTCTTCGTCCACTCGGCGAGTTTCGTCGTCGTCGTGTCCACGAAACGGCCTTTCTTCATTTTGTCTCCCCAATTTGTGCTTCTTTCAAGAGAGTCGAAAATGTGAGGAAAAGAAGCTTTTTACGACGACGAAGAAGAGTTCATCATGTAGAACATTATATAGTACTCTAACCAAAACAACTCGCTACTTGCTACTCGCTACCACCAATACTACTAGTAGTGCTACTGCTATTATTATTATATATTATTATTATTATTATTATTATTATTCTTTTCGACTCGCCTCTTTGTTCTTCTCTTTCTTGCTCAACAACATGAGTTTGGCTTCGCCCATCGTCGTGGGTAACACGACGGATTTCCGAACGTCTCCTGTCGCCGCTATGGTCGCGACGACGTCGTGCGTGCTCAAACCAGAGACGATGACGACACCGAAAAGGATGAGCCACCAACTGAAGGCCCACACGAGGAATTTGAACGCGTTGTGGAAGAAACCAAACTCCGAACCACCGTTTGAACCGAAGAGGAAGCCGATACCGGGGAGGCTTTCGCCGAGGCACAAGACGCCGAACGGGATGGCGGTGACCATTTGGGCGACGTTACCAGAACAGACGACGACGACCGCGTTACCTTCTTTTAAACCTTTGGTTTGCGAGAAGAGTCCTAAAGCGGTCAACGAAACCGAGGCAGCGAGGCCTATTAAGGCCCATATAAACGCCAATCGTCGAGAGAGTTGGAAACCTAATTTCACCGAGGACGCGGATAGCGAAAATAACGCACCCGCGCGCGCACCGGCGAGGATATCTCTGATACGTTGTTGTTTGAACTCAACGCTGTTCGCGTTCTCGCTCTTATCTTTCTTGTCGCTTTTATCTTTTTTCGGTGGCGTAGTCATCATCATCGACGCGTTCATGCTCTCTTTCGTCGGCGGCGATTTCAAAAAGTGGTCGTTCTTGTTCCCATGTCCGGATCCTTTCTGCGGCGTGGTTCCGGGCGTTACGTCGGACTTCGTCGTCGTCATCGCTGTCGTCGACGACGGCGTGGCATTCGACGCGGCGTTGGAACCACCCGCCTTCCCGGACCCAGCCGGGGCCAACACCCCCCCGCTTCCTACATTACTTCCCGCGGCGGACGAAGGCGCGCACAAATACGTGCTCCCTAAAACCACAAAAACACCCAACACGTACCTCCACGTGCTCACTATACTTTCTTCTCCTTTCCCATCTTTTTTTATCGCGACGTTTCCACCCGTCGTCCACCCGATCCCAATCGTCCCTAACACCGCGCACCACACTCCAATCCATTCTTTTTCTCGCAACTTCTCGTCTAAAAACACGTGACTAAACCCGGCGAGAATGGCGACTCCACCGGCCGAAACGGGTTGTACCACCGATACCGGTGCAATCGCTAACGCGACAATCATCATCAAACCGCCAATTACGTCTAATCCTAACCCGAGCTTCCACGTTTCGTTTGAGAAATACGTTTTCAAGACGTCTTTTTTAAACGTCAACTTCGGTAACGATTTCGTGCCTTTTTTCTGCAACGCTTTGCCGATGTTTATCGATGTGGAGGCGAAAAGAGTCACCAAAACGGCGAAGAATCCAGGAAAAAACATTTATTATTATTATTATTTTCTTCTCGCTTGGTCGTGGTGTTGTTGTTGTTTAAATAAAAGAGCAGCAGTAATCGTCTGTCGTTGTTGTTGTTGTTGTTGTGTTGTTGTGTGATAGAATTCAAAAGTGATTAATTGATGAGAAATTTTTAGTGAAGGAATGCGTCTGATTTATTTGAATACAAAACAACAACAAAAACGGGAACCTATAGATATATCTTTTTATTATAGTATTATCTGCTGGCGAACCATCCGTAGGAGTGCAACCCGGTGCCGAACAAGTTCACGCCGACGTAACAAATCCACACGACGATGAACCCGAACGCGCCGATTTTCGCGCTTTCGTCTTTGGGTTTTTCGGCGACCAAGCGCGAGTGCAAATAGGTGGCGTAGGTGAACCAGGTGACTAAAGCCCAGGTTTCTTTCGGGTCCCAGGACCAGTAGGAACCCCAGGCTTCGTTCGCCCAAACTGCGCCGGAAATTAAACCCGCGGTTAAGAGGACGAAGCCTAAACCCAAGCATCGGTAGGAGAGGTTGTCGAGTTCGGTTTGCGTTCTCGCGCCAACCGGTAAGGAGGAGGAGGAGGAGGAAGGAGATTGCGGTGGATTCATCGCAGCCGTCGTGCTGCTGCTACTACTTTCCATCGCGTACGCGACTTGTTCGCCGGTTTTTGAATCAATCTTCGGCCGATTCGAACGTTGTCTCGATGTCGCCACGACTAACATTTCGTCTTCGTCTTCGTTACTATTATTATTATCATTGTTGTCTTTAAACATCGCTTTTTCCATCTTCTCCGTCAACTTACCGACGGTTTCGTTATCCTTTCCAAGTTCCAACGCCAAGAAACCCATACACGCTAAACTCCCAGCCAACAGCGTGGCGTACGACATCATCATCACGCTCACGTGCATCATCAACCAGTTTGATTTCAACGCCGGCACCAACGCGGACGCTCTTTGCAACTCTTTCGGTAAACCTAACGTCGCCCCAGCGACGGTAAACAAAGCCACCGGCGAGACTAACGCCCCGAAAACTTTACTGTTCGAGTTTACGTAAATCGCCGTCGCGGTTGTCCCCCACGCTAAAAACAGTAAACTCTCGTACATGTTCGACAACGGAAAATGGCCGGATTCCGCCCACCGACTCGCGAGCGCGAAGATCAAAGCGACGTTGGAGAGTTGCAACGCCGTCCGCTCCACGTTCACTTTTACTTCTTTGTCTTTGTGTTTGTCTTCCTTCTTCTCGTCTTCATCCTCGTCTGGAAAAAAGACCGCTTTGGTTCCGTACACCGTCGACGCGACGAACAAGGATAAAAACGCTCCGTTCGCGCATAAAGTCGTGACGTCGTTCAAGTCCAAATTCGTCAACTCGCCACCGAAGAGCGCACTCGTCGCGCACGTTTTCCTTTTCCTTTTCGGTGTCGTCGTTGTTACTGCTGTTCTCGTTTTGGTACGACTGTTGCGCGAGAACGTCGTCGTTGTATTCGTCGTCGTCGTTTGCTTCTTCCCTCCTCCTCTTCGAGCGGAGAAGATCCTAATACACGTTGCCGTCTGCGTTGCCATTTTTATCCACCAAAATGTAATTCTCTACGAAGAGTTAAGAAGAAGACTCTGCTCGTAGAGTCTCGTTTTTAATCGAAGCCTTTCGTGTTGTACCTTCTCTGATGCTCGAGGAGGGCACGACACTAAGAGAGAGTGAGAGAGCACGGAAGAGAGTAGACTTCTTCTTAGTAGTATTGTTTATGAGATGTGTTTTTAAGTCTTGAACAGTGGGGAAAAATGGACGAAAGATCAGAGGTTCTTTGATATAACGCGAGCGTTTCAACACTTAAGCGCAGTCGCGGCATATATACTGTCGTTTTGCGATGCCGTTGGTGTTGCTACGAACGCGTGTTGTGGTGCAATTGCAGGTTCTGATGCTCTGAGTGCTTACGGAAGGATACTCTGATATGCTCTCTAGTATTACTCTCTCTTTACATCTGCGCTCTGTGAACTATTGCTATCTATGACTATGACTACTGCACGCGCGAGTGCGACTCCCACACGCACACTACTACTACTACTAATATAATTACTTTTGCTTACTCTCCACGAACAAGCAGTGTTTCCTCGCTCTCGGATCGTACTTCCGAAACTCCAACTTATTCGGCATCTTCTTCGGGTTTTTCCTTTTCACGTAAAAGAAACCGGTGTCTAACGTGGAGACCAAGCGGACCAGGATTGCGCCGGCTTTCGTCGCGCCTTTTGCCATTTAATATTATTCTAATGTCTTATGCTCTGCTGTGTATCTGTTGTTAGTATTGTACGCGTTGTTGTTGTTTTCGTCTCACGTGTAGTATTCTTTCGTCGTTGTTGTGTTGTTTGTGTATTTATGGTGTAGACCCTTTTTAGGGGGAATGAAATGGAGGAAAAATGGAACATTTTACTGCACAAAAACACAATACTAAAGCGCTTTAAAACGAGAGCACACGAGAGAGAAGGAGAGCACTGCGACGACCACTAAAAGGAGTATCGTAGTATATATATATATCTATATGTTTGGATTTGGTCTTCGGGAAAAGAGCAGCGCGAGCAGCGGGAACAACAATAATAACATCACGAATCCATCGAGACATCGAGAGAGTAACGAGAACAGAATTCATAAACATAAACATACACCCAACGTCATGGTGGCGAGCAAAACGGATGGAGTAGCAGCAGCAGCGGCAACGAATACTGCGACGAATAATACCACAATAAAAAAGAAACCAACGACAACCTCTGCGTCGCAGAAATTACGCTCGACGATTATTCAGTTCACGTGTGTTGCTTTGGTCGTTTCGGGGATAACTCTGATTGTGAATGCCATCGCGCATCACGGAATACCGGACATCGATCCTCAAAAGGTACACAAAGCGATTAAAAAAGCGGGATATTTAGGCATCGTGATTTACATCCTCGGGTTCGGCTTGGCGGAGTTGTTACACTTACCCGGCTTAGTTTTCGTCACCGCCGGGGTCATGTGCTGGGGACACTTCAACGGGTGGATGTTAGCGCTGTGCATGGCGCCGTTGAGTTGCACGATTAGTTTCTTAGTCGTCAGAAGGGTCGGAGGACAGGCGTTGGCGGATGTGCAGTTTACCATCGTGAAACGAATGATGAGCCATTTGGACGATCGGCCGGTTCTCACCGTCGTTGGTTTACGAACGGTGTTTTTCCTCGCGCCGGCGATTAATTACATATTAGCTTTGAGTACGATTCGAGCGCGAGATTTCGTTCTCGGGACGGCGTTGGGGTTAGTTTTGCCGCTCACGGTGGCGGTGTATTTTATAGATAATTTGATTAATTACATGGGGTGGGGGAGAGAACGTAACGTTGGAGACGCGCAAGGTGGTGTCAGCGGCGTTTGAGAGAGAAAGAGATGATTAACAATACGCGTTGTAATCCGATTTGCGCTTAAATTTCCTCACAAAAGTGACTCACCTCACACTCGAACAAACTTGGAGAAAGAAGGACGACGACGATGCGTCGTAAAACGCCGAATACAAAACTCAAAGTCGCCTTCGACGACGCGAACATTCAACTCACGCGAGGAAAAGGAGTGAAGAAGACGGAAACCCCGTGGACGGACGAAAATGCGACCGAAACGCTCAACGCGCGACGAAGACGTTTGTTGCTCGAGTTGCAAAACAGGTTTTTCCCGATGAACAGAACTGCCAACGCGCTCGCCGTAGTTCTCGTTTCCGGGGACGAAAGGACCAGCGAACACGATTGGGCCGCGATATGTTTAGATATAAACGAGCATAAAGACGCAAAGGTACTATTAACGAGAGAGAGTTCTTAAGAAGGAGTTCGTGATCAAGCAGAGAGATCGCGCATGTGATTTGAATGTAAACGAACGAATTTTTCTCTTCGTCCGTGTATTTTAAAATGTTTGTTCTGACAACAACGACTGACATTTTTTATCTCACACACACGCAGGTGCTCGCGCTGAACGAAGAGATTGGCAAAGAAGGAGAAGAAAAAGAAACACCACTGACGATCGACCGAAACGCGAAAGTGGAAGAGATCGACAGTCGAGCGATCATGGACTATTTGATCTTCGATCGCGGAAGCGTTCTCGATCTCGAGGAAGGCGAGAAGGAAGAGAAGGAAGATATCGGGGAGTGCGCGTTCGGTCCGGGGAGCGCGTCGGCGCTGAAGAAGAAGTACAGGATGAACGAAGGGAAGGTGAAGAGAGCGGTGATGAGTGTTCAAGATTGGGGGTTGGAAGAGGGAGTGGAGAGCCGGAAATTTTATCCGATCGTTGGAAGCGAAGAAGAAGACGAGGAGGATGAGGAGGAAATTACACCTCAGTTTATCGGGAACGACGACGTTAATAACGAGTATCATTCGGACGAGGAGGATATTATTGGGACGACGATGTGCGCGAAGAGAAGACGAGGTAACACTCCTGGGTCGACGCTCGTAAGAGTGATCGATAAAGATCAAGTGCCGACGTCGGACGGGAGACGCGCGACGATTCCCTTTGATCTTCACGGCGGAATGGACGACGACGATAAAACGTTATCACCGTTCCACATTCACGGAAAAAGACACAGTGAAGATGAGTGGCGCGGAGGAGAATCGTATCTCTGCGATAAGTTGCGTCGTCATCCAACCATGGCGCGGTTGAATATTTCGAGGTTCGCGGCGGAGATGATATGCCGCGAGCTTTCCAATAAGGAGAACAACAACAGTAAGGTCGTGTCGCCGATAGACGAAGAAGAAGAAGAAGAAAACGAAGTTCAGAAAACACCACGAGGAGGAGTTGGCGAGAAAAAGAAGAGAAAGCTTGGCGGGAATTTCTCTCTCGTGCGCACGGTTGAAAGAGGTTGATCTTTGCGGCCCAATCACGGAAGAAGAGAGAGCTGTTATTTTTGAATCATAGAGAAAATAAGAGAGAGAGAAAAGACGACTGCAGTTAGACGTTGATGTGTACTATTCCATGAAGCTCTGCTGCGATAATATCAAATCTATTTGGGTGCTACCACCTACGTATGTGCGGTACATAAAATCACTTGCTTTTTCTTCTCTTCTTTTGCTTCTTCTCGGCGGAGGAAAAATATTCTGGATCGACGGGAACGTTCTTCGTGAAATCGCTCTCAATCTTCTCCTCGTAATCCTCCGCGCTGGCAAACACATCGTCGTCACCGCCGCTGAATTCGTCGTCATCATCGTTCTCATCTAGAAGCATGCCTTTCAGTTCATCCTCATCGTCGTCGGACTCTTCTTCCTCTTCTTCTTCCTCTTCTTCTTCTTCTTCTTCTTTGATGAAATCTTCGTATTCATCTCTCGACGCCTTTCGTTTCTTCTTTGAAAGCAAATACCCTGGTTTTTCACCGTACGCAGCAGCGAGCGCATCGTAGTTGAACTTATCCGTGTCAATTTTCTCTTCTTTGTTTTCAGCTCTGGCGACGATGTCGTCTTCGTCGGTGTCGTCGTCGTCGTCCTCCGCGGCGAAATCTTTCATAATCTTTTTCTGAGCGTCTTTAGAATCAGACTCTGAATCAGAATCTTCATCTTCGTCGTTCTCTTCATCAGAGTCCGAATCGTCGTCACTTTCGCTGTGACCGAAATCGCTCTTCTTTTTCTTACCTTCGTCGCTATCGCTTTCCTCTTCTTCGCTCTCGCTTCCGTCGTCGTCGTCGTCTTTCTTCTCCTTCAATTTCAACTTTACCAACTTTTCGCTCTGTTTCACCGAGTAATACCTGTGGAAGAAAATTTCCGACGGGTCAACTTCGCTTTCCTTCATCGCCGCAAACTCTAAAGTGCCAGGAACGAACGAGGATTGCGCGATAGCCGCGGACGTATCAAAGACGCTACTCTTCGCCTTCTTCGCGATTTTACTTCCAACTTTCTTCATCAGCCATTTATCAAGGAAGGACATTAAAGTCATTTCCGTCAACGGATCACCGTCGTAGGAAACTTCGTCGCCGTTTAGTAAGCTTTTAGCCATCGCGGCGACGGATGGGTGGACGTTCGAGGCTAACGCGGTGAGTTCCCACAGACACGTGAGATGCGCGTTGGCGTAGAGCGGTTCGCGCTTGTACGGATCGTACGACGAAGAGTTTGAAGTTTTGCCGCCGTGCTTGCTTTCCTTCATGTTTTCTTTTCCCTCCTCATCATCGTTGTTGTCTCCTTCACTTTCGCTTTCGCTATCTTCTCCTCGCGATGAAACGCCGTTCGGCACACTTTTCTTAATCATCCCTTCCTCTTTTTCAACCATCTTCCAATGCGCGGGACGAATACGGAAAAACTCAGACGTCGCCATCAAAGAACCGCACGCGAACGTCGCCGGCGCGTGCATGGCAACTTGCAACAAACGCTTTACGATGGCTAACGATCGGGCAATGCGTTCATTACTTTTGGTTTTATCTTTTTTGTCGTCGTCGTTATCATCATCGTGTTGTTGTTTCTTGTGCTTTTTTATGTCTCCGCTTTTGTTGTTGTTGTTGTTGTTGTTGTTATTGTTATCCGCTTTCAGAGATTTAAACACGAGGGACAAAAACGGCGCCGCGTGCGCCGCTTTAGGCACTTGCGGATGATTGCACACCTCGTACAACGCTCGATAATACCGATCTGTAATCGGGGAAGATTTCTTTGACGAGTGCAGTTGAAAAATCAACGTCAACGCTTGAATCGAGGCGGCTAAATTCGGCGAGTGCGCCGTGGTGAAAAGCGCCGGGGCGATTTTCTCAACCATGGATTCTCTTTCAGATTGAGCGACGTACGGGAACGCGCGGTTGATGCCAGTTAAAAGCGCGGAAACGACTCGTGCGTCGACGCCGGAACCGATCTGTTCGTTTGCAGAGTTCGAAGTCGTTGGCGTCGCGGCGCCTTTTTTACCTCTTCCTCGACCTCTTCCTCGACCTCCTCCACCTCCTCGTCCGCCTTTCGGATGAAACCTTTTCTTTTTCCCACCGTTCGCGGCGGGACTGTCGTTGCTATCTTCTTTTCTATCTCCGTCGTTATTGTTGCTATTTTCGGTGGTATACCTCGACTTGTCGTACAAAAACTGAAACAAACTGAAATACGTCTCCACCAACTGCTTGGCGAGTTTCGGCCCTTCGCCTTTGTGCGACAGCGGCATTTGGTTTAACAAAACCGCGCCGTAATACTGCGCTTTCAAACTGACGCCCCGTCGAAACATGAACTGTTCCACCTCTCTCGCGACGATTGATTTCATCATCGGGTGTTTCACCGTCACCTCTAACAAAAGATGGCTCGCGTTTGAGGCCATCTTCCTTTGCGGATCGCCTAATTTGTTCGTCAACAATCTCAACAACTGTAACTCCGCTTCCGGTTTATTCACCAACAAACCAAACGCGCACTTCATAGATTTCTCTTTTAAAATAACTAAAGGGTCTTTCGACAGAGCCTCTAACGATTGCACGAACCGGTGGTAACATCGTTTGATGTAATCCTCCACGTACCAATACATCAACCGTTTGCGTTCGTGAGGAAACTTATCGCTGTCTTTTAAATTTTGGTCCGCGAAGTACTTCAGTTTCCTATCTGAAGGCAACAAAGCTGATTTAAAAAGCTCCTCCAACGCTTGTATGGCTTGCGCGGCGCCTCTTTTCCCGCCTTTCAGTCTCGCTTTCTCGCACAGCTCCAACAAACTTTCCAACTGTTTCAAGTTCGCCGCCGCGTCGTCTTGCACCGCGATCGTGTTGCTCGCAATCTTATCGGACGCGGTCCCCGTAGATCGAACTAAATTCTGAAACCCATCTCCACTTTTCCTCGACTTTATCTTCTCGTTTTGCTTTTCTCTCTCTTTTATCGCTTCTTTGGCGACGAGTTCTTTTGAAAGCAAAAGTTTCGAGAAATTTTCCTCTTCTTCGTCTTCGTCTTCTTTTTTCTTCTTCTTCTTTTGCTTCTTCTCATCGTGATTTGTTTTCATCATCATCATCATCTCTTTCGATGATAAACTCTTCGCGGCTTCGTGCCATATCTTCGAGTACCCCTCGAACTCTTTCGTCGTCGTAAAAGTCTTCTGTTGTTGTGTTCTCTCTGTGGTCGTTTTTTTTGCGTTTTTATTCTCATCGTCGTCGTTTTCGTCGTCATCTTTCTTCTTCTTCATCATCATCGTTTTTTTGCTTTCAACGCGACGCGAAGAGGGGAAGCCGCCACACACAACACCACTTTTTTCTCCAATCGAATATATGAAGAAAAGAAAACAACGAAGAAGAAGAAGAAGACAGAGAAAGGTCTCTCTTTTCAAAGAGTGTTATTATTACTCGTCTTTCGCGAGAAGTAGTGTTAGTAGTAGATGTGACTTTTTAATAACGCTAATTAGAAAGCCTTCAAAGCCGCTCTTTCTTCGGTGATGGTATTCGTGGGTACTCGTATTAATAACGAGTTCTCTTCTTTGTCTCTTCTCTTCTTTCTATTCAGAGTTCTGTTTTTTTTCGTTTTTGTGTTGTTTAGGGTCTCATTTAAAACCCTAAAAAACGAGGTGAAGAAGTCAAAATTTCTTCTCTGTTGGTTGCTTTTTTTTTATTCAACAACACTTTTCTAAGACGAAGAGAAGAAGAAGAAAGGATGAGACGATCTCATCATGGTGTAACACGGTCGTTAAAACGCGAGATCGAGAAGACACTCATCTCGAGGGAAACCTCTTCCGCGTCGTCATCATCTGCTCATAATACGACTTCTTCTCTTTCCTCCAAATCATTTGTATCGTCGTCGTCGTGTTCCCCGTCATTTTTCAATAGGAATACTCCCATCATCACGAATGGTGTTCGGGGAAAAAGTGTCGTCGTCGATGACGTGATCAAAACGCTTCATCATCGTCATCGTCGTCGACACCTCTTAGCATCATCGGCACACAAACACGAAGAACAAAAACGCGGCGCAGCGACTTCTGCCAAATCTGCGCAATTCTCAAATACTTTTTTTGGAAGAAGAAGAAGAGGCATCGCGACATCGACGACGACGACATCATCATTTCTTGTTGGGCGGCGAAATTCGTTACAAAACGAATTCGTTTCAACGACTTTTTCTTCGAGAGGTGGAAGTAAAAGAGCGTTTTCGTCGTCCAATGCTAAAAATAACGGAGTGAGTCAACCGTTTGGCAAAGAGTACGAAATCATCGACCACGAGTACGACGCCGTGGTCGTCGGCGCTGGCGGTGCGGGTTTACGCGCCGCCATCGGCTTATCCGAACACGGGTACAAAACCGCGTGCGTTACGAAACTCTTCCCGACGCGATCGCACACGGTGGCGGCGCAAGGCGGGATCAACGCGGCGCTCGGGAACATGTCCGAAGACGATTGGAGATGGCACGCGTACGATACCGTGAAAGGTGCGGATTGGTTAGGGGACCAAGATGCTATTCAGTACATGTGCAGAGAAGCGCCGGAAGCGGTGAGAGAGTTGGAACGATACGGATTGCCGTTTTCGAGAACGGAGGAAGGGAAGATTTACCAAAGAGCGTTTGGAGGACAAAGTTTGGAGTACGGGAAAGGCGGTCAGGCGTACAGGTGCGCGTGCGCGGCAGATAGAACTGGGCACGCGATGTTGCACACGCTATACGGGCAAGCGTTGCGACACGAGACGCAGTTTTTCGTGGAGTATTTCGCGCTCGATTTAATCATGGACGAACAAGGCGCGTGCGTCGGCGTTTTGGCGATGTGTTTGGAAGATGGTACTTTGCACAGGTTTAGGTCGCACAAGACGATTTTAGCGACCGGTGGGTATGGACGAGCCTACTTCTCGGCGACGAGCGCGCACACGTGCACGGGAGACGGGAACGCCATGGCTGCCAGGGCTGGGTTGCCGTTGCAAGATTTGGAGTTTGTGCAGTTTCACCCGACGGGTATCTACGGCGCCGGGTGTTTAATTACCGAAGGTTCCAGAGGTGAAGGCGGTATTTTAAGAAACAGCGAAGGTGAAAGATTCATGGAACGATACGCGCCGTCGGCGAAGGATTTAGCGTCCAGAGACGTCGTCTCGAGATCGATGACGATGGAAATTAGAGAAGGACGAGGCGTCGGGAAAGAGAAGGATCACATTTACTTGCACTTGAACCATTTACCGCCGGAATTGTTAGCGGAACGATTGCCGGGTATTTCCGAAACCGCGGCTATTTTTGCCGGCGTAGACGTGACCAAAGAGCCAATTCCCGTCATTCCAACTGTACATTATAACATGGGAGGTATCCCGACGAATTATAAAGGCGAAGTCGTCGCGCCGGCCAAGGACGGAAGCGATCCGGATCGAGTCGTCCCAGGTTTATTGGCCGCCGGCGAAGCCGCGTGCGCTTCTGTCCACGGCGCCAACCGATTAGGCGCGAACTCGTTGTTGGATATCGTCGTCTTTGGCCGCGCGTGCGCGAACACGGTGAAAGAATCCGGTTTGAAACCCGGTCAAAAACATAAACCTTTGAAGAACGAACTGAACGGCGAGCAAAGCGTGAAACGATTAAACGATATTCGATACAACGATAAAGGCGCTCAAAACAATAAATCGACGAGTGAGTTAAGAAAACGCATGCAGCGAGTCATGCAAGACGACGCGGCGGTGTTTAGAACGCAAGAAACGTTAGCCGAAGGGTGCATGAAAATCGACCAAGTCGCGAAAGAGATGGAAAGTTTACACGTCACCGATAAGAGTTTAGTTTGGAACACGGATTTAGTCGAAGCGTTGGAGTTGCACAACTTGATGCCGAACGCGAGAATTACCATGCACGGCGCCGAACAAAGGAAAGAATCGAGAGGCGCGCACGCCAGAGAGGATTTCCCGGATAGATTGGACGATACGTGGATGAAACACACGCTCGGGTACATCGAGGAAAAAGACGACAGCGTGAAAATCGATTACCGACCCGTGCATCACTACACCTTAGATAAAGAAATGGACGTCATTCCTCCGATGAAACGCGTTTATTAAATTGCTCTCTAATAATAATAACTACTACATATAACACACACACAAAACACACACACACTCAAAACACGCTACTTTTTTTATCCTCGTATCTATTTTTAAACCATAGCGGTGGTGGTCGTCGCTACTTGCTCCAACTCGCCGTCGCACACCTTGTGATCTTTCGGCAACACGCATTGCTTCTCGCACCCGTTCTCGTGTATGGTGACCAATCTAATAACCCCTCCAGAACTCGCATCTCTCGCAATCGCCAATGAAATCGCCTCCGTCATCCACTTCTCGCACTCCTCTCTTTCCATGTTCTCTTTATACGTGTTGTCTAAATACCCGTAAATATACGCCGAACCGGATCCGCTGACGCTAAACGGCGCTTCCAACATGGACCCGCCCAAAGGAATTCCGTACACCTGCGGTCCTCTCACTCGATCCCACCCGGCGATGATCATCCCGGCTTGTAACTTCTCTTTGTTCTCGTACGCTATTTTCTGCGTCAGTTTCGCCACTACGCGAACGTCCACCATCATCGCGCGATCGTTTGACTCGTTCTCGCGAAAACCGGTTCCGTTTCGTTCCATCGCGTGTTCCTCAACCATTCGTTTCACGTACGCGGCGACGTTTTGCGTGTCCGCGGCGGACCCGGATCGACACATCCACACGTTGTCGCATATCTGCGTGATTTTATCGCTCGCTCGGTTGGCGACGTACGCGCCCGTGGACGTTCGGGAATCGGCGGCGAGGACGACGCCGGTGCGATACGCGCACGCTAAAATAGTCGTTCCCGTGGACACCGGGATCGATAAAAAATCGACTGGTGTTTCCTCCATTAATCGAACGCTTTCTTTAACACGTTGTTGTCTTTTGATGTCGTTCGTTCGTTCGAACCAGACGGAGGAAGTTATGGCGCTTTTGTCCTTAATTTTTTGCTCCTATATAAAAGAGATCTCTCAACACATCAAACTTTTGATTAAAAACAGAGGAGGAAAGCAACATTTTTAAAGATACGCGTTGTATGTAGTATATATACTGCTAGATTATTAGTATTAATAAGCTATGAATTGAATTGATGATGAGCGAAGAAAACTTTCTTTAAAAGGTCATCATCTCGAGTCGTCGTCTGAATCGTCGTCCCGTTGTTCGAGAAGGTCAACTCTGAGATCGAATGTTTCTTTTTTTTAATCGAACAAGTCAAAGCCCATGTCTTCTTCTTCTTCTTCTTCGACCGGGGCAGCCGCGGCCGCGGCTGGCTTATCGCCACCGCCACCGCCACCGCCACCGCCGCCGGCGCTTTGGAACGCGCTCGGGTCGGCGAGATAGTCCTTGACTTTTTGCGCCAACTCGAAGGTGTACTCGGTGCCGATGGAGATGGCCAACACGTTCTTGTACGAGTTGACGATGTAGTGCGGCACCGCGGCCAAAGTCGGGTACTTGGTCGCCAAAGAGATGGAGGCGATGTTGGAGACACCCGCGGCAAACTTAGCCGCCAACTGCTCGTCGGTGATGTCCAAAACCGCCGCCGGGTACATGGAGCCCTTGTCGTAAATGTGCTTGACGACTAAACCGTATTCAAACGGCGTGATTTTCATCTTACCCAACAAAGCAGCCGCGGAGGAACCGACGCGTTCGCCTTTTGTAACGACGGTAACATCAGACAAAATCTCGATCGCCCCTTTGTTAATCTTCGTCGCGATGTTCAACAATTGGAAAAAGCCGGTTTGGGACGGTTCCAACGGGGTCACGCCCGCCGGGATGGTCACGTCGCACGTCGCCGTAGAGCCAACTTTCGCGGGCGCCGGGACGACAAACTCAGAAACCTTCGTCTTGACTTCCTTGACGTCCTCTTTCGTGAAGATAACGCCGACGTTGCCAATCAACAAGTCGTGCAACACCATCCAATCGTTGTTGCCCTTCTCGGCGCAATAGTTGCCGATGATCTTTCTCATCAGCGTGTTCTTCCCCATCAAGACGACCGAGTTTGGTCTCAACGCCGTGCGAATGTCCATAAATTGCTTGGAGCCGACGTTGTCGCAGTGCACTAATAAGGCGGAGTCATAGTTGTCCAGCAACTCGTACACGCGTTCGCCGTACTTTCTTTTATCCAGGTACGCTTGGTTCACCATTTTTTCTTAGTATTATTTTAGTCTGTGTGTAATAAAAGCAGACAGAGGAGTATTTTTATCCAATAATATGATGACGATATTGATGATGATATTGTCGGAAGAGAAAGAGAGAGAGAATGATTGTCAGCACACCTAACGCAACAAAAACACGAGTCGTTGTTTACGTCGTCGTCCTCCTCCTAAGAAGAAGAAGAAGACGACAAAGAAGACGAAGAAGAAAAGAGTTTAAGAGGATGAGGCAAAAAGAAGCCCTAGAAGGAGATCAGAATTTACGAACAACAACGTACCTTTGTTCTTTTTGCTTTTAATAATCAATCGCCTGGGAGCCGCAGTCTTACGAGTGTGCACTGCAGTTAAGAAAGTTGTTCTATCTAACCTTTATTGGCGGAATATATCTGTTCGTTTTTAAAACGCGCAGTTGAGAAGTGATTATGAAGACAAGTCTGCCGGGAAAGAAAAACCTCGCGGGGTTGGACGTGTTTAGGGTTTTCGCGCTGAAGGCTCTATATAACGGGATGGATGCAAATACGTTCGTGATGATACGTTCGTGATGAGTAACGTCACTTTTTGTTGTTGGCTTTATGTTCATTAGTAGTATTAGTAGTAGTATTAGTATTTAAAATCTCTTTAAGTTTTAAGTTTCCATGTCCGTTTCGTTGGCTTCGTTGTACACGTATTGCGAGCTGTATTCCATCATGAACTTAGTGCTTCGTTTGACGTCGATGAATAAGTTGTACGCTTTGGAGACGTCGTCGGTTTCGACTTTGGCGGATTTCCGCTTGTTGGCGACCAAAGAGGACGCGGAGATGAGTTGAATGGCGTATCGTAAACTGGTTTCCGAACCGATTTTTGTGAGCAAATCTTTCGCGTCTTCGGACATGTTCACGTCTTCTTCTTCGCACCGGATGTTGACTATTAATTTCATCTCTTTTTCCGTGTACGGTTTCGTTTGGATGATTAAGAGGCGATCTAACAAGTCGATCGGGATGCCGTGAGGGGATCGGTAGTTTGTGCCTCGGATTTTCGTGATGCCTCTGTTCGTAGCCACGACTAACACGGGAGATAAATCATTTTCCAACGCTCGATTCAAAAACGAAAAGCATTCCACGTCTAACATGTGCACTTCGTCGATGAACAAAACGCCCGGTATGATTTCCGCCTTGCCTTCCTCTCGCCACTCGGCGACTTTCTCGTCGATTTGTTCTCGCACTTCGTCGCGAATTTCACCGGTATCGCCGGAGAACAACGCCATGAAACCTTGCGTGTGCGAATTGATGACGTCGATTTCGTGTAAAGTCACCGTGTGCACAATCTCTTTTCGTTTTTGCAACTCGCCTTCCGGGCAGGAAACAAACTTTGTCGTCGGTCCAGTCGCGTCGTAATCGCGCGATCGCGCGAACGAACGTCCTAACTTTTGCACTCTTCCCGTGCTCTTATCGATGGTGATCACGTCACCACTGGTGACTTTCTCTTTGTTGATCGATTCGATCATCTTCGTTCCTAAATCGTACACCGTCTCCATATCGGTCGTTTTCAAAGTCAACTTTCCAACTTTCGGCGCGACGTTCCCCGCCGTCGGTCGGTCAATCTCAATCTCCACGACTTCACCTTCGATAATTTCCGTTTCCTCCCGTATCCTCACCCCAATCGCTTTCCTAAACGCCTGTCTCAACGCTTCCGTTTTTGAAATTTCTGTGCTAAAAATCTCCGATCCCGCCATCATCGCGAACGGCGTTTCTTCGTTACTTTCCGCGTTTATATTGTTGCTACTTTTATCTTGGCCTCTTAAACTCGCTTTCCTGCTCCCCCCGGCTCCTTCTCCGTTCACCCCGTAATCTGAATCTAACAAGCTCTTCGCGATCCCCATCGCTAACGCCGTCTTCCCCGTCCCCGGCTGACCGGCTAACAGAACGCCTCTCCCAGCGATCGTCCCGCTTTTAATCATGGACAGAATAACGCCGCACGCTTTACGCGCGTCTTCTTGACCAACCATCCCTTGCGAAACATTCTTCGCGTCTAACGCGTCGTCTAATCCCAGACCGCGTATGTGCGAGTGCGCGCCGATGCGTTCGATGCCTCGTAAAGCGTCCGTTTCTTGCGCGGTCGTTTTAATCGTCGTCGTCGTTTCCCCACCAGTCGCCATTTTAGTATGTGAGTCGTTTTACTCTTCTTCTTCTTTATTCAGATCGAATGCAACGAACGAAAACGAGAAGAGTGTCTGTAAAGCGCTAATGCTTCAATAGTCTTCTCTCAACGACAACAACAACAACAACAACAACAACAACAACAACAACACTCCTCTTAAACAAACAAACAGTATATTATGTACTTTTGTGTTCTTTTCAATCAATCAATCAATCGAGAGAAGAATAATGCAGTCAAATCAAATTCAAACGAAAAAAAATGCTTCAAAATTTTAGTGCAAAAAGCTCTCGAGGACTCCTGTTATACGAGAGCAAAAAAGCGTTAGAACGTTCTCGTTATCGATCGGCGAATATCAGCAAATATACCACCACGTTTTTAATAAAAGTACAATTTTCTTTCCATCTAGTATTTCCTCTATATGTCCTCTCTATTTTCTCTCTCTCTCTCTTTCTAATAATTATTTTCACAATCGTCTTTTCTTCGCGCTTCGCATGAACGGTCTCAAGGACCACTCGATGTCGGCGTCGTCTTGGTCGACCGTCCCTAACTTCAGCTGGTACAATCGTAACTCAAATCTCGGACCGATTTCGTTCAAGTGTAAGGATTTTGGGCCTTTCGGCATGTCGTAGGTGTGATGACGGACGGAGATGAAATCGACCGAGTTGGCGAAAGTGACCACGCGTTTTGATTTTTCCTTCGGTCTCGGGAATAAGTGTCGCAAGATATTCGCGGTTCGTTTGCCTAATTCCGAGGTGAAGTTTTCGCATATGATGTGCGGGAACTGTTCGGAAACTTTCGGTAAGTTTGCATCTTTTACGTCGTGTCGCATGACCGCGTCGGAAATGCCAAAATACGCGGTAGGACCAAACGGTAAGTGCGAAACGACTAAACCGTCCGGTTCGCCTCGGTGTTCGTGGACGATGACGACGTCGGTAAACTCGCTCGTTTTTCCCAGTTCCACGAGATCGGGTAAGATTTGCGAACCGCGGTTGATTCTCGACGAGGTCGGGAACAGAAGTTTCAGTTCTTTACAAAACTGAAGCAATCGACTGCTCGCGTCTCTCGACGTCGTCAGTAAGATTTTCGCCTCTGGTGCGTTTTTATACTCGTCGTCGTTGACGCCTTTTTCCAAGTTTCCATACTCTCTCGTGTTTATATCTTCTAATTCCACCTCTTTTCTTAACTGTTCTTCCTCTCTTTTCAGCTCAGTTGGGATCGGTTTCCCTTCCTCCAAGCACTCTCGTATTTTCCTCTTCTTCTCGTATAACAAGCGCTCTTTCCCTTCTAAAGATTTCCTGTAGACGAATTCTTTCCGCAGACGAGCGTTTCGCCGCAACATCTTTTTATTACGCGAAGATTGTTTTTCTTATTTTACGACCAATAGTAGACCAAAAGAAGAAAGAAACCTTTCAATACTCTTTGATTCTTCTAAAGGATGACGACCTCGAGTCTCTTTTGTTGGAAAGAAACGAAAGCGCTCTTTAAAAGTCGTCCGTCGTTGTTGTTGTTTAAAGGACGACGTGTGTTGTTCCACGCACTGACTGGTAGTAGAAGAACGAGGGAAAGAAGGCAAGAAGCGCACCCACCTTTTATGAGTTAAAATCATAAACCCTAAACAGATACATTTCCAAAATCCCTTCAATTAAACTCCAACCAAAAAACTCTTCTTTACTCTCTGACTCGTATTATTAATAAACTCTTCCTTAAATTCGTCATTCATTGAAGAATCACCTTTACCTTGACGAAGAAGAAAACAAGCGTTCGTCTCGGTGGTCAGAATACTCTTCTCTTCTGTTGTTGTTCGTTTTGAACCTTCTCTCTTTCGATTTTGGGGTTTGTTGTTCTTTGGGTGCGCGTACGACTCCGGTATATATTTTTGGGAGCGAGATACGCTTTTCTGATGACTCGTGCTGCCGAGGAGATGAATAATAAGAGTAGTAATACTACCACCAATGTTGGTGTTAATAGTATCGTCGAAAATAACGCGGATTTTGAGGAGAGTGGGAAAAACATCGTCTTAAACGCTGCTGCGTTCGCGCAGGCCTACGCGTACAGCGCGTACGACGACATCGAGAAACGATTGGAAATAAAAAAAGATAATGAATCTCGACTGCAAAGGAAGAATACGAACGAGAAGACAAAGACAAAGACGAAGAAGAAGGGAAGCGAGGAGAGTTTACTCGAGATGAAAGAGAGCGTGGAAGACGTGGATGACGAGGATACCGACGACGACGAGACGACCGAACGACAAAGGGAAGAAGAAGATGAAGAAGAAATGGTAAAACGTCGTCGCATGGAAGAAAGTCACGCGCAGACGACGAGCGCGATGAATGGCGGAGTAGACGGAATGGTAGCAGCAGCGGCGGCTACGGCAACCTTGTATAATCATCATCCGTCGTCGTCGTTTCAAGCGCAGTATCAAATGCCTTCAATGCAGCCGCCGCCGCCGAACGTACCGCTTGTTGCGCAACAATATCTTTTACAACCGACTGCGCTTCTCGTAGCCAACGATACTAACAATCAGGCGCAAGAGCATCATCAAGAACAACAACAACAACAACAACATCTCGTCATGGCGGCTGCTGCAGCTGCGGCAGCCGCTGCTGCTCCTCCAGTGTACGTGAACGCGAAACAGTACGAAGCTATTCTCAGGCGAAGAGCGGCGCGAGCGAAACACGAACTGAAATATAACAAGATCGGGGCGGTATTCTCACCAACCGGAGGTAAGAAGAACGGCACGGGTGAAGAGAAAAGGAAACCGTACATGCACGAAAGCCGACACAATCACGCGCGACGACGGATACGAGGCCCGGGAGGTCGTTTCTTGACGCAAAAAGAGTTACTCGACGGGTTAGGAGGCGAAGAGGCGAAACAACAAGCGATGAAAAGAAAAGAAGAAAACGAAAAGAGAGAGAAAGAGAGAGAAAGAAAGAAACAGTTGAGACAAAAGAAGAAGGAAGAGCAAAAAGTGATGATGATGGAAAAGAGGAGGAACGCGGAGAAAAAGGGGGCGACGGGTGTCGACGAGGTTGTCGACGCCGAGAAATAGTATTTAGTCATTTTAGAAATGTTTATAGAAGAGATACGCGCGATGAATATTAATAAAGAGCTGCAAAATATGAATTGTGGTGTACTTGAAGAAGAAGACAAAACGAATTCTTCAATAACAAACGACCAACTTTGCTTTTCGGCAAACTTTATGCACCACACCAAAAAGAAACGAAGAGCGAAACTTTTTAACGCGATGATGATAAAATCGTCGTCGCGAGGATGTATTAAATGTCGTTTTCTGAATCGTCGTCGGGGTACATAATAAACGATGAAACGCAAAACTTCTTTTAACGAACAACATCGACGAAACGCAAATTTGAAGAAGAAAAACAACAACAACTATCACTACTCCTTGTTCTTCTTCTCTTTCGTTTTGAAATGCGCGTGCGTTCTCCTCGCACTCCTCGTCCTCCTCTTTTCTTGGATGCGAGCGATTTATTTCAGCGAAAACGAGTGTCAGATGACGTACATGCGTCCCGGATATTCGAAAATTGATTTGAGCGAAAGTGGTGTTGGATTCTTTGAGAAAGGAAAAGGGCGAAAGTATGATCTCATCCGATACGAGGAGATGGACGACATTTCGGAGAACGGTGGAAAGAACAAAAACGCTTTTATGGAAGGAACAAAAACTGTGCTGGCTTTGTTCATACCGGGAAACGGCGGCGATTACGCGCAGGTGCGCTCGCTCGCGCACTCGACGCACGCGCTCGGGAAATACTATTTGTCTTCTTCTTCTTCTTCTTCTTCGAGTGAAGAAACGAAGGCAAAAAAGACAAAGATTGAATGGTACGCGATGGATTTCAAGGAAGAGTTCTCGGCGTTCGACGCGGATGCGATGGAACGGCAAGTTGAAACAACGAGATGGGTGTTAGAGGAGTATTTTGGGAGGAAGATTTTTGAAAGCTATGAAGACGACGACGACGACGATGACGGCGGTGGAAAATATTTGAAGAACGTTATCGTGGTCGGGCACTCCATGGGCGGGTTAGTCGCGAAGTATGCAGCAGAGCAAGTGATAGTGAATAAAAGTGATTTTAACGGAAGAAGAATAGAGCACGTGCACGTGACGACTCTGGCAACGCCGCACGCGTACCATCCCGGAGCGTTTGCGCTTTCGAGTTTCGCCAATCACGCGTGGCGGAAAAGAACATCGAAGAAGATGACGACTGGCGAAGGGAAGAAGGAGTTGATGTCCGTGATGTCCGTGAGTGGGGGGATGCGCGATTGGCAAGTTTCCGGAGTGGACGCTTCGCTTGTTCTCTCTTTGAATGATAGTAATAATAATAGTGGTAATAATAGGAATAGGAATAGCGAAAGAGTGAAGACCGTATCGACGCGAACGTCCTGCGATCATCTCGCGATATGCTGGTGCAAGCAAGTGATTTTATCGCTCGCGGTCGCATTACATCGCGTGGCAAAAGCAGGTGGAAATGAAGGAGTAGGTGATATTTCTCAATACATAAAGAATATACACGTTGATATTCCGCCGCATTTGGGTTGGCATGGCTTTGAAGACGCGTCTTCGACTTTGAAGAAAAAAGACAACCACGGCGTCTTCATCGATGGATTTTTTTCTGGAGTAGACGATATCAATACCGATAGAAATACTCGAGGATGGTACACGTTTGCACCCATCCTCGTCGCGAGAACACCGAACGTTGCGTCTGCTGCAATATCTTGGCACGTTTTGTTCTCGTCGGGCCCGTCGTCGTCGATGGTATTTTCGGGTCTTGCATTTTCCTCGCTCTACGTGCTCTCGGCTTTGAGTGAAAACTTTGCAATCGGCGCGAAAGAGATGCGAGCTTTACGATTAGAAATGTACGTTCTTTTTGCAACGAGCGTTGTTTTAGTCTGCGGTTACGGCATGGCTAAGAGTTTACACCTGCTTTTTTGCAAGATGCTCGCGTTATCGAGAAAGAATACCGCTTCAACAAACCTTGATTTTCTGCGACGAATGTCGGTGTCGACGCACGTATCGATTTCCGCGGCGTTAGCGGCTGTCGCTCCGGCGCTCGTGCACGCGTACATGATCGTTTTCAAGTGCACTTTTGGTACTAGTACTGATGAAAATACACTCGTGCACTCGTGTTGCGCCTCTGTTTGGGCTTCTTTCTTACTTTTACCCGCGTTCGTGACGAAAGTAAAAGATGGGAACTTACCGGGCGGGGTGTGGTCTGCGATAGATTCGGGGGTTGCTTTTTGCACCGCGGTAGGAACGATTTTAGTATATCATTCCAATCATGCGGAGGGAAAGAAGAAGAAGAAGAAGAAGAAAAGTATGACGATAATAATAACGAGTTTGCTCTTCTGCGCTGTATCGAGCGGCGCCGGGATGGCGTCGTTGGCACATCTCGGTCTCCTCTTCTTCTCGTTTTGTTGATTGTTGTGTAAATATAATTGCTATTTAATTTTATATATTAAAACCACACACTTGTGCGTACGCTCAGCTTAAGTTCTCTCACTCTCTCACTCTCTCAAATCAATGTTCTCACACCCTCTCTCTCTCCATTTTTTCTCTCTGTTTTTCTTTTTCTACAAAAGACGCACACGCCGCTTATTGCAATTGCATGTACCACAAACCGGTGATCTTGACATCCTTCGGCGCCTTGGAGCCCAAATCAGTGTCAGACGGTTGGATGGATTCAAACACGCCGGCAATCTCCCCAGTAGTTTCGTCGTACTTCGCGACGTTGAAGACGGCACTACCCTTCAACGCGGCGACGTTCTTGTTGTTTTCCTTTTGTAAGTCATCGGCGTCAGATCTGGCCGGCAACGCGACGGCGTTATCGTAACCAGTGGAGCCACCTCTACCCTTCGGGTCAAGGAAGGACGAACCTCTGTACGAAGCGACAACGAAGTCACCGCCGAATTGGGAGGTGTTACCCTTCGCTTGCAACTCCTTCAAGGTGAACAAGAACGGAACACGTTCGCCCCCAGCCAATTGGACCGTGGTCGGCGCGTAGTCGATGCCGTCCTTCTCGACGACGTTGACCGAACCGTCAGAGCCAACCTTGAAGTCGCCAGACATGGCGTCCAAAGTGTAGGTCAAACGAGTCATCAACTTCGTCTTGGCAAACTCGGTGGAACCGTCCGCCTTTTCTTCCTTCACCGTAAACGAAGTCGGTTCGACGCAAAACTTGTCAAACTTGTAGTCGCCAGCCTTCAACGCCTTCGGGCCGGAGCCGCTTTCGACAACCGGGCACGTGTTCGCCAAACCGGTACCTTTGACTTGCAAATACGTCAAGCCTTGCAACTCATCGTACGTGACCGCTTGCGCAGACTGTTAGTAGTATTATATTTTCGTTTTTAAAATCAAGTTTTGAGAAGAAAGAAGGGAGAAAAAGGGAAAAAAGGTCAGTTCTCTTATTTTTAAAAATGACATTTCTTTCAGATTGTTGTGTTGTTTGGTTTCACACCAAAAACGCTCTCAAAAAAAAATTCTCCTCCTCTTCTTTTGAGATCTTTTTGGCCAAAAAAATTTTGAGATTAGAGCGAAGCGAGAAGAGATACGATTTTTCCGAAGCTTTTTCCCTCCTTCCTTCTCTCGTCTCGGATCGCGCTCAAATCTCTCTCATCATCTCATCGTTTTTTCTTCTTCTTCTTCCGTGGTCTCTCAAAAGGAAGAGGAGGAGGAGTGCCTCGAGAGACTTTTTTTAAGGCGCGCGCACGATATAACGACGACGAAGAGAGAGAGAGAGAGAACCTCTTCTTCTTCTTCTTCTTCAAAAGCGCGAAGTGTTTTTTTATCCCCGTTGTTTAAAACCACCCTTCGTAAAACGAGACCAAAAGAGCAAAGAAAAAAGAAACGTACCGATGCGAACAACGCGGCGGTGGGCGGTGGTGGCCGCAGTGACGGCCGCCTTGGAGAGCTTTTCCGACAAGTTGGACGCTTGGACGACCGTCTTGTTGACCGAACTGTTGTGTTGTTTTGATGACGACGAAGAGCATTAAGACAAGAGAGGTGAGTGTGAGTATACAAACATCGAGAGGAGGATGCCATCATCGATTTTCCCTCTTCAATCTCGCCCAAAGAAGAAGAGCGTACTGTATAAAACAAAAAAAAAGGACAATCGTAATTCAACGCGTAACTCCATCACGCGAAGATCAAATGCACGTACCGTTTGGAGGAAACCTTGTTTACGGTAATTTGCTTGCCAGCTAAAGCGGATTGCATCGAAAGGGCCATTTTGTAAGTGTGTGTATTGGGTGCGTTTATATATGACGAATCGATGAAAAGAAGGGGCCGATGATGAATTGATGTTTTGGGTAGTTTTTCGTTCGTTCGCAAAAAAGAAAGAGATGGTTCGTGGTGACAAAAAATCCAATAGAACAACAAATCTTGATTTTCCCTCTGTGCTCTTGAATCAGGGTTTAACAGAAGCCAACAACAACACAAAAAGGGAGGAAACTGCTTTTTCACAAACAACAAGGAGGAAAAAAGAGGAAAAAGGAGAGAAGAAAAGAGAGGAAAAGAGACAGTTATAACTTTGCTGAGAGCTCGACACGACGCCGTTTGTTTGCTCGTCAACACATTCCGCCACAAAACAACTTTTGGCGAGAGAACGCGCATTACACACAACAAGAGAAACAACGAGAGTATATAAAAACACGATCACAAACGACGAGATCGTCACCACACCGGAAGAGAACAAACACAGATCTCTTTTTGAAACGAGCGCAAAGAGAGAAGGAGGAAAAAGAAGTCTTAAGAGCGCGCGCGATTTGGATTTGGACGTTCCAATAGACAGAATTGAAGAAGTTTAAAAGAGAAAACGGAATCAAACAGAAGAGATACAAAGAAGAAGAAGAAGAAGAAATAATGTCGCATCGAAACTCGTACGAGGATCTTTCCCTGAAAGAAATGGGCGATCGAGCGACGACGCCGACGTACTGGAAAACCGAGGAGGAGTGGTTGACGAAACACCACCCGAGCGCTTTGTTGCTCAATGATGATGATGACGAGAACGATGGCATCGAGGGAAGAGAAGAAGAAGAAAAACAACGAACGAATCAGAATAACAGTTTGATCGCGAAATTGAAGAAACAACTGAAATCGGAAGGGAAACAGTTGGTGGTTTTTTTGGATTACGACGGGACGTTATCGCCGATTGTATCTCAGCCGGAAAAAGCGTTCATGTCAGAAGAGACGAGGCGAGCGGTGCAAACGGTGGCGAAGAAGTTTCCGACGGCGATCGTTTCCGGACGAGCGAGAGAGAAGGTGTACGATTTTGTAAAGTTGGACGAGTTGTATTACGCGGGATCGCATGGGTTAGATATAGCCGGTCCGAAAGGCTCGCCAGATATCGATTATAAGCCGTGCTTGTGGGCAGAGGATGTCATGCAGAACGTGTTTGAGACGTTGAAGAAAAAGTTAGATTCAATAAAAGGCGCGGTTGTGGAGACCAACGTGTTTTGCGTGAGCGCGCATTATCGCCAATGCGAAAACGAAGAGGACGAAGCAGAGGTGGAAAAAGCGGTAGATGAAATCGTAGCGCAAAATAAAGACAAGTTGCGGAAACATTCCGGGAAGAAAGTGTGGGAAGTGAAACCAAAAGTCGACTGGGATAAAGGGAAAGCTTTGTCTTATTTGTTGGAAGCTTTGAAATTGAACGATCGAAAAGATGTCATTTCCATGTATTTAGGCGACGACGTGACGGATGAAGACGCGTTTGAGGTTTTACGGAAACTCAGCGACGACGAGACGCAAGGCGACGGCGTCGGGATCGTGGTGACCAAAGTTCCCAAGCAAACGAAAGCGAGTTATTCGTTGAGAGATACCGACGAAGTTTTGCAATTTTTAACCAAAGTCGGAAACATAGACGTGTAGGAAGACGAAAGGCAGAAAGCAATTTTTACTACAGATTATTACTGTACATAAAAAAAGCAAAGAAGAAGAAAAGAAATAGAAGTGATAGAGTGCGTGTGTGACTGTGTATGTGTGTGTGTAATATTATTTTAAAGAACTTTGTGAAAATGCTGTAAACGAGTACTACTAAGTAGTACTACGTATGATTAAATAATGATGATTAAAGAGGAAATACATACAAAAAAAGAATAGTTATAACACGCCGCGTTTATATACGCACAAAAGCGCAAAAGCGATTTGTTTTTCACGAAGATAAAATGCGACCATCGAACGAGCCGTCTTGCGACAAAAGCAAGGGAGTCGTGCCTGCACTCTTTGGTGCGTACTTCTCCAGAAGTCGGCAAACTTCAAGGCACACGTCTTGTCGCAAATCGTAATACGCGTCACCACCTTCCGCCATCGGGATGAACGCTCGTACTTCCATCTCCAACTTTGCCGAGCCTAAGTTTGTGATCAGTGATTTGGATCCAGCCTTAACATCCACGTGTGGATGTTTAGCCAAAAATTCATTAATGCCTTCTTTGATTTGAGTCGCCTGGCCGACGTCTTCGTATCGAATTTCAAACGCCGCTCGAACGAATCGATGCGTCGCTCGAGAATGGTTGATGGTCGCGTTGCCTAAGAAGTAGCCATTTGGTACGATCGTTGGTTTCTTATCTCTCGGCATTAACAACGTCGAGTACCAGCCAATCTTCTCGACGCTATATTCACTGATTTTTGGTGAATCTGATCCTCTAAACTTACCACCAGACGCCAACAAGACGATCTTATCGCCTTCGCTAAACGGCGACGTGACGGCGATGATGACGCCGCCGATTAAATTCGCGATGAAATCTTTGGCGGCTAAACCAAAGGCTAAACCTCCGAGACCACCGAAAGAGAATAAAAACGAGGCAGGTAAGCCAAAAGTGACCAGAGTAGCCGCAAACGTGGCGAGTAACGTGATCATGGTGGCAAATCGAACCAAAATTAACTTCTTCCCTTCCTCGGTTTGCGCCGAACTATCCGGGAACATTTTCGTCAACAATTGGCTGCCGTACTTTGATAACCACATCGATACGATAAGCCCAGCGGTAAAAATATACGTCCCTCGATCAAAACCCGCGGCCACGTTCTCGGGAACCGCAAAATTTACATACATCGCGTCCACGAATTCACACGTCACGTCGAAAACGTACCCGGTGATCCACAAAAACATTAAAGCGCCGAGCGGTTTCCCAATCCAATGCGCGAACGTTTCTCGATACGGTGAATCCAAAACGTCCGCGCTTTCTAACTGCTCGATTACTTTCTCTCTTTTTGAATCCTCTCCTCTTCCTCCGAACGCTTTCATCCTTTGTTTTTCAAACCATAAAAACATCTCCCGTCTTCGTTTTATAACCAACCTCAACGCGAATATCGCCCATACATCTTCCAAGTTCCACGGTTCGTTGATTTTCCGATCGATCGTATCGATGGTCGATTTCGCCACATCTAAAGAACATTTCACCGCTTTTTTCGACTGTTTGCGTAACTCGCGAACGGCCGTGTTCGTTGGTTCTTTCCGTTCGCCTGTCGCAGAAGGAGAAGCAGCAGCACACGCAGCAGACGGAACAAAAAACCCATTTTCAGTAAACCCAAGAAACCCCCCGAAAGTGGCGGAAAAGACGAACATCATCGCTGGGGCGACGATCATTTTCTTGATGAGCATTATTTTCGTCGTCGTCGTTTTCATCGTCGTCGTCTTCTTTTTTTCCTCGGAAGAGGAGGAGGAGGACGAAGAAGAAGAAGAAGAACGAAGAACAGAATGTCGACCTTTTATTATCCGATGTTGACGACGAATTTGACCTTTGAAGACGACGACGGAGGAAGAAGTTTTCTCGCTTCCTTTTGATGATAATAACAGCGAGCGAGGACGACAAGGTCGTTTAAAAGAGGATTGAATCGTCGTCGTCGTCTTCATTGCTGCGAATATCGTCGCTGTTGATGACATTTTTTTTATTATGTGATGTCCTCGACTTTTGACGACTTTTGACGGCGCTCTCTTCCCGTTGTTTGTCAAGTGTAAGTATGTGTGCGGATGTATGTTTATTTAAGTTCATTCGCATTCGCTAGTAGTACCTCTCTCTACTATATATATATATACTAGTATTATTATTATTATTATTATTAAGAAAACAAGTTATCGTCGGCGACGAACGAGATGGAAGAATTCGTCGCGTCGCGCTGAAGATGGTGTCGATTACGATGACGACCGCCTTTTCTCGCCCATTCGTTCAACGCGGTTTCGTCCACCGACCGTAAGAGCTCGCTCCATTCGTCCTTCTCCTCTGTATTCTCGTCGTCGTCAAAATCTTCTCGTAAAACATCCACGATGTTTTTCAAAGCGCGAACGTCGATGATATCGTCCGCGGTTCCCGAAAACGAACGCTCGTCCGGGCATGTGAGCAAGGCTATTTTTGTTCTCGTCCTCTCGGCGCTTTTGCCGTCGTTTGCCATCTGGTTCAAGCGGTTGAACAACGCCGCCTCGGCGCCGACGACGGCCCGGCCTACCGATAAAGGTTTCTTATTTGTGCTATTTTTACGTGTTTTTGTATTCGAATAAGTAGTGTACGCCTCGTTCCCTACGTATTGCACGGCAAAACGAGCGCTATCACCGAAACCGTTTTCATCCGCGTCCGTATCGTCGGCGTACGAGGAAACGAACGACGTGACGACGAACGCCTTTCGTAGCGGCGATGTTTGACGACTACGCATCCTTCCTTCATCGTCGTCGTCTGGAAAGAGACTCTTTAAAACTGTTTCCGCCCATCTCGTCGCATTTTCCACGGGAACGTCGTACGTACACTTCACGAGAGCGATCTTCGTTTCTCTCTGGTAATACACGTCGCACGTTCTCGTGAACGTCTCGTTTCGTTTTGTGTTCTCGTCGTCAAAATCATCATCGTCATCAAAATCGTCGCTCAAACAGTCGTTCCGTTCGCTCACGCCTGATACTTTCACGTGGCCAATCTTCTCAAACTTTTTGTTTTCCCTCTTAAACGAGGATAAAATCTCCTCGCACACCGTCAGAGGCACTCGGCTGTTCGAGAAGAACGCGATCGTTTCGATGCCTTTTTCTTCTTCTTCTTCGGTGTTTCTTCCCAACGACGACGACGATTTGGATTTTGAGAGAAAAGCAAACGCCACTTTTGCCTGCTCAGACGACACATAGGACGACGACGATTCTTCCAATACTAATCGTCTCCTCGCTCGTTCTTTTTCGCACGCTTTCTCCTCGTCCTCGTTTTCGTTGGTTCGTTCGAACACGTCCTCCTCGATCGGGTTCGTCAACAACATTGTTTATTATTAGTAGAGAGTCTCTTCTGTGAATGGCGTTTTTTGTGTCTTGTTTTTCTTTGTTGCTCAAATTTTTATTTTTTTGTTTTTTGTATATAGAGTAATGTAAACCCTAATTGAGGAGAATCGTCTCGTTCGATTAGCTTAGTGGTTAGAGCATCTCGTTTACACCGAGAAGGTCACGCGTTCAACTCGCGTATTGAACAACTTCTTTTTTTTGCATCATTATTAATATAGTAGAGTATTATAGTATTATATTAAGCTATGAAATCGTTGAATGGATCGTACGTGGAACTCCCGTCCTCGTCCAACAAGTTTAACTGCCTCAAGCGTCGCTCTTGGTAATACTCTAAGCGATCGACAGAGGCGCGAATGGTTTCGAAATATCGCAACGTGTTTCTGAGCGCTTTTTTTTCGCCCAACAAGACGCGAATGGAGAGAAGCTTTTCGTCGGAAATGTCCTGGATCGATAACATGTCCTCGTCTTGTTCGATGCTCGTTTCGTATTGCAACAGAGCGTCTTTGCATCCCGCAATCATCGTTTCGCAGGCTTGCGTTTCGTTCACTTTCGAGACGGGTTCGGAAATCAACTCCCACGCGTTGTTTCGAAACAAAGCTTCCAACAAAAACGCGTCCGAGCCTTGGATGTTCAACAATCTGCTGAAAACGCGCAAGTTTGGATCTGGATCTTCGTACGCTTTTAAATAAAAGGTTGGATCGTCGCCGCCGCCTATGATTTGTTGACTCACGTCGCAAATGTCGATTTTATCGTCTCTGTTTGGATCGTTTTCTGGAATGCCTATTCGTAACTCGTAGCCACCGTTTCGTTCCACGGGATCGACGAAGCCGTAATCGACGCAGGTTTTACCATCCAAAGGTCGCTCGTCGAAGTTGATGGAGGCGTAGTAATCCATAAAAATTTCCTCGCCCGGTTGAATGGTATCTTGTTGCGCTCGAAACGAGGCGAATTTGATGTTGTTATTCTCGCTTTTTGCGCCGCTACTCTTACCGCTACCGCTGCTCCCCCTGGCGTCCTCCTTCTTCCCACCACCGCCGAATAAGTTTGTAATCGCCGCCATGGGTGAACCCATCGCGCCGTCGTCCATACCTGCCTCGTAGACTTGCCAATCTGGCTTTTTCTTCTTCCCGCCAACCCCAAAATCGTTCTCCGAATATCTCGCCTTGTGGTTTAACATGTCCAACCCGGGAACTAAGGTAACTTCCGACCCGTCTCGCATGGGTTGTTGCGCTCGAGACCGTAAAATTCCAAACGCCCACAAGAACGTATCCTCCGGTACACCGTCGTTGCTTAAATTCAACGACTCGTACGTGCCTCGAACGTACGAATCGTACCCAGCCGCGTCGTCGAGGAGTTGCGACCCGGCGATTGCGTTCACGTCCTCCGTCGACCAAAATAGCGGCGACTCTAACACCGTCGCTTCGCGTAAATAACTCAAATACGGCGCGTAAAACGAACTTTCGCCTTTCTCGAGTTCGCACACCAAATACACGGAAAGTTCCACCCACGCCGGCGCGGCTTCGCCTTGCGCCGCCAGACGCTTTAAAATCTTCCCGCACTTCCCGTCCGCATCTTCTCTCGCTTTCTCCGCAGTCATCCACACCGAATCGCCAACTTTTAAGATCGACTCGTTCTTTTTAATACTCGTGTTATCGTCGCTGCTGATGTTACTCCTACTACTACTTGTACTACTACTTTTACTACCACGATTGAAAATACCGCACGTGTTTTTACGAATCATCAAAGTGTTATCTTCTTCCATCATAGAGCTAAACCCAAACTCGCACTTTTCGTTCATCTCCGACCCGTTCTCTCGAAGCCATCGCTCCAAATTCGACAATAAATCTTGCACTTTCGCTTTCTCGATGTATTTAGAATTGTTGTTAATGTTGTTGTTGCTGTCGTTACTCCTCGTCGCTCGTGTTGCAATCGTTGAATAGTGATTCTGATGAATCTTTCCTCCTTTACCTCGCGATAAAGTTGAAAACGATGATTTGGAGGAAAAACAACGAGAAGAAGAAGAAGAAGAAGAACGACAGTTGTTGTTGTGAGAGACGCACGGAGAGGAGGAGGAGGACGAGAGAAGAGGGAAGAGCGTCATCGTTTCACTTTTCTTTGTTGATTAAAATGAGGAGATGAAAAAATGACGAACTTTTCCCGCCATTTTCTCCATACTAATACTCTAATAAGTACAACTCTTGTTGTTGTTGTTGAGAAGAAGAAGACGAAGACAAAGAAGAAGACAAAAGAGAGGACGGAAGACAAATGTCTTCTTCTTCGGCGTATTTCTTGGAAAAGAAGACGACAAAGAAAACACCCACAGAGGAGGCGTTTGAAGAGGAGGAACACGAGAAAAACGGGAAAAACATTAGATTTTATAACGATTCGCGGACGAGGAGGACGAGAGAAACGTCTTCGTCTTTGAATTCGTCTTCTTCTGAAAACGCGAAGGATTTCCCTCGCGTGAGAGAGATTTTGTGGGACGCGGAGACGACGACGAAGGAGAAGGAAACGACGACGACAGTGGTTTGGTCCAGCGACGTCGGGCCGACGATATTTCAGTTCGTGGACGACGACTTTGACTCGTTGGCGGGAAAGATACTCGAAAAATTAAAATCAAAATCGGTTTCGCACCATCATCTCTACGCGAGATGCGATTTTAGCAGCAGCGAGGGCAACAACAACAACAACACGATGTATAGCAGTAACAGTAATAGCAACGATAGCTTTGGGATAGTGACGATTAGTAGCAGTAGTGGCGTCAAAAGCAACAAAACAGGCGAAAGAAACAAACGCGGATTTAGTCATTGTAGTAGCGAGAGACGCGTACCGCTGGACGTCTCGTTCCGCCGCGGCGGAGGAAGTCAAGAAGGGAAAAAGCGATGCGAGAGAATGGCATCGCGATTGGCGTGGGGGAAGAGTTTTACGAGCGTGAGAGAGTCGTTTTACGCGACGTGCGATGCGATGCCTTTAACGACGACGAAGAGTATCGTCGTCGACGCCGAGGAGAAGGAGGAGGAAGAAGAAGAAGAAGAGATGGACAAAGATAAAGATGAAGACGAGCCGTTGACGCCTCTGGACATGTGGCCGATGCGAATAGGAGCCGTCGTTGAACGGTACGACGGTGTGAAAACGAAGCGAAACTCGCCGCCTGCGTGGAAAGTACATCTCACCGTAGCCTTGGAGATGCCTTCGTGCGCTTTCCGGTTTGCGCCGATTCGGCCGTTGAGGGTCTCCAGAGAATTTTCATCATCCTCTCGAGTTATTTCCGCGTTATTCGATGACGACCACTTTTTGAATGGTTACAACGGTAGAAGGACGAGGGAAAGTTCTCTTTCTTCATCTTCGACGACGAGGACGAAAATGACGACAGGATTTCTCACGCTCGATCGAGCTCGCCGGTTGTGCTTTCTCAAAACAAACTCATCGAGAGTGCATAATTGTGAAACGCCTTTGGTTGGTGTTTGGATACATCGTCTCGATGATGATGCTCGCGATAGTCTTGCATTTTTACAATCGAGCGAAGTGTGGGCGGCGTGTTTGCGCTACGCCTCGAATTCTGTTTTGAGGAAAGTATCTCAAAACGGCAGTTTTCTAGTCTGCGTTGTGAGCGGCAAAAGAAAAGATGACGACGGAGATTATGACAAAAAGAATGCCTCCGCGGCGATGCCGCGACTCGAGTGCTACGATTGCGTCGCCACGCAAGGAAAAGAACCTTTCGTGCCGCATCAAGTTGACGTCACTTTAAATACAAATGCCGACGATTCCAACGATTCAGCGGATGCGTTTGTTCTCGGCGCGGTGAAAGAAATCAATCGCGCCTCGATCGCCTTTAATTTTGATCGCAACAACAACGGCATTGGCAAAGAGAACAGAGGAAAGGGGGAGAACGATGAAGGCGACGACGACGACGACGACGACGAAAACCACGAAATCGATGATATTATTGGGTACAAGAATTTCGGCAGCGCAACTTTCCCGCGTCCAAAATCTGAGGATACAAAAAATATGTCAGAAGCAGAAAGAGAAGTTGTAGCTTTAGAAAAGATGCTTCAAAATCGACATCGTCGCGATGAGGAATTCAATAATAAGAGCTCTCCAGTGAGAGGTACCTCCGTATCGACTGGAAATCTCTCGCCTCGCTCCTTGGCGGCTGATTTGGTGAAACGCGCCGAGCGTTCGTTTGCGAATAACCGAAGAAGAGTTAATAAACAAACGTCGATGCAAAAGGATGCAAGAAAAGATGGCCACAAGCCGTCGAGCGTATTTGTCGATAAAGTTTTGCGCGAACGTCTTCGCCTCGTTCGTTTCGTCGTCGAAGATCAACTCGAAGAAAGCTTCGTCGAGGAAGAAGACCGCGGACGAGGAAGAGGAGTTGATGCCTACTCAGAGGAGGAGGAGATGGCAACTGGAATCATCAATACTACTATTTTTAGAAGTAACGATCACCATCAACGAGAAAACAAGAGCGGCCCCGGCGATGATGGTGACTATAACGACTATCATAACGACGATTCAGACGACGCCGACGCGCACATTCTTCGCAAATACACTTCTTAGACTTTCTTTACTAATTATTTAGGGACTCATTTCGAATTTAATGGCCAGAATCGAAAGAATCGAACAGTCGTTTTGAAGCAATTCGCCCTCAAAAATCTCACACGCCCATCAAAGCTTAAGCTTTCTTGCGCTTTATAACGTAACAAAAGTAAACTACCATAACAGTTTACGCGTAGTACTTTAACGTAGCTACCGCTGCTCACCGTGAATTAGGACGCGTCTTCTCTGTTTTCTTCCGAAAAAAAAGAACGCGCGCGAATAGGATTTGAACCACACCGACGAAAGAGAAATCGAAGGCTTCGTGTTCAAACAAGTAGAAAAGGCGACGCAGATCTCCTCCTCTCTCTTCGCGAGGACGACGATAAGGGAGTGAAAACAAAAAGCTTTTCACTTTCCTTCTCTTCTTTAGGAGATCTGATCCTCTTTTGGATCGGTAGTAGATAGAAATATACCAGAGCGTACACAAGGTACGTCATCTCATCGTCAAAGTCAGCCGCGATCGTGGATGGAGTGATTTCCGTCTCAAACGTCTCTCTGTAATCCAAATTTATCTTTTTACGTGGCGCGCGCGCCGCTTTCCTTTTCTGTGGTTTTAAATCACTCACAACTCCTTCCTCGTTTATATCACAACAGATCAGATCAGATCAGATCGTCTTCGCTCTCGTAGAGAAGTAGTTTTGTAGTGTGTATACACACACACACGTACTAGAAGAAGAACTCTTTCCGACGACGACGACGTAAAACGACGCGATAAGAGGAAGATGAGTTTTTTTAGCAAAAAATTTAGCAGCAAAAAGAAGGCGACGACAAAATTCTTCGTCTTCTTCGCGCTCGTCGCCTTGTGCTCGTCCGTTGCATTCGGAGTGAGCGGCGCGCCATCACAGAAGGCGCACCGCTACGGTTCGGATGATTTGACTCGCGAAGGCTTTTCGGACGCGACGAGAGCTGACAATCGTGAGTCGCTCAGCTCTGACCTGCCTCGCGTCGAAGATTTCGGCGGAGAGGATTCCTCCTCCTCCTCCTCGGCGGCGACGACTGATGGCGACGTGCACGTCGTCTCTTCGGACGATGTCAAGGTTGTGAGAAGAGGTGCTGGGTCGAGAACGCTGAATGAATTCACGGAAGACGGTCACTTCATCAGTCCGTTGTCTCCCGAAGTCATTGGTTGGGAAGAGGATGCCGTCGACGAAGCGTTGGCGTTTTATTCTCCTCAATTTTACGAGGCGTTTTATTCGTTTTACGACTTTTACTCGTTCTACGACTTTTATGATTTCTACGATCAAAAAGTCGACGCTGAGTTTAAGGAGTTTACTGGTCCAGACGGAGGCATCTTGCAGCTTTGCGAAATTGCGGTTTCTCCTGCGATTGGTTCAGATAAGGGAGGCACGAAAGTCTCCGTTATGTTGTCCGGTCACGTCGCGCGGGACCACAACTCGTTTTACTGTAAGTTTGGCGAACAACCAGTCGAAGCCATGAGCGCTCAGATCATGGAGGAATCAGGTGTCCTCGTTATTGTTTGCGAAGCACCGCCTATGGAGGACGACGAGGACGTCACCTTGCGCATTTCGTTGGATGGATCTTTGTATTCCGTCAACGGCGCGCAGTTTCATTACCACTCAAAGATGAGCGTCGCGGATGTCAAACCATCCGCGCCGAAAGTTTCCGCTGAGGGCGGAACTGCCATTCGTTTCACTTTGGGCGACTACATGTTTGGTCCAGGTTTTGATCCCAGCTCTGTCACGGTGCCGTCGGCGTGCTACTTTGGTTCCATGAGAGTGGATGGCGAGTTTGACGCCATGAAGTCCCAGCTGACTTGCCTCGCGCCGTCTTTGAAACAAATTACAAAGACGTCGTCGAGTGCGAACGTGGAGCTTCGAATATCCTTGGATGGGCAAATCTTTTCGGATGAGACGGTTATGGTCCGTTACGGCTCTGGAAAATCGTCTTTGAGTACGATCACGGCGCCGAAGCAATTCAATAATTGGTTCGATATCATGCAATTCGACTACCTTCCGTTTCACCCGGAATATTGCGTGTTCTTTGAAAACGGCGATTTTGCCTCCTTGGCTGGTATTGCGGTTACTCCTGGCGTTATCGAACCTCCGTTTTACTCCGGAACGTTCGAATACTTTGTCTTGTTGACCGTAGATGACTTACCAGACATGAGAGTCGCGTTGACTCCAGTCGCCACTCAACCGGACGCGACCATTCGCATCGGTGGATTATACGGGAAGCAAGTGAGATCTGGCGATACTTTTCGAATTGGCGTTAGACTCGGCGAGAACAAAGCGTTGATTGTAGTTACCTCTCCAAACGGATTGTCCACCCGCACTTACATTGTTACGGTGTATGTGTTGATGGACGAAGAGGAGGGCGCTTCGCTCGGCGATATTCAACTCGATCGTGGCGAGCTCGAACCCTCGTTCATGCCGGATGTCTTCAAATATTCGACGTTCTTGGATTCTACGAATCATAGAATTGGTATTACTCCGCACTCGCTCTCTGGAAACGACGTCAAGATTTGCAGAATCACGACTGGTTCCTCCGAGGAGATGAAAAGAATGTGGGCGAGAAAACGCATCCGCAAAAATTTTTACGATAACGCCTTCGCTTGTGAAACTGTAAACTCTGGAGAAAAAGGTTACATGCGACTCGAAGATGGATTCAACTTGATTCAAATTCGTGCTAAGGATGGCCGAAACACCGCGGTCTACGAACTCCTTGCTTACAAAGAGCCAGGATTTGACGACGGTTTCTCTTGCGACGGATTCGCCGAAGCTGGTCTCGTCGATACCATCACTCATTCTTTGAATGTCGATATTGATTACTCGTTATTCAGCGACCCCACGACGCAATTTTACTCAAATTTCTTGGCAGATTTGATCGACGTGTTGACGTGTAACGCGCAGTTGTACCTCGGCGATGCGTCCGTTACTTCGGCATCCTTCACGATTAATTCCGTGACGGCTGATCGTAGCGGATACACCGATATTTCGGTTACGTTCTCTGCTCCCATCGGAGCTTTGACTTCGTCCTACAGGAGTCAAGCGCGCGAAAATTTGCAGGTTTTCTTTTCCAATTGCGCTTCAGTTTCCGTCATGAATCTTCAAGCGTACGACTGGTCGACGAATTCCATTTCTATTTCTTGCGAGGAAGGAACGGTTATTATTCCTCTCGATCCGTACAACGCGTTTGCGCTACCGGATATTCAGGTCAAGGAGGGTTCGCTCGGATATGCCACGGCAGATACCCGAGAAAGCACGGCTGGTCGCTGTCAAGGCGGTCCAGAACGCTTCGGAGTCATCCTCAATCGCACGTCTGGAACGACGGGTTGCGGGATGTGGGAGCGACCAGTGGGGACGATTTTGAACAAGCCAATTTCGAGCACTGGTTTCGCTGAATTTTACATGGGAGGTTCGGACACGTGTTCCGGCGAAGTCGGCTTTGACTTCGCGACGCCAATTTACAAAGCAATTGCGAATCCGGCGGCTTCGATCGAAACGTTGATGAAGAACCCGTCGCTTTACAAATCAGGGCCGGGGGCCACTGTTTGGTACAGACTTTCCGACGCCGATGGTCGAAGCCAAGTCCAACTCAGTGGTTTAACTGTTTCTATGACTTTGAACTTAAACGGCGCGACGACGAAGGGCGAATGTGAAACTCCAAGCTCCGTAACCGGTGCCGGCGTTTGTAGAGTGGAAGCGGTTTCAGAATGGTTTTCCACTACTAACGAGCAAGTTGGACAAGCGACAATTTCCTATCAATACGATTCGGTCACTTACGGAACGAGTCTTACCCAGCAGTTCACTTTGAAGAAACACTATGAACACGATGCGGTTTCTGAACCTACTATTATTTTGGAAGCACCAAAATATCCTGTTTTTGAAGGAGAAGAAAGTGTCGTTGAAGTCTTTGTCAACACTGGAGATTACGGCTTATACGCTGGAGATTTCGAAATCTTGATCAGCGACGCTGGAAACGGAGAGCAATGGGATTCTACGTTTGAATACGTTGGGTTCACGTCGAGCGGTATTTGGCAAGCGAAGGCTAGCGAAGCCATTCCAGGTTATCTCATCTCGGTTGTCTTTTTATCTCCTTCGACAAATGTTCTCGAAGAAGAGACGAAAGGTACGAAGTTAAAGATCGGAGAGATAACGCTCAGGCAAAAGATCACGTCGTACACGAGCTCATTCGGTACGTACGCGTGTGTTGCTGGAAGCTCCTGGTTTGACTGTGACCAAGGATTGTTATCAGCCACCGTTAGGCAAATGGCAAACTGGGGCTTGCGCACTTACGTTCCAACGGGAACTGCGAGCGTCGTAAATTCGTACTCTCGCAGTGCCCCTTCGGGTGGCTTAGAACCCGGATTGGTGAGTTCTACGAAGCAAGTGAAGATGTATTCAGCGATCGGTCAAACTGACTTGGTCAATGCGTACCCCATCACTTCGGAAGGTACGTCCACGAGCATCGTGACTTACGTTGTTTGGTCTTCGCCGAGCACTTCGGATGCCGTCCTTAAACCAAGTTCGTGCTCGAGCAGCACCGGCTCCTCAACTGCATTCACCTTGGCCGTCAGCTCTTCGGGTTGCGACATTACCATCGACGAAACGCATACCGGACACGGCAACTTTTCGATCACCACAACGAGTGGAAGTTTGAGTTCTTCTACCTCGCTCAACGTGTACTACCCGCTTGAGTCTGAAATTGTCGTCACCGATGCTGTCTTGAACCCGATCAATTTACCATCAATCACAAATACGATTGCAACTTACAACGAAACGTCGAACACGACGTCTTATGAAACTTCGATTACTTATCCGTCGTGCTCGGAGAAACTTTGGCAGTATGCAGATATTAAGGCGTACGTGACATTTGGCGGTGATAACTTAGAATCAATTTACAACAACGACGTCACCTGTTACACCTCTTTTCAAGTGGAAGATTCCGAAGATTCCGTAGCGGAAGCAGTTTCCCTCTCAAAGACGCGAATTACAGTGAACGAAGCGTATGCGTCGACGATCGAAAAAGTTCCGGAAATTGTGGAAGTTTATGACGAATTGACGAATACGACATCTAACGAAACTATCACCGCGTACCCAGAAGTTGGGGATGTTATTGTTTCGTTTGCGAGCCCGGCCATTTCAAGCATTTTGAACGCGACGGCAATCGTGACCGTGAGCGCCGTGGACGATTACGTCAACGTCACCCAGTTGCTAGGGGCTGTCGTCACTGGTACGGAACTTTTGAGCACTCCTGCCGGGGTTGCCATTGGTGCTGATTCGGAAGTGGCCGTGAGCGTCGAGCTCAAGCACGACTTCAAAAATGAATTAGATCAAGGTCAGATATGGGTTTGGGCGCACTTCACGGACGGGTCGACGAGGTACATCAGAAAATCCGATGGTTTGGACATCTCTGTCGCGGTAAATTCAACGAATGACTTGTCAGTCGCGGAGAATGTCAACGGTACATCTGACTTTCAATTAACAATTCCAGTGAGGGCAACTTCTGTTGATTCGCTCGTTGATGGTTCGTTATTGAAACCAATTTGGACGGTCTGCGAGACCCCGTACAACGTCTCTGGAATTATTCCGACTTTGGTTGACCTCGCGGTTCCTATTTCTGTCGAGTTTTCCGCAAACACGAACAGAATCACGCGACGAGGAGACGGTGCGAGTGAACAACCTATCGCAATTCCCGTTGAGGCTGTACTGACCTACACTATCAACTACGACGACGGATCCTCCAAGAATTTTATTCTCGATGATCGTGCGAATTTCACTATTTCGACGGGTGAAGATTTGGCGGATGTGATCAATGGCGTCGTCGTTCCTAAAACCGATTCTAACGGGATCGGAACGATCACGGTCAGCGCGTCGTTGCCTGAGTATGCTCCGGAGCTCGGCACTGCAACAGTATCCATGACTTTGGTCATTCTCACGGATGTTGATATGCGCACTAATCCTTTTCCAGCTTACTCAGGCTCAACGTCATACGAGACGACGACGCTTCACAAAGTTGCGTGCACTGAGTACTACCAAAGTCTCGAGGCTTCCTTATCCGCAACCTTGTCGGATGGATCTGTTTTCGACATTTCTAAGTATGGTAACTACGCTACCTCCGATGTTTCCATTGGTCTCGTGTACGGTGCCGACAGCACTGTTGGTGGTGCAGGTGTTGGAGCCAACTTTGCGCGCGGGATCTCGGCGAGTACTTTTGATATGACGTCCAGTTTCGGAAGTGGTGAAAAGGCTTTCTTAGTTTCTCAAACGATCACGGTCACAGATACTCGCATCAGCATCGAATCCATTTCGCACGTAACGCAGTGGGATTCCGGAAATGCATTCGTTGCCTCATTTGGGACCTCTAAAGAAGTCCGAATGAAGGTTGTCTTCAGCGACGGAACGATGTTTGAAGACATTTTGGACCAAGACATTCCCGTTTCTGCACTCGTTGAGCTCTCCTCGAGTGCAGACGAAGTGATCAAAGTGGTTTCTTCGTTCGTTGAATTAAAGGCGAATTACTACAAAGCTGTCACTTTGACTGCTTCGAGTATTTGCTCCGCTGCTCTTAACGCGAACAACGAGCATCCGACCGTCACGGGAACTGATGAAGTGTATGCGAATCTTTTAGCGGACTTGTACGATCTCGATATCGGTGCAAACACTGGAATTCCTTTGCCGCCGAAATCCGCGGGCGAGTTGTTTGAAGTTGCCGTCAGAATCAATACGGGCGATGAAATCCTCGTTGGTGCTCAGCTGAAAGTTAACTTTGACGACACTTACATCAAGGCTGTGAGTGCTGTCGTAGGCAGCGACTGGCCATCTTACTTCCAAGAGACGATCAATTATCCTTCAACTTCGGCTTCGATTCTTATTTCTAACACTGAGTCTACCGTTACGGGTTCGGCGACTGAAGTAGCGATAATTACGTTCGAAGTCGTCACGGATCAGGCTGTCGTGACTGAACTGGAAGTTGATGTTCAGTCTTTCATTCACAGAAATGAGTTTGACTCGACTTCTAAAATTCCATTTACATCTCCGAGAAGTGTGACCCAAATTGCCTTGAACTCTGCGTCTCGTCGAAGAACGTTGCTTTCCAACGTCTCGCGTCGTAAAATGCTTCAAACAGCTGATGATTGCGTTTCGACTGGTGTTACTGTCAAAAAGGGAACTATTGGTGTTGATTGCTATCCGCGTGTTTTTGGAGACGTGAACGGCGATTGTCTGTTCAACTTGGATGATGCTATTGTAATTGAATATCACTTGTTGGGCCAAACCGTGAATGGGATCGATTATAAGGATCTCTCCATTTTCTCCCAGTGGCAGCTCATGCAAATGGACGCTACGTTGAACTACCTAGATCCAGATTACGATCGAGTAGCGGGCGGCTGTAAGTTGTGGAACGGTGAGGAGAACTCTACCAAAGTCTGTCCCACGGCTGTCGATGGCTCGTACCTGAAGAAGGCAACTGGAGTTTACAAATTCCTCGCTATGTTTTCGACTTACGAAATTGTGACTCCAAAATTGAATAACGAATATTCGTATTTGACGGTGACGGCGAGGGTGTATGACCCAATCTTTGATCCTTTCAATATTGCTGGTTTGAATGGTGATTCGTGCGCTTTGGGCTATTTGCCATCAACTTCTCGTACGGTTGTCGGTGAATTGGATAACAGTTTTCTTGGCGATTACACGCATTACGCATATCAGCCTGCATATGGCGATGAGAGCTACGGCGACTCGTACTCCAAAGTTTTTATCGAGTATGGACGCACGGATGGCCGAGTGTTCAATAACTCTGACATGACGATTGTCATGGGCGAACGCTGGGGAACACTGTATAATCAAACGTTGGATGAATCGACGGTGAAAAACAACGTGATCACGAAAGCCTCGCAAACGAATGTTGGGACTTATGTTGTTCAAACGAAAGGTAACGAGGAGAACAACTACGCATTCAACTACGAATGGAACGAAGATGCTCCCACTGAGAGTGTTGCTGGCGTGACGATCATTATTCAAAATTATGCCGCAGATGGCTCTGACCTTGGGACGCACTATCCATTCTATGGCACTTCGGAATATCCGTACAACGTGTCTGGTTACGAGTTTGATCCTATCGCCCCGATTTCGATTCAACCCGCCGGTGATGGTCTCTTACTCGCGGATTTCGAAGTTTCTATGACGACAACTGCGGACTCCCCGGGATTACCATCAGGGACGACCAAGCAAAATGAGCCGAAAGGATATTACTCCAGAGACTTCTTTGCGTTCAACAATAAGGCACCAGGATCTACTGGTAGCCTGAAACTAACTGTTGGTAGCGACGACGCGTGTTCTACCGAAAGCTTAACGAATATTGAAGGTCAAATATCTGGCGAATACACTACTGCGCGAGACAGAGCATCTGAAATGTCTGTCATTCTGAAAAACCCGACAGTGGAAATAGGCGAGCCAATTTTTCGATTGCGCTACCAGTTGCGCGACGCCAACGGACGTCCGCAGATATTGACGTCAGGAATTTCTGTAACGTTCAAACTCACTTCCCCTGATGGCTCTGAAGAGGTTTTAACTGCTTGCGGTTTGCCCAGTGCCGTTTCCGGTGGCGGTGACTGCGAGACCACGATCAGCTCCGACTGGTTTCCGGCTTCAAGTTCGAGCGCGTGGAACTCCGACGTAACTTTTGACATTGAAATGTTGTTGAAGTATTCAGATGAAATTATTGCAACGTTTGCATCCTCTGGCACTTTGGTGAGACCACCGTCTAACGATGACCACCAGATCACCATGGTGAACAACCCACACGTTTACATGCAATTGAGATACTCGCCGGTGTACGCTGGTAGAGTGGAGACTTTTGATTTATACGCTGCCACTGATTCACAAGCGTTGATTTCGTATATGGTTACGTTAGAGTGGAACACAACTTACTTGTCGTACAACTACTTCAGTGTGAATTCTGAATTATTCAGCCCGTCTCCTATTGTTCAAGCGGTTGGAACGAACTCAGTTCGTATCGTATCTGTTGGCTTGAACGTGACAAAATCGTTCTCCGATACAAGTGGTTCCGCCGTTTATTTGGGGACGGTGGGATTTATTGTCGCGGCTGATGCTCCCATTGGGAAAGCTGAAATGCCGTTGTGGGGTACCACGAATGCCCTCGTCAACGAGGGTACTCGGGAATACGTTGTCAATGAAGAAATGCAATTTGACCACTTGTACGGAACGTCTTCGTTTGGTTCGCTTTTGGTTGGCCAAAAGACGCGCACGGGAGTGTACGCCTACATGGATCAAGCGGAAATTCTCAATACTGCCTACTTGACTGGCACGACGCAAGATCACTTCCTTACTGTCATGAATGTTTGGAACGTCGGTTCCGACACTCAAGTTACCGATATGGTAGATTGTGGTTCCAGCGCATCTTTTGCGGCGCAAGCCATCGATTCAATTGGTGGCTGCTCCGTTTTGATTTTGCCAGGCTCATCTGATGGGTACAAAAATATTCAAGTTTCCGCCAGCGTCGGGGACTACTCAGCTGTGGTTCCTGTGACGGTTTGGTTTCCACTTGATGTGGAAATAGCTGTTGCTCAGCCAGTTTTGCACCCTATTTCTGGTGCTTGTGCTGTCTGCAGTTTCACGGATTGTGTCAGTCCGCTGTATCAAACGTCCTCGATTCGTACTCTTGTCACGTATGGCGGTCAATTCCTGGACCCTGTCTCCGGTGTTGATGTCACGTGCTCCGTCGCGTACGAGTCATCGCGGTCTGAAGTTGCCGCAGTTACTGGAGCGACTTTAACTGGTACTAATCCAGGATCAAGTATTATAACGCTTTCTAATTCTAGATCTTCGGCTTTCGCTGAAGTCACCATTGATTCGACTGAAGTAACCGTGGCAAATTTGGAAGCTTTGCTTCCGAACTTGGCGCAATGGTCAGCTATTACGGCGCCGGAAGCCCAAATCGACTACAGCGTTAATGTGAAAGCAACTTTGGAGCAATCTCTCACGGCTGCTGGCGAAGGTGGTCCATTATATTTCATGGCCACGTTCAGCGATGATACTACACAGTATCTCACCAAGGATATGGGTATTTCGGCCGGTATTTCTACCGCTGACTGCTTCGATAACAATGGTGGGGTAACCAGTTGCGCTGATTCTGTGAAAATTGTGACTGATGAGGACGTCATCAACGCTTACGTTGCTCCAAATGCAATAAGTATCTCGACTGAATCTGCAATCACAGCGCAATGGTCCAATATTTGTAATCAAGAAGTGATTTATTCTGGCGTTGGGAACGTAACAATTTCTTTGTCACCAGTTGCGGCTATCTTTGTCAATGCAGATACTAGATACATCACGGACTCTTCGTCCAGTGCGAAAGATCCACCAGCTAGCATTGCAACTTCCATTCAACTTACTGTTGCTGTCAGATACGAAGATGGAAGCGTGGTGGACTTCACCAATGATGCGGACAGACCGCCATCATTCAGTGTTTCCATGGGTACCGATATTGCCCAGGTTTCATCTACTGGTGAAGTCACCGTTTTACCCGATGGTCCCAAACAAGGAATGTTTCAGATTCTCGTGACCATTCCAGGTTACACCGAAGCGGAGGGCGTCCGTGGCTCCGCAACCTTTTTCGCAATTGATATTGCCGATGATGGTTTACAGACAGAACTTGCACCGTGGCCGACATACTCTGGCGCTTCTTCGCTCGGAGATAGCGCTGAGCTTAAAGTCATTCAGTGCAGTGGTAATTACACCGCCGTCTCTCTTTCTTCGAAACTCGTATACACCGACGATAGTTCGATCGACATTTCTTCTCTCGTAACCGTAAGCTCCAGTGATTCTAGCATTGCTTCAGTTGGACTTGTAGATGGGACGTATGTAGTATACGGTAAGTCATTAGGAACTGCTATCATCACTACTACTTACGCGGGCAAAACTGATTCGGTTTCAGTGACCGTTTCGTCGGAAATGCTGAGAGTTCAAGCCATGGAGCTCATCACCGGATTTCCGGCTGATGCGACTTTCACTGGCGTCGTCAAGACCGAAACGCAACTCTCTGCGAAAATAACGTTCGAAGATGGGACAATTATACCGGATGTCACGGTGCGTCCGGAGTTGCTTGACACATTGCTGCTCTGGTCAACCTCCGTAACTTCCGCGATTGAAGTTACAAACACTGGCAGAGCAATTTTGAGTGATAACCATTACGAGTCCATCACCCTTGGCATTACCGTGCAGTGCCCTTTCAACTCATCCTCAATTCTCGCGGACACAGATGCATCGGAAATGGTTTATGCCAACCTGAAACCCGAGATTGGGGATGTCGATATAGGCTTAACTTCCGGTGTACCGTTACGACCAAGCGTGTTTGGAGATGCTGTGGTCATTCCTATTTCGGTCAATACAGGTGAAGCGTCACTCGAGTCTTTTGTGATTGAGATTGAGACTACCGCAACTGACTTCACAGTAACAGATTGCACTGTTTCCAACGAATGGTCAAAGGAAATTTTTATTTGCAACATTGATACTGCGAGTGGGAAAATTTCTCTCGTCGGTAGTGCTGTTCAAGAAGAAGTCATCGGGGAAGAGGCTGAGATCGCGTCAATAACGTTGTCTACTTTGTCCACTGCGACCACCAGTCTTATTTACACTCAAGTTTCATCTATTGTTCTTTCTGACGGAGCCACGTATTCAAACGAAGCTTCGGTAGCTGGAACGACTTACGTTAAGTTGAATGGTGCGAGACGTCGCTCTTTGCTCTCTGTTGGTGCTCCGAAAGACTGGGTGAACTCCAACGTCAAAGTACCAGCTCAGCACATGGCAGTGGTCCCAGCGACCACCAAATCTCCTGACGAAAAGCGAGCTTCGCACGAGTATTTAGCAGCTGAGAAGCGCTCCAGAAGCGCGAAACGTACGCTCCTCCAAGACTTTACGTGCTCGACGAATGTGCAAGGTGATGTTAATGGTGACTGTAAGTTCGACGCAAACGATTACCTCGCTCTCATGCGTTGGATTGCTGGCTCGGATGAATACACGAATCTTACTTCGACCTTGGGCGATGCGGACTCCTTCCAGCGCAAACAAGTTGATCCTACTATGGACTGGATGCGCGGTGAAGATTTCGACACATCTCGATGTGCAGTACATGGAGCTAGCGGATCACCTTGCCCAGAACTTAGAGATGCGCAGTTCTTATTGAAGGTTCTTGAAGGGGACTACAGGTTCTTGTTCGCGACGTCCGTTGATGATATCATCGTCCTCCCTGAATCTCCGTACGATTCGCTTACTTTCCAGGCACAGCTCTTCGATTACGCTGGTACTGGTGTCAGCGGAGAATACACCAGAGTCCGCTTCGAATTTACTTCGACTAACGAGACATATTTCGCGAATGCTGCCATGAGTTTTGCCGAGGCTGAATCATATATTTCAAGCGCAGATGGCGAATTACCGGTGCGCTATGCCGTTGAAGCTCCTATGTCTTCTGCTGGTTTGTTTTCCGTGACAGCCTCGGGCCCAAGCGGAGAATTTGCAAAAGAAAACATTACCGTTGCACTTGTCGTGGAGACGTGTGAATCTAAATGCGCTTCAAGCTCCGTCGGTTCTACGAGCGCCACGATCTTCCCATACACTGGTGTATCGCTTGATCCTCACATGTCTGCGCTTGGGTATACGTACACTCCGGTGCTTACGTTTGAAACCCCGGACCCCATCGCTGGTGCGAATGAAGACTCTTACGTTTCCGCGCTCCAACCGCAGATTATTTCCGATGATTATCAAATATCTGGAGATGGTTTTGGCATTGGCTCGACCACCTACGCGTCATTGGGTGCATTCTCTCGCGAATTCGGTATTTTCGTTCCTGGATCAACAACCACCACGAAAAGCGTTTCCGCCAAGCTGATGGCTGATCGATGTGGAGACTCCACCCCAACTGGTTTCACTGAAGCATCCGCTACAATTGCAATCTCTCGTCGTCCGGTGTCTTCTGTGAAGTTAATTGTTCTAACGAGCACGGTGTATCCAGATACAGCGAAATTGCAGGTGAGATTTCAATTGATGGACGCCACGACTGCTGGCACAGTTTTGCAAACTGGATTGTCGTTACGCCTGTCGGCAACGTTATCGGAAGATGCAACCTCTGTTGCCTCCATCGGTTGCGCCTTGCCTTCGCTCACTACTGGCGTTGGATCTTGTGAACTCGATGTTCCGACCGCGTGGTTCCAAGCCGACGAAGTTGTTTCTATGAAAGCGCAGCTGCTCTTCCGATACGGTATTGAGGATTCCTCGACATCGTCCATCCTTTCCGTCCAGCTTGCGAACTCTGCGACCTATGTTGCGCTTCCCTCGACTGGTGGTGTCATCCTTGAGATGCCGAAGTCCCCTCGCTTCAGCGAGAACGAACTCACAGTTCCAGTTTCAGCGAATACGGGCGGCTTTCCGCTCGGAGCATGGAGTGGTAGTTTGAAATACAATACCACAGTTCTTCGATTTGACTCTTTCACTACTTCTACCGGATACAACTCTGCGGCTGTTGGATTAGAAAGAAACAGCACGGAAGGAATCGTCTCTATCGTTGTCGCTGGAGCTACCTCCAGCGCTACACTGGCAGATCTCACGGGTGACGAAGTCATTTTGGGCTACATCACGTTTACCATCAACAACGTACCGGTGGGAACCTACAACGACGTGGCTGCACTCAATGTTGATTCCTTGGTAACGATCGGTGGCTACACATTCTTAGAAAGCTTTGACGCGTATGTAACGGATGCACGAGGTGGTAGTGTCACAAACGCCCAACTTATTGTACTCGACACCAACGAGATTATCGGTTCCTACAGCATTGTTTCCAAGACTGAGATCGTCAATACGGCAGTTTTGGACACCACGAGGGCAATACAAGAGACGGAAATTGTTGGATACGCTGTGTACAGAAACCCAGACAATTACATTAAAAACGGAGGCGACGAAGTTATGCAAAGTGTTGAATGCTCTATAACGTCGAGTGCTGTACTTACCGTAGAAACGGGTAACTTGAAAATTAACGGTGTGGACGGGACGCAAAACGCCTGTGTGGCCAAAATTGGAAAAACGAACGAAGCTGGTGCTGCTGCGGCATCTGTCAAATTGACCTCTGGGGACGGTGCACAGTTTGTCGTTTCATCTATCAGAGTCTGGTTTCCGAAAGTTGTGTCTTTAGAAGCACAAGATAAAGTATTGGCTCCGGTCGAGGATGTGTATTACGAGGATTGCAGTTCAGTGTATCAATACACCAACATCTCTGCGTTGGCAACATATGGCGGGAGTGGTTTAACTGACCAAGATGAAGTTGACATCACGTGTATGGTTGACTTGTACTTGAACAATACAGAAGGGGATGCGTTCTCATTTAGGGATGGCAGTACTACAATCGTAGAAACCAATGGCGTTGGTAAGGCGACAATTACTCTGATAAATTCGAATTTGGCAGTCGAGCCATCGGTGACTATCTCGGCAATTTCCGACCCTATCGGTATCGAGTCGCTTCGACCTGTACTTGTTTCCCGAGCTGAATTTACTTCCGAACAGTTTGATTCGCAGACTCCTTCCGATTTGAACGCAGATACATACGCTGATGTGTCTGTGAATATGATTCAAAAGTTGAATCGTAAGGGTGCGCAAGGCGCTATTGTTGTCTATGCCCGCTTTAAAGATAACAAAGTCAACGAACTTTCTCACCTGCCTGGCCTGACCGTAAGTACCGGTATCCGATACAACGGTTTGAGCATTATAAGCACGGCTGGCTCAGACAACACGGCCGCACCTTACTATGGAGAAATTGGAGATGTGAAAGGCGGTATGGAAGGCTATGATGTCATCCAGGCAAAGCTGCTTACGACCACCTGTAACGGTGCCGTAGGAGGTGAAGATATCATTTACGGCTACGGTGGTGTCGAAGCTGTCATCGCTGATCTCGAATATGTGAATTTGACTGCGAGTGCATCCAAGCTTACCTTTGAAGGTGATCTCTCTACGAACGCTCCTATGAATATCGGAAGTGTTGCTAACTTGGAACTTACTGGAACATACTCTGACGGTGATATTCAGAGTTTCACATCTTCAGCCACGTCTCAGTTTCTGATAAAACACCCTACCGGTCTCGATATCTACAACAATCCCACATACGTAACCAATCACTCATATGCTCGCGTATCTAACGATGGTGTGCTCACCATATTTGGTTCAACTGATGACACGAGCATCACCGTTATGGGCATTTGGACAGATGAGATGAAGACGGCGAAGGTGACGATTGACATAGTTAAACATATGAGCACGCAAACAGTGATGACTCCGTATCCGGCATTCACAGGAAGCAGCGACATTGAAAAACTGTCTTTGAACAAGATTGTGTGCACCAGTAGTTATCAACGAGCGATATTGAAGTCAGTTGCTACTTTAACGGATGGCTCAGTTTTTGATATCACCAGCGAAACATCTTACACAGCCTCTGACATATTCACATTGACCCAGTCCTCCACTTCTTCGGAGGTGATAATTGCTGCTGCTGGATCCACTACTGGAAATGCAGCTATTAGTAGCACTTTTGCCGAGTCTACCATTGAGACGACTTTTGCGCTTTCGGATACACCAGTAACGCTGACCTCTGTCCTCTTTGATGAAGATATTTGGGACGCGTCTACTTCTTTCATCGGCCTGGTAGACGCAACAAAATCTTTAGATGTACACATGTACTTCAATGATGGATCTCAGATTTCCAACGCGGTGTCTTCGGAAGAAGTGCAAGCAGTCTTCAACTGGGAAGAAGTAGTCAAATTCGACTCTACTTTGCCCTCTATCATTGAAGTCAGTGGAAGCACGGCGACTTTGAAGAACCAGTATTGGACTCGAGTTCTCATTTCTGCTTCTGCTGTTTGCGCTGATGGCAGTGTCGATTACCTCGTATCGGCAACTTCTTCGATTGCCCCGAATCTCTTGCCAGCTGAGAATGACGTTTCCTTGGGTGCGTTGACAGGCATTCCGTTTCCTCCGAAGATTAAAGACGAAACGTTCGACATTGAAGTTCGAATCAATTCGGGATCTGCGAATCTTCGAAGTTTCCAACTCGTTACCCAGTTTGATTCAAATATGATCGCAGCGACTGGTTGCACGGTAGGAGACGACTGGGCTCAATACGATTTTGCCTGTACCAGGAATAACCCGTCCACTGAAGTGCTCATGATTGGTACCGAGCCGCTTTCTACCGTAAGTGGTTCCTCCATTCACGTCGCTACGATTTCGTTCTCTGTGAAAACTTCCTTCAAGATTTTGGCTAAAATCAAAACCACAGTCCAGGTCTTGACTGTTGAGGGTACCGATGGTGCCGACATAACAGCAGCTGCCTTCGTTTCTAACATGACTGGTTCAGGTGATATCGCTCTTAACAGCTACTCTGGAAAGAAACGTCGTCGTCAATTGCTCGAGGATGGCTCTATCTCCGAAGTTTTGGAGGTGGAAATTGCCGTACTTCCTTCCCACATGAGATCACTCCTCCAAGATACTGATACCGAAGCAGTTTGTAATGGAGTCGGGACGTGCGCAAGTGGTGTTGATAGTGGATGTAAGTTTGGGGACGTCAACGGAGATTGTTCTTTCGATGTTTCCGACGTTTTAGCTCTTAAAAGAGCCATCATGGGCAAGAGCTATGATGCTGACTTCGATCTGAGCGTTTATAGCGATTGGCAGAGACAGCAAATGGACCCGAATCTTGACTGGTTGAAGTCTGGAGCTTACGTATCGCCAGACGCAGCAGATTCTCTGTACTTGCTTCACGCCTTGTCCAAAAAAGCTCGATTCATCGATGTCACGAATGGATTAACAAGCTATAAAGGGTTCTTGACATATGAGCCCGGAAATGCCACGGATGTACTCCTAGACATGGAAGTGAGAGTTTATGACGAAAGCTCTGAAGCTGCAACGTCTGATGATACAAAGGTACGAATCGAACTCAGTTTCGATGGTGGGTCCGATCCAAGTAACAACGATGCCATCACCTCCATTGGTACTAGAACTTCCGATTATTCCTCAATCGGTACAATCTACGAGGCCAGTGACTTGTGGACTGCAGCAACAGATCAAAGAGGTGTATTCAGACTCGTTTTGAAACCTCCTATTTTCAGAGATGGTTCGGCAAACTGGATTGGTGAAACCGATGTCGGTATTTCTATCATTATCGATACCTACAATGACTTTGGTAAGGATGATGAATATGGACAAGGAGGCAGTGGATCCACGGAAGAAGCTGAGAGAATTAAAGTGTTCTATGGGTCTGCCACGCCACCGCTTGATGTTACTTTCGGCGGCGGTTTTATTCCATATGTCAGCTTTGATTTGCTTGGTGTTGACCCGGTGCAATCCATTTCTCTGAAAGATATCACTATTGGTGGAGGAGAATTCGGCCTTGTTTCCTCATTGGATGAGACTGCGTCTGGATTTTCTACTTCGGTCCCCAGCTACAACGTTTACGTCAATGCTGACACTTCCACCGTACAATTGCTCACGTTCATTGACGATTCCTTGAGTTGCACAGCAGAGCAAATTGCCAGCGGTGATACCGACAATTGCTTTACGACTCAATCGGTCACTATCGATGGATCCGAAGCGTCTACGTGCAGTTTGCTGACGTGCTCTTACTTTTCGGAAATTTCACTCAACGTTGGCTCCAAGACTGTTCGAGTTACGGTATATTCAGCCACATCGGAAACGTTTTACTTGGTAACTTTCATTCGCCCAGATGTGCCTACATTTTCGAGCGTCACTCTGTCGAAGGGGCAAAATCAGCTGAATTTCTCTCCGAAAACGTTTACGTATTACCTCGAATACTCGTACGATAATAATGGCGAAGGTCTCACTTTTAAACCAATTGTGAATGGAGACACCACCGGGAGTGCAATCACATTTGTTTCCTCCGGCGGGTACGAATCTACTGCTTCTTTCTTGAGCGGATCCTCTCAAGGTATCGAGCTCTCAACTACAGATACGATTGTGGTTATGACGGTTACATCTTTAGATGAGACTGTAAAGAGCACGTATACATTCTACGTGGACGTGAAGGAATCACCATTCTTGTCTTCTCTTGATGTTATCGGCGAACAAATGGTTCCTGCGTTTACGGCAAGTTCTTACACGTACGCTGTAAACGTGTTAGCCACAGTCTCTTCTATTACTCTGTCTTCCATTGTTTCTTCAGATGTGCCGCATGTTTCCCTCACGGTTGCGGCGCCTGATGGAACTAAGTCAATAACGAGTGAATCTTCACTAACGACTCCAGTTGCGTTAGATTACGGCGTCAATGCTTTGCTCGTAACTGTTTCTGGCGCGGAGGGCACGACTGTATATTCCATTTCAATTACTCGAGCAGACGCTTCATCGGTCACCGCACTTGAAATTGGCAACTATAAATGGGAGTCAGATCCCACCACCTCGGACGGCAGTCCATCAGAAAGTCCCTCATTCACCGATCCGACTGCATTCTCGAGCAATACATATATGTATAATGTGGATGTGCCGCAATACGTGTACGAGACTTTGATCACAATCACGCCGTCTTCATCTTCCGTCCTGTTTGTTGATGGAGTTGAGGTAACGTGTGATCAAGCCGATGTGAGTTGTTCTACTTCTGGTGCATACGCGTTACCACTACGAATCGATGAAGGTTTGAGCACGCACACGGTGACTGTTGTTCCTACGGATGGTTCCGGCCTCTCCTCTATTACTCTGCAGTCAGTTGCTGAGGGTCAAAACGTGGATGGCGGTTCGACGTACACGTTCACATTTACGAGGCCATATACTCCGAAACTCACGAGTATCGCTGTCGTGGACTCGAGTGACGCAGCGATTTTACTTTCGCCCTCGTTTTCAACATCCGTTTACGTCTACCGGTCTACAGTCGCTGCGACAAAATCTGAATTAGACATCTCTGTGGCATTCCTTAAAACTGGCGATGTTCCAGTCTCTGATGCTTTCGTACAATATGGTAGTCTCTCACGTATTGCTTTCCCAGAAAGTGGGCGTTTGACTGTGCCAGTTGCGGAAGGCACGACGACTGCAATTACGATAACTGTGCAAGGAAGTCTTGCAATAGGTGGAGTCGAGTCTATTTACATGTACTATGTTACACGTGGCACGTTGCCAAAGTTAGACTCTTTGACCTTTTTCTCATCTTCTGTTACGCCAACCTTCTCAACGTCTCGTTACAATTACGTGGCTGCCTTGGGGAGCGCAGAGAACAGCTTCACTTACACCGTATCTAAAAGCAGTACCAGCTCTACGTGTCTAGTCAGTTTGAGTCAAGACTTCTCAACGTGCTTGACAAGTGGAGAAAACAAAACACACGACACTACGGGTGTTACGGAAGATATCGGAGCACTGAAAATTTATGTGAGGGATTTGAGTAACTTGAACGTCGTGAACGTTTACACAGTTACCTTTACAAAAGAGGCACTCCCAACTTTGAATACTCTCAGTATTTCAGGCTCGACGGGTGCTAAACTGGACCCTTCTTTTGCTGCCACGACGTACGCATACGACATGCCAGTTCCGTTTGATTCCTCATCCGTTTGCTTCACCATGTCATTCGATACTGTGAGTTACAGTTCAAGCATTCAAATGGGTGGAGGTGCGCCACTCGCGGTTGCTACCAATGTCGCTTCTTGCGTCGAAATTCCGTTTGGCAAGATTGATATCACCATTGCAGTAACGTCGAGAACAACTGGATTTTCCGGTTCTTACATTATCTCATCGTCTCGTAAAGTTGCGCCATATCTTACATCTCTCAGTCTCACTCCGAGTGGATTCACGCCATCGTTTGATGCAACCGTGAACACGTACTCTGCCACGGTTGGGTACGACACGACTGAACTCGATATTAGAGCGGCCGCTAACTTGGTTGCCAAGGAAGGGTCCGTTGTGTATGTATCCTTAGGAGCTGGCGCAAGAACTTTGTTGGATTCATCCGAGAGTTACAAAGTTTATCCTGACGTTGGTGATCAGAACTATGTGGCAGTCTCCGTGGAATACACAGATGAAGAAGATGGTGTCACCGTCATCAACACGTACACAATACAGGTAACCCGAAGTCCTCAGAGTTCTGAGGACATTGCCATCTTGTCTTCTATTAATGCGTACGATATCAACGGTACGGTAAATGTTGGAGGTGTCGATTTTACTGGTAGTGCTGTGACCGAACCACTTTCGTTTGACGCTTCTGTTCTCGCGTACACCAGAAGCATCCAACATGGCGCCGACGCCGCCACAGTTGAGTGGGAATTGTACCCAGGAACGTATGTCCGAATCAACGATGTTGTTAAAACAAATGATGCGGGTGATGCCATCCATGGAACGGATACGAGTTATACCGTGTATGACCTAGTTCCTGGAACCCCCGTTACGGTCAGCTTAACAATTCTTCCCAGTAGTACGAAGGATACTCCGGATGCGACGTGCACGGACTCTCTCTGCACCACGTACACCGTAACACTTACGAGAATGACTGCAGGAGATATGGCGCAATATTACTCGCTTGAACCGAGTACGCAGCGTTCTACGTCCGTGTTCAAAGCATCGTCAACTGACAAAGTTGGCTACACTATCGAGCTCGACACCGAGGGTTTCATGGCCAATTCTAACACGGGATTAAAGAACATCGGAACGGTGTCTTCTACCTTGAAAACGCATTACTTCACCTCAAAAGTAAGCCAGTACTCGGGAAGTAGTGTTACGTGGTCGCCTACAATCATCGGAACAGATGTTCCAACGGTAGAAATCAACAATGTCTTAGTCATTGGCACGGATATTACAGCATCAACAGCTGACTCTGCTTCGGCTGCGGTTTACGATGATAATGCATATTTTACAGTAGATAGGAAAATTGCCACTCGCTTTAAAGTGGAGGCTTACTTCATGAGCTTGTACGACGATGAGAATGAAGAAACCTTCGCTCTGCAATATTGGCCGACAGTGGGTAAGATGCTCGCTTATGAAGGTTATTTCGTTCAGGCGGGTACTGGGGCGCCGTACGATTCTACTACGGTTGTTCAAGCAAACCTCATCCCCGATTACGAAGAGTTCACGGTCATTCCGGGTACGATGTCTGTCGCGCATACAATTTGGGACTTGCAGTATTCCGATACTTCTTCTACTACGGACAACAAAGGAACTGGCCAGTCCAGTTTTGAGTTGACTCCGTACGATAGCGTTCTCCCAAACAAAATTTCGTCGAAATCTTCGGGATTAGTCTACGGAGAAGACAAAGATTTCGTTGCTCGGGTTTGCAAAGTCTCGAGCAGAACTGTAGCAGCGGCTGATCCAGCTGGGTGCGGATCTAGCGCTGTGCCTGCGAGCGCCGTGCACAATGCTGACGGTACGTACACGATTTCTTACGATGCATCTGATGCAGGCTTCTACATTGCCATGGTGGTGTTCAAGAACGATGCGGGAAGCTTTGTGTTTGGTGGTCAATTGGCCTCAGGCGCAATGATCACTTCATTTGAAGTTTCTGAAACCGTCATCAGTCCAGAGAACTCGTATATGTACGGCGTCTGTGATGAAGGATCGGCGACGGAACCCTTGAATTCAAACGCCGTTGATTGTGTGGAAAGAGATTCTGCAACGGGTGGCGGCAAGGAGAGCTTCACGCAAACTGGGACCGTCACTTACACAGTTGTCACACGAGGCTGGAATTCTGGAGATTCTCAAACACTTGATAACTTGATCGATCTCTCTAATGGTGGCCAAAGTTTGTTTGTCTCGTATCTTTGCAAATTTGGTACCGCCGCTGATTACACGAGCTGCGTCTTCCCTGCTGGTCATGAGAATGCGGGCCAAGCTATTGTTGAGAACGCGGGCCTGTCTGCTCAGCCCTGGAAAGACAATTTTGATGGCACGTATTCAATTTCACTCTTGATTAAGGCTCCGGTATTGATTGAGTTAGATGTAAAAATTGGAAGTGATGAATATGGTGAAGCTATTTCTCAATTCGTTGATAATAAACTTGTCATCGACGTGAGACATGGTCCGATTTCCGAGGAGTCTGTCGCGGTAGACTTCCCGACATCCTTGATTGCGGGCGAGGAGGAAGAGTTCACGCTTGATCCTTTGGATTCTCAAGGGAACCAAGCCACAAATAAGAAGGAAGTTCCGAGTGCAAGTGGTATCGTGTTCACGAGTACGCCTGCGTCGTCTTCATTTACTGACAGCATCGTCATTACTCCCTTGGATACGCAAGAACCGTATGACATTAAAATTAAGTTCACAGCTCCACAAGTTGCTGGCTCGTACACCTTCAAGATTTACGTCAATACGAATGAGCTTGCGGTTTCCAAGACAATTGTTGTAAAAGCGAGCACATACATTGCTACCTCGTCAACTACGGTGGATTACGGCACTAGACGTGTTGGAACTCAAAAAATAATAGTATCCATAAAAGATATCTATTCGAATCCGACGTGTGTTACGCGCGATAACTTCAATTGGGCGTGGGGTGTCACCGGTGGTGAGTTATCAGAACCAGGTACCTTCACATCGTGTATCTCTGCTGGTAAGCATCTTGTTTCGATTCCGTCAGTGAATACAGTTGGAACATATACGTTCACTGCGAAGATAAGTAACCTATTGAATGTGGATACAGACCAACCATTCGATCGTGAAACTCTCAGTACATCTACCAGTATCAACGTGGTTTCTGATGTACCAAGTACTAAGTCTACGATGACCACGCCGAGTGAATACATCGAAGTTGGTCAACCTGCTTACTTTTATGTCATTGCTATCGACCGTCTTGGAAATAGCATTGCTGTTTCTGGACAATCCTCTGCATTTTCTGTCACTGTGACTGGGAGCATCTCCGGAACTAGAGCTGCAGAAGTTTCGAATTCTCTTTCTGATAGAACAGGGTCGGTTGGTTCATACTATGGATCATTTACTCCCCTGTACGCTGAAACATACACACTTACAGTCTCAGTAGACGGGTACCCGCTTGATCAAGGATCGTCTACCCACATTGCCTCTGTGTTCCTCACGAACGAGGCAGATTACTTCAAGGTAACCGGTGCACCAGTTTCTGGCGTTGTTGGATCGAGTTTGACGTTCATCATAAATCAATGGAACCTGGAATATAATTTGGATATGAACACGATTTCCACGACGTTTCTCTCGAAACTTTCTCGACCTCAAAGTCAAGTATCATTGACTTTATCACCACTAGGAACCGGTGCAGGAGACGCGGATATGAATCGCCGTCTTTATGTGGACAAATTGTACACAACGAAGTCTGGGACTTACACACTTTCAGTATCTAAAGCTGATGCGGACACGCCTTCGGTCTATCATGCGGTGAAGGACTCGCCTGTTTCTTTCACTTTAGCTGCCGCGAAGGCAAGTGGAAGTGTGTCTACTATTACCAAGCCTTCAACTCCAGCAGGTGGGTACGCGCCCGGAGCTACGTTATCGTTACCGTTGAGTTTGAAAGATTCATATGGAAACGCCATCACCACGGCTCGATTTTCGGATGACGTAATTGTCCAGATCAAGTCGAAAAACACCGCGAGAATCCAAACTTTGACTATTAAGGCCGACAGTACCGGAACTGGATTAGTCGCCGAAGGTGTACTTAAGTTCGCATCCGATCAATACTCTGTCTTGGCCTATGCCAGTGGAGTAGCATTGACGATGGTGAACCCAGAGATTATCATTGCGACGAATAATGTGGTTGCGCCGGCCTTGGTCGACGGAACTGCTTCATTTGCTGCTTCGGCTGGTTTACCTGCACAAGGAAGCTCTGCTGCTTTTGTTGCTGGTACGGAATATTCGCTGTACATCTTTCCCGCTGATGTATATGGAAACGTTGCGGTAAGTGACGTGCTAATGGTTGTCGTGCTTCGGGCGAACAACATTGTCCTTTCGCAGGGTGTTTGGAATACAAATACGGGCGGTTATAAGGTTTCATACACTTTCACAACGGCAGGTACAACACCGGTGACAGTTTCTGTGACACCGGCTGGAGCCACTGCGGCCACGGTCAGAAGCTTCACTGCTGTCGTGAGTCCTGGTGCCGTCGTTGGTAGCACGACGAAGCTCATTTCTATCACGAATGCAACGTCTGTGACTCGTGGAACATGGGTTGTGCGTTTGTACGATAGATATGGAAACGCCCTGACTTCTTCCCCAGCTGGATCTGTGGATGTCAAGGCTGAAATGATTTTGCAGTCAACTACGAAATCGAGTACCTTGTTTGGCTCTTTACCAGTAGTTTCTAACAGCGCTGATGCCATTTCAATTACTCTCGGTTCAGACGGCACTCAAATTGGTTTGGTGACTCTTCAGTATTTAGGAACAATCACGGGAACGTACACTTTAAAATTGTATGTTGACGGTGTTGCTGCTACCGACGTTTCAAGCTATAAAGCATACATCACCTCTGGACCTATCGTAGCTACGACTTCTACGGCCTCGGGTACGGGGTGGAACTCTGCCAAAGCTGGAGTGAAGTCCAGTTTTGTCGTTGTTCCACGAGATAAGTACTCGAACAGAGTCTACACGAGTCCTGCGAGTGCCTCTTCTTCGTTAGTGGTATCGCGTGGCCTCGGTGTTACGAAAGATCTTGTTACGGAGACTGCACCATCCTTTGTCTTTGATACAGCACTCGGTCAGTACAACGTTTCGTACACTCCTTCAGTGGCTGGTACCTCTAGTCTCTCGTTCAAGATAAATGGTGCAAACATCGCAGATTCTCCTCGAGTTTTCACTGTTACTGCTGGAGCCGCTTCTGCTTCCAAGTCCTTCCTTAGTGGCGCGGGTGTCCGAGGAACTCTGTTTGGAGCTGCGTCAGAAGTTGTCATTCAAGCTGTGGATTCCTTTGGCAACTTAAAAACGTCGGGTGGAGATACTTTCCGGGCGAGTTTGAACCAGACAGGCTCTACGACAACTGTAACTGATAACAGTGATGGTACTTACACCATCACGTACACGCCTGTGGCTGCCGGAGCAGCATTGCTCAAGATTGAGTACGGCACTGGTTTTGTTCAAATTGGATGCGATTTCATCACCATTCCTTCATCAGGTTGTTTGTTGGATATCAAAACTGCCGATTCTGTTCAGACTTTGGATCCATTGCAGACTACCTACAAAGCTGCATATTTGTCCACCAGTGATGGTGATCTTACGCTTGGCTTCGCATCTGTAGCAAGCACGGGAAAACCCTCAGGTTCTTTCCGTATCTTGACATTTGATCAAGATGGAGTCCAAATGGGCAGAAATGATGTCACCATCCAGTTATCAATTGGTGGAACCGTACTCTCTGGATCTGATATCGCCATCACAGCAGTGGAAGGTACAACGGGTGAGTTCCGAATCGACTACTACTACAGTACGGCAGGAACGTGGCCGATATCTATCACGGCGAACGGCGTCGAAATTGGCGCTCGCTTACGTGAGATTGCTTTCGATGAGGCTGGTGCTAGCACTGATCTTGTTGCCGAGTTTGGAGGATATTCTAATCTCGTCATCCGACCAGATTTCACTACAGCTTCCAGCGTTGATGTTGTTATTGCATCTGGTGTTCAAGGAACGAACCCGATTGTTGCTACCGCAGGATTTCCCGTTGAGTTTGCGATTTCGGCGAAAGATTCATACGGCAACGTGCAATACTATTCCTCGGATTACCCCGGGGATGTGTTCACAGTCACGGCTACCGCGTCACAAGCGGAAACTTTGAATGCTGAATTTACTTCGTTGGCATGCTTCCCGTCATCATCATTCTTTCCGGACTGCAGAATTCCTTCAAACTACGTGGAGGCGTTTCCTGATGGATCGGTGTCTGCTGAAGCTTCGTTGACTTTCTCCAACACCGCTGCATACACCATCTCTGTCAGCTTGCAACCGAGATTTGCTATGGGTATCTCAACAACCGAAGGATCGGCACCGGTCTCTGATGCGGTTCAAGTCAAACAATTCAAGGTCACAGTTGTTCCTGGCGTTGTGAATGCGGCAAACTCTCTCATGAATGGGGACGGTCTGTCTGGTTCTATCGCGGACGAACGAAAATCTGTGCTCATCTCAGCCTATGATGCCGGCTCTAATGCTCTCTATAAATTGTCAGAAGACGAGAGAGAAGATGCGTTGACTTCCTGCCGCATTGATTTTGTTGGAACTTCGGAAGGCAACATGGGAGAAAAATTTTCCTCAAGCTCGGAGAACTGCTTTGCACTCGATGGTTGCTTTGGTCTCACGACTGACCAGTGCTTGTTCGAAGTATATTACAACATAACTTACCTCACGGGGACGTTTGACATGTCTGTAAGACTTTGCGCGAGTGGCTCACCGGATGATTTGGAGGTCAACCCTGACGGATGTCTTGTCTCTGGAGAGTCCGTTTCCATCACAGTTACTGCGGGTTCACCGAATTCCAAAACTTCGGGATTACTCGCGACACCTCCAAGTACTGTCACTGCAATGGAAAGTGGAACGTTAAAATTTGTTGCCCGGGATGAATTCAATAACGAAATCACAATTGGTGGAGACGGAAATCCGCTCGTTGTTTCTGCAATTCAAACGAAACCAACAGCTGGGTCGCTCCTCACCAATGTCGCTACCTTGTCTGATAATGAAGATGGCACTTACAACATTGTGTACACGTTGCCAACTGGCGGAAATGGTGTTGAATATCAGTTCAACATCACTTACGACGGTGATCACATTATCGGTTCTCCGTACACGATGTCGGTTGCTTCTCCAAATATCTCGCCAATGTACTCGTTCGCGTACGGTGAAGCTTTGAGTGATGCTACGATGACTGCCAGGGCTGGCGAAGTTACTTCGTTCACCATTCAGCCTGTCGATGCGTCAGGCAACACGATCACGAAGATGCCTGATACGAACAAATTTAAAGTAGTGTCAAGAAATCTCGAACTTTCGGCCGGTGGTGGACAAGAGCCATCTTTCACTACGAACCCGGATGGTTCAATCAAGGTTTCTTTTACAGCCGTAGTGACCTCCCCGGCGCAGTTGACAATTTCTGCAATTCGACCAGTTGACGGCGTGAGCACAGAAACTGTCATAGATTCACCCGCCAACGGTATTATTTACGTGAATGTCGATCCTGGGGTTGCCGTAGCTTCAAGTTCGTACACAAGAAATGACCGAACAGTTCCATTGACGCAGGTAGCCGTTGCTGGTTCGGAACACAACTATCAGATTATTACTGCGGATAAGTACTCGAACCAATTGACGTATGATCCGTATGGTACGCCGACGAATCTTACATTCGCGGCTCCGAACAAATACGGGCCTGAAGGCTACAAGTACGTAAGCGGGCCAGCTCCTGCTAAGTATGGCTACGCTCAAGAAATTGGTGCATCTGAACCAGGAAACTGGCGAGTGCGCTGGTCTGCGGAAACGACTGGAACTTATGCTCTCCGAGCATACATATCAGATGGGCTAGTCCTGGACGGCCCTGGTGGGTCTCAGTTACCATTGAACATGGAAGTCATCGCATCTGATGCGGATTATTCGAAATTTACCCTCACTGGTGCTGGTATTACGGCTTCTGCAACAGTCAACAGTAAGGCTACGTTGACTTTGGAGGCGAGAGATGTGTATGGAAACTTCAAGAAGGACCGCGGTAATCTCGTGAATGACATCATCGATGGTATTTCACAAACGATTTACTCTGATGATGCCTTATTAATGGAAGAATCGACCATCCAGGAACACTCTGTGACTTTTGACAGTGCTACTGGGAAATACACCATCGAATACACCCCATCTGTTATTGGTTACATGGAAACGGCCCTCAATATTCGCGGCGTGGATATTGCCAATTCGCCATTCCAGCAGGAGATTGTTGCTGGTGCTATTAGCGCGAGCTACACGCGCGCTTCTGGACCTGGTATTGTTGGAGGCTCTCTCGGCATCCAAACTTACATTGCCATAGATCCTCGTGATGCCTCAGATTTTCTCGTCACGGCAGGTACAAGTGCCTCTTCGTTTGAAGTGACTGTTACCACGACTGCGGGATCGATTATTCAAAGCGGTCCAACATGGGACGAATCTTCCCGAGTTTATCGATTTGAGTATATGATTGAGGGTAGCACAGACGCTACGGTCACGGTCGATATTGCTTACGATAGTGAGGCTATTGCAGGCTCTCCGTTCTCGAACATACCAATCTCCTCTTCCGTAAGCACGGATGTGGATGAGAAAAGGTGCGTTATCTCAGGTCCTGGAATAACATATGGAGTTGCGGGTGAATTGACTGCCATCGCCATCACGCTTTACGACAGCGATGGTATATTGGCGGTACCATCCGCAGCACCTTCTCTGGTGCTTACTGTCTTCAATGGGAACAACGAAAATTTCGTTGAGTACACAGATTTTCAATTATTTGATTCATCGGTGCTTTCTGGTTTGGGCCTCGATCCAAGTGCGTTTGGCTACGTCAACGAAGATGCGGGTGGCACATACTTTGTTACTTTTACTAAGACTAGTGTAGCTGAAGCACCGTACAAATTGACGGTCGCTGTCAATGGTTTAGTCACCGGTTCTGTCGAATACGAGAATCCTGGGGAGTTCACGTTCGAACTCGTTTCTAGCGTCACGTCTAGTTCAACTTCTTATGTTCAGCTCGGGAACACGGATGGAAGCATCGTTGCAGGTGATAGCGTACCTGTTTACATTTACCCAAGAGATGCGTATTACAACGGCCAGGATTACAAGAATTTAGCGAATAAAGAAGAAACGTTCTCTATCGCCCTCACCGGTCCTGCTGCTTACACCGTCACTTACACTGGTTCGGCGAGTGATGGTACGATGAAGTTGGTCAAGGATACCGAAAATGACTCGTACTATTATTACGGTTTCATCAAACCTGTCAAGGCTGGTGTGTATAGAGGCACTGCGCAACTCGTTCAGAATGGTGTGACATCGAGTGTTCTTACCCTCGCTCAAGCTGCTCTTTCTCTTGATGTCAGTGCTGGTGCCCTTGATATTTCTAACTCAGTGGTAGGTGGACAAGGTGTGTTCTCAAGTAAGGTTTTGGCGAAGGGTGCTGTTAAAGTACAATTTCGCGACTCTGTTTCGAACCTTTTGACGGACGATATCGTTCAGTCCTCGCTCAGTGCAGTGAAATTCAACTTGATGAGGCGCGATGTAAATGAAGCAGCGTTTGCAAGTGATATTGAACTCGTGTATGTTAGTGCTCAATCTGCTTTTGTTGGTGAGTATATTTCTACTGTCGCGGGTACACTTGACATGCAAGTTAGTGCGTGTGATTCCTCAGACCCACCTGTATGTGAAGAAGTTCCCATCTCTGGATACACTGGTACAGTTATATCCCCTGGTAGTTTCGTCTCTGCTATGGCTGAGGTCGTCGGCGCTGATAGTACCTCCGAATTCAAAGTCGCTGAAGACTCGCTCGTGTATGTCTTTGGGCGCGACTCTCAAGGAAACACTTTGAGCACCGGTGGTGAAATTCTGAGCGCTAAATTAGTCCCCACGCTAACCACCGGTCAAAGCGAACTTCGCATCTCTCCATCTAACATCGTCGATAATGGCGATGGAATGTACACTATAACAGTACAACCAAAGCAATCTGGTGATTTCAAATTGTTGATCACAAGATCTGGAGCAGTTGTCGGTACAACAGATGAGACGGGCTTCCTTATCACTGTTGAGCCAGGAGTTGCTTCTACTGCGTCAACAGTCTCAGGAACTGGATTCGGATTACAGTCGACTGGCTACATCGTTGCCGGTAACGAAGCCAAACTTACCCTGATTGCAAGAGACGCCATTGGGAATGCCATTGTGTCAAGCGCAGATGAGTTCACGTATGAAATTTCTGCAGGTGGCTCGGTAGTTGATTTCGGTCAGTTTGCGTACGTTGAAGAGTCTGACGGCACATACGAAGCTACTTACACAATTGAAAAGTCTGGCGACTTGATCGTCGAAGTTAAGTTGCGCGGCGAATCTCTCCTTTCTGTACCATCTGGCGGTAAGGTGCTTCATTCGTCTGTATCTTTGAAGGACTGTTTGCTGTACGGAGATGCTTTGACTGCCGGAGTGGAGGCGGGTGTCCTCTCAACTCTGTCTTTAATCGCGAAGGATCAGTACGGAAATGTTGTAACTGACTTGCAAAACAGCGGTTTGTTCGAACTTAAAGTTGATACACTCAATAATCCTGGCTTCTTGCCGTTCGAAATCTCGGATGCCTCGATTGGCTTGTTAACGGTTGACTTTACTCTCCCCTCTGTTGACGTTGCGCCAGGTTTAGTGACTGTCGTATACGACAACGACTTGGCATTGAATCTGTACAAAAACTACGACACGAAAGAACAATTCTCCATTCAAGTTTATGTCGGACAGCCGTCCGCTTCTACTACTACACTTGTTGGAATTTCACCCACGATTCCGTTTCAAACGGACGTGGCTTCGACAGTTGAATTGTACGTTCGTGACGCTAATGGCAATGTGATCGGCGAAAGTGATGAGCTAACTGCAGTTCTTGATTCTTTGGCCCTGAACGTCTTCACAGTCCGAGGTCAAACTTACGCAGTTGACATCACTTTCACGTCAAGTAACGCCGTGAATGGTGATTACATCACTATCCTGAACTTCTCACCTCCTGCTGCGGGTTCATTGCGTCTCTCTCTTTACATTGATGGTTCTGAGGTGATTGACCCCACTACGGAGAAGGATTACGAGTGCACGGTGCTACCGGGTGCAATTGGTGCTCCGTACTCAACTTACTCAGGTGCCGGTATCTTTTCTGGCGCTATTGCTGGATCGGAATCTACGATTTACATTCAAGCTGCGGATAGAACCGGTGGTATTATCACAACTGATAAAAGCACTGATACTACAGCATTCACTCTAGAATTTGAGATTCTTTCTAATTCTGGCATATCGAATGCAACTGATAAGGCAAGCGCAATCTCTGGCGTTGAGGTTATCGGGCCGACGTACACTGGTGCTGGTACGTACATGTTCAAGTACATTCCGTATGACCTGGGCTATCCGTATTCTATGTACGCTAAAATTGCTACTGGTAATGATCCGATCGGCACTTCAGATGGTCTCTCCGGTGGTGAAACCGTTCAAGTCTACGATGTTGCCTCGACGCGTGAATCGAGTGCGGAAAAATCAGCAGCTTTGTTGGCCATCGATTCGGACGGTACTCTTATGCTGGGTTCGCAGATTCCAGTTGCAGGTTCAATTTTCTTTGAAACCGTGGCGGGAGAAGCAATTGTCTTCTTCATTCAAGAACGAGACGTGAATGGATTAGATGTCGCTTCGAATAGTGCCACCGCTCCGTCTGTTCAAGTATCTTCTGGCTTTGTGCCAACTGCTCCGACTGTTGTTAACGATGGTTCTGGCATATGGAGAGTCACTGTCAAGCCTGAAAAGTCTGGTGAAGTTCCAATCTTTGTTGCCTTCGATGGCGTGGAGATCGCGAACTCTCAAATGATTTTGACTGTAATCCCAGCGGCAACTTCGGCGTTGACGTCGACCATTGAAGGTACAGGTCTCGAGCCCGATGAAACGAATTTGGTTCGTGCAGGCCTTTCGTCAAAATTTTCCATCATCGCTAGAGATGCTTTTGGAAACTACGCCGAGTACGACGACGTCGCCGGGAACGACGAGTTCCACGTTGAAATTGCTTCTTCGGTGGAGTCGGAGACTATCGTTGTTGAGGGTATCATCACGAAGATTGATGGTAATGGTTACGAATACGAAGTTGAATTCGTTCCGCGTTACGTTGGCACAAACACTGTGAGTGTTTACCTCGGACCTGTTGGAGGTAAGTTGCTTGTTACCACGGCATCTGTCGAGGTAACGAACGGTGTGGTGAATGTGCAGGCCACGGAGGCGAGTGTTACAACTGAAGAACTTTCAGGAACCACTGTGAGTGCGGGAGACAGATTTGAGTTCAGTATTTACGCCAAAGATATATATGGCTACGATCACGCTACTCCAGCGCTCCTATGGGATGTTGAATTGATTCCCAGCGATGCTTTGAAAGCAACCGGTGCCACTTCAAGGACTGGCACCGTCACTGGATACTCTGGAACGAAGGAAAGCGGTGGTTACTCTGTAACGTTCACCTTGTACAAGGAAGGAACCTGGTACTTATCCTTGACTGAACGAGACGAGTCCGGTGGGTCAATGGTGTCGTCCATGTATGTTCCGATCACGGTTGTAGGTGGCACTGCGAATGTGTATAAAACGACGTTATCTGGTGGCATCGCATCTGGTCTTGTTGCTACTTCTACGGACCGAACGGTTTACATCACCACGCGAGACGTGTACGGAAACCTTGCATTTAGCTCTGGATTGCACCCATTCAGCGCGGATGATGAATTGAACGACTTTGAGATTACCATCGACCTTGATGAAATCGTACCCGAAGGTGCGGAGATTCAAGGATATGAATACACGAATAACGGCGCTGAGTACGTTTCGCCGGGTGTCTTCAAATTTACGTATTCGACAATTCTGCCGGGCACGTACTACATCCAAATAATTCAAAAGAAAGAAGCGATTGGTGATGGTTCAAATAAAGTCATCACCGTGAAACCAGTTCCTGCGCCTGTTGTCACGGAAGTGAGATTTGCAAACTCTTTGTCAACGATCCAAGTTGTGTTCGATGTGGAGACAGATGAGGCTATGCAAATAGGCGCATCTGACTGTTCGAACGTCCTTGCCACAGCCACGATCAGTCTTTTGGGTACGAACCCATTGTGTAAGTGGACTAACATTCCGACCGATGATGGCGCTGGCTCGAAAACTCACAATTATTTGCAAATTACGCTCGGATCGAACCCTACGGTGAAGCCACAAACGTCGCAGAACGCGGCATCGTTCATCACCTTGAAGCAACAAACCATCCGAACGAAGGACAGAAATTCGTACTTCGCCGTTGCGTCGACGGGTGTCCTTGGACCTCTCATTTACCCATCTGTAAAGGCCTCAATAACTGGTGTGGTCAGTGTTGGTACGTGCACTCCTCTCAACTTTGATGCGTTGAGATCGACTGGTGGTGGTGGTAGAGCCCTCACGTACGTTTGGAGAATTACCAGTACGCAAGATGTATCTAATATTGATATTTGCGAAGTTGACACAGCTAACAAGATTAATACTTGCACAGATAGTCTCTTCGTTCCGTACACGGACCTTGTGCCAGGCGGAACGTACACTGCTGAGTTACAAGTTACGAACTTTTTAGGAACAACGTCAACTGCGACTTTTGATACGGCAGTCGCTGCTGTTCCTTTGCCCAAGATTGCAACTCCGGAAGAAGTTACCATCTACGCTTCGGATCGCTTGACAATTATCTCGTACGTATCAGCTCCGGACACGTCTTGCATGGATTATCCCGAGAATTTGAACGCTCTCGAGTATTATTGGGAGTTCACAGCGGGATCCTTGCAAGTTGAATCTTCTGATTGGATTAATACGCGAGGGACTCCGGAACTTACTCTTCCTCCAAACTCTTTCGAACCTGGAGAAACGTATGAGTTGTTAGTTACGGCAACTATTGCTTCTTCCGGCAATACTGCTCAAGCTATAACATCAACAACGAAAGTGAATGTCGCTTACCGTGAAATTATCGTCGAGGATAGGCTTGGTGGAGATAGAATTGTTTCACCATTTTTGACAAACTCACTCGTTGCGTCTCCGTTTGATCCTGAAGACTCACGTGATGAGTCTGGTGTGGCTTATCCGTGGAGTTACTACTGGTTCTGCACGAAAGCATGTGAAATTCCTGATGGTGAATCGACGTGCGAACTGGTTGAGATCGCCGATGGTGCAGATTGCTTCACTGATGCGAGTGCTATGTTTGCGACTGACACTGACACCATATCTATTCCAGGGAGTGATCTACTTCAATATCTCGGAACGAATAACATGTACGAGATTGGCTGTACCATCTCGAAAGGGGTTCGCGGTCAGTCATCGCTCA
>Ga0181556_1000121_pt1 | contig 76754 bp, 71 predicted proteins | sample 011ome_14_FD_148651 | JGI IMG/M metagenome (GOLD analysis project Ga0181556, IMG submission 148651) | Coastal salt marsh microbial communities from the Groves Creek Marsh, Skidaway Island, Georgia - 011505AT metaG (spades assembly) | ecosystem: Environmental > Aquatic > Marine > Intertidal zone...
GTTGCCATATCACATCCCCTCCAGCAGTGGATTATGTCAGCCGTTGGGGCGGGTCAAACAGATTCGATCATTCTTCGGCTTCCCTTGTTCGGGCAAACGCGATAGCCTGAAAGCCGCATGGAGTTGTCGATCGTCCGCAAATGCACCCAGGCGGATGGCGGGGAACCGGAAGAAAGGACAGCGCGTGGAAAGTTTCGGTTCCCTGGTGCTTGAACGGCATGAAAACGGGGTCGGGGTTGCCACGCTTGACCGGCCGCCGGTAAACGCCGTTTCGCTCTCCGTTTATGAAGATATTGGCGCGCTGAGCGAGCGAGTGGAGAGCGGAACTGACATAAGGGTGCTGGTGCTGGCTGCTCGCGATGATGCGCGTGCCTGGTGCGGGGGTGCCGACCTCAACGATTTTGTCGGAATGGACACCGCTCGCCGGAAGGAGCGTTATCGTTTCATCAATGAGAAGCTGCCCAGCTTCTATAAGCTCACTCGTCCGGTGATCGCGGCGGTAAATGCTCCTGCGATCGGGATCGGGATGATCCTGGCGGGGTTGTGCGATATGCGGGTTGCAGCAGAAGATGCGAAATTCGCCTGTCCCGAAATTGATTATGGGTTGGTGTGCGGCGGCGGAGGGCTCTTCGCCATGCTGAAGATGCCCGAGGCGAAAATGCGCGAAATCCTGTTCACGGGCCGCAAGTTCACCGCCCGCGAACTCGAACCCACAGGTTTTCTCAATTACGTCGTTTCGCGCGACGAGGTAATGCCGAAGGCGCTCGAACTGGCAGGGCAGATCGCGGCGAAAAGTTTGCCCTCCATTCAGGCGCGCAAGATTGCCTCCACCCGGCTGGAAGGTAAAAGCTGGATGGAAGCCTATCTCGATGCACAGGCGCTTTCGGCGCACCTTGTTGCGACCAGGGACAGTCAGGAAGGGGTGCAGGCGTTCCTGCAGGGGCGTCCGGCGCAATTTGATGACCGATGAGCGGGTCAATCCCCTGATGTGGATTATTTGCAAGAGGCCTGACGGGGCGCGGCATTGAGAGGGCAAATTGGAAAAATCAGCACAGATGTTTCAGTGCCCTCCAAAAGCCGATATATTTTCGATAATCCGGTTGACTCTGGTGCGGGGCGATCATACCGAGCAGACAGTTCAAGTCGGCAGGTGTGTGCCTGCGGTCTGGTAATTCCGCCTCGTGATAGGCGGGCGTTTATTGGGAAAGTGGCCATGATCAATTTGAAATGGGCAACAGGGGGGAGCTTGGTATGAGCATGCCTCGCGTTGGTATTGTTTCCACGTCGATGACGCAGCTTCGGCCCGCTTGGGACAGCGCGCAGCATATCGATCTCATTTCAGCAGTCGTGCTCGACGTGTTCAAGGGCACAGGGCTGACGCTGGATGACGTCGATTTCATCATCGATTCCGGCAGTGACGTGCTGGACGGTCGTTCGATCTCCAACTGCGGCTTTCTTGGTGCGCTTGGCGCACATCACAAGGAAGAAGCGCGGGTCGAGGAAGATGGGCTGTGGGCCGCGCTTTATGGCGTCAACAAGATCCGCTCGGGGTCTTCGTCCATCGGCCTGATCGTGGCTTACAGCAAGCCCTCGGAATCGCGCGACATCGATCTTTACTGGGGTTCGATGGTCGAGCCGTTTTACCAGCGTCCGGTCGGCTTCGGCCAGAAGGCGGCGCTGGGCATGCAGGCGCAGCGCTATGTCGACACCTATGGCGCCAAGGACAAGGACCTCGCCGCGCTGGTTGCAAAGCGCTGGGCTGCGGCCGCGCAGGGCGGTGACGTGGCGATCGACGCCGTGCCCGATGCCGATACGGTGCTTGCCTCGGCCGAAGCGGCGGCGCCGCTCACCGAGCTTATGATTTCGCGCCCGGTCGATGGTGCGGTGGCCATGCTGCTGAGCACCGAAGAGATCGCGACTCGCCTGGGTCGCGCGCCGGTTGTCATCACCGGCATGGGCACGTCGATGGAGACGCATTCCTTCTCGGCGCGGACCGCCAACACGCTCACTTCGGTATCCAAGGCGGCGGATATGGCTTGTTCCAGGGCTGGCTGGAAGGCGGCCGAGGCGGATGTGGCCGAAGTGAGCGCAAGTTCGGTCGTGGGCGAATTGCTCACACTTGAAGCGCTGGGCATGGCTGGCGCCGGCAAGGGGCTCGATGCGGCGATGTCGGACAAGGTCAATAGTTCGGGTGGCGCGTTGCCGGCCAATCCGATCATGGCTACCGGGCTCGTTCGTCTGGCTGAAGCCCACAAGCAACTTTCGCAGCCGCGGGCGGGCGCAAGCGCACCGCACCGCGCGGTCGTCCACGGCACGGGCGGTGTCGCTATGCAGACCAACTGCGTCTTTACACTCGAGGTTTGATCATGGGCCGTGAAGTAGGAATTGTTGGCGTCGGACAGACGCATCACTCGCGCCGTCGTACGGATGTCAGCCAGGCGGGCCTCGTGCGCGAAGCCGTCAATCGCGCGCTGGCTGACGCCAAGCTTTCGATGGAAGATATTGATACCGTGGTAGTGGCGACCGGTCCGGTCCTGTTCGCCGCGGTGAACCAGCCGGAAAAATGGGTCGTTGATGCAATCGGTGCCCAAGGCAAATCCGTCGTGCGGGTCACCAGTGGCGGCGGCGCGGGTTTCGCGGGCGCGCTGTCGGGCTTTTACCAGGTGGCTGGCGGTTATTCCGAACGCACCCTTGTGGTGGCTTACGACAAGTTGTCAGAAGGCCAGCTGCAGTATTCGATCTCCACTCTCTACGACCCCTTCTGGGGCCGTGAATTCGCGGTTGGCATCATGGGCTTTTCGGCTGCCTACTGGCGAGCGCGCATGGATGTGTTGGGCCATTCGGAAGAAGCGGCGGCAATGGTTTCGGTTAAGAATCGCAAAAACTCTATCGCCAACCCCTATGCGCATGTGAAGAAGGAAGTGACGGTCGAGGACGTGCTCAATTCCAAGCCCCTTTGCTGGCCGATCAAGCTGCTGGACGTCCCGCCGATTTCCGACGGCGCGGCGGCTATCGTCCTTGCCAATGATAAGGTGGCGCATCATTCCACCACCAGGCCGGCCTGGATCCGCGGGATCGCCTATTGCTGCGAAGCGGATAACGCACCGGAACGGTCGCTGATGCTGTCCGAGCCGCTCGCCATTGCCGCCAAGAGGGTCTATCGCGCCGCGGGCATCACCAATCCGCGCCGCCAGTTCGATGTGGTCGAGTTGCAGGAGCCATACAGCTGTTTCGAACTCAACTACTATGAAAGCCTGGGCCTGTGTCCGCCGGGCGAAGCGGCCGAACTGGTCGCTTCGGGTGCGACGCAGCTTGACGGCGATATTCCGGTCAACCCCTCGGGCGGCTGCATGGGGGCGAACCCGATCGGCGCGGTGGGCGTTATCCGTCTGATCGAAGGCGCCACCCAGGTCATGGGACGCAATGAAAGCCATCAGATCAAGGGCGCCAAGACCGCGCTCGTCCAGTCTGGCGGCGGCTGGGCCAATTTGCGCGGCTGCGCCGTGCTGAGCGCCTGAGGAGACAAGCAGATGTTTGCAGCACCTGAAACATACAAGCACGACCTGCCGACCTTCCACAGCCAGATCAGCATGCCTTACACGCTGACCCCTGGCCGGGCGGCGGGCACCTTTCTGGCTGAAATGCCCAATCGCCGTATTGTCGGTTCGCGCTTTCCCGGCGGGATGATCATCGCGCCGGCCCAGGATTTCTCGCCGGTGGACGGAGAAGAGCCCGAAGCTCTGGTGCAGGTGCCGGAATCCGGTGTTCTGACCGCGTTCACTCGCGTTGGCGGCGTTGTCATCGGGCTTATTCGCCTGGATGGTTGCGCCAATGAATTCCCGCACAAGATCCTGGCCGATTTCGCTGGCCTGTCATTCGGGCAGCGCGTGACGGCGCAGTGGAGCGATGCGGACGAAGGCACGTCGATCCTGGCCATCAAGGGTTTTGTGCTTGCCCCCGAGGCCCCCGAAGGCAAGGTGACGGATCTTGCCGATCCGGCTGAGCCGCTCGGGGTTATCGATTACTCGATGAGCCTGGATTTTGAGCACGCATACGGTCCGTATTATGGTCGCATGTTCGACGAAATCCGCGAACATGGCCGGATCATTGGCATTCGCACCTCCAACGGCGAAGACGCGCTCCTGCCGCCGCGCGAAGTGGACGACATCACGCACAAGCGCACCGGCACATGGAAGGCCTGCGGGAACACTGGCACCATCCGTGGCTGCTCCATCATCAATATGGAAATCCTCGGTCAGTCGCGCAAACCGCCCTATGTGTATGCGGAAATCGTGCTCGACGGCGCTTCCACCCGTATGATCCACGTGATCGAGATCGATGATCTTGAAAGCGCCAAGGAAAAGATCAAGCCGGGCACCCGCGTGCGCGCGATCTGGACGGATGGCGAACGTCAGGGTCGCGTTTCGGACATTGATCGTTTCGAGGTAATCGAGGATTGACGCAGCACATGCGAGGCGGCTGCGCATCCGGTGCGGCCGCCTTGCAAGAACAGAAGAGAGGCTCGCGATGTTTGAAATCCATTCGCTCCGCATTGGCGAGCTCTATATCCCCCAGGGCGGCAAGCTGCACCGCGATCCGGTGCATGTCTGGCTAGTGACCGACGGGGAAAACCACATCCTCGTCGACAGCGGGATGGCGGACATCAAGCGGATCGAGGAAATGCTCAAGGTCACCGGATGGGGCGGTGGGCACGATGCGCTGCGCGCCAAGCTGGCCGAGCATGGGCTAGCCGCCGACGATATCAGCCATGTCGTGCTGACGCATATGCATTTCGACCACGCGGACAATACTGACCTGTTCCCCAATGCGACGGTGGTGGTCCAGAAAAGCGAACTGTTCCACGCGATTGACCCGACGCCCAGCCATCGTCCCTATTTCAAGGGGCACATCATGGCCGAACTGCTCAGCCGCAAACGGCCCAAGGGCTTGCAGCTGGAGGATGGCGATTTCGAACTGTTGGACGGCTTCCGCGTCCTGCATGTGCCTTCGCATACGCCGGGCATGCAGGTGCCGGTGGTAACGACCGCCAGGGGCCGTGCCGCGCTGGTTTCGGATCTTGGCGATCATTACAAATACTGGTTTCCCGCCGATGCGCGCGCCACGGACAAGCCGACGCGCTATCTTGGCGATACATTCATGGCTGGGCCGATCCGCTCGGAAAGCGAGCGGGACTGGATCGCGGCGATGCAGCGCGTGGTGGACAACAGCGACATCGTCGTTCCGGCGCATGATTTCCGCATACCCATGCACATGCCCACCGATTGGTGGGCCATTCCCGATTCGACGGAGGGCGACCTGTGTTTCACTGAACCGCAGCCGTCCGACCCAGTGTCATTCTGATTTTCGCCAGAGGAGTTTGGCCTTGGAATTCGAAACCATCAAATACGACCTGATGAACAAGGTCGCGACGATCACGCTGAACCGACCCGACGCGTTGAACAGCACCAACGATCAGATGTACAAGGAACTGAACTTCCTGATCGGCGAGATCGCCGCCAAGGACGAAGCGCGCTGCGTCATCCTGACGGGTGAAGGGCGGGGTTTCTGCGCCGGCGCCGATGTGCGCGGCATGGACCCGAACATGAAGCTGCTGGCCCGCCGTGCGCGCCACCGCGGCATCCTGCGCAATGTCCTGCGCCCGCTGTTCGATCTGGAAAAGCCGGTGATCGCTGCGGTCAACGGTGTTGCCGTGGGCGCGGGCTTCAATATCGCGCTGGCCTGCGATTTCATCATTTCCAGCGACAAGGCGATGTACAGTCAGATTTTCACCAAGATGGGCCTCGTCCCCGATCTCGGCGGCCTCTATTTCCTCACCCGCGTCGTCGGCGTGAACAGGGCCAAGGAACTGTGCTTCACCGCCAAGAAGATCAGCGCGGCCGAAGCTTTCGATCTGGGCATCGTCAACCACGTTGTCCCGCATGACGACCTGATGGCCGAAGCACGCAAGATCGCGGAAGACATCGCCGCCGGTCCGCCGGTTGCGCTGGCGATGATCAAGACTCTGCTCAATAAGTCGGCTGACGCCACGCTGGAGCAGATGCTCGAGTACGAAGGCTATGCCCAGACGCTGGCCTACACCACGCCGGATCACGCCGAAGGCGTGGCCGCCTTCCGCGAAAAGCGTTCACCGGAATTTGGGAAGCAGTAAACGATGGACTTCAACGACTCCAAAGAGGAACAAGCCTTTCGCGACGAAGTGCGCGCATGGCTGGCCAGCGCCCTGCCGCAGGGCTGGGGCAAGACCGTGTTCGAGCCCGAAGACGAGGACGAGCGCGCGCATTTTCGCATCGATTGGGAGCGCAAGCTCTTCGAAGGCGGTTGGAGCGGGATAAGCTGGCCCACCAAATATGGCGGGCGCGGCGCGACGCTGGTCGAACAGGGTATTTTCGCGGAAGAATGCGCCCGTGCGCAGGCACCGGAAGGGATCAATGTGATCGGTCGCAACCTGACGGCGACCACGCTGATACATCACGGTAATGAAGCGCAACGCGAACGCTATCTGCCCAAGATCCTCGCCGCCGAGGAAATCTGGTGCCAGGGCTTTTCCGAGCCCAACGCGGGCTCCGATCTGGCTTCGGCAAGGTGTCGTGCGGTGGCCGACGGCGATCACTTCGTGGTCAACGGACAGAAGATCTGGACCAGCTTTGCCCAATATTCGCAGTGGTGCATCCTGCTGGCCCGTACGGATCAACACGCGCCGAAGCACAAGGGGTTGAGCTTCTTTCTGGTCGACATGAAGAGCCCGGGCATCACCATCCGCCCGCTGACCCAGATTTCTGGTGAGAAGGAATTCAACGAAACCTTCTTCGAAGACGTGCGGGTTCCCAAGGAAAACCTGGTCGGTGAATTGAACGATGGCTGGCGTATCGCCATGACCACGCTTGCCTATGAACGGGGTGCGGAAGATGCGCTGGCCCGCCAGATCCGCTTCAAGCAGGAACTCGATTTGCTGATCGAGAAAGCGCAGGAAGTGGAACTGGGCGCATGGCGGGCAATCGACGATCCGGCGATCCGCCAGAGGCTGGCGCAATCCATCGTCGACTTGGAACTGATGCGAATGAACTGCCTCCGCGAATTTTCCAAGGCCATCAAGGGCGAGACGCCCGGCCCCGAAAGTTCGCTCATGAAGCTGTACTGGAGCCATGTCGCGCAGGACATGGCCGATATGGCGATGGAAGTGCTGGGCCCCGAAACGCTGCTGATGCAAGAGGATCCGGACACGATCGCGCGTGGCCGCTTCCCCATGGCCTTCATGCAAAGCCGCGCTTTCACCATCTATTCCGGCACTTCGGAAATCCAGCGCAACATAATCGCCGAGCGTGTGCTTGGCCTGCCGAAATAAGGCTTTAGCGATGAATTTTGATTTCAACGACGAACAATACATGTTCCGCGATACGGTGCGGGACACCCTGGCGGCGCAATTCCCGATCGACCTGTTCCGCGACAGTGGAGAGCCCGTGGCGCTGGAGGGCCCGCTTTGGGCGCAGCTCGCCGAGCTGGGCCTGTTTGGGCTCATGGTGCCTGAAGACCAGGGCGGTTTGGGCCTTGGCATGGTCGATTTCGCCTTGATCGCAGAAGAGTTTGGCGCTGCTCTGGTCCCGCTCACCGTGACGGATACGATTGCCGCCAGCCTGATCCTTGCCAAATATGCGGCGGCTGCTCGGGCGGAAAATCTCGAAAAGCTGGCGTCGGGCGAATTGCGCGTTGCCTTTGCGGCATATGAAAAAAACGGCGGATACGATCCCTCGCAGTTTTCGACTTCGCTTGGCGCTGACGGTTCGCTGAGCGGCCGCAAGCTTCTGGTTGCAGGCGCAGACCGCGCCGATATGTTGCTGGTAGTTGCAAATGATGCTGCAGGCGAACCGGGCCTTTACGCTGTGGATGCGAAAGGCGCAGGCGTGGTTGCAACGCGTGAAGCAACGCTCGACATCACGGGCGATTATCACGCAGTCAGTTTCGCTAATGCTGCGGCCGAACGGATCGGCGGCCCGGATGCGGGGGAATTCTCGCTCGACCTATTGGCGACGATTGCCGCGCTTGGCTTGGCTGGCATCGGCGGGCGTATGCTGGACACCACGGTCGCTTATGTGAAAGAGCGCAGTCAGTTCGGGCAGCCGATCGGTGCATTTCAGGCGATCAAGCATCGCTGCGCGGACATGGCTGTTGATGTGAACACGGCGCGGTCGGGCGGCTATTTCGCGGCCTGGGCCATGGCTTCGGCGGATCGCGCCGAACGGCAATGGGCCGTCTCGATGGGCAAGGCCAAGGCCAACCGCATGGCGGTGCATGTCATGCGTGAATCGCTGCAGCTTCACGGTGGCATGGGCTATACGTGGGAAATGGCGCTGCATTTCCCCTATCGCCGCGGCCGTCATCTGGAAATCCTGTATGGCACCACCGAATATCATAATGAGCGTGTCCTTCAGGGGACGATGGCGCAACTGGCAGCAGGCTGATGAAGGCGATGCGCCTTGCCGCCTTTGGCGGGCCGGACACGCTGGAAACGACCGAGGTGCCGATGCCGCAGCCCCAGCCCGACCAGATGCTGGTGCGGGTGGCGGGTTGCGGCGTGTGTGGGCATGATTTGCTGAACCGGGCCGGGCATTTCCCGAGCACTCCGCTGCCCTGCGTCATGGGCCACGAAGTGGCGGGCGAAGTGGTTGAGGTCGGTTCTCTCATCACGAAGTTCCGCGTGGGTGACCGGGTGGCGATGATCCAGCGGATCGGCTGCGGCACCTGCATAACCTGTCGCAACGGGCAGGAAAACATCTGCACCAGCGGGCCGGGTTTCTACGGGGAGCAGCTTTCCGGCGGTTATGGCGAATATGTGGTCGCCTCGGAAATGAACACGCTGCCCTTGCCCGACGAGATCCCGATGGACGTCGCTCCGGTGCTGAGCTGCGCGATCGGCACAGGATATCATGCGCTGCGCCGCGCGGGTTTGCCGATCGGCAGCACGGTGCTGATCACCGGTGCATCCGGCGGCGTCGGCATTCACGCCGTGCAGCTTGCGGCGCTGGCCGGGATGGAAGTGATCGGTGTGACATCATCGCCTGCCAAGGCGGATGAGCTGCAACGCGCCGGTGCGGATCATGTGGTTGTTGCGGGCGAAGGCGGCGGCTTTCACCGTGAGGTGCGCGATCTGACCGACGGCGTGGGTGTGGATTGCGTATTGGAAATAGCGGGAACGCCAACTTTTTCGTCCAGCGTGCGGTCGATGCGGGCAGGCGGCCGCATGGTCATTGTCGGCAATGTAGAGCCGGGCAATCTGCCGTTTAATCTGGCGCTTTCGATACTCAAGGAACTGGAATTCATTGGCAGTGCGCATGCCACGCTGAATGATCTGCGCAAGATCATCCGGATCGTGGCGTCGGGCAAGGTGAAGCCGCAGATCGGAAGGGTGATGCCCGTCGCCGCGGCGGCGGAGGCGCATCGCGCGATGGAAGCGAAGGAAATCACCGGCCGGGTCGTGCTGATGCATGAACACGCCATAGCCGCCTGAACTTATTGACCGGAACATAATTCAATTTTGCGGGAGCAAGTGACTCGTGTCTGACAACTCAAAAGACGTGATGGCGATTGTCGATCTGTTCGAACAATCGGACTGGGATGAACTGCATATCGAACTGGACGGGTTGCACCTGTTCCTGTCGCGCAATGCCGATGCGCGGCTGTCGTCAGGCCTTGGCGGGGCTCCTGCGGTAGCCGCACCTGCCGCCGCAGCGGCGCCTGCCCCGGCAGTTGCTGCTGCGGCCCCTGCCGCCCCGGCAGCTACGCCCATGGCCAGCGCCGAACCCGCATCGGGTGGCGCGATCCCGGCCAATTGGGTCGCGGTGACGGCACCCAACCTAGGCACCTTCTATCGCGCGCCCAAGCCCGGCGCTGCGCCTTTTGTCGAAATTGGCCAGACGGTGAATGAAGGAACCGAAATCTGCCTGCTCGAAGTCATGAAACTGTTCACGACCGTTCAGGCGGGCGTTTCCGGCAAGGTCGTGCAGGTCTGCGTCAACGATGCCGACATGGTTGAGCACGGCCAGCCCCTGTTCTTCATCGAAAAGGCCTGACAGGTGGCGATCAAGCGCTTGTTTGTTGCGAACCGCGGCGAAATTGCGGTGCGGGTTATCCGCACGGCAAAAGCCATGGGGATCGAAACGGTGATCGGCGTGTCCGCGGCCGACAAGGAAAGCATGGGCGCGCGCATGGCGGATCGCGCCGTGGTGCTGGGGCCTGCGCCTTCGACCAAAAGCTATCTCGATGTGCGGCTGGTTATTCACGCCGCCAAGGCGACGGGCTGCGATGCGCTGCATCCTGGCTATGGCTTTCTGTCCGAAAAGCCCGAACTGTCCCGGCTGTGCGAGGAAGAAGGCATTATTTTCGTTGGCCCGCGGCCGGATTCGATCGAAGTCCTGGGCGACAAGATTTCATCGCGCGATCTGGCGGCCAAGGCCAATGTCCAGACCGTTCCCGGCACGGATCACATTGTCAGTGTCGAGGATGCGAAGCAGGCGGCGGAAAAGCTCGGCTATCCGGTTGTGATGAAGGCCACGGCGGGCGGCGGTGGACGCGGCATGTTCAAAGCCAGCAATCCGGCCGAGCTGGAAGCTTCTTTCGAGCGCGCTTCGCGCGAGGCGGAAAGTGCCTTTGGCGACAACCGGCTTTATATGGAACGGTTTGTCGAACGCGCCCGCCATGTCGAAGTGCAGATCGTCGGCGATGGTGAAGGCAATGTTGTCCATTTCGGAGAGCGCGACTGCACGGTGCAACGCCGGTACCAGAAACTGATCGAGGAAGCGCCCGCCACTGCGGTTCCTCCCAAACTTCGCAAGAAGCTGCATGAATCCGCTGTGCGGCTATGCGCGACCGCCAAGTACCGCAATGCCGGAACCGTGGAATTTCTCTACGACGTAGACCGCGAGGATTTTTATTTCATCGAGGTCAACTCGCGCATCCAGGTGGAACATCCGGTGACTGAAGAAATTACCGGGCGCGATCTGATTGCCTGCCAGCTGCGCGTGGCGGGGGGCGAAGGCATCGGGATCACTCAGGATGAGGTGGAAATCAGCGGTCATGCGATTGAATGCCGCATGAATGCCGAGGACCCGCGCAATGATTTCGCGCCATCGCCGGGAAGGATAACCAAATGGACGCCGCCCCAGGGCGAAGGTGTCCGGCTCGATAGCCACGCTGGCGAAGGCTATCTCGTGCCGCCGTTTTACGATTCCATGATTGGCAAGCTGATCGTCCGGGGCACTGATCGCAATGACGCGATCGACAAGCTGATTGCGGCGATCAATGCGTTCGAGCTGGAAGGCATCAAGACAACGATGCCGCTGGCTGCCTTTATCGTTGGTCACTCCGATTTCCGGAACAACCAGATCACGACCCGCTGGCTCGAAGACAAGGGCCTGCGGGATTATGACAAGAAGATGGGAAGCTGAGCCAATGGCCCATATCGAATTTCTCGACGAAACCATGCGTGACGGGCAGCAGAGCCTGTGGGGCCTGCGGATGCAGGCCGGCATGGCGCTGCCTGTATCGCCACTGATTGACAAGACCGGCTTCAAGATCATCGACTTGACCGGCGGCGGCATGATGGACGTGCTGATCCGCTATTGCCAGGAAGACTACTGGTCGGGGCTGGACCTGCTGGTCGCCTCCATGCCCAACACGCCGCTGCGCGCTGGCCTGCGCGCCAACGCCAATGTCACCTTCGGCATCACGCCGCCTGCGCTGATGGACCTGTGGGTGCGACGTTTGTGCGCGCATGGTGTTCGCTCGTTCTGGTTTTATGACGTGTTGCTGGGCACTGAAAACATGCTGCGCCTGGCCAAGGAGGCCAAGCAGGCAAACGGCGCGCAGGTCGCCGCCGCTATCATGTTCGCGCTCTCGCCTGTGCATACAGATGAATTCTTTATCCAGAAGGCAGCCGTTCTGGCGGCTGACCCCAATGTCGATTCCATCCTGCTGTACGATACTGCTGGTGTGCTGGAGCGTGAACGGCTGTCCACGCTGGTCCCCGCGCTGGTCAAGGTAGCAGGCGGCAAGCCGATCGAAATGCATTCCAACAACCTGCTCGGCATGTCGGCCAAGGCCTATCTCGACGCGATTGATTTCGGCGTTTCGGTGATTCATACCGCCAGCCGTCCAATGGCCAATGGCCCGTCCGTTCCCTCGACTGAAGTCATGGCGAAGAACGTGTTGCTCAAGGGCCATACGCACAGCCTGGATGAATCACTGTTTGCACCAGTGGCAGATCATTTCGAGAAAGTCGGCAAGGCGGCAGGGTTCCTGGTCAACCAGTATGCCGAATACGACGTGTTTTCGATCGAACACCAGATTCCTGGCGGCATGATGGGCACGTTCAAGGCCCAGCTGGCCAATCACAACATGATGGACAAGCTGGATGAGGTGCTTGACGAAGTGGCCGCCGTGCGCCGCGATATGGGTTATCCGGGCATGGCAACGCCGTTCAGCCAGTTGGTCGGCATTCAGGCAGTGCTCAACGTCGTGACCGGGAAGCGTTATGGCACTGTGCCAGACGAAGTGATCCAGTATGCCGCTGAATATTACGGCAAGCCGGTCGCTCCGGTGGATCCTGAGGTCATGGACAAGATCATGGCATCGCCGCGCGCCAAGGAGGTGCTGGCCAATCCGCCAGAAGAACCGACGCTGGATGACATCAAGAAGCAGTACGGCACGGAGGATGAGGACGAACTGATCTACCGCGCGTTCCTGCCCGACGCCGATGTCGCCAAGATGCGCGCCGCAGGTCCGATCAAGACCAGCTATCCGCTGCTTTCGACGCCCGAGCTGGAACAGGTGCGCAAGCTCATGAAGATCGCCAGTATGCCGGTGATCGAGGTCAAATCCTCCACGCTCAATATGAGCCTGAGGCGCAACGCCTGATGACCCGCGAAGCCGTCATCGTTTCCACTGCGCGCACTGCGATCGGCAAGGCCTTTCGCGGGGCGTTCAACGACACCCAGGCCCAGAAGCTGGGCGGTCACGCAATCGGGGCGGCGCTGGAGCGTTCCGGGCTTGATAGAGGCGAGATTGGCGAGGTCGTGCTGGGCGCGGCGATGCAGGTTGGCAGCACGGGCGGGAACATCGCCCGACAGTCATTGCTGCATGCGGGGCTGCCCGAAACCGTGCCTGGTATGGCTGTTGACCGCGCCTGTTCTTCAGGTGTGATGGCGATTGGCGTGGCTGCCAATTTCATCATTAATGAAGGGCTGGACGCGGCGATCGGCGGTGGTCTGGATTCGGTTTCGCTGGTACGCAACTACTATGCTTCCGCGCCGCGCACTCGGGACCCTGAACTGGCAGAGCGCATGCCCGCCGCCTATATGGCGATGCTGGAGACGGCCGAAATCGTAGCCGAGAAATACGGCGTATCGCGCGACGCGCAGGATGAATTTTCCCTGCGTTCCCAACAACGGACTGCTGCGGCGCAGGCTGCGGGAATTTTTGCTGACGAGATCGCGCCGCTTGAAACGGTCATGCAGGTCAAGGACAAGGACAGCGGTGAGGTTTCAAGCCGCAGCATTCGTCTTGTCAATGACGAAGGCAATCGTCCTGAAACCACACTGGAAGGTCTGGCCGCACTGAAGCCGGTGTTCGCTGACGGCCAGCGTATCAAGCAGGGCCGCTTCGTGACGGCGGGCAATTCTTCGCAGCTCTCCGATGGCGCGTCTGCCATGGTGTTGATGGAAGCAAAGGAAGCCGAACGGCGCGGCATGGAACCGCTCGGTGCCTGGCGCGGCATGGCGGTAGCTGGCTGCGACCCGGCGGAAATGGGGATCGGGCCGGTTTTCGCCGTGCCCAGACTGCTTCAGCGCTTTGGCCTGAAGGTTGACGATATCGACTTGTGGGAACTGAACGAGGCATTTGCGAGTCAGGCCGTTTATTGCCGTGACCGGCTGGGCATTCCAGATGAACGGCTGAACGTGAATGGCGGCGCAATCGCCATCGGGCACCCTTATGGCATGTCGGGTGCGCGCATGGCCGGGCATATCCTGCTCGAAGGACGCAGGCGCAAGGCCAGATATGGCGTCGTCACCATGTGCATCGCGGGCGGCATGGGTGCCGCCGCTCTCTTTGAAATCTTCTGATTGCGATTGTCAGCTGAGTGAGGCTGGTATCAGCCCCACTCCAGCACTGCGCGGCCGGTCACCCTGCCTTCCTTGAGATCGATCATCGCCTGATTGGCCTGATCGGCGGGGCAACGTTGCAGCGGGGTTGGGGCCAGCTTGCCTGAATTAGCGAGCTCCAGCACATCATGCAGATCCTGGGGCGTTCCGGTAAGATTGCCGTAAATCGTCCAGCCCATGAAGATCATAGTGGCGAGCGAGATGGCCAATTCGCCCCCGGCAACCCCTACCAGCACCAGCTTCCCGCCCTTGTCGAGACAATCGAGCGCGGCGCGGGCGGTGTGATCATTATTGACCATGTCGAGCGCGGCCGGAACCTTGCCCACCGCCTCCGTCACCATTTCAGCCAGATTGCCGCTGGAACTGTCAATTACAGTGGTGGCACCCTTTTCCTTCGCCACCGCCAGCTTGGCCGGGTCGATATCGACTGACACGATGTTGTGGTGACCCATGGCCTTCAGCATCTCGACCGCCATCAGGCCCAGGCCGCCCGCACCGATCAGCAGGATCGGGGCATCGGGATCAAGCGGCATCACCTTCTTGAGCGAAGAATAGATGGTCAGGCCTGAACAGGCGTAGGTTGCCGCCAGCGCGGGATCAACCTTGCCCGGATCCGCCAGATAGCGCGGGTGCGGCACTACCACATGGCTGCCGAAACCGCCGTTGCGCACCACACCGATGCCCTTGGGTGTGCGGCACCAGTTATCCAGACCGTTATTGCAGTAATAGCAGTCACCGCAGCCGAGCCAGGGATAGACGACGCGCATGTCGCCGATTTCGACGCCAACCGCATCCGGACCCTTGGCAACCACGCGCCCGGCGATCTCGTGGCCCGGCGCGCGTGGCAGTTCGACCCCGCGATCGGCCAGCTTCATCACCTTCCCGCCGCCCATGTTGTATTCGCCCTTCCAGAAATGCAGGTCGGAATGGCACACTCCGCAATAGGCGGTTTCGACTACCACTTCGCTGCCCGTCGGCTGCGGCGTTTCCAGCTCGAACTTTTCAAGCGGTGCTTTCGCTTGGGTTATCATCCAGGCTTTCATCGGGCTTCTCCATTGTCGTCACGGGCAAAGGTGCGCGCCATCGCGGCCCTCGCAGATTGTTCATAAGCGCGCCCGGCTTCGCAGGGGACCAGCGAAAAGCCGTGATAGGCGCCCGGCCAGGAGTGCAGTTCCAGCGCGATTCCGGCATCGATCAGCTTGCGCGCAAGATCCAGATTTTCACCCGCAAACAGATCGATCGAACCGGTGGCGAGGTAAATTGGCGGCAGGCCGGAGACATCGTCCACCCGGCCCGGCACGGCAAGCGGTGGCGGGTTGGCGCGGTCAACCCCGGCAAGATATGAATCCCAGCCATAGACATTGTTGTCATGCGTCCAGACGTACACGCCATTATGTGGGTGTTTTTCGGTGCGGTCATCCAGCATCGGGAACAGCAGCACGGCCAGACAAGGCGCGATCTCGCCCTCTTCGCGCAGCTTCAGGGCGGCGGCGTAGGCTAGCCCGCCGCCCGCGCTGACCCCGCGAATGGCCGCCCGTGTGCTGTCAATGCCCTGCCTGTGGAGCCAGCGCCATGCGTCCAGCACATCGTCCAGTGGAGCAGGAAAGGGATGTTCGGGCGCCAGTCGGTAATCCGGCACCAGCACCACGCATTGCAGATCCAGTGCTTCCCTGCGTGCGATTTCATGATCGCGGTCAGCGGTCCCCGCTACATAGCCACCGCCATGGACATGCAGCAGCGCGGGCAGGGAGGTGTCTGCCGACCGGCTTGGCCGCAGCAGTAATGCGCGTTGCTGTGTGCCATCGGCGCGCGGGATGAAGACTTCCTCGGTCATCACTTCGCCATCATCACCCAGCGGCGCGGGTTCACCTGCCAGCAGACTACGCACCTCACCCAGCCGGACATCAAGGCGGGAGAGGTCCGGCAGCAATTCGACGAATGCGCGCAGATCCGGTGCGACCCTTGCGAGGCGCCCGTCAGCCATCGGCAAGCTCCCGCTCTCTCCCGTCCTGCAGCGCCTTGCCGCCGACCAGGAAACCTTCATAACCGTTTTGCGCAACTTCGCGGCAACGCGCCTGATAGGTGTTGACCCCACCGACATAGGGCATGAACTTCTGCGGCTTGCCTTCCACATTGGCGCCGCGATACCAGCTTGCAGCCTTGTTCAACAGCGTATGGCGAGCCACTTCGTCAACATGGTCCATCCATGCCGCCTGCGCCGCTGGATCAGCTTCGAAGGTGGGCCAGTCCCGTTCCCGGAGGAAGGTCAGGCAGTCGGCAATCCAGTCCATGTCATGTTCAACGGACAGCACCATATTGCTGAATACTGACGGGCTGCCGGGGCCGGTCACCACGAACATGTTGGGGAATCCGGCAATGCCAAGGCCCATGTAGGTTTCCGGGCCCTTGCCCCATTCGGCACGCAGCGATTTGCCTGCGGTGGTGGAGATATCGATGGCCAGCAGTGCGCCGGTCATCGCGTCATATCCCGTGGCCAGGATCAGTACGTCGACCGGATAGAATCCATCATCCGTGCGGATGCCATCCTTCTCGATCTGCTGCAGCTTTTCGCTGCGCAGATCAATCAGCGAGACATTGTCCCGGTTATAGGTTTCGTAATAATCGGTTCCCACACAGACCCGCTTGGTGCCCACGGGATATTCATAAGGCATCAGCTTTTTCGCGATCTCCGGATCATTTACGGCGTCTGCAATCTTGCCGCGCAGGAAATCGGCCACCAGCCGGTTCGTTTCCTCATTCACCAGCAGGTCGTTGAAGCCGTAGAGCACATTCGGCCCGCCCTTGACCCAGCGCCTTTCAAGATCGGCGATCCGGTCTTCCGGGCGCACGGCGGCAGCGGGAAGCATGCCATATTCATGCAGAACCCCGGCGCGAGTATTGCGTGCCATGGTCCGCAGATCACGATAGTTCTGGCGCCAGTATTCGATCCGCGCGTCATTCCACGGCTGATTGCGCGCGGGCACGCAGAACGCCGGTGTGCGCTGCACCACTGTCAGATGCCTGGCTTCCTGCGCCAGCAGGGGGATCATCTGCACGCCCGTCGAACCGGTGCCGATTACCGCGACGTTCTTGTCGGAAAGATCCAGCTTCTCATCCGGCCATTGCACCGAATGCACCAGCTGGCCTTTAAAGTTCTCGATCCCCTTGATCTTCGGCTTGTTGGGAATGGAAAGGCAACCCGTCGCCATCACGATATAACGGGCACGGAAGCTGTCCCCCGCTTCGCTGGTCAGGGTCCAGACCTGCGCCACATCATCGTAAAGCGCGTTGGCGATGCGCGTGTTGAACCGGATATGCGGGCGCAGGCCCAGCCGGTCAGCCGCGAATTTGATATAGGCCTGAATTTCGGACTGCGGGGCATAGCGTTCGCTCCACCGCCATTCCTGCTGCAACGTGTCCGAAAAGGCATAGGAATATTCCAGGCTGTCGACATCGCAGCGCAGGCCCGGATATCGGTTCCAGTACCAGCAGCCGCCGACATCATCGCCCGCTTCCACTGCGATGACGCGAAAGCCTGCCTCGCGCATCCTGTGTAACCCGTAGACCCCGGCAAACCCGGTGCCGATGATGATCGCGTCACAAAGCTCGCCAGCATCCTCAGTCATGAGCAACACCTTATCCCAGGTTGAGCCAGACAGTCTTGGCGGCTAGGAATTCGTCCAGCGCATAGGGCCCGCCCTTCACGCCGTAACCGCTCTGCTTGGACCCCACGAAGGTGACCGCCGGGTCCGTGACGCCGTAGCAATTCGCCCAGACCATGCCGGTGCGGATAGCGTGCGCTACGCGGTGGACTCGACCGACATCGCGGCTCCATACCCCGCCGCCAAGTCCATATACGGTGTCATTGGCAAGGGCGATCGCCTCTTCCTCCGTGTCGAAGGGAATGGCCGCCAGCACCGGCCCGAAGATTTCCTCGCGCGCGATGCGCATGTCATTCGTGACATCGGCATAGACGGTAGGAGGAACGAAGAAGCCGCCATCAACGTCAAGCGGTTCGCCGCCCGACACAAGCCGGGCGCCATCCTGGCGAGCAATTTCGAAATAGCCCTTCACGCGGTCAAGTTGCGCCTGCGAAGCGAGCGGGCCAAGCTGGCTCGCTTCATCCAGCGCCGGGCCGACTTTCAGCTTGCGTCCGACTTCGGCCACCCGCTCGACGAAGTCATTATAGATGCTGTGCTGCACGAACAGGCGTGTACCCGCAAAGCAGACCTGGCCGGTATTGGTGAAACAAGCCATGGCGGCCCCGGTAGCCGCGGCATCGAGATCGGCATCGGCAAAGACGATATCGGGCGATTTGCCGCCCAGCTCCACCGCCACGCGTTTCATGTTGGACGCGGAGGCCTCGATGATCTTGCGACCGGTCAGCGTCGATCCCGTGAAGTTGATCTTGTTCACGTCCATATGACTTGCCAGCGCCGCCCCTGCGGTGGGGCCAGGGCCGGGAACCACATTGATGACGCCGGCCGGAACGCCCGCGTCATGCAGGATCTCGGCCATCATCAGCGTGGAAAGTGGCGCTTCTTCCGCAGGTTTCAGCACCAGCGTACACCCGCTCGCCAGGGTGGGGCAGATGCTCCACAACTGGGTGATCATCGGCCCGTTCCACGGAATGATCGCGCCCACCACACCCACTGGCGCCTTGTGCGAATAGGCCATGAAATTTCCGGGGACGGAATTGTTGAAAATGTCCCCCTTGGTGTTCATCGCCTGCGCTGCGTAATAGCGGAAGGTCTGCTGAATCCAGCGACGAAACAAGCCGGTGCGGGCCAGCGGTGCCCCCATGTCGATCGATTCCAGCCGGGCGAGTTCCTCGAACCGGGCATCGATCGCCTCAGCCACCTTCAGCATCAGCGCCTGCCGGTCAAACGCGCTCCAGTTCGACCATTCGCCTTCGAAGGCGGCACGGGCGGCGGCGACCGCACGGTCAATATCCTCCGCTCCGCCGCGCGCCACCTTGATAGCTGATGCACCGCGCGAAGGATCGACACAGTCGAAGGTTTCGCCGGAGACGGCATCTATCCATTCACCGCCGATGAAGAGCTTTTTGACCTCGCCCGCCAGGAAGGGATGCTTGTAATCGAAGTGTGCGTTCATGATTTGCCTTTCTGTCGTTCGCCCTCAGGCGAGTCCTTTGCCGCTCAGCCGGTCAAGCGGCCAGTTTTCTTGGGCGAGGCCATAGCCTTCGCGACCCTGATGGAACCAACGAACTGTGGTGTTGATGGCCATGATGTTGCTGTAGCAGGCCCAAGGCGTCTGGTTTACCGTGGTGCCGATAAAGCTGTATTCGCGGCCCTGCGCGTCGCTCACCACCGCTTCATAGCCCATGGGGAACGACCCCTGCCGGCTGGTGGCGCGAATCCGCCCCCCAGTCAGGCCGCGCACCTCGCCATCGACGAGCACATAGCCATGCGCGAGACCGAACTGGTCCCAGCCGCTCTTGAACTGGTCCAGTGTCCAGATCGTCGAAAAGGCGCAGTCCGTGCCGAAGTTGCCATTGATCCAGCCCATCGGGTTCATGCCGCGTTCGTTGCGCGGCCCCCAGCTGTGATCCATCGTCGTCACGCAATCGACAACATAATCCTTGCCGCGAATGCGCACGTTGCCGGTTACATGGGCAGTCATGTCGAAGTGGTTGGCATAGGCTGAACCGAAGCCGCTCTTGTTCGGGTCGGTCGAGGCCAGCGGGTCCATCGCCGGATCGTGGATGTCGAACGGTTCCATCACCCCGGCGACCTTTAGCTTGAAGAAGGTGTCATCGGTGCCCTGATAATCGATCATGTAGTCCCGCGGTTCGTTGGCGGTCTTCAGGCTGAGGCCGTTGAGAAGCGTGAAATCCTCCAGCTTCTCCGGCATGGGCAGGTGTTGCTGGAAATCGAAATAGCGCGTCTCCAGCGTGATGCGCCCGATCCGATCCATTACCTCGATGTCACAGACCATGGCGCCGGCGGCGGGACGGGCAATCGTATAGATCCATCCGGTCAGGTTTGCTTCCGGCACGACGAATGAAAAGAAATTCGTTTCCGCCCAGTCATACTGGACATCGACTGGCGTGTGATAGGCCACATCTTCAGCTCGGATCATCTGAGTCTCTCTTTCATTTCGACTAGTCAAGGCGCTGGCTTTGGGCCGCGTCCACGGCGCGCGGTGAGTTCCACCGCGTCACCGCCGCGGCTACTTTTAGGCCTTGGTCTTGTAGTGCGCCAAAATATCGGGTGAGAGTTTGTCGCTGCCTTTTTCCTTGGCATAGGCTTCCAGTTTGGCCCTTACGGCATCGTCCAGTTCGCCGCGGAATTTTGGGTGATTGTCGCGCAGGAATTCTTCCGAACGGTGACGCAGGTCATTCAGCCGATTGAGCTTGGGAATCGCAAAGCGGGCGATCAGTTCATAGGAACGCCGCGTTTCCGCCCAGTCTGCCCAGTGGTTGTCCAGATTGAGGAAGCAGCCGAACCCGCCCGACTGTTCGGACAGGCGTTCCATCTGCGCCACGAAATCGTCGGGCGTACCAATCACGCCAAACCCGGTGTCGATGATGAAGTCGATCGGGTCCACGCCCGGCGGCGGTGCCAATGGCAGCGCAGCGACGGTGGCCATGTAATTGATCCACCGCTCCAGCCCGTAGCGCACGTTGTCGCGCGCCTTTTCCCGCGTTTCGGCGATATGCACCGGTCCGACCAGACGCCAGCCGTTGCGATCCATGGTGTTGCCATATTGCGCCGCAGTTTCTTCGGCGATTTCCCAATTCTTAGCCAGGGCATTGAAGCCGCCAGCTGAAGTGGCGCCGATTGACAGCATCGACAGGCCATGCTTGCCCGCAGCCAGTGCGCCGGTGGGCGATACCTGGCTGGCGGCGGCGATTTCCACGCCATGGTCATTATAGGCATCGAGCTGGAGCTGGGCTTCCTGCAGGTTGAACCAGCTGGATTTCTGAGTGACGACCTCGCCGTTCAGCAGGCGCACGATGGGGTCGATCGCCTCTTCCATCCGGTCGCGCGATTCCGCCACCGGCACGCCGATCATATAAGCATCGGAGGGCAGCGAGCCGGGCCCCATGCCAAGAATGGTACGTCCCCTGGTGATGTGATCGAGCTGGCGGATGCGATCGGCCACCATGAAAGGATTGTGATAGGGCAGCGACACTACCCCCATGCCCAGCTTGATCCAGCTGGTGCGTTGGGACACAGCGGCAGCGAAGAGTTCGGGGCTGCCGTTGATTTCCCAGCCGCTGGAATGATGTTCGCCGATCCAGGCTTCATCAAAACCCAGCTTCTCCATCAGCACGACACGGTCCATATCCTCTTCCATCGCGAGGCTGGGGTGCTCGTCCGAGGGGAAGTGAGGGGCGATAAACGCGCCGAAGCGCATCCGTTTGAGGGCCATGTGCATTCCTTTCGCAATCCAATCCCAAAAACCGAATCAATTTCGTATTATGCGGCTTTCATGGCGGCATACCTTGATCCGGGTCAATCCTTTCGTGCTGGCACACTGGTTGCGGTTCAGCGCCCGGCGGCCCTTGCGATCTGCGTGGCGTCAAGTCCCGTCAGTTCGCTCAGGATATCTTCCGTCGATTGCCCCAGCATTTCGCTCGGCTCCGGATCGCGCAGCGCCGCGCCGTCCAGCCTGAATGGGGTTTGCTGCACCGTGATGCGACCATATTGGGGGTGATCGACCTTTATCAACGATCCGCGGGCCAGCATGTTTTCATCCACCATGACCTGATCCAGCGTCCGAACCGGGGCACATGCGATCCGCGCGCTCATGAGCAGGTCGAATACTTCGTCAGTCTGCAGGGTCGCGGTCCAGGCGCTGACCAACGCGTCCACTTCGTCCATCCGGGCGACGCGCTCCTTCAGTGTATAGTAGCGCTCATCATGCGCCAGTTCCGGCTTGCCCATCAATTCGGCCAGCCGGTGCCAGTGTTCGTCCCGCGCGCAGATCAGCGCGATGTGCCCGTCGGCGGTCGGATAGACATTGTATGGACACTCGGCGAGGCCGCCGTGGCGGTTGGCGGTGCGAGCAAATTCGGCATCGCTGCCTTTTGACCAGGCAAGGCCGAAGTTGGAACTGAGCGAGGCATAGATCGAATCCTGCATCGTCACTTCCACACGCCGGGCAACCCCGGTGCGCTCGCGTTCGAACAACGCGGTCACGATCGCGCCGTAGAGATGAATTCCAGCAAAGAAATCCGCGATGGCAGGCCCGCATTTCACTGGTTCGCGATCGGGAAAGCCGGTGACATACATCGCGCCGGACATGGCCTGCATGGTGAGATCCATCGCCGGATAGGCCTTGTAAGGCCCGTCCCGACCATAGCCGGAACTGGCGGCATAGATGAGGCGCGGGTTGCGTTGCTGCAACACATCAGCGCCCAGCCCGAGCCGGTCCATAACCCCGGGCGAGAAATTCTCGACCAACACATCGGCCTTGTCCGCCAGTTCCATGAGCGCCTGCTTGCCCTCCTCGCTCTTGAGGTCGAGCGTGATCGCCCGTTTGGCACCGTTCAGCATGGCGAACGGCAGGCCTGCGCCGCCCACTACCGCGCGCTTGCGTAGCGGTTCGCCCGCCGGGGGTTCAACCTTGATCACTTCTGCGCCTTCCAGCGCCATCAGATAGGTCGCGTATGGGCCGTTGTAGATCTGGCTGAGGTCAATAATCCTGAGACCGGAAAAGGGCATGTTGGCAGGGTGATTCATGAGCTTCCGGCAATCCTCGTCATAATTTAATGCATACTATAAATTCATGCTGGAAAAGCGCAATCCCCGTTCGTAAGCGAAACGGAGGTTTGCAGAATCAAAGAGCAGCCAGGTCGCCTTTTGCGGCGCTGGCGCTCAGGGCAAACTTCTGGATCTTCCCAGACAGGGTCAGTGGCAACTCTGCCATCGAATACCAGAACTTGGGGGTCTTGTGGCGGGCAAGTCGCGCCTGACAAAAGGAAGCCAGTTCGCCCGGATCCGGTTGTGTGCCGATGGCGGGGACGAAGGCGCAGGCGACCTGTTCGCCCCAGTAATCGTCCGCCACGCCAAAGACCGCGACGGATGCAATTGCGGGATGCGTTATCAAAACCTCCTCGATCTCGCGCGGATAGATATTCTCCCCACCCCGGATGATCATGTCCTTGAGGCGGCCGGTGACGCGGCAATAACCGCGATTGTCCATTGCGCACAGGTCGCCGGTATGAAGCCAGCCGTCCTTGTCGATTGCCTCTGCGGTCGCTTCCGGCATATCGTAATAGCCCAGCATCACGTTGAACCCCCGGCAGCACAGTTCACCTGGCTCATTGACCGGCTGGATCGCGCCGCTGTTTGGATCGATGATCTTGACCTCAACCAGCGGGATCGCACGTCCGATCGTCTCGCTGATGTCGCGCGGGCTGTCGCCGGGGCGGGTATGCGTGATGGCGGGGGATGTTTCCGTCAGCCCGTAACCGATAATCAGGCGAACGCCGAATTCTCGTTCGGTGCGCTGTACGATCTCCACCGGCACGGTCGAGCCGCCCGAAAAGACCATGGCCAGCGATGACAGATCGCGTGGACGCAGCCGCTGCGCTTCCAGCAGGGCTATCAGCATCGTGGGCACGGCAAAAGTATAGGTAACCCGCTCAGCTTCGATCAGGTCCAGCATCAATTCCGGTTCGAACGCCCGCTGGACGATCAGCGTCGATCCCATCTGCACCGCGCCCAGCACCCCACCCACACAGCCGCCAGTGTGAAACAGGGGGGCGACGGAGAGGTTGATCGTCTCGCGCCCCAATCCCTTGATCTCGGCCATGATGCGCGAGGTATTGGTAATCGAATGGTGGGACAGCAACACCCCTTTGGGATTGCCGGTGGTGCCAGAGGTGTACTGGATCATCGCCGCACTATGCGGTTCCACCCGGGGCAGCGTTGCCGGATCTGCGGGTTCGGCCGGGAAGCACGCCGGATCATCAATCGCGACAACCAGTTCCGGCTTCAGACCTTCCAGCGCGCAGGCATCACGTACCAGTTCGCCAAGCTCCTGCCCGCGATATATGCTCTGGTGCAGCACAGCGCGCGCGCGCGATTGTTTGAGAATATAGGCCAGTTCAGCCGCATTGCTGGCGGGGTTCACGGTAACCAGTACGAGCCCGGCCAAGGCTGCGCCGAATTGTGCGAATACCCATTCCGCGCTGTTGGCAGCGAATAACGCAACATGTGTTCCCGGCTGAAAGCGCGGCGCCAGCAAGGCGGCTGCACGCCTGGATTCGTGCAGAAGCTGCGCATAGGTCCAGCGGCGTATCGCGGCCCCGTCGTCACCCGGGTCGATCAGGGCGATCCTGTCGGGATCGCGAATGGCTGCCTCGTGCAGCACGTCGCCGCAGTTCTTGTCGAACAATGCGGCGTCTGCAGTGGCGGGCCAGAAGGAGCGAGTCAGAGGCAGATGCATGGCAGGATCAGCCGTTAAGCACCCCATGGCGACGACGGCCCCGCTCGCTCAACTGCTCCAGCGCGCCGGGCCAGAAGGGCGCGTCGAAACAGGCGGTCATCCGCTCAATTCGCCAGGCGTCGCCTTCATTGCGCAAGCTGCAGCGATAGAAGCCGGTGCATTCGATTTTCGAGGCTTCTCCGTTGCTTGACATCAGCAGAAGATAGCTCAGCGTCGTCGCGCTGTTGCCGTCGATTTGCTCCACCATATTGTTCAGCAGCATGTGACGCCGTTGATCGTGCTGATGCGGCCAGAACCCTGTCAGCCAGTCGACGATGGCACTGCGCGTGGCGAAGGGGCCGATCGGCACCTTGTCCAGCACGTTGCCCTCCCACACGCCGTCTTCGGTGAAACAATCCTCTAGCAGGTCCGCCTGCCGCTCGTCATAGGCCCAGCAATAGCGCGCCACACGTTCCAGGACCAGTTGTCGCGCGCCAGGATCGCTTGCCGCCGCGCCCTTCCCCAATGAGAGAGCGCCGCTATGGCTGGCCCAGCCGGGCAGTCTCCATTTCATCGTTCTTCACCCATCATTTGACTGCATTTGAGCAGAGCATCTTGCTGGATCAAAAACAAGAAGAAATTTCGGGTTCCAATTCTGTTTGTATCCGAATATGCCTAACTACCCTAGAAGCTTTGTTTCGATGTCCTCTCGACTAGCCTTTCGAGTTTAATAGGTCAGGAAGACTCGATTTCAGCATGGAGGGGGCGTTGATAAAACAAGGGTTTTCGGACGCGGAATGGATAGATAGCATCGACCGCTTGATTGCTCGGTGCATGCCGGAAAGCACACGCAAGCAGGACCGAAGTCGCCAGCGTGAAAAGGAAATTCTGCGGGCGGCCATGCGGGTGTTTGCGCGGGACGGCCTCTCGTCCGCGCGCATTTCCGACATCGCCGCCGAAGCCGGAATCCCGATTTCCACCATCTATGAATATTATTCAGGCAAGGAAGAAATCGCGCGAACGGTTCCGGTCGCGCATCTGAAGCGTTTTTTTGAAGAATACAGGAGCTTGGTAGAGAAAAAGTCAACCGCTTACGATTTTGTTTGGCATTTTCTTTACCTGTCGGCCGATTTTGCGCGGCGAAATCCGGACTGGGCGCGATCGCTCTATCTTGAGATCTGGCCGAGCATCTCCGTCGCTAAAGGAGAGATCAGGGATCTGTTGGATGATTATGTGCGTATTCTGATCGGCGCGATCCGCATGGGTGAGGCCAAGGGTGAATGGCCTGTGGGTCACAATCACTACGAGACAGCGGCGATCATGGTCGGAGCGATCAACCAAATGATAATTACATGGCTCATGGCGCAAAAACCCAAGGATCTGAACAGTTCGATAGCTAGCATGCTGGGCAGGGTGATGGTTGTACTTGACCCGGTCAATCCACCGCAAGAAAGGACGTAGCAGATGGGACTCGATGTTACTGGTCGGTACCGCTACCCGTCGCCGCACCCAGCATGGCTTGCACTGAACAATGAAGAGCCGCTTGATCCGGACCTGCCGATTATCGATGCGCATCATCATCTCTGGGAAGAAGGCGGCCATGCCTATCTTCTCGATGAATTGACCGCAGATGTGACAAGCGGCCACAATGTCGTGGCCACGGTCCTGGTGCAGGCCGGTTATGGCTATCGCACTGAAGGCCCCGAGGAACTGCGCAGCGTTGGCGAAACTGAAAAAGTTTCTGCTGTCGCCGATGAGGCCGAATCCCTAGGCCTGACTTATCGGCCATGTGCCGCCATCGTGCCATATGCCGACCTTACCCTAGGGGATAACCTCGGTGTTGTGCTGGACGCGCATGAAGCAGCGTCAGGCGGCAGGTTGCGTGGCATTCGCCACAGCGTCAGCTATGACAGCCATTTCCCTGATGGAATCGTGCTGCGTCCGGCGCGACGATATCTGATGGCGGACCCGGCTTATCGCGAGGGGCTTCGCCTGTTGCAGCGGCGCGGCCTGCACTTCGAGGCGATGCTCTATCACGAGCAGATTCCGGAACTGACCGAACTTGCGCACGCCATGCCGGACCTGCCGATCATGCTTGATCACTATGGTACGCCCATCGGTGTGGGTTGGTACGAAGGGCGCGAGGAAGAACGGTTTGCCCAGTGGCGAGAGTCGATGGCCGAACTGGCGCTTTGCCCGAATGTCTATGTGAAAGCGGGCGGACTGGGCATGATCATCACCGGTGCGCGCTGGCACGAGCGCCCCAAGCCGCCTTCATCACAGGAACTGGCTCAGGCCTGGCAGCCATGGTTCGATGCGACAGTCGACCTGTTCGGCGCGGAGCGTTGCGCCTTCGAAAGCAATTTTCCCGTCGACAAGGCGATGTGCAGCTATGTGACCTTGTGGAATGCGTTCAAGCGCATGTCTGCCGATGCAGGAACCACTGAAAAGGCCGCGCTGTTTCATGACAACGCGGCCCGTTTCTACCGTATCTGAGGTTGCGTTCGGGCTCAGAGTCCGGTGCCACCATCCATCGTCATCTCCGCACCGGTGACATAGCTGGAAGCATCTGACGCCAGGTAAATTACCGGCTCCACGACGTCATCCGTAGTGCCGATGCGGCCCAGGGGGACGGAGGCGATGATTCCTTTCATCAGCTTGGCGTCACCCGCTGTTCCGCCAATCATTGGCGTATCGATGATGCCGGGGTGAACGGAATTGACACGTATATTGAACGGAGCCAGTTCGCGCGCCGTTCCCTTTGTCATCCCGCGCACGGCCCATTTGGTGGACAGGTAAGAGATCATGTCGGGATAACCGCGTTGCCCCGCGCCCGAACAGATGTTGATGATCGAACCGCCGCCATTGGCCTTCATTGCCGGGATAACGGCCTTCATGCCCAGGAAGGTGCCAAGCTGGTTGACGTTAAAGTGGGCGACGTAGCTGGCCTTGGTCGTCTCTGTCACCGCGCCGGGGGCGAAGATGCCCGCATTGTTGACCAGAATATCGACCTTGCCGAAGGCGGCGAGCGTTTCGGCTACAACTGCGTCCCACTGGTCCTCGTCTGACACGTCATGCTTCATTCCGCGTGCGGCTTCACCCAGTTCCCCGGCCAGGTCCAGCACGCCGTCCTTGACGTCAGTCAGCATGACTTTCGCGCCTTCGGCGATGAATGCGCGCGCTTCATGGGCGCCCTGCCCCTGCGCTGCGCCAGTGATGATCGCAACCTTGCCTTCAAGCCGTCCAGCCATGCATTCCTCCAGATCCCGGGTTTCGCTGCGTCGCCTGCTAGCCCGAGACAGGCAAAAAAGGCGAGTCATTTTCGGACTTGGCGAATCCTTGCCAAGCGGTCAGGTGCTGACTAGCTTGCCCGAAACGGAATCGGGAACTGGCCCGACCGAAGTTGCAGAGGAAGCCCAAGAATGAGCGATGAAGCCGCAAAGGCTGAGGTTCTGGCCATGTTCCGGGCTGCAACGCCTAAAGCGACCGACGCGCCGATCGAGCAATGGCGTGCCGGGTTTGAAGCCATGGCCGCCAAGATTCCACTGCCTTCCGCTGTTGCGATAGAGGCGCTGGAGTGCGGGGGGGTGCCGTGCCTGAAAGTAACGGCCCCGGGTGCGCGGGCCGATCGGCTGGTCGTACATTACCATTCTGGTGGATATGTGATGGGTTCCGCCAACGCTTATCGCGAGTTCGCTGGCCGACTTTCGAAGGCGACCAATGCTCCGGTCATATTGCCCGACTATCGCCTTGCACCGGAAAATCCCTATCCCGCAGCCGCAGAAGATGGGCTTGCCGTCTATGAATGGGCACTGGCTCAGACCGGCGCGGACAATTTGCTGCTGAGCGGAGATTCCGCTGGTGGCGGGTTATGCATGGCGACACTGATGAACGCGCGAGATCGTGGTCTGGCCTTGCCGGTTGGCGGGATCGGCATCGGGCCGCTGCTCGACCTCGCTGGCGAAGGGGGCAGCGCCAACATCGAAACGGATCCGCTGATCGCTCGCGAACTGATCGTGGGCATGGGTGCGGTCTATATCGGCGAACGCGATCCGCACGATCATCCGCTGGCATCGCCATTGTGGGGCCAGCACCACGGACTGCCGCCCATTTTGTTGATGGCCAGTTCGACTGAGGCACTGCGCGACGATTCCGTGCGCATGGCCACGAGCATTGCCGAGGCGAAGGGCCGCGTGCGCCTGTCGCTTTATGATGACCAGATTCACATCTTCCCCTTCTTTCCGATGCTGCAGGCGGCGGGTGAAGCGATGAACGAGATTGCCGATTTCGCGAGTGCGTGTTTCGGTGAGTGAGGATGCGGGGGCATATCTGATTGTCATGGCCCGGATTGACGATGCAGAGGCCTTCGGTCCCTATGTCGAAGCAGTGCAGCCGCTGATCGCCGCTCACGGCGGCAAGCTGATCGGGCGGGGCATTCCGCCCGTATTGCTGGAAGGCGACTGGCCGTGGCACACCGTGGGGGTGTTGAGCTTCCCGTCGATGGAAGCCGCCGACGGGTTCTGGCACTCGCCCGAATATGTCGAGGTGAAGAAGCTGCGCCAAGGCAATTCGCAATTCCAGGTCGTGCTCGCCCCTGCGACTGGGTAATTGGCCAGCCGATCTTGAAAGGACAATGATGAGCAATCGCCAATGGCTTCTGGCCAAACGGCCCACCGGGCCGGTGGACCGTTCATGCTTCGAATATCGCGTCAGCCCGGACCGTCGTGGGCAGGGCGCGTCGGGGCAGGTGCTGGTCCAGTGGGAACTGCTGCTCTGCGCGCCGACCATTCGCAACTGGATCAGCGGCGCACGGGATTCCTATCACCCGGTGGTGGAAATCGGCGAACCGGTGCTGGCTCCGGCGCTCGGCCTGATTGTCGAGAGCAACAACGCGGATTTCCCGGTCGGTACGCGGCTGTTCGGCACGGGCAGCTGGCAGGACCAGCAATGGGTCGATCCTGCCGCTGGCTATCGCCTGATCCCCGAAGGGACCAGTTCGGTGGACGCGATGGGCGTGCTGGGGATCAATGCGGTCACCGCCTATTGCGGACTTATGCCGATCGGGCAGCCCAGGGCGGGTGAGGTGCTGCTGGTGTCGGGCGCGGCGGGCTCGGTCGGGTCGATTGTCTGTCAGATCGGGCGCATCCTCGGCTGCAAGGTGATCGGCATCGCTGGTGGCCCGGAAAAATTGCGCTGGTTGCGTGAAGAATGCGGCGTGGACGATGTGATCGACTACAAGGCGCAGGATATCCCCGCCCGGCTGGACGCGATCGCGCCGGAAGGGATCGACATCTATTTCGACAATGTCGGCGGCGCGATCCTGGAAGCGGCGGCCGCGCGGATGCGGCAGGGCGGGCGGATCATCCTGTGCGGCCAGATCGCCGCCTATGATTCAGGCGGCGCCATCACTGCTCCGCCGATCGACATGATGCGCCTGATCTATGGCGGTATCCGGATCGAGGGTTTCCTGGCGCGTCATCATGTGGAGCGTATTCCTGAGGCGCTCGAAACGCTTGGCAAATGGAACGATCAGGGACTGCTGGCCCACCGCGAAGATGTCCGCGCGGGGCTGGAACAGCTGCCGGAAACCTTCGCTGCACTGTTCACAGGCAGCAACGAGGGGACGTTGCTGGCCCGCGTTTCAGACGGGAGCGGAAACCCGCTCTAACGCCAGTCTTCGTCGAGAATGCCATAGGTGCCGCCCAGATAGGCGGGCACGGTGCCTTCGCGCACGAGCATGTGGTCGAAGATCAGCCGCTCGACATCGGACAGCCCCGCCGCGATCGGCGCCAGCGCGGACTTTAGTGCGGCCAGCCCCTTGCGCGCTTCGGCCGCGCCTTCGCCGCCGCCTTCCGCCCAGTAACCGGGCGCGCTGCGGGTCTGGACCGGGGCCTGCCCCTCCACCTTGCCGAAGCCGGCCCTGCCCAGCGCGGGATGGGCGGCGAGGGTGGCGGCCACGGCATCCTTGGCCTTGGCCGCAGCATCCTGCGCGGCAGGTGGGATGGCTTCGGCCTTGCGCGCCTTGTCGAAGGCCTGCTTGCCGAGGAAGGAAGCGCGGATCATGTTGCGCGGTTCGCGCCGGGTGATGAGGGCGGAGAACACGGACATTTCCGAGCGGATTGCGCCGTCCATGTGCTGCATCAGGCCTAGCTCGACGCATTCGAGGATCGACAGCGGGGCAGGCACATGGCCCAGCATCTGTGCTAGTTCGGCCGCGCGGTGGCGTTCGATGACCGCAGCATAATCGGCATGGGCCAGCGGTGCAGAACCGGGCTGGTCCCACGGCTGGACGCAGCAGGCGTCGGCAGACAGAAGCCATTCTTCCGCCGCGGCGACTTCCTCGCCTTCCGCCACGAGGCGTTGAACCAGCCCGGCGTCCAGGGCTTCCTGACCGGAATGGTTACGGCCATGGAGCAGCACTTCCAGCCCGCGTTCCACGCCCAGCAGGCGGGTGACGCGCTGAGTCCCGCCCGCACCCGGCAGCAGGCCGACGGCGAATTCGGGCAGGCCCATCATGGCGCGCGGGCTGTCGGCCAGAACGCGGTAATGCGCGCCCAGTGCCAGTTCGCAACCGCCGCCCAACGCCACGCCGGCGATTGCCGCGGCCACCGGCTTGCCGCTGCGTTCCAGCCTGCGGATCGCATGGCTGAGCGGGAAGAAGTGGTTGAAGGCGATGTCGAAACGGTCTTCCGGCCGCGCAGCGACGATCATCTCATAGGCTTCGGCCAGTTCCGTCAGGTCCGCCCCGGCACAGAACCCATTGGCCTTGCCCGAACGGACGATCACGCCCTTTGCGTCGCTGTCCTTCAGCCAATCCGCGAAAATGCCCAATTCGGTTATCGCGGCGTTGGAAAAGACGTTCATCGAACGAGGCGCGTCGAACACGAAATGCACCAGACCGTTAGCCTGGGGTTCGATGCGAAACTGGGTGAGTTGGGGAATGCTCATACCTTATGGATCCTGAGAGTCTTGAATATGCTGTGAAGGATTCAGAAGGCGACCTTGTCGCCGCCTTTGAGCTCCAGAATTTCGCGCGCATCGTCAGGCGTGGCGATTTCCAGGCCCAGCCCTTCGATGATCTGGCGCACCTTGGTGACCTGTTCGGCATTGGTCTTTGCCAGCTGCCCCGCGCCCAGCCACAGCGAATCTTCCAGTCCCACGCGCACATGGCCGCCCATGCTGGCGGCCATCGCGGCCACGCGCATCTGGTTGGCACCAGCTGCCAGCACTGACCATTTGTAATTGTCGCCGAACAGGCGATCGGCCGTGCGTTTCATGTGCATCACGTCTTCGGGATGCGCACCGATGCCACCCAGCAGGCCGAAGCAGGTCTGGATGAACAGCGGGGCCTTCACCAGCCCTTCCTGCCAGAAATACTGCAAGTTGTAGAGGTGGCTGGTGTCGTAGCATTCGAACTCGTAGCGTGCGCCGCTGGCGTTCAGCGTTTCCAGAGCGTAGCGAATGTCCTTGAAACTGTTGCGGAAAACGAGGTCGTGCGAACCTTCGAGCATTTCCGGTTCCCAGTCATGCTTGAATTCCTTGTACCGCTTAAGCATCGGGAACAGGCCGAAATTCATGGACCCCATGTTGAGACTTGCAACTTCGGGCTGCCACACTTCAGCGGGCTTCACACGGTACTCAACCGGCATGTAAGGCGATGCGCCCGTGGTCAGGTTCACCACAACATTCGAACTCTGCTTGATGACGTCGAGGAAGGGTTTGAAATCCTCGGGCGTATGCACAGGCTTGCCGGTTTCGGGGTCGCGTGCATGGAGATGGACGATGGCCGCGCCCGCTTCCGCCGCGCCCAGCGCGCTTTCTGCAATTTCAGCGGCGGTGACGGGGAGATATTCCGACATTGACGGGGTATGAATTGAGCCCGTGATCGCGCAACTGATGATGACTTTCTGCTTGGCCATTGAACTATCCTCTCCGATTTACAGACGGGCGGCGATTTCGCGCCACGTGTTGTCCAAATTGTCGCGATGAGCGGGATCGGCGATGGCGATCAGCGCTTCGGCTCGCGCATCATACCCCTTGCCGCGCAGGTCTGCCACGCCATGTTCGGTCACGACCAGGTCCACGTCCCAACGGCTGAGCGAAACCGGCCCGCCGGCCGCAAACGGCGATATGATGCGGCTGACCGTGCCTTTGGCGGCGGTGGACGGGAAGGCGATGATCCGCAGGCCATGCGGGCTCAGCCGCCCGCCGCGGGCATAATCGCTAGCCCCGCCTGGACCGGACATGGCGCCCTTGGGCGTGATTTCGGCATATACCTGGCCGAACAGATCGGCCTCCAGCGCGGAATTGATGGTCACCAGCCGGTCAATCGTGCCCAGCAGCTTGAGGTCGTGAGTCTGCGAGATCGGCCGGAACTGGAAATGGGGGTTATCGAGCCCGGCGTACAGCACCTCGCTGCCGATGGCGACGCCCACCAGTGCTGACGGGCCATCTGCCATCGCGCCCGATTGCACCAGCCGCAGTGCGCCGTCTCCGATCAGGCCGGTATGCATGCGCAGGTTGCGGCGATCCGCCAGCCCGTCCAGCACGGCATCGGGGATCTTGCCCAGCCCCGTCTGCAGCGTGGCGCCATCTTCGATATAGGGGAGGATATGCGCAGCGATCTGCTGCGAAACCGCGTCGGGCGGCGAATCCGGCGTGCCGCGCAGCGCCTGTTCGCCTTCATAATATGCGGTGAGTTCGCTGAAGGGGATGCCGGCATCGCCCGGGGTGCGGGGCATGGCCGGATTGATATGCGCAATCCGCACCGGGACATCGCGCCAGAAATCGGCAATGAAGGAAACCTCTGTGCCGAAGCTGCAATTGCCGTTCGCATCAGGCGGGCTGCACATGAACAGGGCGGCGGCGGGCCGGCGGGCGCGATAGAGCGCAACCACATCCTGATAGCAGATCGGCAGGAATTCCAGCCGGTCGCCCAGTTCCCTGAGCTGCGGTGTCATGAAGAAGCTCAGCACCCGGCTGCGTTCGCCAGCGCGCCAGTCCTTGCGGTTGAGTCCGGGCACGAAAATGCCGGAAAATGCCATGTCGTCCAGCGCGCAGCCCGCTGCCGCCACCTCGGCGGCGAGCAGGTCGCTCTCCGCCGAGCAGGAGGAAACCAGCGTGAGTCCGCCGGGGGGCAGGACCCTTGCGAGTTCCCCTGCTTGCAGGTGGCGCGGCTGGGACATCAGCAGGCCTTACTTCACATATTTGTGGAAGTCAGGCGTGCGCTTTTCGTGGAAGGCGCGCATGCCTTCCTTGGATTCGTCCGTATCGTAATAAAGCTTCACGGAATTGAGCGCGAGCATGGAGATGCCGCGGATATTGTCGCTGTCGGCATTGAACGAACGCTTGGCCAGCGCCAGCGCCGTGGGAGAACGTTCGCCCAGAATCTGGGTCCATTCGTTCACCGCATCGTCCAGTTCGGCGGCGGGCACAACCTTGTTGACGAGGCCCATCTCCAGCGCTTCCTGCGCCGAATATTGCAGGTTGAGATACCAGATTTCGCGGGCCTTCTTGTCACCCACGTGGCGCGCGAGATAGGCCGTGCCCCAGCCGGCGTCGACTGAGCCGACCTTGGGGCCGACCTGGCCCAGCTTGGCCGTGTCAGCCATGATCGACAGGTCGCACAGCGTGGCGAAAACATTGCCGCCGCCGATGGCGAAGCCGTTGATGCGCGCGATCACCGGCTTGGGAATGTCGCGGATGATCGACTGGAATTCGTCAATCGGCAGGCCGACGATGCCGCGTCCGTCATACTGGCCGTCCTTGGCGCTCTGGTCGCCGCCGGTGCAGAAGGCCTTGTCGCCCGCGCCCGTCAGCACGACGGAGGATACGTTGCGATCGTCCGCCGCCATCTTGAAGGCGGTGATCAGTTCTTCCATCGTTTGCGCGCGGAAGGCGTTGTACAGCTTGGGACGGTTGATGATGACCCACGCGGCGCGGCCGCGCACTTCATAGATGATGTCTTCGAATTGTTCGCTCATGTCAGTGGGTATCCTGTCTTGTCATGATTGCGGTAAAGAATGGTGGAGCGGGCGATGATCGAGCCACCGGCCGATATCTGCGCGCTGAGAAAGATCAGGCGGCGCGTGATCCGGTCAATCCGCACCTGCGCTTCCACCCAGTCGCCGCAGCGCGCCGGCGCGAGGAAATCCACGTCCAGCGAAACTGTCGGCGCGTGCGCCCCCAGCGCCCCGGTATGTTCCGGCAGGGCCATCAACTGCATGTCGGCAAAACTTGCCAGCGCGCCGCCATGAATGCTCCCGACCGGGTTGCAGTGATGCGGCTGGACCACGCAACCCAGTCGCAATCCTGCGGTGTCGACATAGACATCGCCAAACTGTTCCCAATAGGGATTGGTCGGCTTGGCGAGAGTGAACCCTGCAGGAATGGTCGGTTTCGTGGTCATCAGGCCATCACACCATCGTCAGGCCGCCGGAGATCGAGATCGCCTGGCCGGTGATGTAGGAACCATCGTCCGAAGCGAGCAGCGCGACCATGCCGGCATAATCTTCCGGCTCGCCAATGCGCTTCACCGGAACGCCGCGCACCATCGCGTCCTTCCATTTTTCGGCTTCCGGGCCTTCGCCCAGCGTGGCCTGCATCATCGGGGTGTTGGTCGGTCCCGGGCAGACGCAGTTGGCCAGCACGCCCTTGCGCGCCAGTTCACGGGCGATCGACTTGGTAAAGGCGATCAGCCCGCCCTTGCAGGCCGAATAGACCGCTTCGTTGCTGGTGCCCACGCGGGCTGCATCGGACGCGATGTTGATGATCCGCCCGCCGCCGCGCGCGGCCATCTTGCCGGCCACCGCGAAATGCGTGTTGAGATTGCCCTTGAGATTGATCGCGATGATCTTGTCCCACAGATCGGGCGTAGTGGTCAAGAACGGTTGCACCTTGTCCCAGCCGGCGTTGTTGACCAGCGCCCAGATGGGGCCGAGATCGTTCTCAACCGCGTCAACCGCGGCCTGAACGGCATCATAATCGCTCACATCGACCTGGTAGGTCTTGACTGTGGCACTTCCGGCCAGCTTGGCGGTTTCCTCGCCCGCTTCGGTGCTGAGATCGAAGATGGCGACCTTGCATCCTTCTTCGGCCAGGCGCAGCACGAGCGCACGCCCGATACCTTGTCCGCCACCTGTGACAACCGCGACTTTTCCTTCAAGTCCCTTCACAAATTCCTCCGTCGGTAAAAAGCTGCGGGCGTGGCCCGCTATTCGTCGGCGATACCGCCGACCAGATCGAGAAGTCGCCGTTTCAGCTTGACCAGCGTCTTTGCGGCGGCATCAAGTTCGTCTTTGGGAAGCGCGTCGAGAATTTCGCTTTCGACTGCTTCCACGCTCTTGCGAATTTCGCGGACCAGTGTCTGCCCGGCGTCAGTAAGATAGACGCGACGCGCGCGCGCATCGCGTTCATCGGCCCGCCGTTCGACAAACCCCGCCTGCTCCATGCGGTCAACCAGCCCGCCGATCGCGACCTTGGTGAGGTCGAGATCAGCCGCCAGTGCAGTTTGCGTCATCCCGTCGCGGCGCGACAGGAAGGCCAGTACCCACCACTGTGAACGGGTAATTCCCAGCGGCTTCAGTGCCCGGTCCACCACGATCCGGCGCAGGCGCGACACATCGTGGATCAGGAAGCCGAAGCGAAGATAGGCGTCGAGTTCTTTTTGCACGGGCGATGCTCCTGACAGTTCGCTGCCAGCAGTATCGACCGATTCCCGGTCGTCAAAGGGGGAGTAGGAAGAAATCACTATTTCCGCCCAAGCTTGCCCTTGAACATGTCGCGGGCGATGATCGTCTTCATGATCTCGATCGATCCGCCCGCGATCTTGACGATGCGCGCATCGGCATAGGCCCGGCAGATCGGATATTCCCACATATAGCCCCAGCCGCCGAACAGCTGCAGGCATTTGTCCACCGCTTCGCAATGCAGTTCTGATGTGGTCATCTTGGCCATGGCCGCATCGACCGGGTCTAGCTTGCCCGCCATGAACAATTCGATGCACTTGTCCGTGAAGACGCGCGCCATCACCGCCCGCGCCTTGAGGTCAGCCAGCACGAATTGCGTGTTCTGGAAATCGGCGATGGTCTGGCCGAATGCCTTGCGCTCGCTCGTGTAATCGACTGTCCATTCGATGACCGTCTCGGTCACCGTGGCCGAACGGATCGCCTGGGCGAGGCGTTCCTGCGCCAGCTTGGTCATCATGATCTTGAAGCCTTCGCCTTCCTGGCCGAGCATGGCGCTGGCCGGGACGCGCAGATCTTCAAAGAACAGTTCCGACGTGTCCTGCGCCTTCATCCCGAGCTTTTCGAGATTCTGGCCGCGCTTGAAGCCGGGCAGGCTGGTGTCGACCAGGAACAGGGTGACGCCCTTGGCGCCCGCTTCGCTGTCCGTCTTGGTGGCCAGCACCAGAATGTCGCACATCTGGCCGTTCGAGATGAACACCTTCTGTCCGTTGATGACGTAATCGTCCCCGTCGCGCACGGCCTTGGTCTTGATCGCCTTGAGATCGGAACCGGCGTGCGGTTCGGTCATGCCGAGCGAGCCGATGGCTTCGCCCGTCACCATCTTGGGCAGCCACTGCTGTTTCTGTTCGTCAGTGCCGAAGGCGAGGATATAGCTGGCGACGAGATCGGTGTGAATCAGAAAGCCGGGGCCGCTGGTGCCCACGCGCCACAATTCCTCGAATACCACCACATCATAGAGATAATCCGCGCCAATCCCGCCGAATTCTTCCGGCACGGTGCAGCACAGCATGCCCGCTTCACCCGCTTTCAGCCACAGGTCGCGCGGCACGATGCCGTCCTTTTCCCACTCGTCGTGATACGGGACGACTTCCTGTTCCATGAACTTGCGGACGGAATCGCGCCACATTTCATGTTCGGATGTAAAGAGACTGCGTTCGATCATGATATTCAGCCCTTCTTCTGTGCGGCTTTGGATTTGGCGGTGGAGGCTTCGATCGCGTCGCGCGCGGCCTGCCACTGGTCCGATGTAAGGTTGGTAAGATCGGCGAAGGTGCTGGGTGCTGCCAGATGCTGCCCGCCGTCCACCGCGATGGTCTGCCCCGTCAGGAAATCGCACCCGTCGGAGAGCAGGAAGGTAATCAGATTGGTCAGTTCAGGCATTTGCCCGAACCGGCGCATCGGGATCGTGTCGCAATTGGTCGCCGAACTCTGCGTGTCGGGCAGGGGGTTGAGCTTTTCCCACGCTTCGGGGGTGGGGAAGGGGCCGGGCGCGGTGGCGTTGAGGCGGATGCCGTAAGGCCCCCATTCGGAAGCCAGCGACATGGTCATCGCGTGCAGCGCGGTCTTGGCCATGGCGGAAGGGACGACGAAGGCCGAGCCCGTCCACACCCAGGTGACGAGATTGGATACGACCGAACCTTTCAGGCCCTGCTCGATCCAGCGTTTGCCGCACGACAGCGTGGCGTGAAAGCTGCCGTCCATGACAGTGGAGGTGATGGCGCGAAATCCGCGTGCGCTCAAATCCTTGGTCGGCGAAATGAAGTTGGCGGCGGCATTGTTGATGAGGCCGGTCAGTGGCTGGTCCTGCCAGATGCCTTCGATCATCGCGTCCACCGCGTCCGCATCGCGTACGTCGCAGGCATGCGCATAGACCTTGTGTCCGGTCGTTTCCGAAATGGCCGCCGCGGTTTCGTCGAGCATCGCCTGGCGGCGACCGCAGATATGCACCTTGGCGTGTTTGGCGGAGAGTGCAGTGGCGATTTCCTTGCCCAGGCCGCCACCGCCGCCTGTCACCAGGATGTTCTTGCCTGCCAGCACATCGTTACGAAAAATGTCCATCACCCTCTCCTGCGGCCTCCTGCGGCACGCAGCCCATTTAGCTCTTGCCAAACGATAGTCAACTTGTTTACGAACTTCGCCGCAGCTGTCAAGCGGCTTGGTGGAATGGGTCCGGGCAAGCCCCGGTTTGGAGATTGGGAGACGATGCAAAAGGCCTTTATCTCGGGAATTGGGGGATATCTTCCGCTCCTTCGGCTCGACCGGAAGACCGCCGCCAGGAACTATGCGTGGTCGGGTCTGGCCATGCCGCGCAAGGGGACGCGTGCCGTTGCGGACTGGGATGAAGACCCGGTGACGATGGCCGCCGAATCGGCTCGCGCGCTGGTCGCCACAGCCCCTGCCGCGCTGCGTTTCGCCTCCACTTCCGCCTATTTTTCCGATCGCTCGCAGGCGGGGATCGTGCTGGATTACCTCGCCCTGCCGCGCAGCGTGCGCACGACCGATGCGGCCAATGCGCGCCGCGCGGGCACCAGCGCGCTGCTCGATTCGCTGCTTGGCGGAGCGGACGAACTGGTCACCGCGGCGGAAAAGCGCGTCACTCAGGCCGGCAGCGCTGCGCAGCTCGCCTATGGTGATGGCGCGGCGGCAGTACGCACGGGGGCAGAGGGCGCTGCCCGGCTGATCGGGCATGCCTCGATCAGCCATGATCTGGTTGACCGCTACGTCTCGCGCGATCAGCCCTATCCCTATGTGTACGAAGAACGCTTCATCCGCGACATCGCCGTGGCGGAGATGTTCATCCCCGCGATTCGCGCAGCGTGTGAAGCGGCCGGCATCGAAGGCAGCGCGATCGCGCAGGCGGCCTGCGCTGAACCGGCGGGCGGATGCTGGCGCGCGGCGGCAAAGAAGCTGGGCATCGCGGCTCCCAATCACTGCGAACGGCTGTCCGACGAAGCGGGCGATCTGGGCGCGGCGCATGCGCTGTACGGGCTGGGTCTTGCCTTTGCCGAAGCGAAGCCGGGCGACATCGTCCTGCTCGCCGGGTTCGGCAGCGGGGTCGATGTGCTGCTGTTCGAAGTGACGGGCGCGGTGCCGGGCGCTGCGGCGATGGCCGCAGGCCTGGCCGAAGTGCGCCTGCTGGGCGATTTTCTGCGCTTTCTCAACCTGTCAGGTTCAGTCGATCTTGATTGGGGGATGCGTGCCGAATTCGGCCTGAAGGCGCAGGCTTCGATGATGGAGCGGGTCGGGCGCGACATCACCGGATTTATCGGCGGGCGGGACAGCCACGGCAATGTGCAGTTCCCCAAGAGCGCGATCCCTGTCAATCCTGCCGCCAGCGGCCCTGAAACCTATGAGGATGTGCGACTGGCCGAAGATCAGGCGCGGATCGTTTCAGTGACCGCTGACCGGCTGACCTATCACCCCGATCCGCCGCTCGATTACGGGCTGGTGCAGTTCGACAATGGCGCGCGCCTGCTGATGGAGATGGTCAATCGTCCGGACAATGGCTTTGCCGTCGGTGACCAGGTGATGATGCGCCCGCGCATCAAGTCGCAGAACCGCGCGCTCGGTTTCCGCACCTATTTCTGGAAGGCCGCCCCGCTGTCGCGGCCCTTGCTGGGAGACAATTGATGGCCAGCGGAATCAAGGACAAGGTCGCCATCATCGGCATGGGCTGCACGCGCTTTGGCGAACGCTGGGAAGCGAGCGCCGAAGACCTGATGGTCGAGGCTTTCAGCGAAGCGCTGGCCGATGCGGGGGTGGAACGCGAGCGGATTGACGCGATCTGGGTCGGCAACGCGCTGGACGATATCAACGTCGGCAACAGTTCACTTCCGGCTGCGCATGCGCTGCGGCTCGGGCAGATTCCGGTCACGCGCGTCGAAAACATGTGCGCCACCGGGACCGAGGCCTTGCGCGGCGCGACTTATGCGGTGGCGGCGGGCGCGGCGGATATTGCGCTGGCCATCGGGGTCGAGAAGCTGAAGGACACCGGCTATGGCGGTCTGCCGCTCAAGACCAAGGGCCTGCTGAACGACCTGTGGATGCCCTATGGCTCGGCGCCAGGCAATTTCGCCCAGCTTGCCGGGGCCTATTGCGCCAAATACGGCGTTGACCCTGCCGATCTGAAGCGCGCGATGGCTCATGTTTCGTGGAAGAGCCACCAGAACGGCGCGAAATCGCCCAAGGCGCATCTGCGCGCCGCAATTGACATGGACAAGATCCTGAATGCGCCGCTGATCGCCGATCCGCTGGGGCTGTTCGATTGCTGCGGCGTGTCGGATGGCGCGGCGGCGGCTATCGTCACCACGCCGGAGATTGCCCGCGAACTGGGCATCGACAACCCGGTGACGATCAAGGCAATCCAGCTGGCCGGCAGCAATGGCAGCGAGATGCAGTTTGGCGAATGGGACGGGGCATCGCTGATCAACACGCAGATTGCGGCCCGGCGCGCCTATGCGGAAGCAGGCATTTCCGATCCGCGCGCGGATCTGTCCATGACTGAAGTGCATGATTGCTTCTCAGTCACCGAACTGGCGGTGATGGAAGATCTGGGCCTGTCCGATCCGGGCCGTGCGCCGATGGACATTCTGGACGGGCGCTATGACGCTGATGGCGCCATTCCCTGCCAGCTCGACGGCGGGCTCAAATGTTTTGGCCATCCGGTGGGGGCTTCGGGCCTGCGCATGGCCTATGAAGTGTACAATCAGCTGCTTGAACGCGCCGGGGAACGCCAGCGCGCCAATGTGAAGTTCGGTTTGACTCACAATCTGGGCGGTGCGCCTTACAACAACATCGCGGCGGTTTCGATTCTGGGCCGCAAGGACTGACGGAGAGAGAGTTCCATGGCAGGTTTGTATTTCGACGAATTCAGCGAAGGCCAGGTCTTCAGGCATGAGGTGCGCCGCACCGTGCTGGACATGGACAATATGCTTTATTCCTCGCTCACGTATAATCCGGCAGCGATTCACATCGATCACGCCTATTGCGAGACGACGGAATTCGGCAAGCCGCTGATGAATTCCATGTTCACGCTGGGGCTGGTGATCGGCCTTTCGGTGCAGGACACGACCTTTGGCACTACCATCGGCAATCTCGGCATGACGGAAACGACGTTCCCCAGGCCGGTGTTTGCGGGCGACACCATCCGCAGCGAAACGAAAGTGCTGGCGCTGCGCGAAAGCAAGTCGCGCCCGACCCAGGGCATCGTGACGTTCGAACACCTCGGCTACAATCAGCGTGACGAAGTGGTTTGCCGCACCGTGCGCAACGCGCTGATGATGAAGAAGCCCGCGTCATGAGGATGCGTTCGCTTCTGTTCGTTCCGGGGGATTCGGAAAAGAAGTTCGCCAAGGCGCGCGAAGCGGGCGCGGATGTTTTGATCCTTGATCTTGAGGATTCGGTCGCCCCGTCAATGAAGGACGATGCGCGCCAGATCGTCACCGGCTGGCTCGACCAGGCGGCGAATGTGGACGCCGCTTTGTTTGTGCGCGTCAACCCCCTCGACACCGGGCTGACGCTGGCCGATCTGGCCGCCGTGGTCCGCCCGGGGCTGGCCGGGCTGCTGATCCCCAAGGTCAATGGCGCGCATGATATCGAGCGGATCGGCCATTATCTGGACGCGCTGGAGGAAAAGGCAGGAATTGCAGCAGGCACGGTGAGGATCGCCGTGGTCGCCACCGAAACCCCGGCGGCGATGTTCGCGCTGGGCAGCTATCAGCAGGCAGGCGCGCGGCTGGTCGGTCTGACCTGGGGCGCGGAAGATCTGGGCGCGGCGATCGGCATCACTGACAACAAGGAACCGGACGGAAGCTGGACCTTCCCCTATCAGGTGGCGCGGGCGCAGTGCCTCTTCGCCGCCGCCGCCGCCGGGGTCGCGCCGCTTGATACGCTTTACGCCAACTTCAAGGATCCCGAGGGGCTGGAAGTCGATTGCCGGCGTGCGCGACGTGACGGCTTCACGGGCCGGGTTGCGATTCACCCCGCGCAGGTCGAAACGATCAACCGCTGCTTTTCGCCATCCGAAGAAGAAGTGGCCTTTGCCCGCCGCGTGGTCGATCTGTTCGCCGCCAATCCGGGGGTCGGCACGCTGGGGCTGGATGGGAAGATGTTGGACATCCCGCATCTCAAGGCTGCCGAAAAGGTTCTGGCTTCAGCCGGAGAGTAAAGTGCGGGCGCTACGCCCGGAGCATTCTGGCGGTGCTGTCCGCCTGACGCATCAATTAAGAGGATTGTTAAGATGGAAATCGAACTGAGCGACATCCACAAGGAAATTCAGGACAATGTTGGCAAGATCGTCGACAGTTTCAACGATGAATACTGGTCCAACCTCGACCAGACCGGCGAATTTCCGCACGCATTCCATCGCGCCATGGCGGATGCGGGCTGGCTGGGCATCACGATGCCCGAAGAACTGGGCGGCACCGGCCTTGGCGTGACCGAAGCCACGATCATGATGAATCGCGTGTGCCAGGGTCCTGGCGGCTATTCGGCGGCATCCACCATTCATATGAACCTGTTCGGTCCGCATGCTGTGGTGGTGTTCGGCACGCCGGAACAGAAGGAACGCATGCTGACCCCGCTGATCAAGGGCGAGGACAAGGCCTGCTTCGGTGTGACGGAACCCGATGCCGGGCTGGACACCACCAGCATTTCCACTTTCGCGACCAAGGTCGATGGCGGTTATCGCATCACCGGGCGCAAGATCTGGACCTCCTCCGGGCAGGTTGCGAACAAGATCGTGATCCTGGCACGCACGACCCCCAAGGATCAGTGCAAGCGTCCGACTGACGGGATGAGCTTCTTCTACACCGACCTCGACCATGATCAGATCGAAGTGCGCCGCATCCCCAAGATGGGCCGCAACGCGGTGGATTCCAACGCGACCTTCATTGACGATTATTTCGTGCCCGACTGCGATCTGATCGGCGAGGAGGGCAAGGGCTTCTATTACATCCTGCACAGTCTCAACCCGGAACGTATCCTCGTAGCGTCCGAAGCGATCGGCCTGGGTCAGGGGGCGCTGAAGCGCGCGGCGCAATATGCGGTGGATCGCAAGGTTTTCGGTCGCCAGATCGGCATGAACCAGGGCATCCAGCACCCGCTGGCCGAAAACTGGATGTATCTGGAATCCGCCTTCTGGACCGTCATGCGCGCGGCATATCTCTATGATGCGGGCAAGCCCTGCGGGGCAGAGGCGAACGCGGGCAAGTTCCTGGGCGCGCGCGCGGCCTTCGAGGCCTGCACCCGCGCGGTGATGACGCATGGCGGCATGGGTTATTCGCGCGAATATCAGGTGGAACGCCTGTTCCGCGAAAGCATCCTGCTGCGCATCGCGCCGGTCACCGAACAGATGATCTGCAATTTCATTGCCGAGAAGGTGCTCGACCTTCCCAAGAGCTACTGAGGACAAGACCATGGGTATGATGGATGGCAAGGCGGTGCTGGTGACTGGCGCCGGGCGCGGGGTCGGGCGCGGGATCGCACTGGCGATGGCGCAGGCGGGGGCCGCAGTGGTGGTCAACGATCTGGGCGTGTCGCTGACGGGGGAAGGGGGCGAAGGCGCCTCCCCGGCCGAACAGGTGGTGGAAGAAATCCGCAGCATGGGCGGCAGGGCCGTGGCCAATCACGATTCCGTTGCTGAATGGGAAGGCGGCATTGCGATGGTCAAGGCGGCCATTGACAATTTCGGCCGGATTGACGGGGTGGTGAACAACGCGGGCAATTTGCGCGACGTGATGTTCCACAAGATGGGGCCGGATGATTTCGACGCCGTGATCGCCGTCCACCTCAAGGGCAGTTTCAACACCAGCCGCGCCGCCGCGCCCTATTTCAAGGAACAGGGTTCCGGCGCCTATGTCCACATGACCTCGTCCAGCGGGCTGGTCGGCAATTTCGGCCAGGCGAATTACGCTGCGGCCAAGCTGGGCATCGTCGGCCTGTCCAAGTCCATTGCGCTTGACATGCAGCGCTTCGGCGTCCGTTCCAACGCGGTCGCACCCTGGGCCTGGACGCGGATGATCGATTCGATCCCCACCGAAACGCCCGAACAGCAGAAGCGGGTGGAAGGGCTGAAAAAGCTGGACGCCAACAAGATCGGTCCCTTCTGCGTGGCGCTGTGCAGTGACGAGGCGGCGCACGTCACCGGCCAGATCTTCGGCGTGCGCAACAACGAGATCTACCTGTTCAGCCAGCCGCGCCCGATTCGCACCGCGCATAATGGCGATGGCTGGACGCCTGAGACAATCGTCGAGCGCGCGTTCGACCAGTTCAAGAACGATTTCTATCCGCTGCATCGTTCGGGTGACTGGTTCACCTGGGAGCCTTGCTGAGTCCATGGCGATCCAGTCCGAAGCCCTGCTCGCTCATGATTTCGGCGAGACCCGGCAGGCATGGGAGGCGCGCGATGCGATTCTCTATGCGCTGGGTGTCGGCCTTGCCCGTGATCCGCTGGACGAAGGCGATCTCGAATTCATGGACGAAACCGCACTCAAGGTGCTGCCGACCTATGCGGTGACGCTGGCCTCGCCCGGCATGTGGATGCGCGATCCGAAATTCGGGATCGACTTCACCAAGCTCGTGCACATGGCGCAGGCCGCCTGGTTCGAAAACCCGCTGCCCGCCAGTGGCGAGATAGTCGGGACCGCGCGCGTTCATACGCTGGCCGACCGTGGCGAGGGCAAGGGTGCGGTGATGGTGGTGGAACGAGAGATCAGGGACGCAGGCGATGGCCGGTCCTACTGCCGCCTGCACCAGACCCTGCTGCTGCGCGGCGACGGGGGCTTTGGCGGAGAGCCGCCCGCGCGGGAGGCAGGTTTTGATTTTTCGGCTGAGCCCGCTGCCAGCGCAGCGTTCGAGACATCGCCGCGTGCGGCGCTGATCTATCGCCTGTCGGGCGACTGGAACCCGCTGCATTTGCAGCCTGACTTCGCGAAGAAAGCCGGGTTCGACCGGCCGATCCTGCAAGGGCTGGCGAGCTATGGCATTGCCGGGGCTGCGGTGTCGCGCGCGCTGGGCCGCGATCCGGCGGATGTCGGGCATCTTTCCTGCCGCTTTGCCGGGGTGGTGATGCCGGGTGACCGGTTGGAATTCAAGATCTGGAGAGATGGCTCACGCGCCCATTTCCAGGCCTTCGTCGGGGACCGCAAGGTGCTGGACGGGGGTATTGCCGAATGGAGAAGCACATAATGACTGACCGCAGCAAGCTGGCGCAGAAGCTCAAGGCCAATCTGCGCCTGCCGGTGATGGCGGGCCCGATGTTTATCGCCTCCACCGCCGATCTGGTGATCGAACAGTGCCGGGCGGGAATCATCGGCTCCATGCCTGCGCTCAATCCGCGCACGACGGAACAGCTGGATGCCGACATCGCCAGCATCAAGCAGAAAGTCGGCGATGTGCCCTATGCGATCAATCTGGTTGCGCACAAGACGAACTCGCGCCTTGATGCCGATCTGGACGTGGTGCTGAAGCACAAGGTGCCGGTCGTGGTGCTGGCGCTGGCCGCCAATCCCGATCTCGTGCGCCAGTTGCAGGCCAACGGCAGCCTGGTTTTCCAGGATGTCATCAAGGACCGCCATGCCCGCAAATGCGCGGAAATGGGCGTTGACGGGATTATCGCGGTGGGCGCGGGCGCGGGCGGGCACACGGGCGACCGTTCGCCTTTCGCCCTTTGCCAGGAAATCCGCGAGTGGTGGGACGGATTGCTGCTACTGTCCGGCGCCATCGCCAATGGCCGTGCGGTGCTGGCTGCCGAAGTGCTCGGCGCGGACTTCGCCTATATCGGCTCGCCCTTCCTCGCCAGCGCGGAAGCGAACACCCAGCCCGCCTTCAAGCAGATGATCGCCGATTGTGCCGCCGATGACATCGTGGTGACCAACTGCTTCACCGGGGTGAATGCCAATTTCCTGCGCCCCTCGATCCTTGAACACGGGCTGGACCCGGCCACGCTGATCCGGCCCGAAGGCAAGGCGATCAACATTGATGGCGGCGGTGACAACGCCAAGGCGTGGAAGGATATCTGGAGCGCGGGCCATGGCATCGGCGCGATCAAGCGGGCCGAACCGGCGAAGGATTATATCGATCGCCTCGCCGCAGAATACGCTAGTGTTCGTGCGGAATTCGGGATGAATTGAGGCATGCAACGCTTCCGAACTTCCGCCATGGAAGAGTGGTTGGCTGCGTCCGCTGCTGCCGCATGAAATTTCCGATTCCGGGCTTCGCCCTGCAACGGGAGTTAATTTGACAAGCTCAGTCAGTTTGACAACGCCCCGATTTCTGCGAGGGCCGCACCAAATTCGACAAATTCATTGTCACCGGCAAGCCAGTCAACCGCTCCCTCGACTGCAGCAAAGACAGGGGTGTCACGGTCAAGCGTCCTGATACTCCCTATGATTGCTCCTTCCATAACCTTAACGCCGGCCTGACAGTCCGGAATGAAAAGGCCAAGGTGCGGCGCAGTCACGACCGAGTCGTTGACAGCCATCGCTACTTGCGCGCCCGTATGGTCATCACGAACGTGGTCCTGAATCGGATTCAGGCCACCGCCCGGTCTGGCAAGAAAAAGCTGCCAGTCTCCGGTCCTGACGAATAGATCCCGCCAGGATGACTGGCAGAAATCACGCAGGATGGCGCGGACCTCGTCGATCGCCTCACTCATGGCGCTGCTTCCTCCATCAGTGTCAGCATGGCCGGCAGGAGGGGGGTCGAAAAGAACCGGCTGGCCCCGCCCTTTCTCGCGCCGCGCACAACCTCCGGATTGCCCAGGCTGCGACCGCGCACCGCCTCATGCCCTGATACGGCGCTGGCGATATCTTCGATCGATCCATCAACCATGACCGCATCGACATCTAACGCCAAATCGGCTCCATCCGCGTCCAGCGGCTGGACAGCCGCCCTGATCTTGTCCGGAAGCAATTCAAGCAGCCTGCTCAGGTATGGGTCGGCGGATTCATTCGGGATTTCGGTCGGCAAAGCCCCGGCAAAGACCGCACCCCGTTCGCCGTCAATGGTCACATACTGGCCCAGCCGACCCGTAAGCCCGGCCCCGGTGCCAACCACGCAGGGACGACCTAGGGCGCGACTGACGACTGCAGCATGCGAGGTCGATCCTCCCTGCTCTGTCACGACCCCGCGCGCAGCGATCATCCCGTGCACATCGTCAGGGCTGGTGGTCTTGCGTACAAGAATAACGTCCGCCCCGACTGCGGCTCGCCTTTCCGCCTCATCCGGATCACCCACCAGAATGCCGGAAGCTGCACCTGGACACGCGCCTTCGCCCTGCGCGATCAGTTCCGCGTCGCCCGCACCGGCGAGGCGGGGCAGAAGGACTGCAACAGCCTGTTCCGCGCTGATGCGGGAAAGCGCAGTGGTGGGATCAATCCGGCCTTCGTCCACCATGTCGACCGCAAACCGGATGGCCGCCTGCGGTGCGCGCTTAGCGGACCGGCTTTGCAGCAGATAAAGCTGCCCGGTCTGCACCGTGAATTCGATATCTTGCACGTCCCCATGCTTGCTTTCCAGCAATGCGGACGCCTTCAGCAGGACCGAGTGAGCTTCAGGTTCCCGCTCCAGCATGGCATCCAGTGGCAGGGGCGTGAACTTGCCGGAAACCACATCTTCCCCCTGCGCGCGCGGCAGATATTCGCCATAGGGCAGGTTTTCCCCCGTAAGCGGATTGCGGCTGAACAGCACGCCGGTACCACTGCGATCATCGAGATTGCCGAATATCATGGCTTGCACCGTGACGGCAGTTCCCAGATTTTCCGGAATGTTGTTGTGCTGGCGGTACCGCCTCGCGCGCCGCGTATTCCAGCTGTCAAAGACGGCTTGGATTGCCGCCATCAGCTGCTGGCGCGGCGTTTCCGGCAAGGTCACGCCCAAGGAGGCCAATTCATTGCGCCAGTCCGCCGGAGCACTCGCTGGATCGAGTTCCAACGGCTGCTTGAGGACGATGGCGGAATAGAGTTCGATGAAGCGCCGGTGCGTGTCGCGCGCGAAATCCACCATGCCGGTTTCGGCAACCAGCGCCGCCTCGCCATCGTCGTCGATCCCGAGATTGAGCACGGTGTCCATCATGCCCGGCATCGAAATGGCCGCGCCGGACCGCACGGACAGCAGGAGGCGTTTTTCCCCGTGTCCGAAAGTGCGGCCGATCGCGCCTTCCAACCAGCGCATGCCATCGTCCACTTCCTGTTCCAGCCCGGCAGGGAACCCACCCGTTTCCAGATAGGCGAGGCAGGCCTTGGTCGTAATCGCGAACGCAGGCGGAACAGGGAGGCCAAGTGCCTGCATATCCGCAATGGATTTGGCCTTCCCGCCGACCAGGTCGCGCTTAACCTCGGCTTTCCCATCCAGCAGGACGGACCACGAATTGCCTGACATTGTCTCGTTTACTCCTGCCGCTCGCGGCCCATGATCCGCAGCAGATCCTCGTGCAGTTCGAACCAGGCGGTGTGGTAACTTTCACGGCGGATGTCGCTGACCCATTCGTGGTCGCCATCCTCCGCGGCTTCGAGCGCCGCGAGCAACTTCTTGCCAAATATCGCCAGCCGCGGGAGCTGCGCCGCCAGCCGCTTGATGATCGGCTCCACCTGTTCGTGGATTGCGCCGAGCCGGTCGATGATCCCGGCATCGTAATCGGCATCGGAATGATCGTTGGCGACCTTCTTGCCGCCCACGGTCATCGTCTGCCAGTCCGTAATGACCTGCTTAAGCGCGACATTGACCCTTTCGAACGCTTCGTAAGATTGCACGAAGGCCGCGTTTTCCCGCAAATTACCATAATGCAGCGAATAGCGGGACCGCAGCGCCACATCCGCCAGCGGTGTGAGGGCGTAGCGATCGTTGTGCATGATCGCCCGGGCCGTCGCTACCGCTTGGGCCAGTTCCCGACCCACCGTTTCCACTGGCAAACCGACGATGCCCGCAATGTCCTCGGCTTTGGAATGGCGTTTCAGGGCCGTCCATGCAGGAACCGTGTCGCGAACGTCCATCAGATGTCCCCCTTCAGCCAGACGCGTCCGGTTCGTTCCACGTTATTCTGGTAATCCTCCGCCGTCTTGGCGGGGGCGGTGGCTTCGATCATCACCGTGTCGCCATCGCGAATCCCGGTGATTCGAGCGTTCATAAGGCAGGGAATGTTGTATTCGCGGGTCAGGATACCGAGGTGAGACCGTACGGTACCACCGGCACAGATCACGCCCGCGAACTGGTCAATGATCGGAGCGGTCAGCGTTCCGCCGGAATCGTCGATCACGGCGATCGTGCCTGCGGGGACGCCTTCGGTAAGATAGGACAGCACGCGTTCGTTCGAACGGATGTAGCGGGCTACGCCGGTCACGTCCTTCGCATGGCGGACGACGTTGTCGCCGACCCCGCGCAATGCCCAGCCACGTTCATCGGCATCGGCCGTTTGCGCTTCGGGATGCGCGAACATGAAGTTCTCGCTGTCGCCCGCCGCGCCGTCGGCAGGCTTGTAGATGTCGGGCCGTTCCTGCGCGGAGATGGAGGCCGACCAGTCGAAGCGGTGGCCGCTAGCCAGGATGCGGGCTTCGATGTCCGCCATCATTTCCCCCGTCACCAGCGCATCGTTGCCACGCATCGCGAATTCGTTCCAGCCCTGGCCCGACGCCTGCCAAGCATCGCGAATCTTCTCGCGCACCAGACCCAGAGTGGCTTCCACCAGCGGCGATGCCACAGGCCTCTGATATCGCGCGGAATCTATTGGCAGCTTTTTCAAGCTACTCTCCCTCATCATGCGGTGTTCGGCGAGCCTGCCCGGTCTGGCCGGGGGTGGCAATGCAAAACAAATCGTCAGACGATATTGACTGATTATCGAGATTTGTTCAAGGCCATAAACGACTGTCGCAGGTTGTGGAAGGGCTTGATCGCGTGAGTAAGGGTATGCGCATTGTCATCACGAATGATGACGGGATCGACAGCGACGGAATCCGTCTGCTGGAAAAGGTGGCACTGCAATTCTCGGACGATGTCTGGGTCGTCGCGCCCGATGATGAAAGGTCGGGGGCCGGTCACGCGATCTCCATTTCCCACCCGATCCGAATCCGCCAGCGGGACGAACGCCATTTCGCCGTGCGGGGCACGCCAACGGACTGCGCCTTGCTTGGCATTCACGAACTGATCCCCGGCAAGCGCCCGGATGTCCTACTGTCGGGCATCAATCGCGGCCCGAACCTTGCTGAAGACGTCACGTATTCGGGGACATGTTCCGCCGCGATGGAGGGTGCGGTGCTGGGCATCCCGTCGATCGCGCTCAGCCAGTTCTATCGCTACCAGGGGCATCTTCATTGGCCGACCGCCGAGAAGTTTGCGCCACTAGTGCTGGAGCAGTTGCTGTCCATGGAATGGCAGCAGGGCCAGTTCGTGAACGTGAATTTCCCCGAATGCCCGCCGGAAGATGTCAAGGGCATCCGCGTCACCCGCCTTGGCCTGCGCCCCGGCGGATCCTTCCGCCCGGTCGGCCGGGTCGACGAACGCCACGTCCCTTACTGGTGGATCAAGATCAATTTTCCTGACGGAGGCCATGCGCACGAAAATGACTTGCAGGCTATCCGCGACAGCGAGGTGTCGGTCACGCCGCTGCGTCTCGACATGACCGATCATGACGGGCTGGATCGCCTGCGCGCGCTGTTCTAACGGGCGGTTTACCGGGCAAGGATGGTGACGGCGGACATGCCGTCTTCCACGCCGTAGAACCCGCCCGAATTTTCGGCGATGGCGATTCTCGCGCCTTCAACCTGGCGGCGCCCGGCCTCGCCGCGCAATTGCATGACCAGTTCATGGATTTGGCCGATGCCCGTGGCCGCCAGCGGGTGGCCCTTCGACACCAGCCCGCCGGACACGTTCACCGGGATTCGGCCTCCCAGCGACAGTTCGCCCCGTTCCGCTACCGGTCCCGCTTCACCCGGCGGGACAAGGCCCAACCCTTCGACCTGGATGATCTCGCCGATCGAACTGGCGTCATGCACTTCGGCGACATCGATATCTTGCGGCCCCAACGCTGCCTGTTCGTAGGCTCGCCGAGAAACCAGCCTCGTCACATGATGGGCATAGTCATCCGGCGCGCGGTCCTGCCCGGTGCGGGAATCCGCCACCACCACCCTTATCGCGCGGCCCGCGCCGAGTTGCCGCGCCTTCTCTGCCGAACAGACGACCGCCGCGCTCGCCCCGTCGCTGATCGGCGCGCACATCGGGACGGTCAGCGGCCAGGCGACGCTGGGCGCTGCCAGAACTTCGTCGATGCTCATCGCGTTCTGGTACTGCGACAAGGGGTTCAGCGCCGAATGCGCATGGTCCTTTGCCGCCACTGCCGCGATTTGCCGCCGGGTCGTGCCATAAGTCGCCATGTGCAGCCGCGCCTGCGCGGCATAGGCTTCCATGAGGATGTTGGGGCTCGGCCGGGCAAATTCCGGCGGTACCGGGGCCAGCTTGCCATGGGTCAGTTCCAGGTATTGTTCGGCCACCCCGATATCCAGCTTCTGCTGGAACACCGCGAATTTCTTGTCCCGGTCGTCGCTGTAGAGCTTCTCCACCCCGACCGCGAGGGCGAGTTCGCTCTGCCCCGAATGCACCTGGGCGATGGCGGCATGCAGACCGATTGTAGAGCTGGCGCAGGCCGCTTCCACCGTCAGCGTCCGCACCCCGCCGATCCCCAGCGGCCGCAGCGCATACTGGCTGGGGATCGACATTTCCCCCGCCACGAAACCCTGGACAACGGACGAAAAGACCGTGCTGTCGATCGCGCTTGCATCAACCCCCGAATCGGCGAGTGCCAGCCGCACCGCCTCTTGCGCAAGATCGCTGTGCGACCGTTCAAGATAGCGCCCGAACCGAGCCATCCCGACACCGAGCACGAAAACCTCGCCCATCAGATGCTCCTTCCCGCATCTTCCCAGAACCGCTTACGCAACTCCGCACGCGAAATCTTGCCGGCATTCGTGCGTGGCAACGCCTCGACCCGCTCCACGCGCTTGGGCGCCTTGATCGGGCCGATCCGGTCTTTGGCGAACGCAATGACCGCACCCGCATCGAATTCCTCACCCTCCCGCATCTCGACGAAGGCGATCACTTCCTCGCCCCACTTTTCGTGCGGAATACCGATCACCGCGCACTGGGCAACCGCCGGGTGAGCTAGGATGGCATCTTCCACTTCGGCCGGATAGATGTTGAAGCCGCCCGAGATGATCATGTCCTTCTTGCGGTCCACCACATAAAACCAGCCATCTTCATCGCGCACGCCAATGTCGCCGGTGTGATGCCAGCCGAATTTTGAAACCTCCGCAGTCGCCTCGGGGTTCTTGTAGTAACCTTGCATCACCAGCGGGCCGCGCACGACGATTTCTCCGCGCTCACCGGGCGGAAGGATGTTGCCCTCGTCATCCATGATCTCGACGATCGACAGCAGGTTGGGCCGGCCACAGCTTCCAGGATGCGCCAGTTCGCCGTTTTGGCCGAGATGTTGATGCGGCGGCATGGCGGTAACGCACATCGGCGCCTCTGTCTGGCCGAAACTGGCATTCATTACCGGGCCCAGCACGCGGATCGCCTGCTTCAGCCGTTCCAGACCCATGGGCGCACCAGCATAGGAGATATATTCGAGACTGGATAGGTCGCGTTGTTCAACGCCCGAATGATCTAGCAGCATGTAAACAGCCGTAGGCGGCAGGAACATGTACGTGACCTTGTGCCGCTCTATCGCATCCAGCACCGCCCCCGGATCGAATTGGGGCAGCACGACCACGGTGCCGCCCAAAGCCATGCTAGCCAAAGCAAGCGGGCCGGCGGCGTGAGTCATCGGCGCGGCCACGCAGTTCACTGGCGGCGTTTTCATGGGCATCGATGCGACAAGGCTCGAAACCAGCGCTTGCCAGTTTCCGTTAGACAGCATCACGCCCTTGGACCTGCCGGTAGTGCCCCCCGTGTTGGCGAGGAAAGCCAGTTCGTCCGCTGCCCCATTCCTGCGCTGCGGCACAGCCGACCCATCCAGGGCGTGATCGGCCAGTTGGAAATCGCAATCCTCAACCGAACCGTCGAGCGCGATGAAGCGCCGTATGCGCGGGCATTCCTTGCGCAGGATGGATACCCTGTCCGCCACTTCCTGCGCCACGAACAGCGTGTCGATGTCCAGCAGATCGAACAGGAATGCGTTTTCCATCACTCCTGCACGATGATTGGCCATCGCCCACACACCATCGGCCCTTAGAATACCCAGGATGGCCTCGAAAGCGATTGCCGCGTTCCCGCTGAGCACGGCCGCGTGCGCCCCCGGTGCGAAACTATCTGCGATCAGCATGTTGGCAATGCGGCGCGAAGATTCGCCCACTTCATCGTAGGATTTCGTCTGGCTGTCTGTGACTAGACACGGACGCCGCGCCGCGATACGCGCACCGCGATCGAAGAAATCGATCATCCGCATGACGCGGCCTCCTTCAGCGTCGCATGGTCATTTCGAAATCAGCGGAGCGGATCTGCACCACCGGCGTGTTGGCGACCTTCATCAAACGGCTGACCTGGGCCAGTTCGGGTGAAGACAAGGTCGGGTAATCGCGTGCCACGGGTCCCGCCCGGCGCATGGCTTCGATTTCCGAAGCGGGGACCAGCGCCCGCAGGATCAGTTCGTCATCATCCTCGCCCGTGCCGTGGCGGCCGCGCAATTCCTCGACATCGGGCTGTTCCGGCGGGCTGGCGAGAATTTCCTTCGCTCGCGGCGTGGCCATGATGCGGTCCATCACGCCGCCATCGATCGGCGCCACCGAATCGCCGTAGAAGCCAGCCGCGTACTGGATCACCTCGTCCGGCACGACGGAGTAACGCTTGCCCGTGACGATATTCAGCACCGCCATCGTGCCCACGATCTGCGCAAACGGCGTCGCCATGCCCGGATAGCCCAGTTCGCGGCGGACCTTGGCAACTTCTTCCAGCACATCAGGCAGTTTGTCCTGCATGTTCTGATCTGCAAGTTGCGAACGCAAGGTGCCCATCATGCCGCCAGGAATCTGATGCCGGAGCGCGGTTACGTCATATTCGAAATGCTGGTTGATCAGAAAACCAGCGGCCTTGCCGACCCGCTCGAAATGATCGGAGACCAGCTTCAGCTTGCTGGTGTCGATATTATGCGTGTGGCCCATCATCTCGATATTCTTGGTCATGATCTCGATGGACGGGATGGAAGGCCCGTTGGCCATGGAACGCACGGCGGTGTGCAGCACGGTGACGCCGAACTCGATCGCATCAATGTAGCTCTTGGCCGATTGCCCCAGCATGTTGTTGGCATGCATTTCGATCGGCTTGCCGCGCGCCTTGGCGACAATCGCGGGCACCAGCGTCGAAATACGCTCGCGGTCCAGAACGCCGCCCGTATCGTAGAGAAGCAGGCTGTCCACTTCCGGCAAGGCGGAGAGCTTGTCCGCCTTGTCGGCGTAATATTCATCCGTATGCACGGGCGAGAGGGTGAACAGCATGGTCCCGGCGATCTGACAGTTATGGCGTTTCGCCACTTTCGCCAGCCGGTGCATCTTTTCGATATTGAACAACACGTCGTAGAGCCAGAAGCTGCGCATGCCGTGCACGCACAACCGCTCAACCCAAAGATCCATCAGTGCATCCGGCGTAAACCCGAAGGTGACCGAACCGTTGGAGCGGCAACCGGCGCGCAGCGGGGTCTTGGGCATGGATTCCACCAGCAGGTCCATCCCTGCCCATGGGTCTTCGCGGCGGCGCTTGATCAGCACCTCGAACAGGGAAGAACCACCGAGGCTGATGATCTCATAGCCGGTTTCGTCAATGACCGGGGTGACCGGCAAGGCCATGCCCGCCTGCATTTGCATGCCCCACAGGCTTTGTTGCCCGTCACGCATGGTTTCATCGAGAAACTTGATATGAGCCATGTGTCTACTCCATCGTCCCTGCAAGGACGGTCTTCTCCAGCCAGCGCGTATGAATGCGGTTGGCCATGAAATCGGGATGGCTGACGATCAGGCCATGCAGCGGCAGCGTGGTCGGCACGCCTTCCACTGCGAAATCCCCTATGGCCGTCTCAAGCCTCGCCACTGCATCCTCGCGGCTGGTGCCGTGCACGATCAGCTTGCCGACCATGCTGTCATAAAAGGGCGGAATGGCTGCCCCCTCGGTGATGTGGCTATCGAGACGAACCCCATCACCATGCGGCACCTGCCAGCGCGTCACCGTGCCGGGCACGGGCATAAAATCGCGAGTCCAGTCCTCTGCATTGACGCGGCATTCGATAGCATGACCGAAGAGCTTCACCTGATCCTGCGACAGGCTGAGCGGCGCACCAGTGGCGATCCGCAGCTGTTCCTGCACCAGATCGAAGCCGGCAATCATTTCACTCACCGGGTGTTCCACCTGAATGCGGGCATTCACTTCGATGAAATAGACTTCCTGTCGGGCCACATCATAAAGGAATTCAGCAGTCCCGGCGTTGCGGTAATTGACGCTGGCCGCGAGGGCGACGGCCGCCTCATGCAGCGTCGCACGCAATTCGGCAGACATGGCTGCGCAAGGTGCCTCTTCCACCAGCTTCTGATAGCGCCGCTGGACTGAACAATCGCGTTCTCCGAAGTGGATCACGTTGCCTTGACCATCGCCCATCAGCTGAACTTCGACATGGCGCGCTTCCGTCACGAACCGTTCCATAAACAGCGTGCCGTCATTGAATGCGGCAAGAGCTTCGGCACTGGCCTTGGCAAACCCGGCTGCGACCTCGCGGGCATCGTGCGCGATGACCATTCCGCGCCCGCCGCCGCCAGCCGAAGCCTTGAGCAGCACAGGATAGCCAAGCTCCTCCGCGGCCTTAACCGCTTCAGTCGCGCTCGCTATCTCGCCCGTGCCAGGCACAAGCGGTACGCCTGCAGCCTGCGCCATCGCGCGTGCGCGCAGCTTGTCCCCCAATGCATCAATCACATCAGGGCGCGGCCCGACGAAAGCGAGTCCGTTCTCTTCGCACAGCCGCGCCAGTTCTGCCCGCTCCGAAAGGAAGCCATAGCCGGGATGAAGCAGGTCGCACCCTGTAGAGAGAGCCGCCTGGACAACCAGCCTGGCATCCAGATAGCTTTTCGCGGCAGGTCCCGGCCCCAGTACCACGGCACGGTCAGCCTCCTTCGCACCAAGGCTTTCCCGATCGGCATCGGATACGCCAATCACGGCTTCCATACCGAGGGCATGCGCCGCACGGACAATGCGCAGGCCAATTTCACCACGGTTGGCAACAAAAACGCGATGGCCCGCCATGATCAGGCCGGGATCACGACGAAAAGGGGCTGTTCTGCGGCCACCATCTCGCCATCCTGAACAAGAATGGCATAAACAGTACCCGCGCATTCGGCGCGCACCGCGGTGAACAGCTTCATGACTTCGACCAGGCACAATTCGCTCTCCAGATCAACGGTTTGACCGACCTCTACATAAGGGGCTGCTCCCGGCTTGGGCGCACGGTAGAATGTTCCGAGATAGGGCGCGCGGACGATCACTGAACCGGCAGGCGCATCCAGCGGTGCCGCCGTGTGTGCAGCTGCTGCCGGGGCCGCATCTGCAGGAACGGGCGAAACCTTGGCGTTCTGCGCAATGTTGCGAAGCGGCGATACAGCCGCAGCGCCATCAAGGCCAGCCGCATCAGCGTCGGTGGAAAGGTATATTTCCAAATCACCGCGGCGGGCGTGCAATTCACGCAGGCCCGATGCCTCGAATTCGGCAATCAGCTGTTCGATATCGGAAAACTTATCCTTGCCGGACATTCAGCGCCTCCTGCCTTCGACTTCTTCGCGCGAAAGCCGCACGGGTGCATCTTGCAGCGCCGGGCTGTGCTTTCTTTCGTCAGCATAAAGCCTCGCCACCGCCTCATCGCTGCCAGACGCATATTTGATGCTGGTATCACATAGATTGCGCAGGCCGGGCTCCATCTGGACCGGACAATTGGCGGCCGCGCGGCGATTATATTCCTCAAGCGCCAGCATGCCCTCGCTCGTGCGATAACCACCTGACTTATTTGGCAAATGGGAAACGCCCGCACCGATTGGCGAGAGGGATTCGCCCGAACCTGTCCTGTCGAGCACGTTATAGGGTATGTGCGAAATGTATCTGACCGGCCGATGATTATGCTGCATCATCGCATATTCGCTGAGCTGCTGGCTGGGCAGGCTCACCAGCCCCACCATTTCGCCGAGAAAATCCCGCCCGAACTGATCGTTCAGAAGCGGACGGAAGCGGGCGGCCCGGACATCGATCTTCATCCAGTCTTCCGGGTCGTAAACTCCCGCTATGTGTGCAAAGTCCTTGATGAAGGAGAAATATACTAGCGCGCCACCGTCCATCATCTGGTCGCGGCTCCAGCCTGCCATGCGTTTCCACAGGGCCACCGTCGCCTGCCTGATCGTTTCTGTCAGGCTTTCGAATGTTGCCGCAAGTTCTTCAGTTGATCCCATGCCGACAGGCACATAACCGTCACTGAGACAGTCCGAGGTGTATAATCCGATCCCTGACAGCGCATCGGCAGTAAACTCGGGCCGGGATTCGAAGCTTCCCCAGTCGTCCATCAGGTAGAAATGGCAGCCGGTGGCCTCCATGGTGACCGTAAGATTGTTGTAGGGGACAGAATCGCCGATCCCGTCAAGCCAGGGGTAATCCCCCTGCGACAGATCCGTGAATTCCCGAACAATCATCTCGCGATCATCGGCCAGCTTGTATGGCCCTGAATTGTTCAGCGTGCAGCGGCTCTCGCAAGAAACCAGGAAGCCATATTGCGATACGGTGGCAAGGAACGCCTGCGCTGCAGTGTGTAGCCTGTCCCCCGTTGCGCAGCGATGCAGATCGGCATGGAAGCGCTGAATACGGCGCTCCGGCAGAGGCTGACAGCGTTGGCCGAATTCGCGCGCGTTGAGATGCCCATCCTCACGCTGGTAGGAAAGCTTGAACCTGCGCCAGAAGTCCAGAACATAGGCAACATCCACGGCCCCATCTTCCGGAGACAGCATGCCGAAATTGATCAGCATTTCACGGCCGAGCAGGAAGAATGTCGGCATCGCCCATGTGCTGACGCTGCCGAATTTGCCGCCCATGGCCCTCGCCCTGTCGCCGATTTCCTCGGCCCGCATCCTGCCTTCAATTTTCCGCAAAAGCTCAGGATAGCGATAATAACAGCAGAGATAGGACAGCAGCATGTAGGACGGGACAGGAAACAGCTTCGACTCCTGCACCGTGCGCGTCACGCACAGCCAGTAAGTATCATCGCCGATTGTCTGAATCGCGTTGTTCGCCTCAAGCAGACGGACGTAATCCAGCATGATAGGCACCGCCTCCTAAATCCCGGCCTCTGCCGACCAGCCTTGAAGCCGTGCTAGCAGATGAAGATCAAAACACAATAACGTTTAACAAAATCGTCAAACGACAATCAGAAGGCGGCCTGGGCCCTCTTCTGCAACAGATCAAGATAAGCCGGAAGCAGATTAGCGAAGCCCTCGAAGCGCGGATCATTGATCCGCCCGGTCCGGAACAAATGCGCGCCAACGGAAATAATCGCGGCGACTTTCGCCTGACCGAGCACCGTATAGAGTGACGCATCAACGGCGGTTCGTCCGGTCCGCGCTTCCCATTCCGCTATCATCCGGTCTGCCGACCACCAGCCAGGCAATTCGTAACCGGCGTCACCCAGGGACGCGGGTCCTTGATCGTGGAACATCAGGATATAGCCAAGGTCCAGCATCGGTTCGCTGATGCGCGCCATTTCCCAGTCAAGCAGGGCCGTGAGCTTGCCTTCATGCCACAGACAATTGCCATGTTTGGTGTCGCCATGAACGGGCGTCGGCGCCCCTGTCGTGCGCGGCGGACTGGCCGAAAGATGCTCCAGAATCCGGACCAGTTCCGCATCCGCTTCACATTCGCGTGATACAGCAAGCCAGTAATCGACTTCTTCCTGAACGGTCCGCTCCCCCGGCGGCATATGTTCCACGGGCATGTTCTGCAGCGCGGTGAACGCATCAAACCACTGGCTGCAAACGGAGCTTGCGCCATCAACCGGATCTGCTGCCAGCCAGGCAGGGATTGAATATTCGAACGCCTCGCCCGGCAATGCCCCCATCAGGAAAAAAGCATCCCCCAGCACCTCCGGATCCGTGCAAAGTTCCAGCATGGGCGGCATCGGTATGGCCGGCGCATGCGTGGCCACCGCTGACATAACAGTGTGCTGGCGCACCATGTCATAGGGAGGCAGCAACCCTTCTTCCGAGGGCGGCATGCGCAGGATCTCGTTCAGCCCTTCGACAAGATAGGTTTCGTTCGAATGACCTGCAGAGACCGTCTTTACGCCTGTAACCCCCTCACCACGGGGCAGCCACCTGCGCAGGCCTTCAGCCAGCCGCTGTGTATCGCGCGCCATATGCGCCCTCAGACCAGCGAGTTTTCTTTGGTCAGCCCCAGCTCGGGGTCGGCACCGTGAATAATGGTCTCCATGATTCCGTAGCCAACGGCGTCGCCTTCAGTCACCTTGATCGGGCAGTCACGCAGCTGGCGAATGCGCTTCAGCGTTTCGCGATCCAGGGTGTTATCGAATTTCTCGCCCTCAATGGTCAAGGGTCCGTGCCAGGAGCCATGCTTCCGGCCATCGAAGCCAAGGTAGAGACCCGGGCCAAGATGGACACCGGATGTACCCATGACTTCGACTTCGACCGTGTGCGTTTCACCCTGCAGCATGTCGAAATGCACCTTGCCACCCAGAAGGCGGCGGGTTGCATCGTCAAATTTCAGTTCAGGCCGGACGCGTGCCACCTTCTCCTGCGCGCCGTCCGGCCGATTGAGATAGCCGGATGAATAGAAGATCTTGCCCAGGCTCGACATGAAGTAGAAATGGTAGGCGTAACGCTCCCCGTTCGGTTTCTCGAGCATGAAAGGCGTCCAGATCAGGACGAATTCGTCTTCGCCAAAACGCGCATCACCAAAGGCTGTCGTCGGGCGGATATCGGCATTGTGCGCCCCCACGTCGAGGCGGATGCCCCAGCTGTGATCACGATATTCAGTCCATTCTTCCGGAATGATCTCGATCCGCTCCCCCTCTATCTCGACCCAGCCGGAAGGAACGCCGATCTGGTGATAACGAATGACATCGGAACCTACCCTGAAACCATCCTTTTCGCGCTGACGGTGCCGATCTTCGAAGAATGGCGGCATTTCGGCAGTGAAGGTGATGTCATAGGAAATCGGCTGCGCGTCGTTCTTTTCCAGAACATAGCGGACCTTGCGCAGGGGCTCGATGATTTCATAGCGGATCGGGCCAACCTCGGTGATCGTAGGGTCATCACGCAATTCGCGATTGGCGCGTACGGTCCATTGCTGGCTGCCGCGCGACACCGCCGCCCAGCCATCCATGACCCCACGGTTGTGATAGCGCCCTAGCCCGAAATCGACCGCCAACGATCCGTCCTTGCGCACGATCGCGCTCCAGATCTTTTCGGTCCAGCTGTGTTCGGAAGTCGTCACCGTCGCGAATGTATCCACGATCTGGTGATTCAGCATCTCATCCATCGCGGTGAGCATGCCGATGTCTTCCATCGCGTTGCGAACGAAATTCAAAGGAGAATTGGCGATATAATTCATTGTTGTCTCCCGACTTCCTACTTTTCACCCGCCGCCACTCCATTAGAGCCGCAGCCATGCGGAATCTCAAGGTGCTGCCGACCGACTGATCCGATGATCACAATCCTAAATGCGTCGAACGATTTCGTCTAGCTAAATTGCGGCTGCACACCACAGGAGGAGCATTTTCACGATGTTCGCAGAAGTGCCCAAGCGACGCCTGCGCGACAAAAGCAAGCGGAATGCTCGCCCGAAAAGTCAGACTGGCAGGAACGCTTCTCAAGGTCGCGGCGACGGAAACACATCTGCAGGCAATTCTCGCATCGTCTTGCGCGTTCCCGCGAAATGTTCGGCCACGGCACGGTCGGCAGCTGCGGCATCCTGCTTGGCGATCGCCTCCGCAATCTTGCTATAACCCTCTGCGTGGCGCCTGCGCTGCTTTTCGCTCTGCCGGGTCTCTACCTGAGCGCGAAAGAGATCAGTGCGCGACAAGGGCATCACACGGGCCAGCTCCGAATTGCCACCGAGCTCGACCATGAGGTCGTAGAAGCGTCGACGCTCATTCAGATAATCCCCTCGATTACCCGAGACATAAAGCTCACCAAGGTGCGCCGCGGAATCCAGAAGGGCTATGCAAGCGTGCTCGCTTTCGCAATTCTGCGCCGCAAGCCGCGCCGCAAGCCGCGCCAGAGGCTCCAGCGTTTCCAGCAGTTCAAGCACTGACTTGCGATCCAGCGTCGCGATATAGGCACCGCGAAACCGATTGAGCGTAACAATTCCCGCAGCGGCAAGATGCTTGAGCGCCTCGCGCAGGGATCCTCGGCTAATGCCCAAGCGCGCAGTGAGTTCCGGTTCGAGCAGGTGCTGGCCAGGAACAAAGCGACCACTGCGAATATCCTGCAGGATCGAGTCGGCCACCCGGTCACTTGCGCTTATCTTTTCACTATCAATAGGCAAGGGCGATGAACCCGCTCCCTCTTTCGATATCTCCACATGTTTCTTCACGAACTTCCTCGCTTTTCGCGCCTGCTGATCAGCACCGTCATCGACATGCGAAGCGACATTTGCTTCATAAGTCATGGGTCGGTCAATGAATGAAATCATCGACCGATTTCGTTCAAAGATAACCGAGCTTACCGCGGCACCTGCCCGTTCGAGTGCAGAATGCGCTGCGCACGTGGACTGGACCAGTACACTCACCAAAAAATTTCATCGAGCATTTTCGTCCGACGTTATTGCCGTACATTTTAATTTGAGCAACATATCGGGAAGTCGCAGACATAAACCGCTGCTCGCGGGAGATCCAGTGAAGCCAGATCAGCACATGTTCAAGAATGTGAAACCAGCGATTTGCAGATTATTTTTCGGCTTTACATTTCTGCGCTTTTGATCAAGCTCTTGAGTTAAACGAATCGCGCACTTTAGAACAATGACTGTCCGTTTTGCGCAATTATGCGGTTTTTATAAAGCAACTGTCTTAATTTGTCTGTAATAGAAAAATCGGGGAGGATAAGCATGAAGCACTCAATCTATTTGGCATTCACATCTGCGGCTGCGATCGTAGCCAGTTCGCAGTTTGTTCATGCGCAGGAAGCTGGGCAAACCTATTCGGCCGGCGAGATCGTTGTTACCGCGCAGAAGCGCGAGCAGTCCATTAATGACGTCGGCCTCACCATCCAGGCGGCGAGCGCGGACTCGCTGGCTGATCGCGGCATCAAGGATGTCGGCGATCTGAGCAAGCTGGTTCCCGGCTTCATCGCCACGGCTTCCACCTTCGCCACGCCGGTTTACACGTTGCGCGGCATTGGCCTTTACGATTCGACGATCGGTGCAGCTCCCGCCGTTGCCATCTACACGGACGAAATTTCACGCAACTTCCCTATCATGTCTGAAGGCCTCAACCTCGACATCGAACGCGTTGAAGTCCTGAAGGGTCCGCAGGGAACTTTATTTGGCCAGAGCTCCACGGGCGGCGCGATCAACTATGTTGTCGCCAAGCCTACTGACACGTTCCAGGCCGGATTTGATGCTTCCTACGAACGCTTCAATCGTGCGGAACTTTCCGGGTTCATCAGCGGCCCCTTGTCTGACACGTTAAAGGGCCGCCTGGCGGTCAAGGGCATTTCCGGCGGCGCATGGCAATATAATCTCGCCTCGGCGCAGCTTGCCAATGATTCGGAAAAGAACGGCGACGAACGCAAGATCATGGGCCGTCTCTCGCTGGACTGGGAACCATCGGACACGATCCGCATCCAGACCACCGTGACCGGCGGGCGTGATCGCTCGGACACGCAGGCGCCGCATTATGACGGCTCGTTCTATAACATTTACAGCGACAGCGCGCTGGCCGCGGCCAATGCCAATCCGGCGACGGCCAATCCCTATGGCTATGTCGACAATGGACTTTACAACGCCCTTACAACGCCGGGCGATCCCGGCTACCTTCCGACATTCCTGACTTTCCAGAACACCGCTGTCACACGGTTGAATGGGGCGGGCGATTTTAACGGCTGGCAGCGGCCCTGGGCGCAGTTCAATTTCCAGGAATCGTCGGAGTTCATCCTGGGAACGCCCATCGTCAACAAGGCGCGTGCGGCATCCTGGTCGCCAGGCTTCATGCGCGGCAATCGTGACTGGTACTGGCAGGGGACCCTGCGAGCTGATATTGACCTGACGGACAACATCACCCTGACCTCGCTCACCTCCTATGCCGAGAAGAAAACCGATCGCACCATCGAGCTCGACGGTACAGGGTCAAGCTCATACGACATCAGGGCCTTTGGCAAGATCAAGGCATTCAACCAGGAAGTCCGCTTGTCAGGCAAGGCTGACCGGCTCAACTGGATCATCGGCGCCAATTACGATGATCTAAAGACCACGGACAACAACGACTATTATCTATATAACTTCCTTGGCAACAATCCGTTCGGCGTTCCGCTCGTAGACGGGGTTCCGGCTGACGGCATCGCCGTGCAAGATACGCAGAACTTCTTTTCGTCCACGACCAAGACCTATGCCTTTTTCGGCAACGTCGAATACGAGATTGTTGATAATCTTACCTTCAGCGCCGGGGGCCGTTACACCAAGAACAAGCAGACCGGCACGTATGATTATATTGATCCCATCGCGGACGAAAATTTCACCGATTGGTACGGCACCAACAACGTGTTCATTGCAATCTGCGGTTGCGCCATCAATCCGGGGGAAAGCTTCGTTCTGGGTGATGGCCGTCCGGGCTATCCGGCATTCACGCCGATCATTGATCCGCTCAAGCAGAAGCTGACCCAGGACAACTGGTCGTGGCGCGTGGGCCTCAACTACAAGCTCGACAATGGCGGCCTGATCTTTGCTACGGTCAGCCAAGGCTACAAGGCGGGCGTGTTCTCCAACATCGGCGCCTCGGTTATCTCGCAATATGTCCCGGCCACTCAGGAAAAGCTGATTTCCTACGAAGGCGGCTTCAAGATGCCGTTCGCCGATGGCCGGTTACGCCTGAATGCCTCGGCCTTCTACTATGACTACAGCGACAAGCAGGTTCGCGCCAAGATCCTCGACCCGATCTGGGGCCTGCTCGAACGCCTTGTCAACGTACCCAAGTCAGAAGTCTTCGGCATCGAGGGCGAGTTGTTCGCCGAACCGGTTGACGGCCTGACCATGTCGGCCAGCGCGACCTATCTCGACAGCAAGGTCACCAAGACCTTTACCCAGCTGGAGACGCCCGAAGGAAACTTCGCCGTGTTCAACAACATGGGCTGGACCGGCGAATTCAAGGGCTCACAGCTGCCTTACACGCCGCACTTCATGGCCAATGCCGACGTGCAGTACAAATGGCAGATGGGTAGCGTGGAACCGTTCATCGGCGGGACCTTCTTCTATCAGGGCAAGTCCAACGCCACCTTCAAGAACGACATCCTGCGGGCGGACTATTTCGAGATCCCTTCTTATGAAACCGTCGATCTTCGCGCAGGGCTGAGCGGCAATGATGGCCAGTGGAAATTCACCATCTACGGCCGCAATGTGTTCAACAAATATCAGCTCAACTCGCCAACCTATTACGGCGATGCGCGCTGGAGCATGGCGATGAAGCCGGCGATATACGGGGCATCCGTCTCCATCCGCTACTGAGCCTGAAAAACACTATCCTCCCAGGGGCGGCGAACTTCGGTTCGCCGCCCATATTTTTTGCCTTTTCCTTTCGTCCGACAAAATCATCTGCTAATGTTGCCAAAAATTTGCGCCGAACAACCGGGCGCGCGGGAGAAGCAAATGGCAACTCGGGTCGCAACACCGTCACCTCATCTGGCCGAACCGGCTCTGCAGCCGCTGATCGATCGAATTCCTTCGATCCCTGAGATCAAGTGCATGCATGGGCCCATTACGCGGCGCATTCTGATCCGTTTCTATCTCATGCAGGCCGCACTGTTCCTTGTTGGCCTAGCACCTGTGCTACTGGGCATGGCGCCGCAATGGAAAGCCTTCGGGCTTGGGCTGATTCTTCCCGGCGGCGGCTTTTTCTATGCTGGCGGCATCGGCGGCGTGCTGCTGGGCATTGCCTCCATTGCTGCCTTTGCCGTGATCTTGTTCATCTGGTGGGCGCGCGGTGTGGTGGTTGGACCGCCTGGCGTGCTGCTGGGTACCGCGCTACTCGCCGCTGCATGGGTGGGAGACGGAACAGGCATCGCCGCCATGGAGGTTGCCGTTCCGGCAGCCTTTATCGCCATGCATGGCTATCTCGGCCTGAAGCGCCGATCCAGCTGCAAGGCGGCACAAGCGCGGGCAACATCACATAACGAAGCCCTGGCGCGAGCCGAACCGATCCTGCGTGAACGGCCTGTCGAAGCCTCTCCGGAAATGCCGGAAGGCCAGATTGCCGAATACCGGCGGATGCTGGACCTAGCGCTGCAACCGGTAGACAGCTGGAATGGCTTCAATTTCAAAGATACCTGGCAGGATGGTGCCCTGCGTTATCAGATCTGCACCATGTCGTGGAACTTGTCCTATGGCCAGTACACGCAACTGCCAGCATTTCATGGCTATCTGAATACCGCTCAGGAAAACCTCATTCGCAAGCACATTCACCGGAACACGTGGAATTACTGGTACTGGGAGAGCATCTGGGGCAATCTGCGGATCGACAAGAACCCGGTCCATATCGACAATATCATGCTGACGGGATTTCTTGGTGTCTCACTCGGCCTGTTCGAAACGGCCAGTGGTACATCACCGTTCAGTGCGGATGGAGCGCTGACTTTTCGCTGGGACGAAAATACCGCATTTCCTTACAGCCATGAATCCCTGCTGCGCGAGATCGTGAAAAACTACAAACGCTACGATTATGGCTGGTATCCGTGTGAACCGCGCTGGATCTATTCGATGTGCAACTTGGTCGGGCGCAATGCGCTGGCATTGCATGATGCGCGCCATGGCACGCAGCTGGTGTCCGAAATCGGCAATCGTTTCGAAAAAACCATGGAAGAAGAAATGATGCTGCCCGACGGGCGCATCCGGGTCTGCACTTCAAGCACGTTTGGCTTCACCGTTCCCAGCCTGTCGGGGCTGTTCGGTGAAACCTGGGGTATTCGCTTCCTCACTCCCTATGCGCCCGATCAGGCCGAACGTCTGTGGCACATCCTCAAGCGCGATTTCATAGCGGTTGGCGCGGATGGCGAACTTGAATTCAAACTGCTGCCGCTTGGCTGGGATACGCGCAAGCCTGCAAACTTTTCCTATGATCAGTGGCCCGAACTCAACCCGCTGATCATGGTCTTGTGGGCGGCACTGGAAATGGGCGATGACCAGATTATTGCAGCTACCCGCCAGGCCATCGAACGGCGCAACGGGCCGGGCGTGGCCGATGCGATGACCTGGACCAGGGCGAACACCATGCGCGACATGGTGACCAAGGGCTTGCCGCCGGCATGGCGATCCGGCCCGCTTTTGTCCGATGCCGCCTATCCAGACGTCGTCGTTACCCGCGCGGTAAGCGACGGTTCGGCGCTGGACATTGTCCTGCATCCGGGTGACGGACCCAAGGAGGTGGAGCTGGGCTTTTCACGCCTTGTGCCCGGTAAAACCTACAAGGCCATCCAGGGCGACCGGGAAATGACAGCAGACGCCGCCGGTACCGCACGCATCACCCTGCCTCTGGCCAACCGGCGCGAAATCACCATCGCGCCCAAGATATGATCCGGGGCGCGCAATCATGATGTGTTGCGTGATCGCGGCGCTCCTGTTCGCGCAGGCGATGGCGATGGTGCGGCGCTGGGGAATCTATTGGGGCGTGGTGCGGCCTGACGAGAATGAGGAAGGTCTGCCGACCTTTGGTAAAAGCCTTCGCGCGCTATTTGCAAAACCGGCCTTCCGCACCGCGATTATTGCCGTTGCCCTGTTGGAAATCGGGTCCGCTTCGATCTGGCTTTACAGTGATCATCGGGACCACATCGCGCAGATCGGCAGGTCGGCCTTCTCATTGGGTACAGCCCTTCAGACCGGCGAGATCAAGATATGCAGCGCGGCTGCGGGTAAGAGGGCGCTTACCCTTGCCAGCCTTCCCGATGCCGCAACGCCCTGAGTGGGGTTTTCGGTGTGGGGGCCTAAGGTGCAGGCTGCTCGCCCTTACGCCATCAGCCCTCCGCCGTTGACCTGAAGCGTCTGGCCCGTTGTCCATGATGACTGCGGGGAGGCCAGATACAGGACACCCTCGGCAACTTCGCTGCATTCGCCGTACCGACCCATCGGAATGGCCCGGGTTACCTCGGCGACGGCGCCGGTCTCGTCCGTTGCTTCCATGGCGATCACCGTATCGGTCCGGGTGGGGCCGGGCGAAAGGCAATTGATCCTCACAACAGGTGCGAATTCGGCGGCAATGGAACGGCTGAAGGCTTCGATTGCGCCTTTGCTGGCGGCATAGAGTGACAGGGCCGGGGTAGGGCTGCGCGCAGCGATCGAGGAGATGTTGACCACGCTGCCCGAACCCCTGGCAGCCATGGCTGGCACGAAGGCGCTGCAGAAATGGAAAGCGCTCAGGAAATTGACCCTCATGACCTCCTCGGCCGTCGCCGCGTCAGCATCGGCCAGCAGTGCGGCCGGGAAGATTCCCGCATTATTCACAAGGATGTCGCAGCCACCGAGCGCGGTCGCGAGGTCCAGCGCCGCAGTGGCCGTGTTCGGGTCGGCGACATCGCCGGCGAGCCCATGAACCGCGCCCGCGGGCAGTCGGCCCGCAAGCCTGCCTATGGCGCCGCTATCGCGGGCGATGACAATGACCTTAGCGCCTTCACTGGCGAAACGCTCGACCACCGCTGCGCCAATTCCGCGCGATCCGCCGGTTACGACCGCCAGTTTTCCACTAAGTAGCCCGCTCACCCGCTCCTCCATGTCGTATTGCGACTTCGTCAGACGATATTACACACTCCGGAAGTAACGCAAAATCCTGCGTACACAATACTGCAACGCGTTCACACACAGGAACAATGCAACCCCCGGTGGCGCAACGGCGCAATTGGGCTAAGGTTCTGGCCATCGTGAAGGTGAATGTCATGAAGGCTTATCGAATTGTCGAATGGGGAAAGCCAGCCGAATTCGTGGATGTGCCCGTGCCCAGTCCGGGACCCGGCGAAGTGTTGCTGCGTATGCGCGGGGCCGGGCTCTGTCGTTCAGATCTCGACATCATGGGCAGCACCCCGGGTTCTGAGCCCTATGCAGAGGTTTTGAACCCCGGTTTCACCCTTGGCCACGAAAATGCAGGAGAGGTGGAATTCTGCGGCGCAGGCGTGCACGATCTTCAGCCCGGCGATCGGGTAGCGGTGCACAACATGCATCATTGTGGTCATTGCGAGTTCTGCCATCATGGGCACGAACAGAGCTGCACCGCATTTGCGCGGGGCGCGATCGGCATCACCCGCGGCGTAGGCATAGATGGCGGCCTTGCGGAATTCATGGTTGTGCCCCGGCGTGAACTTGTTCCCTTGGGCGCGCTTGACCCGGTCCGGGTGGCGCCGCTGACGGATGCCGGGGTAACATCATACCGCGCGGTCAAAGCCTCGCTGGACAGGCTTTATCCCGGCTCCACGGCACTGGTCATAGGCATCGGTGGCCTTGGCGCATACGCCATCCAGTTTCTGAAGTTGCTCTCGCCAGCCACCGTCTTTGCGGTTGACCGCGCGCCTGACCGACTGGCCGATGCAGGTCGTTATGGCGCGGACCATTGCCTGCTGTCCGATGCCACCACGCGTGAAGCGATCATGGACCTGAGCGGTGGCCGTGGCGCTGACGTCATCATCGATCTGGTCGGCAGCGATGCGACACTGGCGCTGGCCGCAGCAGTTTCTCGTCCACACGGACGGATCGTCCTGGTCGGACTGGAAGGCGGCACGCTGAAGGTGGGCTGGGGCCGGATCGCCACAACGTGCGAATTCACGATTTCTCTGGGCAGCACATTATCGGATTTGCAGGAAACCTGCCGACTTGCCGCTGATGACCGCTTGCTCATCGAATATGAATCCTTCAGCCTCGACGATATCGAGACTGCCTTTCACAGGCTTCGCGAGGGGCAGCTTCGGGGACGGGCCGTGATAACCTTCCCGTGATGTTACCTAACAGCCCGACCCGATCCTGCCTGACTGTTCGCACTTATGAACGAAAACAATCAAGTGCGGTTTTGCTGGCACTACTGCGCAGCCTCGCATAATGTTCCCGACAAAATTTCGTGATTGCAACAAGACCGCGAAACCGGGATCAAGAGGAGCAAGGCTGGTGGGCAGGCTGACAGGCAAGGTGGCCATTGTCACCGGGGCGGCATCGGGAATGGGCGCTGCGGAGGCTGAATTGTTCGCGGCAGAAGGCGCATCCGTCGTGGCGACAGACGTCAACCCGGCAGCATTGGAAAAGGTATTCGCAAGGATACATGAACAGGGTGGCCAGGCTTTGGCTTTACAGCATGATGTCGCCTGCCGGGATTCATGGGATCGCGTGATCAGGCAGGCCGAGGACACCTTCGGCGATGTCACCGTGCTGATGAACAATGCCGGAATCTGGAACGATACCGGGTATGAAGATGTGACTCATGAAGCATGGTTGCAGATGATGAATGTCAATGCCTGGGGGCCGTTCGCCGGCATTCAGGCGGTTCTGCCCTCCATGAAGCGCGCTGGCGTGGGATCCATCATCAACGTGGCGTCAATGGCGGCGGTAAACGCCTGCGGGCGCTTCTCCGCCTATACCTGCAGCAAGGGTTCGGTTGATGCGATGACCCGCGCCGCCGCGATCGACCTTGCCCCGTTCAACATCAGGGTAAACTGCATCAATCCCGGCGTGATCCGAACGGCCATGGTCGAAACCGCCTTTCCGGAAGAAGCACTGGTGGCGGCACAGAGGGCACAACCGCTGCAACGTATCGGTCGACCATTGGATGTCGCCTACATGGCGCTTTATTTCGCCAGCGATGAAAGCTGGTTCACAAGCGGAACCTCGCAACTGGTGGACGGGGCGATGGCGGTCATGGGTGGTGTCGCGCCCGCGCTAGCCTCAGACCAGGCAGATTTGGAAAGGACATGATACGCAGCCGGGGAAGGGAGACGTATGATGCATGATATCATCACAGCTGGCCAATGGCGGGAGATAATCGATGAACACGGATTCAAGGCGTAAAAGCGGAGGTAAACGCGTGACCAACCAGCGGGCGTCCGCAGAAACGTTGCGCAAGCTCCACTTGTCCATGCTGCGCATCCGCCTGTTCGAGGAAAAGGCGGCGGAACTTTTCAAGGAAGGCGTGATCAAGGGCGCTGCGCACAGCTATGCCGGACAGGAAGCAATCGCCAGCGGCACCTGCGCCAATCTCGGCCCGGCAGACTACATCGGCAGCTATCACCGTGGCCACGGTCACTGCATCGCCAAGGGCGCCGATATATCGCGCATGATGGCTGAACTGATGGGCAAGGCAACCGGTTCCTGCAATGGCCTTGGCGGCTCCATGCATATTGCCGATCTTGATCTCAACATTCTGGGCGCGAACGGCATCGTAGGAGCTACCATGCCGCTGGGTACAGGTGCCGCGCTTGCCGCCAAACTGCGTGGGGGCAGGCAGGTGTCAGTTGCCTTCTTCGGTGACGGTGCATCCAATCAGGGCCTGTTTCATGAGTCACTGAATCTGGCTTCGGTCTGGAAACTGCCGATGATTTTCGTCTGCGAGAACAATCAATACGCCCTTTCGACGGCGATCACACAGACGACCTCGGTAGGACAGATCGCGGATCGTGCGCCTGGCTATGGCGTCCCCGGCATCCGGATTGACGGCAATGATGCGATCGAAGTCTATAATGTCATTGGTGAAGCGATTGAGCGGGCCCGCGCCGGCGACGGCCCAACCCTGATCGAGGCGATGACATGGCGCTGGGGTGGCCACAGCATGCGCACCAACCTCAAGGATCCGCGCAGCGAGGCAGACAGGCTGGCATGGCAGGCACGCTGTCCGCTGATGCGGATCGAACAGGAGATGAACGAGGCTGGCATATCTTCAGACGATATCGAAAACATACGCGCGCAGGTTTCAGAGGAAATAGCGGAAGCCGAAGCTTTCGGCCGCAGCAGTCCAGAACCGACAAGCGACATTCTGACAACTGCGGTTTATGCGCCATTCGCCAAACACCGCGAGCCGGACAATACCGGGACGCGCGAACTGACCTTTGTGGAGGCGCTGAACGAAGCGCTTGCCCAGGAGATGGAGCGAGACTCCACCGTCATCGTCATGGGCGAGGATATCGGCGGCATTGGCGGTGTCTTTCAGGTCACGGCTGGCTTGACCGAGAAATTCGGGATCGAACGTGTCCGCGAAACGCCTATTTCGGAATCAACCTTTTGCGGCGCTGGCGTTGGTGCGGCCATCGCAGGGATGCGGCCGGTGGTGGAAGTCCAGATCTTCGACTTCGTGACCCTGATGATGGACATGCTGGTCAATCAGGCGGCGAAATTCCGCTTCATGAATGGTGGCACGGGCAAGGTCCCGCTGGTGGTTCGCGGGCCTCAGGGCGGCGGAATCCGCATGGCGGCGCAGCACAGCCAGAGTCTGGAGGCATGGTTTGCGCATATACCGGGGCTGGTGGTGATCGCACCGTCCACGCCATATGACGCAAAAGGCCTGCTGACAGCTGCGATCCGCGATGACAACCCGGTCGTCTTTCTTGAGCACAAGATGCTCTACCTCGGCCAGACAGGGCCCGTTCCGCAGGAATCATACGCGATCCCGATCGGCAAGGCCGACATCAAGCGCGCAGGGACTGACGTCACTATCGTGGCCACCCAGCTGATGGTCGAACGGGCCTTGTCTGCTGCGAGAGTGCTTGAACGCGAAGGGATCAGCGCTGAGGTGATCGATCCGCGCACAATCAAGCCGCTCGACGAAGAAACAATTCTCGCCTCGGTCCGCAAGACCAACCGCTTGGTGATCGTGCATGAGGCTTGCCTGACCGGCGGTTTTGGCGCTGAAGTTTCTGCGATGGTAATGGAAAAGGCATTCGACTGGCTTGACGCGCCAGTGATCCGCGTTGCCGCGCAGGATGTGCCGATACCCTACAATGACCGACTGGAAACAGAAGTCATCCCCTCGCAGGCACGGATCGTCGATGCGGTGCGCAGCTGCGTGCGCCCCGCCCTGCATGAAGCTGCCGCTGTATGACGAAGGGTAAAATGACCTGCCGGATTCAAGTCTGTGGCGCTAAGAGAAAACTTGTATATTCTGCTCTTTCACTCACGCAGGCGAAAACATCCCGCGTCAGTAAATTGTAGCAAACTGGGGGGGGGAAATACGTGAATCCATATCGTTATGCCCGGATATTGGCCTGGACCGGACCATTACTGCTGATAGGCACGATTATTTTCTGGGGCGTATTGGGGCAAAATATCCCACCCTATTCACCCGCGCTGGGTGCTGAAGAATTCGCCGAGCAAATCCGCGAACACGCCGCCCAAATCCGCATAGGCATGATCGTGCAGATGCCCATTTCCGTAATGTGGTTCACCTGGAGCGTGGCCATGTGGCAGGTGATGCGCGCGATCGAGATCGAGAACGGATCGAACCAGGTCCTCTCACTGATCCAGCTTTTCGGCGGTGCATTCACGACAATCGTCTTCATTCTGCCCTGCTCGGTCTGGCTGGCGGTCGCATACCGGCCCGAAGTGATGGACCCCAAGACGCTGCAGATCATGTATGATTTCGGCTGGATGTTCTTCGACATGGCCTATTCGCTCACCACCATGCAGCTGATCGCATGGGGCGTGTGCATGTTGCAGGATCGCCGCGCAAAGCCGCTGACGCCTGCATGGGCCGCATGGTTCACCATGTTCGTGGTCGTCAGCTTCCTGCTTCTTACCATGATGCCGCTGGTCTATGACGGACCATTCTCGCGCAGCGGACTGCTCAACTATTTCTACGAGTTCGGTGCGTTTTTCATCATGTGGATCGTGGTCGCTGCCTACACTTTAAAGGCGATCACCCGCCTGGAACAGGAACATTGGGCTGCCAATGCAGCACAGTAACATGGCAGAAACGGATGGCGCGGCACCCGCGAAACGGGCGCCCGCCATCTGGCTGTTCATCGCGCTGGACTGCACCAGCTTTGGCGTGTTCTTTCTGGTCTTCATGGTCCAGCGCCTGGGTCAGCCAGTGCTGTTCGACCAGTCGAGCCAGCATCTGGATGCGGGACTGGGCTTTCTCAACGCTTGCATCCTGATCACGTCCAGCTGGCTGGTCGCCTGGGCCAATATTGCGGGGCGAGAAGGCCGGATCGATCACGCTCGCCGCTTGTTGCTGGCGGGCATGGCGGTGGCGGCCTGCTTTGGCGTCGTGAAAATCTATGAATATTATACCAAATTCGTTGCGGGCATTACGGTCGCCACGAATGAATTCTACACTTTCTATTTCGCGCTGACCGGCATTCACTTCATTCACTATGTCGGCGGAATGGTAATCCTTGGCATACTGGCACAAGGGCCCAGCCGCTACATGCCGGAGGCAATGGCAAAGGCCAGTTATGCCCGCTGGCTGGAGGGCAGCAGCCTGTTCTGGCACATGGTCGACCTGCTTTGGATTTTCATTTTCGCGCTACTCTACCTGATAGGTGCCCGATGATCGGTAAAATCGCCGCCGCACCCCGCAACGCCTGGCTGCTGTTGCTGGCCATCTCGGGCCTCAGTTTCCTGGCGGCAGAACTGATGGGGGAACGTCATGTGGCAATCGTCGCGATCATGGCTATTTCCGCTGCAAAAATCCTGATTATCCTGCTCCGCTTCATGGAGGTTGAACAGGCACCGCTTTTCATCCGTCGCTACCTCTACGTCTGGACTTTTGGCATCGCGGGCGCGATTTTCACGCTGTGGTGGGCCGCGACCTGACACCTGTGCTGCCGCATGCTCGTGCTATAGAAACCTGAAAGAGAGGATCATGCCGAAGATTGACCGCGAGGCGATAGAGCCGCGTCTGGCGCAATTGCTTTACGACAAGCAGGAACGGCGCAAGCTCGGCCCCTATATCCCCAGGACGGCATCCGAAATCGAGGAGGGCTTGCAGCGCCTTTTCGCCCGGCAGGGCATCAATGCCGTGCCACGCAACGTTCATCGTATGGGCGGCGGGGCATCCAAGGAACAGTTCGCTTTCGATCTCGAAGGCGATGTCCGTCCAGAATTTTCCCGCTGCGTTCTGCGGATGGACCCGCGTGAGGGGATCATCGAGACTTGCCGCAAGCGCGAGGCGCAAGTGCTTCAGGCGGTTTACGGCAAGGCACCTGTCCCCCCGATCCTGTGCGTAGATGGCGATGGTGCCGCGATGGGCCAGCCGGCGATGATTGCCGGTTTCATCGGCGGGGTGACCAAGCCAAGCGCGGGCGGAGGTGGCCCTTCGGGGCTGAAGGCCAATATGGGCGCGCGTGTTTCAGAGGCGCTGACCCCGCAATTCATCGATGTGTTTGCCAAGGTCCACGCCGTCGATCTGGCGACAGCCCGGCTGGACGATTTTGCCATGCCGCGCTCGGGAACGACTGACGCTGCGCTGTGGCAGGTCAATTACTGGACCAAGGTGCGCGAGCTGGAGGAGACGGATTCGCTTCCCCTGCTGACACTCGCGGAAACCTGGCTTTACGATCACCTGCCTGTCTGTGAACAGCCGGTCCTGCTGCATGGCGATCACCGCCTGGGCAACTTCCTGTTCGACGAGGACAGCCTGGAAATGACCGCCGTGCTTGACTGGGAACTGGCGCACATTGGCGATTTCCACGAAGATCTTGCCTATGATTTCGAACCACTGTTCGGATCACGCGATGCGGATGGCACATTTCTGGTGGGCTCCATGTTCACTACCGGTCACATGATTGCCACTTATGAAGCGCTGACCGGTCGGACAGTCGATCCCAAGGTACTGCACTGGTACAAGGTCATGACGAGTTACAAACTCATCACCATGAACCACACGTCATCCATCATTGCCGCGCGCGACGGCACCAATCACCAGAATGCCCTGCTGGCGTTTCTGGCTGCGGTTACGGCGGAACTGTCCTCCACCATGTGCGATCTCCTGTCGGAGGATATGGCATGACCCCCAACCCAACCATTCGCCTGGCCAGTCTGCTGCAGACACTGGAACATGTCATTTTCCCCGCCGTAGATCAGAAGAACTCGTTGGCGCAGGAACAATGCGGCCTGGTACTCGGCCAGCTGCGGATGCTGATTCAGCATATGCCCTATTTCGGCGAATATCACGGGATGTGCTTTGCGGATTTGGCGGAAACTGTCGGCCAGCTGCCGGCCCATGCCGGGGGCGAGCAATCAGCCGCAGCCGCTGAGGCGCTGTCAGCAACCCTTGGCGAGGCAAAGGGCATTAATGACGTGCTGGCCGCTTATCATCTGCTGGGCCGCGCGCTTGAACACTTGATGCGCCTGGCTGCAGAAGACGGAGAGCCGGCCTACCGCAGGGCCGTGGACAGCGCTGTGCTGGCCTTTTCGAAACGCCAGTCGCTGCGTGCGCGTAGCTGGTTCAAGGAGGCAGGCTTCGATCATGCGCCCGAAACGCTGCCTACGCTTGCAGAAATGTTCGGGCACGGTTTTGTCAACTTAAGTTCCGGAGGATGAACGGGCGCCTGAACTTGAAATTTCATGCGGCAGCGGCGGACGCGGCTAGCCACTCTTCCATGGCGGAAGTTCGGAAGTGTCGCATGGTCTTTCGTGAGATGAGATGAGGTTCAATGTTGAAGGTATTGTAGATGGCACCGTGGGTGGAAACGAAGCGCTGGGCCTGGCCCTGCGACTTGAAGCGCTGCATTTTTCGCTCCCTTCGTCGGACCGGAAGATGCGAATTCTCCACCCGATTGTTTTCCTGCAATCGACCGGGATGATGTCGGTCGATACAGCCTAGAATTTTCATTGCTGCGGGATATGATTTCAGTCCGTCGGTGACGATGGCTTCGGGTGCGGAGCCTTGGTTCTTGAGCAGTTTCCTGAGCAATTTCAGTGCTGCTTCCTTGTTCCGTCTTTTCTGGACAAGGACGTCCAAGACCTCGCCTTCCTTGTCGACGGCCCGCCACATGTACATTCGCTGGCCATTGATGCGCACGACCATTTCGTCGAGATGCCAGACGGAATCTGCTCGTCCCCGCTTGCGGCGGATGTTTGCCGCAATCGCCGGACCGAACTTGTTGGCCCAGCAGCGGACTGTCTCGTAGGTGACGTCGATCCCGCGTTCAGCGAGCAAATCTTCGACGTCCCGCAGGCTCAGGGTGAAGCGATAGTAGAGCCAGATTCCCAGTCGGATAACATCCGGCGGAAAGCGGTGTCGCTTATAGGAAATCGGTTTCAT